>ERZ889217.455-NODE-455-length-24990-cov-18.312934_pt1 | contig 24990 bp, 18 predicted proteins | sample MGYA00521098_ERZ889217 | MGnify/ENA primary metagenome ERZ889217 (study PRJEB32303, sample SAMEA104408613) | aquatic metagenome | biome: Brackish water; feature: Pelagic; material: water | place: Baltic Sea | collected 2014-06-10T22:04:00 | depth 2,362 m ... | reverse complement strand
CAACGGGGTCAGACTGTAAATCTGATGGCTTTGCCTTCGCAGGTTCGAATCCTGCACTCCCCATTGTCCGATCTGTGCGGCAACGCTTCGTTCGGCAGTGCGACCAGGGTCTGCGATCATGATCTTGAGCGACTCTGTCGGCAGGTCTGATTCGGCAGCCTTACGGTTCCGGAAATCCCGCGGGTGTAGCTCAATGGTAGAGCAATAGCCTTCCAAGCTGAAGACGAGGGTTCGATTCCCTCTACCCGCTTCTCGACCGCTACGTTCCCTTATGCCGCCTAACCACACGAATGAATCAACACACCGCAAGATTGAAAACAAGAATGAAAACTTAAATGAAAACAAGAATGAAAACATGAATACATCCTTCACTACTTCGCTGCTGTAGCTCAGTTGGTAGAGCGCGTCCTTGGTAAGGACGAGGTCATGGGTTCAAGTCCCATCAGCAGCTTCCATGGCATCGGGTCGGCAGGACGCTGGCCATGGCGGTCGCGTGGGTCTGCCGGCAGTTACAGGGTTCGTTTTTCACTTCCGAGGAGTTACTAGGAGAAAGCATGGCAAAGGACACGTTCACGCGGAGCAAGCCGCACGTCAATGTCGGCACGATCGGGCACATCGACCATGGCAAGACCACGCTTACCGGCGCGCTTGTCGCGGTGCAGGCCGCCAAGAACCTGGCCGTGGCCAAGAGCTACGCGGACATCGCCAAGGGTGGTACCGTCCGTGACGAGACCAAGACGGTGACAATCGCCGTCAGTCACGTTGAATACGAGAGCGAAAAGCGGCATTACGCCCACATCGACTGCCCGGGGCATGCCGACTTCATCAAGAACATGATCACCGGAGCCGCCCAAATGGACGGCGCAATTCTCGTGGTGAGCGCGGCGGATGGCCCGATGCCGCAGACCCGGGAGCACATCTTGTTGGCGAAGCAAGTGGGTGTGCCGGCACTCGTCGTGTTCCTGAACAAGGTTGATCTGGTTGACGATCCGGAATTGCTTGACTTGGTTGAGATGGAGATTCGCGAACTCCTCACGAAGTATGGCTTCCCTGGGGACGATGTGCCCATCATTCGCGGTGCCGGCAAGCCGGCCTACGACAGTCCGGCTGACCCCGCGGCCAACAAGTGCATCGCGGACCTGTTGGAGGCGATCGACTCCCACATCCCCGAGCCCACTCGGGAACTCGACAAGCCATTTTTGATGGCGATCGAAGACGTATTTTCCATTGAAGGCCGCGGCACCGTGGCCACAGGGCGGATCGAGCGGGGTCTGGTCAAGGTTGGTGACGAGGTCGAGATCATCGGGCTGAAGGAGAAGGCTGAGAAGACAACGGTCACTGGCGTTGAGATGTTCAAGAAGGTTCTCGACAGCGGTCAGGCTGGCGACAACGTTGGCTGCCTTCTTCGTGGCGTCGCTCGCGACGGCATCGAGCGGGGCCAGGTTTTGGCCAAGCCGGGCTCGATTAAGCCTCACAAGAAGTTTGAGTGCGAGGTGTACGTGCTGTCGAAGGAGGAGGGTGGGCGTCATACGCCATTCTTTGCCGGCTACCGGCCGCAGTTTTACTTCCGCACCACCGACGTGACTGGAGCGACGAAGCTGATGGGCGGTGTCGAAATGGTGTCCCCTGGTGATAATGTCAAAATGGAGGTGGAGTTGATGGTGCCGATCGCCATGGATGACGGTGTTCGCTTCGCGATTCGCGAAGGCGGAAAGACCGTTGGTTCCGGCGTGGTCACCAAAATTCTCGACTGAACAGATCCGGGGACCAACCCCGGAGACAAAATGTACGTTGGCCGGGTCTCCGAGCGATTCGGGGGCCCGGCGATCACAGGGGCGTAGCTCAACTGGCAGAGCGCTGGTCTCCAAAACCAGAGGTTGCGAGTTCGATTCCCGCCGCCCCTGCATTATCCTCCGCGTCGTGTCGCTCCGGACGCTATGCGGCCCGCTTGTTGCGGGAGTCGGGATCCTCCGGGGTGGAACGATGCCCACATGGCAGCCATGCAGAACAATCAAGCCGGAGCAGGAACGCTGTTCGGCGACATGCTCAGTTTTTCGCTCTACAAGTGGAACCAGGGTCGGATCACCCGGCAGGCGACCTTTGCGGCCTTAAGTCTGATTGTCGGGCTGGGGGCCTGGAGGCTGGCCCAACTGCTGACGGGACTTTATGCCGGCGAGTCGTCCGGTCCAGATTTAGGAGTGATGAGGTTTTTGGTGCCGGGCGGGCTGTTGCTCGGCGGACTCTGGCTCTGTTTTCGAGCCGTGAACGTGCCCCGATTCGCGGATTTTCTGATAGCCGTCGAGGCGGAGATGGCGAAGGTATCCTGGCCGACTGGGCAAGAGGTGTTTCGTAGTTCGGCCGTGGTGATCTTCCTGATTTTCGCCTTGGCCGCGCTGTTGGCGGCGTTTGATTTGTTTTGGTGGTTTCTCCTGCATCCGCGGGAGCTTTGGAATTTGTTTGGTGGAGGTTCCGGAACCCCGCTGTAAAAAATTAGGCGTTGATCCGTTGGGCGGCCCAGCAGTGGGCGGCCCCGACCAGCAGGCATGAGACATGAGCGCAGACACACACCAACACGATGATGATCCGGCCGGCTCCTTGGAGGCGGAACAGTCTCTGGCGGGCCAGCACGCCGGCGAGGGCCCAGAGGCTGCGGCGGTGGCAGCCGAGACCACAGATCTTGCACTCGAGCAAGACGACGACGGTCCTGTCGAGATCGCCGACCCTTTTGCCGGGGGCGAAAATGCCCGTCCCGTCGAGGAGTTGGTCGAGGAGGCTGCGGCTCCGATCGGCGAGATGCAATGGTATATCCTCAAAGTGCAGAGCAATCGCGAGGATTCGACCAGCGAGGCGCTCCGGCGACGAGTCATGTTGCAGGGCATGGAGAAGTGGTTTGGAGAGGTGGTAGTGCCGAAGGAACAGGTCACCGATTTCAAGGGGGGTAAGAAGCGGGTCGTGTCCCGCAAGCTGTATCCCGGCTACATCCTTGTCCAAATGATCCTCAACGACGAGACCTGGTACGTCGTTCGAGAGACCGGCGGGATCGGCGACTTCACCGGCTCGGCAGGGCGTCCCAGCCCGATGTTGCCGCATGATGTCGCCAAACTGCTTCACAAAGAGGAGGAGCAGACGGCCGAGGCGCCCCGCCTGAAGATCAACTTCAACAAGGGTGACCGGGTGAAGATCAACGAGGGCACCTTCGAAAACTTCGAAGGAGAGGTTGAGCAGATCGACGAGGCCAACGGCCGGGTCACCGTCATGCTCAGCATTTTCGGCCGCTCGACTCCCGTAGACATTGAGTACTGGCAGATTGAATCGGTCTGACGACCGGTAAACCGCTCACAGCGAGGAAAGCATCCATGGCAAAGCAGATGGTAGGTCAGGCGAAGTTTCAGGTGCCCGGAGGTCAAGCCACTCCGGCCCCGCCGGTGGGTACCTCGCTCGGGCGGTTCGGCATCAACCTGGGCCAGTTCGTGCAGCAGTTCAACGACAAGACCCGCGAGGCGGCTGGAATGCCGATCCCGGTGGTCGTCACGATCTACAACGACCGGTCGTTCGAATTCATCACAAAGAGCCCTCCAGCCGCGGCCTTGCTCAAGAAGGCGGCCGGTCTGGCCAAGGGTTCGGGTGTGCCGAATAAAGACAAGGTCGGCAAGGTGTCCATCGCCCAAATCGACGAGATTGTCCGCCTCAAGGGGGCCGACCTCAATGCGCGGGATGCAGAGCATGCCCGGCGGATGGTGGAAGGAACTGCCCGGAGCATGGGAATCACCGTCGAAGGCTAACCCTCAAATCACATCGTTTCCGAAATGTACTACCCCTCTCACGACCTCTGAGTTTTCAGCCATGTCTGTTGTTGCCAAGACCAAGCGAATGCGGGCAGCTCAAGCTGTCCTGCCCAAGACCGAAGCCCCGCTGCCGCTCGCCGAGGCGATCGGGGTCTTGCAGAAGTTCCCTGCCCCTAAGTTCGATCAGAGCGTCGAAATTCACATGCGGCTCGGTATCGATCCAAAGCAGGCCGATCAGATCATCCGCGGCTCGCTCGTGTTGCCCCACGGGATCGGTAAGTCGAAGCGGGTGGTGGTGTTCGCCAAAGGCAACCTCGCCGAAGACGCCCGTCAGGCGGGGGCGGAGGAAGTCGGCGCTGACGATCTCGCGAAGAAGATCAAAGAAGGTTGGACTGATTTCGACGTCTGCATCGCTGCCCCCGACATGATGGGGCTCGTTGGCCCACTAGGAAAAGTGCTTGGCCCTCGTGGCCTGATGCCCAGCCCTCGGGCAGGCACGGTGACGTCTGACATTAAGAAGACCGTGAGCGAGTACAAGGCGGGCAAGGTGGAATTTCGAAATGATCCCTCAGGAATCGTGCATGCCGTTGTGGGCAAGACGAGCTTTGAGGCGGCCAAACTCGCGGACAATATCAAGGCGTTTGTCGATCACATCTTGGGGATGCAGCCGGCGAGCGTTCGCGGTCAATACCTCAAAAGTGTCGCGATTTGTGGAACCATGACTCCAGGGGTGATGGTGGCGGTCTGACGCCTGTCGCCGGCCTTCAAGCATCCCTTCCTCACGTTCAAACCGTCCGCCTAACCCCCCTGAAACCCTTCCCCGGAACAAGCCCCAGGATTGAGTGAGCCATGAGCAAAGTCATCAAAGACATGCTGGTCGATGATCTCAAGCGGCGTCTTCACAACGTCGCAGAAGTTATTGTTGTCAGTCTCGGTAACCTCGACGCCCAAAAGACGACGACCCTGCGCCAGACGCTGAGAAAAAAACGGATTGAAATCCAGTTGGTTAAGAACAGCCTTGCCCGTCGGGCGATGGCCGGCACCGAACTGGCACCGGCAATGGACGATGTGGCCGGGATGCTAGCGATTGCCTGGGGCGGCGAGGATATCGTCGACTTGGCGAAAGAACTCGATCGACTCCAGGGCGTAAAGGAATTCGCAGGGCTTCAGTGTTGCGGTGGAGCTCTTGACGGGGCCCGCCTCGATGCCGAAGACGTCAAGCGGGTCGCAAAATGGCCAACTCGTGGCGAGCAGCTCTCGCTGCTTTCTGGGCAAATTCTTTCGTTGGGTTCGGTCCTTTCGGGGCAGATCCTCTCGGCCGGCGGAACGCTGGCAGGGCAGATTGCGTCGCGAGTGGAAGACCTGGAAAAGGCCGAAGGTACTGAGGCTTTGGCCAGTTGATCGATTCGATGCCGAATTTTCCCGGGAGGGTCTTCACCCGAATAAAATTCATGGTATTACATGGGGCTCGGTAAGGCGGGCAGGATTCCAATCCTCCTCCACACGACACCCGAACATTTGACCACTACTTTGCGGCCGCCGACACGGTCGGCCGCTCATTTTCAAAGGGAAAGGACCTGGAGCGATGGCAACGGCTGAAGCGACCCGTGAATTCTCCGCTGATACGAAGGTGCTGGGCGATAAGATCGTCGGGCTCACTCTGAAGGCGGCCAAGGAACTTTCGGACTATCTCGACGAGGTGCACGGCATCAAGCCTGCGGCCGGCGGGGCGATGATGATGGCCGCTCCGGGTGGTGGCGCCGGAGCCGGTGCCGGTGAAGCACCCGTAGAGAAAACCGAGTTTGATGTGGTGCTCGAGAGCTTCGGTGACAACAAGATCGGTGTCATCAAGGTGGTGCGTGCAGCCACCGGGTTAGGGCTCAAAGAGGCCAAGGACCTGGTCGAGGGTTGTCCGGCGAAGGTCAAGGAAGGCATTTCCAAGGCTGATGCCGAAAAGCTCGTAAAGGAACTCGAAGAGGCCAAGGCCAAGGTCTCAATCAAGTAAAAAGCGGCAAATGAACCAGTCTCCACCGGCAACTTGGCGTGCCGGTGGAGAAATGGTATAGTTTTTGCTATGCCTGCTCGGTGCTTGGTTTTCGTTCGATGTGGGGCCGATTATAGGGTCCTGTTCTGTTGTGGCGCTTGCTCGCCGGTTCAACAAACTCGGCGTCGCTACGGTGGCTCAGCCGTGCTGATGACGCTTGGTTCGTGCCCGTTTCCGTCTGCCTGCCTTCCCGGCCCATGGCCGTTGTGTCGTCTCTCTTCCTGAGGAGTCGTTTTCTTTATGGCAACTCGCGCCGTTCGCCGTCTACAGCCTTCCGAGATTCGCCAATTCGGCAGCCGCCGCATAAGCCACCCAATTCCCGACCTCACTGAAATTCAAACCCGGTTCTTTGATGCTTTCCTGCAGTACGATGTTCCGCCAGCAAAGCGGAAGGATCAGGGGATCGAGGGCGTGCTTCGGGAAATTTTCCCGATCGAGAGCTACGACAAAACCGTCAAGCTCGAGTATCTCCGCTACGAACTCGGGAAGCCGAGGTACGACCCCGATGAATGTCGGCAGTTGCGGCTGACGTATGGCCGTCCCCTGCGAGTCTGGTTGCGGCTTACGCGCGAGCAGCCAATGGAAGAAGAGGTTTACCTCGGTGACGTGCCAATCATGCTTGGCGGCGGCGAGTTCATCATTAATGGCGCAGAGCGAGTGGTGGTCAGCCAGTTGCACCGGTCACCGGGCATCGACTTTGTAGCCGACACGGAATCCGCCGACCGGAAGACCCACAACTGTCGGATCATTCCCGAGCGGGGCAGCTGGATCGAACTCAACGTGTCGAAAAAAGACACGCTGCAGGTTCGGATCGATCAGAGCGGCAAATTCTCGGCGCTCACACTCCTGCGAGCGATGGATCCGAAGTACAGCCGTGACACCGAGATCCTCAAGCTCTTCTATAAAACCACCAAGGAAAAGGTTGCGGGGGCCCGCAGCGTCAGCAAATTACTCGGCAAGATCGCGGTCGATGACATCGTTTATCCAAAAACGAGCGAGCGGGCCGGTGAAATCATCGTCGACGCGGGCGGCACGATCACGCAGGATCAAGCCGAGTTGATCTGCACCTCGGGGTTGCCGGGCGTCGAGGTGATGGAGGTGCAAAAAGTGCCCCTCATCATGAACAGCCTTCGTGAGGATGCCGACGAATCAAAGCGGCGCACCGCGGTGGCGCCGAGTCATGAGGATGCTCTGGTTCGAATTTACCAGCGTCTCCGGCCGGGTAATCCACCCGCCCTCGACAAGGCTCGATCGCTTTTCGACGAGAAGTTTCGCGATTCCAATCGCTATCGACTCGGCCGGGTCGGGCGGTTTCGGATCAACCGTAAGCTCGGGCTCGACGTGCCCGAAACGGAAATGACGCTGCGGGCCGAAGATCTGATTGCAGCCATCCGTTACATGCTCAGCCTCAGCGAAGGCGAAGGCGAGGTCCAGGTCGACGACATCGACCACCTCGGCAATCGCCGACTGCGAACCATCGACGAACTTGCCAGCGACGAGTTGCGAAAAGGCTTTCTCAAACTGCGGCGAACGGTACAGGAGCGGATGAGCCTCAAAGACGTGGCGGAGATGTCGCCGCGAACCCTGATCAACCCCAAGAGTATTTCCGCTGCGATCGAGTATTTCTTCGGGCGTGGTGAGCTTTCGCAGGTGGTCGACCAGACCAACCCGCTTTCGATGCTCACGCATGAGCGGCGGCTTTCCGCCCTCGGCCCCGGTGGATTGAACCGGAAGCGAGCCGGGTTTGAAGTTCGCGACGTTCACATCTCGCACTACGGTCGCATTTGCCCGATCGAAACACCAGAAGGCACGAACATCGGCCTGATCTCCAGTCTGGCGATTTATTCCGGGGTTGATTCGTACGGGTTTCTCGTAACCCCGTATCGCAAGGTGTCGAAAAACAAGCTGACCGACGACGTGGTCTGGTTGCGGGCTGACGAGGAGCACGAGGCCCATCTAGCCCCGGCTGATGCGCTGGTGGAAAACGGTCGGATCGTGGGCGACACGATCATCGCCCGCTATCGAGGCGACTTCGTGCTCGTGCCCGCTGACGAGATCGAATACATCGACGTCGCTCCCAGTCAGATGGTGGGTGTGTCCGCGGGGTTGATTCCGTTTCTCGAGCACGACGACGCCAATCGGGCATTGATGGGATCCAACATGCAACGGCAGGCAGTGCCACTGCTTGTCACAGAGCCTCCGATCGTGGCCACCGGCATGGAGCGGGACGTAGCCGCCAACTCCGGTCTGCTTGTCCGGGCGACTCGCAAGGGCACTGTCACCTATGTCGATGCCGAGACGATCGAGGTGACCCCGGCCGGTGGCGCGGTGGGTATCGATACCTACCACCTCCGGAAGTATGTCGGCCTCAACGAGCGGACATGCCAGAATCAGAAGCCGATCATTGCGATCGGACAAAAAGTCGACAAGGGTGAAGTGCTCGCTGACGGCGCAGCGACCTACAAGGGCGAACTTGCTCTAGGCCGCAACGTGCTGGTGGGCTTCATGGCCTGGGACGGCTTTAACTTCGAAGATGCGATCATCATCAGCGAGGAACTGGTGGAGGACGACGTCTACACCTCGATCCACATCGAGGAATATGACATCGAGATCCGTGACACCAAGTTAGGACGGGAGGAATTCACCCGGGACATTCCCAACGTAGGCGAGCGGGCCCTGCACAATCTTGACGAGAGTGGGATCGTGCGGATCGGAACCTACGTCCGTTCGGGTGACATCCTGGTGGGCAAGGTTTCGCCGAAGAGCAAGACAGAGTTGACGCCTGAGGAAAAACTGCTGCACGCGATCTTCGGTCGGGCTGGCGAAGACGTGAAGAACGACTCGCTCGAGGTGCCCTCGGGGGTCGAGGGGATCGTGACTGCGACGGAGAAGTTTTCCCGGCAGATGAGCCTCTCCGAGGAGGAGCGTCGGGAATTTCAAAAGCAGCTGAAAGAGGTCGAAAGCGAGGGCAATCTTCGGGTGGCCGAGGCTTTCGCCGCGATGGTGACCGAGATCGAAAAGATCATCGGCAAACCACTGCCGGCTGTCGACGGTAGCTCGCTGGTGCGAAATCAGGACCACAAAGTCGTGGCCGAGCGTGCCGCGGCATTCAAGCCCGACGAGTTCGACAGTCGGTCCCCTCAGAAAAAGTCTGAAGTCGACAAGGTCGTCAAGACGCTGTGGCCGGCAGTCGAGGAGGCCATTGATGCTCGTGAGCGGCGGCTCAATAGCATGAAGCGGGGCGATGAATTGCGGCCCGGCGTGCTGCAGATGGTCAAGGTCTATGTTGCTGCCAAGCGGGTGATTTCCGTAGGTGACAAGATGGCCGGTCGGCACGGAAACAAGGGGGTGATCGCGAAGATTCTTCCCAAGGAAGAAATGCCTTTCCTCGCCGACGGCACCCCGCTGCAAATCCTGCTCAATCCGCTGGGCGTGCCCAGCCGGATGAATGTGGGGCAGATTCTCGAAACCCACCTCGGCTGGGCCGGAAAGATCCTGGGTTTTCAGGCCATCACGCCGGTGTTCGACGGAGCGAGCGAAGAAGACATCAACAAGATGCTCGACGATGCCAACCTGCCTCGCCACGGCAAAGCTCAATTGTTCGACGGTCGCACCGGCGAAGCCCTCGAGCAGGAGACGACGGTCGGCTACATCTACATGCTGAAACTTCACCACCTTGTCGACGACAAGGTGCATGCTCGTTCGACCGGCCCCTATTCGCTCATCACCCAGCAGCCGCTCGGTGGGAAAGCCCGCTTTGGAGGCCAGCGGTTTGGCGAAATGGAAGTCTGGGCCTTGGAGGCTTACGGCGCAGCCTACATCCTCCAAGAACTCCTGACCGTGAAAAGCGATGACGTAGAAGGCAGGACGAAAATTTATGAAAGCATGGTCAAGGGCGAAAACACGCTCGAGGCGGGCACGCCTGCCAGTTTCGACGTGTTGACCAACGAGATTCGCGGCCTCGCCCTGAACATGCAACTGGAGAAGCGGCGGATCTAGTATTCACGCGGTTTTCCCGCGGGCGAAGTCAAACTGGGACTCGCTTGCGGTGAAAATCTAAAGGGGCCGAGTGCCCTAGTGGTTTTGATAGTCACGCAAGGGGCGTGGCGGTGGACAGTTGATCAACCCGAGTACGGCTGGATTTACGAGGAGATGCACCTGTGAGTATCGGTGAAGCAACCTACGATCGCGTCAACGACTATTCGGCCGTCAAGATCAGCCTGGCTCGGCCGCACGACATTCGCAGCTGGTCGTTCGGCGAGGTCAAGAAGCCAGAGACGATCAACTACCGCACCTTCCGTCCTGAGAAGGACGGGCTGATGTGCGAGAAGATCTTCGGACCAGAAAAAGACTGGGAGTGCTCCTGCGGAAAGTACCGTGGGATGAAATACAAGGGAATGATCTGCGATCGCTGCCAGGTGAAGGTCACCCACAGCCGGGTGCGGCGCAAGCGGATGGGCCATATCGAACTTGCCGCGCCAGTGGTTCACATCTGGTTTTTCAAGGCGATGCCGAGTCGGCTGGGCGCGCTGCTCGACATGAAGACCTCGAGCCTTGAGAAGGTGATTTACTTCCAGGACTACGTCGTGCTCGATCCCAAGGACACGCCGTTGAAGAAGCAGCAACTGCTGACCGAGGAGGAGTTTCGCGAGGCACGGGCTACGTACGGAGACGGTTCGTTCGAGGCCGAGATGGGAGCCGAGGCGGTGCGGAAATTGTTGCTGGGGCTCGATCTCGTGACACTTTCAAAGGAGTTGCGAGAGGAGCTTGCAACCACCAATTCGAAGCAGAAAAAAAAGGATCTCGTCAACCGGCTCAAAATCGTGGAGGCCATTCGGGACAGCGAGAACAAGCCTGAGTGGATGGTGCTCGATGTCATTCCGGTAATCCCACCAGACCTGCGGCCGTTGGTGATGCTCGACAGCGGAAATTTTGCCACCAGCGACCTGAATGATCTTTATCGACGGATCATTAATCGCAACAACCGACTCAAGAAACTGGTGGACCTCAACGCACCCGAGGTGATTATCCGCAACGAAAAGCGGATGTTGCAGCAGTCGGTCGACGCTTTGTTTGACAACAATCGGTGCAAGCGGCCTGTGCTCGCCTCGAGTAACCGGCCGCTCAAGAGCCTGACGGACATGATCAAGGGCAAGCAGGGCCGATTTCGGGAGAATCTACTCGGCAAGCGGGTGGACTACTCTGCGCGGTCCGTGATTGTGGTGGGGCCCACCCTTCGGCTGCATCAGTGCGGTCTGCCCAAGAAGATCGCGCTCGAACTCTATCAGCCCTTCATCATCCGGCGGCTCAAGGAGCTCGGCCATGCAGACACGATCAAGAGCGCGAAGAAGATGCTCGAGCGGAAAGACGCCGAGGTCTGGGACATTCTCGAGGAAGTAATCCGCAATCATCCGGTGCTCCTCAATCGCGCCCCCACACTCCATCGGATGGGTATCCAGGCCTTCGAGCCGGTGCTTGTTGAGGGCAACGCCATCAAGCTTCATCCGCTTGTCTGCAAGGGCTTCAACGCAGACTTTGACGGCGACCAGATGGCGGTCCATCTGCCGTTGTCGATCGAGGCGCAGGTTGAGGCCCACACCCTGATGCTAGCGACGAACAACATCTTCAGTCCGGCCAATGGCAATCCGATCATCTCGCCCTCGCAGGACGTGGTGATGGGTTGCTATTACCTCACCATGTCGATGCCCGGCCGGGGTGGAGAGGGGATGGTGTTCAAGGACTTTGCCGAGGTGGAACTCGCCCATGGGCTCGGCAAAGTCGATACCCATGCCAAGATCAAGGTGCGACTACCGACGACTCGGCGGCTCAAGACCGACGCCGAGTCTCCAGCGAAGGCTGGTGCGGTTATTGAGACGACCGCCGGCCGTGTGCTATTCAACTCGATCCTGCCGGACCCGATGCTCTTCTACAACATCCCGATGAAGTCGGGTGAATTAGCCCGAGTGATCTCCGATTGCTACCAGACGCTTGGACGGCGGAGCACGATCGATCTGCTCGACGACATGAATCGAATCGGATTCAGTTGGAGCACGAAGAGCGGATTGTCATTTGCTACCGACGACCTGATCACCCCATCGAGCAAAGGCCGGATCATTGCCGATGCCGAAAGAGAGGTACTCAAGATCATTAAGCGGTATCAGAAGGGCGTGATCACCGACGGCGAGCGATACAATTCGGTTCTCGATGCCTGGACTCACGCTCGTGAACAAATCACGAAAGAGATGATGGCGGAACTCGAGCAAGACACAGACGCCAAGGACAACCGTCGCAGCGGCTACGTGAATCCGATTCAGTTGATGGCCCAGTCTGGTGCCCGTGGCGGCGTGGAGCAGATCCGCCAACTGGCTGGGATGCGTGGTCTGATGGCCAAGCCCTCGGGAAAGATCATCGAGACCCCAATCAAGGCCAACTTCCGTGAAGGGTTGACCGTGCTGGAGTATTTCAGCTCCACCCACGGTGCTCGCAAGGGTCTGGCGGACACGGCGCTAAAGACGGCCGACTCCGGGTATCTGACCCGAAAGCTGGCAGACGTAGCCCAAAATGTGGTCGTGACGATGCACGACTGCGGCACCACCCAAGGGATCACGAAAACGGTGATCTACCGTGGTGAAAAGGTGGATGTGAGTCTGGCGGACAGCATCCGAGGGCGGGTCAGCCGCTCGAACATCGTCAATCCGAAGTCCAACGGGGTGATTGTCCGTGAGGATGATCTGATCGATCGGACGGTAGCGGCCCAGATCGAGGAATTGGGACTGGAAAAAATCCAGGTTCGCAGCCCGCTGACGTGTGAAGCCACGCTCGGGGTCTGCCGGCTCTGCTATGGGATGGACCTTTCGACAGGAACGCTCGTCGAGGAGGGGATGGCCGTCGGGATCATTGCCGCCCAGAGTATCGGTGAGCCGGGCACTCAATTGACGATGCGGACTTTCCACATCGGCGGAGTGGGACAGCGAGCCATCGAGGAGAGCGAGTACAAGTCGAAGCGGGCTGGGACCGCAAAGTTCACCCGGCTCCGGACCGTCGACAATGAGCAAGGCGAGTCGATCGTTTTGGCCCGTAACTGTGAGATCGCGATCGTAGATGCCAAGGGGCATGAACTTGAGAAGTTCGAGATCCCGGCCGGTGCGATCCTCAAGATCCGCGATAACCAGGAGGTCCGGCCGAGCACCGTGCTCGTGCAGTGGGATCCGCACTCGATTCCGATTCTCGCCGAAGTGGCGGGCAAGGTCCGTTACGAAGACGTGGTGGAGGGCGAGACCCTCCGGATTGAAAAAGATCCCAGCGGCCATTTGCGGCGCATGGTGATGGAGCACAAGGGGGTCTATCACCCGCAGATCGTGATTGAGGACGAAAGCGGCCAGATTCAGGAGTTTTACTACCTGCCAGAAAAGGCGTACATCGAGGTGTCGCCGGGTGAGGTCGTGAAGGCCGGGCATGTGCTGGCCAAAACACCCCGCGAAGCAAGCGGTACGCAGGACATCACCGGTGGTCTTCCGCGGGTCACCGAGATCTTCGAGGCCCGCAAGCCTAAGGATCCCGCGATCATGGCGGAGACCGACGGCAAGGTCGAGATCAGTAAGGAGAAACGCCGCGGCAAGCGATCGATCATCGTCCGTAATGAGAGCGGCATCGAGCACGAGCATCTCGTGACCCATGGCAAGCATCTTCGAGTGCACCCGGGCGATTATGTTCGTGCTGGAGAGGCTTTGGTGGACGGGCCGCTCGTGCCCCATGACATCCTCCGGATATCGGGCGAGGAAGCAGTGCAGCAGTATCTCGTCCGCGAGATCCAAAATGTCTATCGCAGTCAGCGGGTTGATATCGATGACAAGCACATCGAGATTATCGTTTCGCAGATGCTGCGGAAGGTGAAGATCGAAACCATCGGTGACACAACCCTGCTGCCGGGGAGCGTGCTCGACAAGTTCGAGTTTCGTCAGGCGAATGATCGGCTTTCGAGTTGTCTCCGGATCTCGGTCAAGGGAGACAGCGAATTTGCCGAAGGGAGCATCGTTCCCAAGGATGTGCTCGAGCAGACCAATGCTCAAATCGAGGTTTTGGGGGGCACGCCCGCCCGGGGTGAAAAGCCCAAGTCAGCGTCGGCGAGCACGCAGTTGCTTGGGATCACGAAGGCTAGTGTGCAAAGCTCGAGCTTCATTTCTGCGGCCTCGTTCCAGGAAACAACCAAGGTGCTGACGGAAGCTGCCCTGGCGGGTAAGACTGACAACCTCGTCGGTCTTAAGGAAAACGTCATCCTCGGTCACCTCATTCCTGCCGGCACGGGCTTCAACACGTTCCAATCAGCGGAAGTAAGGGTGCGGCCGGAGGCGCTCGATGCCCTGCGGATGGACCGCGAGAGCCTGCTGTCACGGCAGTTCCCGCTACTCGAGTCCACCGGAGGCGAATCCGTCGGTCCAGGGCTTGAGGCCCCTGCCGTCGCGATACTCGATGTGCCGAATCCGCTCGGCTAATCGGTCACAAAAATCGGCTGCGCGGTATTCGGCTGGGCGGTCGATTTGCTGCAAATGCTGGCATGGCGGTCTGCCGGAACGTAGAGTTGGTTCCCCAGGGGCGGTGGACAATCCGCCTCGAACCTGTGGAACCGCGGCCTGCGTGCCGTTGAGACAACCATGAAGCGATCGGTAGGTTGGGCCGTGACCGATAGCGGACGAGTGATCGTTTCGCGAGTGGCTGCCCGAAACCTTCGCAAGCGACTGGAGGTCGTGTGGTCGGAATTGAGGGCTGCCTGCCGCCCGCGGCATGAGCCGGAGCGGATTCATCAGGTCCGCGTGGCCTGTCGGCGAACCCTGGCTGCCTTTGAAGCGTTTCGTGAACTCGTCCCTCCCAAACAGGGCAAGTGGTTCGAAAAGCGGCTGCGGAAGATTCGCCGGGCGGCCGGTGAAACCCGTGACCTCGACGTGCTGATCGGTCGCCTTGCCGAGGAGCGGCTAGACGCCCAGGCGGAGCGGGCCAAGCGTCGGCTCCTCGTCATGCTCGGCCAGCGGCGGGATGAATCGCGGCAACCACTCCGCGAGGTGCTGCAACGGCTCGAGGCGGTCGATTGGTCGGGGCGGATTGAACGCGTTGTGGAACGGGTAGCTGAAGCAGAAATCGACAAATCCTTCGCTGATTTTGCCCGTCACGGACTCCGGCCCACACTCCGAAGGTTTTTTTCTCGGGCCGATCGGCGGCAGGCGGATGCCGAGGAGATCCATCGGCTGCGGATCGAGGGCAAGAAGCTTCGCTATGCTATGGAAATCTTCGCCGTGGCTTTTCCGCCAGCCGTGCGAACAGCCTGCCTGAAGGCGCTCGAGGAAATGCAGCAGTCGCTGGGCCAATTCACGGATCATGCTGCGGCTGCCGACCGCTTTCGACGCTGGGCCCGTGAGTCGGGAGCGGGGCCCGACCACAAAACACTCGTCGGTCTGCGGAAGCGGGAGGAGGCCTTGGCCGATCGGGCGCGGAAAGCCTTCTCAAAGTGGTGGACACGATCCCGGCGGCTCAGCCTGCGGGAGAGTTTTTCTCAGACGCTGGAGCGACACGCGGCATGTCCGAACACAACTGCGAGACAATGACACGCCCAGGCATCCGTGGTTCGCGGCGCGGGGCGGCTATTCGGTCGCTGCTGACACGACTCGTCGGCCTGGCGGTCGGCCTGGCAGTGGCGACCGGCGGCTTAGCGCAGCTGCACGAGCCAGCGGTTCCAGCCGGTTTCGCGGAGACGCTGGCAGCTGACCATCAGCCTCCCGGTGAGATCCCGGCGGGTATGGCCTGGATTCCCAGGGGGGAATATTCAATGGGTTGCGACGACCCACGGGGCATGCCTCACGGCGGCAGTGATCCAATGCAAGATGCCCGGCCGATCCATCGGGTGCAGCTGCAAGGGTTTTGGATGGACAAGACGGAAGTCACCAATCTGCAATTCACCAGCTTCGTGGCGGCGACTGGATATCGGACCGTGGCCGAGCGGCTGCCGCTGGCCGAGGATTTCCCCGGTGCCCCGCCCGAGAACCTGGTGGCCGGGTCGATCGTGTTCATGCCCCCCACTGGATCGGTACCGCTGCGTGACTCCAGCGGAATGGCACATCTCCAGTGGTGGGCTTATCTGCCCGGAGCCTGCTGGCGGCATCCGTTGGGGCCGGAGAGTTCGATCGAGGGCCGTGGTGATGAACCTGTTGTGCACGTCGCCTTCGAGGATGCCACGGCCTACGCCACCTGGGCGGGCAAGCGGCTACCGACTGAGGCCGAGTGGGAGTTTGCCGCCCGCGGGGGGCTCTCCGGCAAGCCCTATCCCTGGGGTGACGAGTTTCGACCCGCCGGCGAATGGATGGCCAATACCTGGCAGGGCCGCTTTCCGCGCGAGAATACCGCTGCCGACGGGTTTGTTGGGATCGCGCCGGTGGGGCGGTTTCCAGCCAATCGGTACGGCCTGTTCGATATGTCAGGCAACGTCTGGGAGTGGTGCAGTGACTGGTATCGCCCGGACACGTATGCGCGTGATGCCCGGCTGGGTGCGGTCGCTGATCCACGGGGGCCCGACCGGAGTTTCGATCCGCAGGAGCCGGGCCAGCCCAAGCGGGTCCAGCGGGGCGGTTCATTTCTCTGCAGTGACCAGTATTGTTCTCGCTACATCGTCGGCACGCGGGGCAAGGGGGAGATCGCGAGTGGCACCAATCACATCGGCTTTCGCTGCGTCAAAGACGCCCCGCCCTGATCCAGCGATCTTCGCTTGATCAACGGTTGCAGGTCCGCAAGGCTGCGGGTGTTGGCGATATCGGCAGCTTCCAGGCCGGCGCGGCGGGCCTGAAGGATGCCGCACCGCATCACATCGAGACCACGGATGGAATGGGCGTCGGTCGAGATCACGATCTTCACACCGGCCGCCTTGGCGGCTGAGGCATGGCGGTCGTTCAGATCGAGCCGCCAGGGATTGGCGTTGATTTCCAGAAAGGTACCGGTGCGGGCGGCGGCCGCGATCACGGCCTCCATGTCCACGTCGTAGGGAGGTCGACGGTTGATGAGCCGACCGGTCGGGTGGCCGATCACTGTCACATGCGGGTTTTCGATCGCCTCCACGATCCGAGCCGTGATCCGCTCCCGTGGCTGATTCTGGCCGTAATGCAGGCTCGCGACCACCCAGTCGGCCTGGGCGAGCACCTCGTCGGGCAGGTCGAGCCCTCCCTTCTCAAGCATGTCGACCTCGATCCCCTTGAGGACCGTGATCGGGGACGGGCCTTCATCGGCGAGTGATTTATTGAGCTGATCGATCGTGTTCCATTGCTCGAGGAGCCGGCCCCGATCCAGCCCGTGGGCCATCGTGACCCGCTGCCCGTGGTCAGTAATTGCCACGTAGGCCAGGCCTCGTTCGATCGCTGCCCTTACCATCTCGGCGAGGGTGTCTTCGCCGTCAGTGGCGGTGGTGTGCATGTGGAGGTCACCCCGGATATCGGCGAGGGTGACGAGCGTGGGGAGTCGCCCCTGTGCCGCCAATTCGAGTTCATCGCGGCCTTCCCGGAGTTCCGGTGGAATCCAGGGTAGGCCGACGGCAGCGTACACCTCGGCCTCTTCCCGCCCTGCCCGCGACGGGCTCGCTGCGGAAGAAAGGTCGGACACGCCGTATTCGTTGATCGATAGCCCCTGGTCCCGGGCCCGGCTCCGGAGGCGGATGTTGTGCTCTTTGGAGCCAGTGAAATACTGGAGTGCCGCACCGAACGACTCAGCCGCGACAACCCGGAGATCGACCTGCACACCCTGCGGCCCGCGGATGCTCGTCTTGGTGTCACCCCGCAGGAGCACGTCAGAGGTTTCTGGCCAGGCGACCAGCCGATCCATCACCGCCACGGGAACTTCGCTCTCGACGAGGATGTCGAGATCACCGACCGTTTCGCAGCCCCGCCGTAGGCTCCCAGCTGCTTCGATCCGGCCGGTTGCCGGACAATCAGCGAGCCAGGCCAGCAGTCGGGTGGCGATCGACTCCGCCTCGTTCCAGAGCAGCCTCGCCCGGTCAGGATCCTGGGCAAAAGCCAGGTTCTCTAAAATGGTCGCCTCGGTCTTAGGGCCGAAGCCTTTGATGCCCCTGACCCTGCCCTCCCGGCAGGCTTCCTCGAGTGCTGCCAGCGAGTCGATCCCGAGCGCCTCGACCAAGGCCTTCACTTTTTTGGGTCCGAGCCCTGGTACCCGCATCAGGTCGAACACCACGGCGGGAACCTGCCGTTCGAGTTCCTCGAGCAGCGGCAGTCTGCCGCTGTCAAGCAGCGAGCTGATCTTGCCTGCGAGATCGGTACCGATACCGTCGAAATCGGTCAGCGATCGCTCGGGATCGGTCCGCACACTGGCCAATGATTCGACCATTCCTTCGATGGTGCGGGCGGCGTTTCGATAGGCCCTGACTCGAAAGGCGTTGTCAGCCTGGTACTCCAGGAGGTCGGCCACATGCTCGAAGGCGGCGGCAATGTCAGCGTTGGTCACGCAGTGCTCCAGGATTATCCGGTCGGGGCCGGGTCCCGGAGGCAGCCGCTCAGCGCTGGCCCCGCCAGGCCGGCAGGGCGGCCGTAGGGTATTGGACAGCACTCGGAGCCAGATCGGAAGGCTGCCAATACGTAGTATGGCTCGTGGGAGCAAGAAGCCTGGGGAAGGCCTGGGTGGCCGCACCAGGGCCCGTCCCGGGGAGCACTGGCATTGTGCCTGGCTCTGAGCCCTGCTGACCGGCGGCAGGTGGAGGACTTACCGTGGTGCCATTGGGAACGATCATTGAACCACTGTGCTGGGTATTTGCGGCACCTGCGCCGAGGCTGTTGGGAGCGGTAGGCCCGGTCGGCTGAGCGGCGCGGGGCATCTCCGGAATCGGCCTGAGTGAGGGGGCGGGGGCGAGCGCGGGCGGTTCTGTGGGCTGGAGTTGCGGAGACTGCTGCGATTGAACCCCAATCATGCCCGACTGGGGCATGATCGTCGGTGCGGGAGCCGGCTGGGAGTATTGATAGGTCATCGGTGGTGCTCCGGCAGGCGGCAGGGCCGGCGCGGCGACCCCGGGAAGCGGCTGCCGCGAGACATCCGCACCGGCAGCCCCCCAGGCCTGGGGTGTGGTCTGGACGGCGCTGAATGGGCTGGCGGCCGGGGCCATGGCAGCGGGTGGGGCCATGTTGAAACCTGGAGCAGCCGGGTAGGCCTGACCGCCAGAGCCGGGCTGCATCTGGACATACTTGGTCGTCGTGACCGCCCGGTACTGGGTCACCGGCACGCTCACCGGCTGCTGCACATACTGCGTCACCGGTTGCATGCACTCGATCGGGCAGCCTGTGCAGGGATCGATCTCACAGGAAGGCTTGTAGGTTGTGACCGGAACGCACTTATATTCCGTTCGGTAGGTTGTCTCTGGCACGTAGCTGGTCTGCTGAACCGGCACCATCACTGGTGGAGGTGGGGCTGGGATGGCAGCGACCGGTGCGATGAATGGGGCAGGGACCGGAGCCATGGGTGCTACCGCGTAGGTCGGTGCCTTTCTGCATCCGGACATACAGCCGGAGAACAGACCATCCAGGCAGCACTGAGCCGCGGCCGGCGGCAGGCTTGCCAGGCAGCAGAATCCCACCACCAGAGACACACCAGCCATACGACGCACGTTCATCACGTTCTCCTCACTGAATAGATGCGATGCCAATTGAGCCCTTGGCGGACTCCAGCGACATCACGCAAACCTAGGTTGTCCCCCGGGGCAACGGTGCCGAAAAAGGTTCATGCTGGTTCATGAATCTCTCGGGTTCGGGTGCTACGACCCGCATCCGCGGCAGAGCCGTCAGGATCGGAGCGGCTGGCGGGCCCGCTCCTCGAACCGGTCGTAGAGGTCGGAGAGTGATTCGCGGAGATTGCCCCCATGCCGGGCGAACGCAGCCGTCAGATCCTCATCCTGAATCAAACCGCCATGATCGGGGAGAGCAGCCACGATCGCCCGCAGCAGCCGGAAAGAACCAGCCATGGAAATGCTGAGCGGAAGGCCAGCCGAGCGATGGCTGGTGACCACCAGGTCGCAGCCCCTTAGCCGAGCCAGGAATCGAACTGCCAGGCTGCCCACTCGCCCCAGCTGTTCCCAGCCATCGAAGCAGATCGTGCTGCCGGGCTCGGCCTGCCAGGCCAGCCGCAGGGCGGGTAGGCAGTCGCCCACGCTCCGAAGCTGGAGGGTTCCGGCCAGCCGGCCCGCCGAGGCAAGCTCGGCTGCCACGGCGACCAGGAGCGTCGACTTGCCGGTGCCGTGAGGCCCCTCGATCGCGGCGGACCCTCCAGCGACTCGGATCTTGGCCACGAGGGCCGGAACGTCGCGGAGTTCGGCCTCGGCAGTGAGCGGTCGGAGACCGCCCGGCCGGACATGGCGGCTGGCGAACGGGTTGGCGATGTGCCGCGAAGCGGTCGGCAGCGTCATGGGCTCGAGGCGATCGGACGCGAGAGGGCGGCAGGAACCCTGCCCAGATCGAAGACATGTTCGGAGACGAAATCCCGGCCCCCGGCGAAGAACAGACGCACGCGGACACACCAACGGATCTTCACGATCAGCCCCTCGTACGACAGAGGACTGCGGGGTAGAAGGGCCGTGAAGCCTCCGGCGGCCGTGGCGGCTGTCAGTGCCGTCGGCTCGGTGATCCGCTCGAAAATATGGATTCCCAGGTCTTCCTCCCCCTTGCCCTCCGTATACCAGAGGATCGATCGTTCGATGGCCCGCACCGTACTGCCGGCAGGCAGGTCGATCTGATAGCGAATGTTGATCGGCTGAAGCGGCTCGTACCTCCGGTCGGGAGCGCAGAACTGAACCGTCACGCTGGGGAAGCCACGGAGCGGCTCGATGGCAGTCATGGCATCCCCCCGTTCAAGAGCCGTTCGCCAGAGGGTGGCGGCAGGGGATAGATCAAAACCGGAAAGGCCCGCGTGAACGCGGGCCAGCGGGTGGGCCGGCCTCGAATCACGACCCGCCAGGTCACGGCATTGTGCTCCGAGGCGAAGGAGTGCATGGCGATGGCAGGCACGTGGAAGACAGCACGGCCTTCGAATCGGGTACCCGGGGCAAGCTGGAGGCCCTGCCAGGATCCGAGCGGGGCTCGCCAAACCACAACTCGCTCGGTGCGGGTGTCGGTGCCCTGGCGAAAGGTCGCCTGCTCCTCCAATTCAACGACCATCTCCAGGCTTGTGAAACTGCCTGATCCGCCTTGGCCGAGGAGCACCTCGTACTGGCCGCCGGGCAACAAAGGATGAGCCGAGATCTCGACCTGGGTGGTGCCGACCGCGGTGGCAAGGATCAAGCTGCGAATGAAGATTACGATCCCGGCAATACCCACCACAAGAAACGGTACCAGGATTCCCATCAGCAGCCAGTCGATCTGGCCGCCGAGAAGATCGAGACCAGCGTTGACTGCAAGCACGATCAATACGGCATTCCAGAGCAGGGCGAACAGACCAAAGCCGAGGAGGGTCCAGCTTTCGCCGCTCTCGACCGGCAGCTGAAAGGCAAGGATTGTGCCCGGTGAATTCACCAGATCGTCGCAGGGGGGAACGCCAGGGCGGGCAGCGGTGGTGGGCTCTTCGCCGCGGTTTGAATCAAGAAATCCAGCCGCGGCCTGTCGCTCCTCCGACTTGCCCCAGGTGGCGATCGTCCGCGCCACACCCGCTCCGCCGAAGGCCAGCAGCGATCCTGGAAGGAGTAGGGTCATTGCCCACATCCACCAGTTATAGCCCCGCTCCAGAATCACCACGCGGGGGTCGGCAGGGTCGTGCCAGCAAGCTACTTCACTGCCCAGCGTCGTCGACTCAAGCGCCGCAACCGCCATGAGTCGATCGGAAACCGGCGAATCAAGGAGTGCCCAGGCTTCCTGTAGGCCGACCGCAGTCGAGTAGCGGAGCCGGATGCAAGGCTGCCAGGTCGATATCATTTGTCCAGGAACGGCCCGCCTGGCCAGTCCCTTGCCTACGACTGTGCCACGGGCCTCTAAGAAATGGTGATGAGTTCTCCACTCCGGCACTGCCACGCCGGTGATGAGGAGGGCGGCAAACGCGATCCCGGCCAGCAGGAGCATGGCGTGGAACAGCCCATCACCAATCGAGCCCCAGACTTCCGCTCCGGTTCGACGATCGCCCCGTTTCTTGGCGAAGAATCGCGGCAACCTCACGATCCAGCTCCTGGCAGCAGACCCGGACCATTCCCAGGCTACCCTACGATACGTGTGAAACCGGCTCGCGCGGCGGGCCTTCCTCCACCCCACTGGAGCGGAAGAATCCGATCTTCTCCAACGCCTTGAAAACCTCTTCCAGTGTCTTCTCCCCAAAGTTGGAGATCGAGAGCAGGTCGGATCTCGTGCAGTTGAGCAGATCGTGGACCGTGAAAATCCCCCGCTCCTCGAGGCAGTTGGTGGTGCGGACTGAAAGCCCGATCTCGGCCGTGCTCATCTCGAGCTTTTCGGCCATCTCATCGGATTGGGTCAGATCTTTGTAAGGAATCCTCGGCATGGGGTCCCTCCCGTGCGGTGTGTGGCAGAGGTTTTGCTGCGTCGGACCGGTGAACGGCCGACGACGGCGACAACATCAGAATATAATCAAATCAGCGCGAACACGCCTATGTAGGCCCGAGGCCGATGCTGAGCGGTCTCAGTAAGGCTGTTCTCGCCTGATCCCAGGTCTCAGGGGAACCCCCCGTGCCTCTGCCATCTCTCGACAGCCTCAATGAGTCTCAGAGGGCGGCGGCTACTCATGTCGAGGGCCCGCTGTTAGTGCTAGCAGGCCCCGGCAGCGGCAAGACCCGCGTGGTGACCCACCGCATCGCGCATCTCATTGCTTCCGGTGTGCCGGCTGCCGCAATCGTGGCCCTCACCTTCACCAACAAGGCGGCGGACGAAATGCGGCGGCGGGTGGCCGAACTGGTGGGACCGCAGCCCGTGGAGATGGGCACATTCCACCGCTTCGCTGCCCGGCTGCTGCGGCGATCTGCCCGGCAGGTCGGGCTCACGAGTGACTATTCGATCTTCGATCCGGACGATGCGACAGGTGTCCTCAAACGGGCGGCCAAGAAGCTCGGCCTCTCACTATCGCATACCCCCGTCGACCGCATTTCCGGGGTGATCTCCCGGGCCAAAAATGATTTACTCACCCCCGAGTCGTTCGAGCCCCGCTGGGGCAAGCCGGTCGACGACATTGCTCGCCGGATCTGGCCGGTCTATCAGCAGATGCTCCTGCAGGCCAACGCCGTGGACTTCGACGACCTGCTCGTGCATGTCGCCCGGCTGTTGGCCGACGATCCCGGCCTTCGGGCCAGCCTGGATGCTCGGCATCGGTTTGTGCTGGTCGACGAATACCAAGATACAAACGCGGTGCAGTACTGCATTTTGCGCGGCCTCTCGCTCGACCATCCGAATCTGGCGGTGACCGGCGACCCCGACCAGGCGATCTACGGCTGGCGCGGCGCGAGCATACGCAACATTCTCGAATTCGAGCGAGACTACCCGAAGGCCGCCGTAGTCACCCTCGAGCACAACTATCGCAGCACGGCCAACATCCTCGGCACAGCCGACCGGCTCATCGCCCACAACTCCCGGCGAAAGCCCAAGCGGCTGGTGACGGCTGCCCCGCCAGGCGACCAGGTTCGGATCGTGCTGGATGGTTCGGGCCAGGATGAGGCCGAGCGGATTGCGGCGGAGATTGCCACGGACATCCGGGCCGGTCGCCGTGGGCCGCGAGACTATGCCGTGCTGTTCCGCACGGCTGCCTTGTCCCGGTCGCTCGAGATCGCGCTGCGGACGGCAGGCGTGCCCTATCAACTGGTCCGGGGGCTCGAATTTTTCAAGCGGCGGGAAATCCGCGATGTGGTGGCCTGGCTGAGGCTGCTCCGGAATCCACGAGATGACGAGGCCTTTCTCCGAGTGGTGAACGTGCCGACCCGGGGTATCGGACGGCAGTCTCTCGATCGATTGACAGCCTGGGCCGATGACCAGCGTCTGAGTCGGCTGGAGGCGGCTGCTGGTGCCGCCGGGATCCCGGGCCTGCCGCGGCGGGCAGCCACGTCCCTGGTTGCCTTTGCAGCGCTTCACGCCAGACTCGGCGAAACCGCCGGCCGTGAGGGGCGTGTGGCGTCCTTGCTCGAGAGCGTACTCGAACGCACGGGCTATCGGCGGATGCTGGAGGAGGATCTCGACGATGAGGAGGGGCAGGAACGGCTGGCCAACGTCGAGGAACTCATCACGGCCGCCAGACAGTTTGATGAGTCCTTCACTACCGATTCTGTTGCCTTCGGCGGCGACGCCGGCGGTGAGGTCGATGCCCTGGGCGGGTTTCTCGAAACAACCGCCCTCGTTGCTGACGCCGATGCCTGGGACGTCGGGGCCGATCGGGTGGCCCTGATGACCTTCCACGCTGCCAAGGGGCTCGAATTCCCGGTCGTCTATCTTGTGGCGATGGAAGACGGGATCCTGCCGCACGAACGAAGTCTCGACCAGCCGGAGCAACTCGAAGAAGAGCGGCGGCTGGTCTTCGTGGGCATCACCCGGGCCCGCGAGCAAGTCCATGCTAGTTGCGCGCGGATGCGGGATTACCGCGGCACGCGGCGAATCTCCGCGCCGAGTGTGTTTCTTGCCGAGATGACCGGCAGTGAAACGGTGGTCTCGGGAGATGAGGCTCCCACAGCGGGTCCGCGGGCTGGCTTCGATCCTTTCGGCGCGGCCGCTCGGGCCGCTCGGGGAGAATTCGATGAATATTCTCAGGATGTGGTCAACGGGGTACCGCTGCGGGTCTTCCGTCCCGACGGTCTCACGCTCGAGGGTGACGACGCCCAGGAGCCGATCATCCTGCCGACCCGAGCAGCCCGCCGCCGGCCGGAGCTTGCCCTCGAGCGGGCCAGCGATCTGGCTACCCGGATGACGGGCAAGCAGCCGACCGCCTGTCTGTTTGAGCAGGGCCAACGAGTGCGACATCCGGAGTACGGGGAGGGCGTGCTCGCCAAGATCAGCGGCGTCGGGGCCCGGTCACTCGGCACGGTCGTCTTCGACGGTCCGGCTGGTACCCGGAAGTTCATTCTTTGCCACGGCGGCCTTGAACCCGTGGGCTGAGTTCGCCCTAGAGCGCATCTGAGATAGCTGGAGCGACGATTGGGCACACTGAGCAGGGGAGGCGAGG
>ERZ889217.452-NODE-452-length-25069-cov-20.017550_pt1 | contig 25069 bp, 20 predicted proteins | sample MGYA00521098_ERZ889217 | MGnify/ENA primary metagenome ERZ889217 (study PRJEB32303, sample SAMEA104408613) | aquatic metagenome | biome: Brackish water; feature: Pelagic; material: water | place: Baltic Sea | collected 2014-06-10T22:04:00 | depth 2,362 m ... | reverse complement strand
GGCAAAAAAGGTGTCAGGAACCTTTTCTGCGAAGCACCCCGGCCGGCCAGGGCCGTGTCGCCCACGGCGACCGGGAAAAGGTTCCTGACACCTTTTTCACCCGGGGCGGTACACTCCCCGGCATGAAGAATCCCCCTCCCCGCCGCCGAAACCCCGGCCAGAAAAGCGATTCCTGGCAGGATCTCTCGGCCGCGATCCGACGGTTTCGTGACGAACGGGACTGGTCGCAATTCCACAAGCCCAAAAACCTCGCCGCCGCCATTGCCATCGAGGCAGTGGAACTGCAGGAGCAGTTTCTGTGGAAGACCGACAAGGAGGTCGAACGAAATCTCAAGAGCGGCCCCAAGCGAGCGGCCGTCGTCGAGGAAATCGCCGACGTCCTGATGTTTGCCCTCCTGCTCGCCGACCGGCTCGACATCGATGTCGGTCAGGCGATCACCGACAAGCTCGCCGCCAACGAGCTGAAATACCCCGTAGCTCTGGCCCGCAGCAACGCCCGGAAATACACCGAACTGCGTGAGCCGTGATCATTTACGCCGAGACAAAGCGGCAGTTTCTCGAAGACGTTGATCTCAACCAGCTCGAACGTCGCCTCATCGATGGTTTTGAGCGGCAAACCGGGGGCATGCCCGCGGACCGGCGCGTGTGGGCTGATGAATATGCCCGGTTTTCAAGCGCGCTACGTCGGGCGAATGTCGACGACGACATGCAGGTGGCCATTGAATACCACATCTCTACCGCCGGCCGGTCGCGAGTGGACGTCTTATTGGCCGGCAACGACGGTACGCATGACAACGGCCTCGTGCTCGAGCTGAAATCCTGGAGCGAAGCCGACAAGTCGGACGTGTCCGACCTCGTCTGGTCGCCCTACGGCGGCGGGTCGCTCGCGCAGCATCCGTGCGTTCAGGCCCGCAAGTACAAGGGGCTGATCCTTCGGTTTAACGCCGACATCGCGGCAAAGAATGTGGGTATCCACTCGGCCGCCTACCTCTTCAACCTCGTCCGCCGCCGTCCTGAACCGCTCGAGGACGCCCGCTACCGGCACATCATCGACGACACGCATCTTTTTCTAGCCGATGATGCCGATGCCCTCTCGCGGTACATCGAAAGATACGTCCGACACAGGTCGCAGCACGACGTGCTCTTCCTGCTCGAGAAGGGGCGGCTGATCCCGGCCCCGGCGCTAATCGAGTGCGTCGGGAATATGCTCGACGGCAACGAAGAGTTTGAACTGCTCGACACTCAAAACGAAGCCTTCCAGATCATCCGGCATGCGATCACCGGCGTGGCCACGGCCGCCAAGCGGCAGGTCTTTATCGTCCACGGCGGCCCCGGCACCGGAAAATCCGTGATCGCCGTGCGATTGCTGGCCGAGATACTCAAGTCTAAGCGGCTCGGGTTTCTGGTTGCCCCCAATCGGGCGTTTCGCGACACGCTCACCGAACACCTCACCAAGCGGCACCACAAATACCGCGAGGACGGCGCGGCATTGTTTCAGTCGTCGTGGAGTTTTTCCATCGCCGACTTCATGAAAGACAAGACGCACGAGGTCTTGATCGTGGACGAGGCCCACCGGCTCAAGGATCAGGCCTATCAATACAAGGGCCAGAGCATGGTGGAAGACATGGTGCGGGCGGCCCGCATCAGCGTGTTTTTTCTCGATGAGACGCAGCGCGTGCAATGGAATGACTCCGGCAGCGAGGAGCGGATCCGCGAAGCGGCCAAGAAGTTCAAGGCCAACGTTCAGACCCCCTTCACCCTCACGGCCCAGTTTCGCTGCGGCGGCTCCGACGGCTATCTCAACTGGCTCGACGACGTCCTCCAGGTGCGACCTACGGGCAACTTTGATAACTGGGCCGACGAGCAGTATGAGTTTCGGGTGTTTGACGATGCCCAGAAGATGTATGCCGCCCTTAAAGCCAAGAACACCACCAACAAGGCGCGGCTGATCGCAGGCTATTCGTGGGAGTGGCCCAGGAAGGGCCGCCAGCGGCATGGTCATGCGAAGCATGTGCAGGCCGACGGGCTCTCGCTACCGTGGAACTTCATGGGGGAAAACTGGGCGACGTCGAAAGACGGCATCGATCAGGTCGGGTGCGTGCACACCTGCCAAGGCGTGGAGTTCGACTGGCTGGGTGTGCTCATCGGGCCGGACCTGCGCTATGAGTTTGGCCAGGTGGTCGGCGATCCCACCAAGCGGGCGAAGACCGACAGTTCGCTGAAGGGTGCGAAAAAGGCCCTCACGGAGGCCAAAGGCGACGACGCCGCGACCGCGCTAGCCCACGCGAAGGTGCAGGCCATCATCAAGAACACCTACAAAGTATTGCTGTCGCGGGGCCGGAAGGGGTGCTTCGTGTGGTGCGCAGATCCGGCCTTGCGCGAATATCTTCGGAAGCGGCTGCACCTGGCATCCCACACGCTTGCAGTCCAAGCAGTTGAGCAGATGGAAAACGCAGCGGGGCCCCCCTCGCGTCGGATTGAGCCCGAGCCGCTGGGCAGGCGCTATGCAGAGTGGTTGCCGCTCTACGATCTCCAGACTGCGGCAGGCGGATTTGGCCCGACTGCGACGGCTGACTGCCTTGGCTGGATGCCGACCCCGGCAGGCCTGAAGGCCGACCAGCGGCATTTTGTGTCGCAGGTCTTCGGCCAGTCGATGGAGCCGCTGATTCCCGACGGCTCCTACTGCATATTCCGCCGCGATGTGAGCGGTAGCCGAGGCGGTAAGGTGCTGCTGGTTCAGCACTCGGCGATCACCGACCCGGAGACGGGTGGGTCATACACGGTAAAAACCTACGAGTCGATGAAAATCGAAACCGTGGAACTCGGGGATGATCCACCTCAGGAGCACTCGTCCATTCAGCTCAAACCGCGCAATAAGGCATTCCGACCGATCTGGATCAACCCAGACCAAGTCGATGAACTACGGGTCATCGCGGAGTTTGTGAGCGTGATCCCCTGAGCGGGAAGTGACCACCCCGACACATCAATGCCGAGCATCTACGACCCGTGCATCGACCATGAATGTCGCCCGGTCGTCTGACCATCATCGATGCGAAGCACCCTGGCCGGCCTGTCCGGCCAGGGCCGTGTCGCCCACGACGACCGGGAAAAGGTTCCTGACACCTTTTTTGCTTTTTTGCCCAGATGGGAATCGGATAGTCTGGCGACAGCCTCGATCGTAAAGCCATCTCGCCGGATTTCACTGGATTTGTCATGGGCCGAAGCGTTGTTCTCGGTGGTGCCGCGCGCTGCCCTCGGTGCAGCCTGCCGCCACGATGGTGCACGTGCGACATGCTGCCGCCGGTCGAGACAGAACTCGCCGTGCAGGTGCTCATCCACCGGCTCGAACAGTGCCGGCCGTCTAGCACCGGCAAGCTCGTGGGCCGAATAGTGGCCGGCACAGCCTGCTACGTCTATCAGCGCGTCAACCGGTTTTTTCTCGCGACTGGCTATCCGGCCGATGCCCTCGAGCCCGGCCGCGAGCTCTGGGTGCTCCACCCGTCCGGCGACCCACTGCCTGAGCCGACTGCCGCGGGTGGCTCGGTGCCGCAGCCACGTCCGGCGGTGCTCCTTCTCGACGGCTCATGGCGGCAGTCCGGTGAGATGCTCACGAGCGTGAAGCGCCGCGGGCGATGCGTTTGCCTCTCGGCCGCGGCCACGAGTGAGCCCAGCCGCTACTGGCTGCGAGACCAGGCCAAGCCTGAGCAACTCTGCACCGCCGAGGCGCTGATTGGCGTGCTCAGAGCAATGGGCGAGCCGCACGCGGAGCGGTGCCTCCGGCTCCACTTCGAGCTGCACGTGTACGCAACGCTTCGCGCTCGCGGCCATCGCGAGTTAGCCGAGCGGTATCTTGGCCACTCACCGCTGCTCAACGACGCGGCCGACGCCCTCGACCGCCTGCACGACCGCCGGGCCTGAGACTGACTCCGCAAGAATTCCTCAATGAGAACCCGACGCATGCTCTGGACCCTGCTCACAATCGCGATTGGCGCGTACGCGGGGCTCTGTCTCGTGTTTCTGGTCTTTCAGCGGTCGTTCATCTATCGGCCGACGCCCGTGACGCCCGCCCCGGCCGCAGCGTTCACGCTCGAGGTGCCCGACGCGAAATTACGGATCTCCTCCCAGCCGCACGCCGTGCCCCAGGCCCTCGTCTACTTCGGCGGCAATGCCGAGGACGTTGCCTACTCGCTTCCCGACCTGGCGGAGGCGTTTCCAAACCGGGCCATCTATTCTCTGCACTACCGGGGCTACGGCGGCAGCTCCGGCCGCCCGACAGAGTCGGCACTCCGGAGCGATGCCCGGGCGGTCTTCAACCTGGTGCACGGCCGCCACCCAGACGTGATCGTCATAGGCCGCAGCCTCGGCAGCAGCCTCGCGATCCAGCTCGCCGCCGAGGAGCCCGTCTCGCGGCTGGTGCTCATCACGCCCTTCGAGAGCATTCTTTCGATCGCCCAGCGGGCAGCCCCGTTTCTACCGATGGGCCTTTTGCTTCGGGATCGGTACGAGTCGTGGCGGTACGCCCCCCGGGTCACCTGCCCGACGCTCGTGATCGCCGCGTCTCACGATGAGATCGTGCCGTTGGCCGACACCCGCCGGCTGGTCGCGGCCTTCCCGCACGCCGTGGCGACGCTGCGGATCTTCGCGGGCACCGACCACAACTCCGTATCCGATGCAGCCACATTTTGGGAGACGCTCGTCACGGGAAAGTGAGCGGGAAAGTAGGTGCACGCCGCAGGCCGTCTGCGATGCGGGCCAGACCAGACGTCGCGGGCAACCGCGAGCGGAGCAGTTGCTCGAGCGGCAACCGGTGAGCTGAAGGCCCGCGAGACTCGCACCGGCTACCACTGGGTCGGCAGGTCTGCCCGAGGATGGAGCAGTTACCCTTCAAGGGAGGCGGACGCTCTTGCACTGCTGCTTCGACCTTGTTGTGCCCCGCCGAGGCCTGTCGGATATCCTGTGGTGAATAGCGCTAGGAAACATGCCTGGCTGCAACCTATTGCCCTGCCGGAGACCTGCCATGACGCCTGCCGCTCCTTCAGTTCATGACGCCAGCACCGATCATGCGCGACTCACAGCCGCTGCCGAGATCCACGACTACCGCAAGGCATCGAATCCGCTCGCCTCTGGGGCCGTGCCGCCGATCCCCGGTGGACGGTTTCCCGCCCGGCTCCACCAGACCGGCCCGAGTGGCGTCGTGCCGCTGGATCTGTCGGCAGCACTCCGCTGCCCAGCGCCGGCCACCACGCCGGGCCTGTGCTCGAACTTCGTGCGAATCCTGCCGGGCGAGGGAGTCGCCACCGCGGTCAACGCCACAAGCCAGCTCTTCTTCGTGATGCGCGGCCATGGCTGCACGCAGATCGAAGCAGACCGCGGCGGGCCTGCCACTGCCATCCCGTGGGAGGCGGGCGACCTATTCACACTGCCGGCGGGCTCACCAGCCCGACACGAGGCGAACGCCGACGCGGCAATCTACTGGGTGCACGACCAACCGCTCCTGCGGTATCTCGGCGTGGAGGCCACCGAGCGGAGGTTTGAGCCAACGCTCCATCGAGCTGCGGCGATCCGCGCGGTACTCGCCCAGATTGCGGCCGATCCCGCCAGCTCCCGAGCCAGCCGGCTGAGCGTGCTTCTAGGCAACGGGGCTTTTCCCGACACGCAGACAGTGAGCCATGTGCTCTGGGCCATGTTCGGCCTCCTGCCACCACAGACGGTGCAATCGCCGCACCGCCATCAGTCGGTAGCGGTCGATCTCGTCGTCGACGCGCCGCCGGGCTGCTACTCGCTCGTGGGCTCGCGACTGGCTGACGATGGCAGCATCGCCGACCCTGAGCGATTCGACTGGGAGCCACATTCCGTGTTTGTCACACCGCCTGGTCTGTGGCATTCGCACCACAACGAAACCACTACACCAGCCCACGTGCTGCCGGTCCAAGATGCCGGACTGCAGACGTTTTTACGGACGCTCGACATCCGCTTCTCCCGGGTCGGACCCGATGGCAAGCTGATTGTGAGCGGCAGCGCTGGCTGAGTGGCCGCGGTCACCCGATGCCTGTGGGTGAGCCACGGTCGGCACACCAGCGATGGCCGGGGACGCCAGGGTAGGCGTGCCACCGGGCATCACTTCTTGGCGGCGGGCTTCGCCTTTTCCTGCTTGGGCTTCTTGTTTTTCTTGTCGTTCTTTTGGGAATTGTTGCCCTTGCCCATGATCGTGATCCTTAGGAGGAGCCAGGCCGTGACAGACACCGGCTGATAGCCTAGCGTCGGCTCTCAGCGGCTGACCAGAGCAGCCGGCGGCCCGGCGCGGTTCCGACAGTCGCTGCACCCAAAGTAGACTCTCAAACCCGGTCTATTGCTTTTGGAGACCTCGATCCCACACCTGGAGCACACGGCAGCATGGCTGGTCCGCTACCGCCTGGCCTCGATTCCAACCCCTTCGCCGCTCTGTCGCTGATCGTCGCGCCGGCCATCCTCACCAGCGCTACATCTGTGTTGATCATGAGCACGGGCACGCGGCTCGCCCGAGCGATCGATCTTTCCCGGGAACTCTCTCGTGAACTGGAGCAGGCTACAAACTTCGCTGCCGCCGAACAGCAACGAAAGCTCCGGGAACTCGATGCGGCAGGCAAGCGGGCCCTCCTGATTCTCAAGGCGTTGCGGAGCTTTTACCTGGCCCTCGGCTGCTTCGCCGTGGCGGCGCTGCTTTCGCTACTCGGCACGGTCGCGGTGCTCATCAACTTTCGCTCCGGCGTACCGGTGACGGCTATCGCCGGACTCGGTGCAGGCTGCGTCGCGGTCATGGCGATCGTCTACGGCCTCGTCATGCTGCTGGGCGACACCAAGCTGGCCGTGACGCTCCAGGAACAGCGGACCGCCCAGCTGCTCGCCCACACAAAACGCTCGACCTAACAGAGCCTCTGGCCGTGCATCCCGCCGCCCTGACCACCGTCGACCTGCTTGCCGCCTGCAACGAAACCCGCACCCGCCGCAGTGGGCCTGGCGGCCAGCATCGCAACAAGGTGGAGACGGCAGTAGTGCTCATCCACCGCCCCACCGGAATCACCGCCGAGGCCTCCGAGCGGCGGTCGCAGGCGGAGAATCGCCGCGCGGCCGTCGCACGGCTGCGGCTCCGATTAGCCCTGGCTCACCGCACGCTCCCCGACCCTGCTGGTCCATCACCGCTCTGGCGGAGCCGCACGGCAACGGGCCGCATCGTCGTGGCCCTCGACCACGACGACTATGCCAGGCTCGTGGCCGAGGCGCTCGATCGTCTTCAGTCGGATGGCTGGGAATTGCCCCCAGCGGCTGCGGCCCTGGGGGTTTCGCCCTCACAACTCCTGCGGCTGTTCCGCCGCCAGCCCGCGGCCTGGACTCTGATCGGCCGCCAGCGGGCCGCAGCCGGGCTCCCTTCGTTGTCCTAACGACCAGCCCCGAGTTCCAGGTCCCGGGTTTCAAACCCCCATGTTCAAGGCCCTGAGTTCAGCGTTGTGACTCCCCGCCCTGCCCCGCTATCCTCCCCCACTCTGCACCCCTCGCAGCCGGCCGTAGCTGTTCGGCCCACGAGCGGCGGCTCTTCAGCTCCGCGCGGAAAAACTGACTCCACAGTGGCCAGGCAAATCGACTCCATAGTGGCCAGGCACAACCACATGCCAATGCTGGCGGCAGCCGTTTGCCAGGCTGTGGTTTGGATTGCGCCCGCGCCCGCGATCGAACCGCCGGCCTGGCCGCCTCCTCCCGATCGGGTGGCCCTCCTGCCGCCGGTCGAGTTCAATCTGGAGCAAGACTTCTTTGCCAGCGAGCCGATCGCCGACGCCGATCCCGAGCCGATCTCGTCGCTCCGCAAGCCCCGGAAGGGAGGCGGCCCCTTCGGCTCGGCCGCCCCCGTCTCACTCGGCGGTTTTTGGGCGCCCGCCACCGACGTGGTAGGCCAGCCGGCCACGCTCGCCATGAATGCCCAATTCGCGCGGGTTGCAGCCCCGCTCATGCCGCCCAGCGAGGGCAATCCACTCTGGATCGGGATCGGCCGGTTTGGCCGGCTGGAATTGGCTACCGACGCCATCCTGCCCGACTCCCGGCAGCCGGTGCCCGATCAGCTGTGGCTTGTTGAGACAGGCTTTACCCACATCCGGCCGCTGGCCTCCGGCGGCACACTTGGTGGCACGTTTTTGTTTGGCTCCGCCAGCGACCGTCCCTTCGCCGCCGGCCGTGACCTCACGCTGATGGCGATCGCCTTTTGGAACACCCCGGCGAGGAACGAACGCGATGAGTGGAACTTCAGCTTCTTTTATTCGCCTACGTCGCAGCTCCCCTACCCGCTGCCCGGTGCCGCTTACGCCTGGCGTCCGAATGATTCATTTGAGGCGAAGCTGGGGGTGCCGGCTTCGTTTGAATGGCGGCCCGATGACGACTGGACGATCTCGGCCGCCTATTTCCCGCTCGTGAACGGCAACGTAGAAGCCCGGCGACGGCTGGGTGACGACTGGACGTTTGTCGCTTTTTACCGCACCGATACCCAGATCTACTTCCTCGCCGACCGTCTGATCGACGATGAACGCTTCTTTGTGTTCGACCAGCGGGCGGCAGTTGGATTGGAACGCACGCTTGGCAGCGGCTTCACACTCGAAGCCATGGCTTCGTACATTTTCGATCGAGAGCTCTTCCAGGGGAAAAATTTCACCTCCGGTCGGATCGACGTGGTGGAATTTGACCCTGGCCTGGGGCTGTCGCTTCAGCTCCTGTGGCGACGGTGACCGTAGTGCCCCGCCGGTACGGGCCTGCCACGGCCACCCTGATCTTGCCCGGCGACTGGCGGCGTGGTACTGTTTTGGCATACGGAATCGATGAAGGCGGCCACCGACACGACCAACCGGTCATTTTGGAACCACGGCCACCGCGATCGCCATCTCTCGAAGCGGCTGTCGTTCGCAGAAACTGCCCATCAGGCATTCGCGACGGCACTCCTGCCCGGCAGGCAGTGATCCATCACCGGGATCGTGGTGTATCCCCGTCTGCCTGACGGCACCATTTGCCCCGATGTTCCGCACCTGCCCAGGTCGCGATTTTTCAGGGTGGAACCACCCGTCGCAGGCTCAGGCTTCAGAAAGACAGACCACATGAATTCCTCCGATCCGACTGACTCCGTGCTTGTGTCCGGTTTCGCCGATCTCGGCCTGACCCCGCTCCTGCTCCGCGCCCTGGCCGAGGAGGGCTATGCCACGCCCACACCGATCCAGACCAAGGCCATCCCCCATGTGCTTGCCGGCCGAGACCTCTTCGGCTGCGCCCAGACCGGCACCGGCAAAACGGCTGCCTTCGCCCTCCCGCTGATTCAGCGACTCCGGGCCGACGACCGCGGCCCTCAGCCCCGCCGCTGCCGCACGCTCGTGCTCGCCCCCACCCGCGAACTCGCTGCCCAGATCCACGAAAGCTTCCTTGCCTATGGCCGGCATGCGGGCATTCGCGCGGCGGTGATCTACGGCGGCGTGGGCCAGCACGGCCAGGCCCGGGCAATGATGCACGGTGTAGACGTGCTCGTCGCCACTCCGGGTCGGCTTCTCGACCTCATCGGTCAGCGGCTCGTCGACATCCGCTCAGTCGAATACCTCGTGCTCGATGAGGCTGATCGAATGCTCGACATGGGCTTCATTCACGACATGCGGAAGATCGTGGCCATGCTGCCGACCGACCGACAGACGTTGTTCTTCTCGGCCACACTGCCAGATGAGGTGCGGGATCTGGCAGCGTCCATGCTTCGCGACCCGCTGGAGGTGAGGACCGCCCGCCAGGCCACGCCCGCCGAGACGGTGAGCCAGTCGGTCTACTTCGTGCCCAAGAAAGACAAAAAGGCCCTGCTCGTGCAGTTGCTGCGAGAGGAGGCCACCGGGCGAGTGATCGTGTTTGCCCGAACCAAGCATGGCGCTGACAAACTCCATCGTGATCTTGACCGGGCCGGCATCAAGGCCGCTGCGCTCCACGGCAACAAGTCGCAGGCCCAGCGGGAGCGGGCCCTGGCAGCGTTTAAGTCGCCGCGGCCGCCGGTCCTGATCGCCACCGATATTGCCGCCCGTGGCATCGACGTCGACAACGTGGCCCATGTGATCAACTACGAACTGCCGCACGAGCCCGAGACCTACATCCACCGGATCGGCCGCACCGGCCGGGCCGGCCAGGAAGGAGCGGCAGTGAGCTTCTGCGACGCCGAGGAGCGCTCTCGGCTGACCGCGATCGAGCGGCTGTTGCGGCGGGAGATTCCTGCCCGCAACGAGCCACCCGCCCGGTCCGAATCCCAGACCGAGGAGCGGCCCCGGTCTGGCCGCTCAGGCGGCCATGCATCACAACCGGCGGGCGAAGGGGGCGGACGCCGACGCCGGCGCGGAGGGGGCAGCGGCAGGCCCCGGACCGGCGGCACGGAGTCTTCGGGCCACTCCACTCGGTCACGGGCTGCGAAGCCTGCCCGGCCCGCCGTGATGCCTTCTGCGGCCGCCGGCCCCGCCGGCCCTGCTCCGGCAGCCAAGCCCCGTCAGCGGAAGCACCGTCGGGCGTTGTAAAAACACTCAGGCCGCGGGCAGATCATCAACCGAGAGCGGATCCGAGACAGGTGGAGCACCGGCTCCTGCTACCAACTCGTCCCTCCGGCTGTCTGCGCTCCGCTCGTGCCGCCCAGTCGCGGTTTTACGAGAGCATGCCTGCGGCCAGGACCATCGTGGCGGCGTGGATGTCTACGATCGCCTCGATGTCTTCGCAGTAGCCACCGCCGCAGACGATGCCCACCGGCAGCCCTGCCCGGCGAGCGGCTTCCAGCACGAGCCGGTCTCGTTTGAGCAGCCCCTGCTTCGTGACCGCGAGCCGGCCGAGCCGATCGCCCTCGTAGGGATCAGCGCCGGCGATGTAGAGCACGAGGTCTGGCTGGCCCCGCGCAAACGATTCAGCCACCGCCGGTTCGAGTGCTGCAAGATAGGCATCGTCGCCCGTGCCGTCGTCGAGCGGGACGTCGAGGGAACTGGCGTGTTTCCGCAGCGGGAAGTTTTTCGCCCCGTGAATCGACATCGTGAACACGCTCTCGTCGCCGGCAAAGATCTCCGCTGTGCCGTTGCCCTGATGCACGTCGCAGTCGAGGATCACCACCCGCCGGACGAGGCCCCGGGCCTTGAGCTCGCGCGCTGCCACGGCGGTGTCGTTGAATACACAAAAGCCCTCGCCCCAGTCGGTGCCGGCATGGTGCGTGCCGCCGGCGAGGCTGGCCGCGATGCCGTCTTCCAGCGCCGCTGCTGCGGCATCGACCGCGGCGCCGGTGCTTCGTAGCGACCGCTCCACCAGGGCCTCGCTCCAGGGAAACCCGATCCGTCGGACCTCGGCCGGGGAGAGGGTGCCGGCCAAGACCCGGCCTAGGTAGGCCCGATCGTGCACCCGCAGCAGTTCGTCGTCGGTCGCGGCATGCGGCTCGATGAATTCGAATCCCACCCCGTCCGCTCGCTGCCGCTCGAGCCGCCGCCGCAGGGCCGCATATTTGGCCGCCGGAAACCGGTGCCCCTCCGGCAGCGGCAGCGGATAACGGTCGGACGGAAAGAGTCGCATCAGGCAGCCATCCAATCCCGCACACACGGCGGGGTTTGTTGGTTCACCGCTGCCGGCAGGCCCGTTGTCGACCGGGGTTTTGCGGCCCAGCGTGGGAATCCCAGCGGGGGAATCGTAGAATAAAGAATAGAAATACTGGGCAAGGTTTTATCGTTCCCGGATCGTTCCCGTGGGGCTCCACACATGACAAGTCTGCGGATTTCGTTCGGCCTTGCCGGAATCGCGACTCGCGGCCCGTGGCTGAGGATCGCGACTGTGTTGGTTGGCTGCCTGTTCCTGTCCACCCCGGCCTCCGCGGTGATCATCACCCGCGATGCCACCGGGAATACCTCGCCGCCGACCGATCCAGCCCTCGCCACTCGCTGGGGGCAGGTCGGAAACTTCAACGCCTACATGGGCACGCCAATCGCTTCACAGTTTTTCTTGTCTGCCAAGCACTTGGGCAACCTCACCGGTCAGTCAATCACGTTTCCCGACTCCTCGAGTTACGTCACGACGGCTGGCTTCTTCGATCCCTCCAGCGACCTCGCCATCTATCAGATCGCCGGCACGTTCCCCAGCGACAAGATCGTGCCGCTGTACTCCGGCGGCTTTACGACGAACCAGTCGATGTACATCTTCGGCCGGGGCGTGCCCCGCACGACCACCGATGTGATCGGCAACGCCTTTCCATCGGGCACCGAAGCCAAGGGCTGGACCTGGGGCACCGGAACGAGCGCCCGCAGTTGGGGCACGAACAGCTTCAATCAGATCGTCAGCGATGCGAGCGCAGGTCCCCAGATTGCGTATGACTTCGATTACAACGGCACCGGCTCGGATGAAGGCATTCTTTCGGTCGGCGACTCCGGCGGCCCAGTGTTCATGCAGGAGGGGGGCAGCTGGAAACTGGCGGGAATCAACTACGCCGTGCAGACGCCCTTCAACACGACCAACACCGGGGGAGGATTCAACGCGGCGATCTTCGACAAGGGAGGGCTCTACTCCTTGTCTGCTCCGAGCACCTGGACGTATACGAATCCCACGTCGAGCAATCAGCCCGCCTTTAGTTTCTCTTCATCCGTGCCAGCCAACTCGACCTGGATCGCGACGATCGTGCCCGAACCGGCTTCGTTGGCCGTCACTGCCTTGGCGAGCGCCGCCTGCCTCTCATGCCTTCTTCGCAGCCGCCGCGCCGTCTGACGCCAGGGATCGCTGCCGGCTCACGCCCGCCTGACCTCGGTGAACCAGGCCTGGGCACCGCCGGGGGAGAATTCGGCCCCCGGAATATCCGGCAGCACCTCGAACCGGGCCGGCCTGATCGACTCAATCTCCCAGCCGTCGGCGAAAGCGGACCGGATCTCTGCCTCGCTCATTCGCCGCGGGCCGTGCTCGCCCGGCTCGGCTGTCGAGAAACAAAGAATGAAGGCCCGGGCACCCGGTTCGAGCAGCCTCCGCAGGGCCGCCACATAGGCCACCCGGCCGGCGTCGTCGAAGGTGTGAAACAAGCCGCAGTCGGTCACGGCGTCGAACCGCTCGGGGAGTTCCCCAACCGCCAAGGCATCCATCTGCAAAAAGGTGGCCGGCACCCCGGCCGCTGCGGCCTTCACGCGGGCCCGCTCGATCGGCAGCGCGAGGAAGTCTACGCCGGTCACCGTCCGTCCCTGGCCCGCCAGCCAGATCGCCAGGTCTCCGGTGCCGCAGCCACTGTCGAGCACCCGCGGCCCGATCCGATCGGTAGCCAATACGAACGCGGCCTGGGGCCGGCCAAGATCCCAGGGGGGCCGCGGCGTGGCTGCGTAGTAGTCGGAAAAACGAGTCTCTGCAGAAACGTCTGTCATCGGTGTTCCTTTGGTGATTGCCGGCCGTTTAGGCTACCGCAGTGATCGCCCCCGTGTCAGCCCAGCCGCATTGCCCTTGCATCAACGGCTGGCCATAAGCACAGTGCTGCGATGGTTCAGGGCGACGAACGCCCTGCCCGGGAGCGGCCCCATGAACTTCGACCTCCTCCTCGAGCACTGGCAGGCGGTGCTCACGGCGGCGGTCATGGTGGCGACACTCTGCAGCCTGCTCCTGATCCAGCGGGCCCCCGACATGATCATGCTCGGGGGCGTCGTCGTGCTCCTGCTGACTGGCGTGCTCGGGCCGGCCGATGCGCTCAAGGGCATGGCCAACGAGGGCATGATTTCGGTAGCGGCCTTGTTCGTGGTGGCGGCCGGCGTGGAACGCACCGGCGCTTTGGCCGTGATCGTCGAGCGGGTGCTCGGCCGGCCGCGGTCCCTCACACAAGCCCAGCTGCGGACGATGGTTGGCCCAGGCATCCTCTCGGCCTTCATGAACAACACGCCGGTCGTGGCCCTGCTCGTGCCAGCGATCCGCGAGTGGGCCCGGAAGAACAAGCTATCGGTCTCCAAGTTATTGATGCCGATGAACTCGGCCGTCGTACTGGGTGGGCTCTGCACGCTGATCGGCACGAGCACCAACGTGATCGTGGCCGGGCTGGTCGAAGATCGGATTGCGGGCGGCCTCGACGGCCCGTGGGGCGTGTTCGATCTCACCTGGGCGGGTCTTCCGGCCGCCTGGGGCGGCCGCCGGGAGTTTCACGGCCCGCTCGGGATGTTTGACATCACCTGGCTGGGTCTGCCGTTGTTCCTCGCGGGCATCATCTACGGCGTGACCGCCAGCCGGTTTTTGCTCAAGGACCGCCGGCCGCCGATGAGCACCAGCGACGATCCACGGCAGTATTCGCTGGAGATGGTGGTCGAGTCGAGTAGCCCGCTCGTGGGTCGCACGATCGAAAAGGCCGGTCTGCGGCAACTCGACGGACTGTTCCTGATGGAGATCGACCGCGACGGCCACGTGATCGCCGCCGTCTCCCCCAGCGAACGGCTCGAGGCGGGCGATCGGCTCGTGTTCGTCGGGGTGATTGATTCGGTCGTAGAGCTTCAGAAGGTCCGCGGCCTCCGTCCGGCGACCGATCAGGTCTTCAAACTCGACGACCCGCGGAGTGAGCGGGTGCTGGTCGAGGCGGTGGTATCGAGCACCTGCCCGCTGGTGGGCCGCACCATCCGGGAGGGCAAATTCCGCTCTACGTACGGGGCCGTGGTGATTGCCGTAGCCCGCGACGGCGAACGGCTGCGAAAGAAGATCGGCGATATCACCCTTCAGCCGGGCGACACTCTGCTACTCGAGGCCGGCCCCGCCTTCATCCACCGTCAACGGACCAGCCGGCATTTTTATCTCGTGAGCGAGGTGAGCGGCGCCGCCTCCCCCCGCCACGACCAGGCCTGGATCGCCTGCACCATCGTGGCCGGCATGGTGCTGGCCGTCGCGATTGGCTTGCTGCCGATGGTGACTGCGGCCCTCTCGGCAGCCGGGCTGATGATCGCCACCCGCTGTCTGGCCTCCAACGAAGCCCGCCGGGCGATCGAATGGGAGGCCTTGCTCCTGATCGCCGCCAGCTTCGGCCTGGCACGGGCGATGCAGACGACGGGGCTGGCCAACTCGATCGCGGAGGCCGCCGTGGCCGCCGCGGGCAACGATCCCCTGCTCGTGTTTGCGGCGGTCTACCTCGTGACGATGCTCACCACCGAACTCCTCAGCAACAACGCGGCGGCGGTGCTTACCTTCCCGATCGCCTGGCAGACCGCTGCCCAACTGGACGTGCACCCGCTGCCGTTCGTGATGGCGATCACGGTGGCAGCCAGCTGCGGCTTCGCCACCCCCATGGGTTATCAGACAAACCTGATGATCTATGGCCCGGGCGGCTACAAGTTCACCGATTACCTCCGATTTGGTGGCCCGCTCAACCTGATCGTGATGGCGATCACAATCGCACTGGCCCCGCTCATCTGGCCGCTCGGACGCTGAGTTTTGCGTGGCCCGGGCCCGGGGCGTAGGCTTACCAGCCTGGGAAGCGGCCAGTGGTCCAACCGGATTTCCCGACGGACGGATCTGTTTCCGTGTCCCGAATTCTTCTGCGGCCCGGGTTTCGGATTCTTTCACCGACGCAGCATGAGCGAAATCCTCTTCCAGTATTACCCGGTTCGGCTCACGACCTGGTTCTATCTGGCGTCGCTGCTCTCGATCGCGCTGTTCTTCAAGTTCAACCGTGTCTGGAGCATCCGCAACGTCGACCTCCTGGGTCTGGTCCTGCTTGCCCCCGGTCTCCTCGCTTTGGAATATGTCGGCGAGATGGAGTCGGCCAAGATCGCGGCCCGCACCCTCGGCTTCGCCTGGATCTTCGCTGTCTCCGGCATCTTCCTCCTGCGGATGCTGTTCGACTCGATGATGGTCCGGCGGCCGATGCTGGAGCCAAATCTCACCACCGGGGGGCTCGTGTTTCTGGGCTGCTCGCTGCTTGTCTTCCTCCTGGCCAACGTGATCAATTCCAAGCCGCAGCGGCAGGATGTGGAAAGCGCGGCTGCCGCCGAGCAACTCGGCGCCCGGGCGGCGGAGGTCAACGTCGATCAGTTGGCGAAGCACGGTCCCGGCTATCCGCTTCTGTTTCTCCTGCCGCAGATCTCGACGCGGCAATTCCTCAGGTCGGGCGATGATGCCGAGCCTCAGTCGATCGACGCCTCCCGCCGGCAACTGCATGAAACCACAGCCCGAGTGATGGCGATTCTCTCCCAGCTGGCGATCGTCGCCGGGATGGTGCTGATTGGCTGGCGGCACTTTGACAACTCACGTCTGGGCATCGCGGCGGCCGTCCTCTACCTGCTGATGCCCTACACCGCCTGGATGAATTGCAGCGTCGATCATGTGCTGCCCGGAGCGCTCGTGATCTGGGCTCTGGCGGCCTACCGCAATCCATTCCTCGCCGGCAGCCTGATCGGACTGGCGATTGGCACAATTTATTACCCGGTCTTTCTCCTGCCGCTGTGGTGCAGCTTTTATTGGGAGCGGGGCGTGCGGCGGTTTGCCCTGGGCGTGACCACAGCTCTGGTTGCACTCGTGGTGGCTCTCTGGTTTACCTCCCCCGACACCTCGGTCTTCGTCGGCCAACTGCGGCAGATGTTCGGCTGGATCTTCCCCAATGATGTCTCGCTGGAGGGCTTTTGGGCCCTGCCGTCGAGCGACGGCGTATTTCGCCTGCCTGTGCTGGCGGCCTTCATTGCGATGATGGCCACGCTCGCCATCTGGCCAGCTCCGAAAAATCTCGGCACCCTGATGAGCTGCACGGCAGCGGTGCTCCTCGGCACCCAATTTTGGAAGGCACAAAACGGTGGACTGTTCATGGCCTGGTGGCTCCCGGTGCTCCTGCTCGTGATCTTTCGGCCAAATCTCGAGAACCGGGTCGCCTTACTCGTGCTCGAGGCTGAGTGGTTTCCTCGCCGGCGAACGGCCCCTGCTCCCACCAGCCGAGCCGCCTGAGCCCTTAGCCGCGACGCGGGTCGAAGTCGGCCGGCAGACTCCGCTCGCTTGCGTACCAGGCTCGCCAGGCGGGGGCATCCCATCCGAAGTTCGCTCTGGTCAGAGCCACGAGCGCCTCGAGCACCCGTTCATTCCGCACCGCTACAAACTGCTGCTTGGACCCTCCCCCCATCGCCAGGCCGCCGCCACCGGTGGGCGAGAAGGTGGCGCTGGTGGAGCCGGCCGGCGGGCCAGATGTGACCACAACATGCCTGGTCTCGAGCGCGGCGATCAATGGTGGGATCGCAGCAGATGCACCGAGCCGACCGAGCGTTTCGGCGGCCCGGTTGACCTGAGCATTGTCAGCACTGGAGAGGGCGGCGACGAGCCCTGGCACCGCCGGCCCCGGCCCCATCACCACCAGCCGTTCGGCCGCGACGATTCTGGTCTCGGGATCGGGATGATCGAGGGCCGCTGCCACGAGCGCCTGCATTGCGGCAGGCGAACGAATCCGAGAGAGCGATTCCACATACCAGGCCCGCACCCGGAAGATCGGCTCCGTCGTCAGGGCCGCCACCAGGGCACGCACCGCCAACGGGTCGGAGATTTCCCGGATCTCCTCAGCGGTTCGGGCGGCTGCTGCTGGTTGGTCGAGCTGCCGGCGAAGCCGAGCGAGCGTGAGTGTCCACTGCTTCTCGGCCACGTTCGCGGCCTCGTTTCGCTCGATCAGTTCGATCTCCTGCGCGGTCCGCCAGCCACCCCGATACCGGATCCAGCCCTGAGCCGCCATCCGCTCGGCATGGCTGGGCGTTGGGTCGGCACTCGGGCCCTCGTCGGCCACCAGCGGACCGCACCCGATCAGCAGGACTGCGACGAGCGTTCGCCTGCCCTGAGGCCGGTCAGATTGGAAGTGAAAGATCGCCATGGCCTTGTTGGCTCATCAGGGATTTCCCGGGATCAAGCCGCGGTTGCCAGGCCTGCCCATGCCATCTCACCGGCCGTTTGCTGGCCCCGACTCCGCTTTCCGAGCATACCGTTTTGACTGCCGCCCACGAACCGCCATTCCGACGCCGCACAACCATGGCTTGACCGCTGACAAGCCGCCCGGGCATGTGGTAAAACCCGCGAATCGTCATCGCCCCACGCCCGCCGCCCATGAATCACCACTGGCCCTCCGTCGCGATTGTCGGTGCGGGGCTGATCGGGGGTTCGGTGGGCCGAGCCCTGCTGCAACGAGGGCTCGCCCGGCGGGTGATCGGGATCGGCCGCTCGCAACAATCGCTCGACGGAGCCCGGCGAACCGGAGCCGTGACGGAAACCTCCCTCGATCCGGCAGCCGTTGCCGAGGCAGACCTCGTGCTCGTGGCGACGAGTGTGGCGAGCATCCCGGAGCTTCTCGATGCGGTCGACGCCGCCGTCCGCCCAGGCACACTCCTCACCGATGCCGGGAGCACGAAGGCCTCAATCGTAGCGGCCTGGGAGCGGAAGCGGGCTCGCCGGCGGGGTCGGTTCGTGGGCTCCCATCCGCTCGCTGGCAGCCACCGCCGCGGTCCCGAGGCCGCCCAAGGCGACCTGTTCAACGGCCGCGTGGTAATCGTCACACCCGCCAACGCCACGCCCGCGGATGACGCCGTAGCCGTGGGCGATTTCTGGTCGGCGCTCGGCGCGACTGTCTACCTGATGCGACCCAAGGAACACGATCGGATCGTAGCCGCCACCAGCCATGCGCCCCACCTGCTGGCCGCCGCGATTGCCACCGCCACGCCCGCCGCTGCCCTCCCCTTCACCGCCGGCGGCTGGCGTGATACCACCCGGATCGCCGCGGGCGATGCCCAGCTCTGGGCAGACATTCTCCTCGATAATTCCACGGCCGTAATCGCCGCCCTCCGCCGGATCGCCAGCGCCTCCGAAAAGATGCTCGCAGCCATCGAGGCAGGCGACCGCCGCCGGCTCGTCATCCTCCTCTCCCGTGCTAAGGACGCCCGCGATGCTCTGGGAAGTTGACGTTTCGCTGACTGACGCCGACGGCGACCACGCCGCCCGCCAGCTTGTTGCCGCCGCCGCTGAACTCGGCCTGAGCGACTGCACGGCCGCCCGGACGGCCGCCGGCTGGCTGATCGAAGGCGACCTCGACCGCTCCACTGTGGACCAGATCGCGGTCCGACTCCTGGCCGACCCCGTGAGCGAGACCTTTATCGCCGACGTGCCCGACGCCCCACGGCTTGCGGCACCCCGCGATGGCCTGTCGACGATCGTGCATGTTCTGCCGCGACCGGGCGTAACCGACCCGGCCGGCCTCACCGCCTCGGAAGCGCTCGCCCGCCTCGGCCACCCCGGGGTGGTTGTCCGCAGCCTGCGGAAGTATTGGCTGCCCCCGATGGACGCAGCTGCGGCGGCCGCTATTGCCCGGCGGCTCCTGGCCAACGAGGCGATCCAGGATGTGGTCGTCGGCCCGCTCACCATTCGTTCGCTCGGAGGCGGCGGCAGCTGGACCTTCACGAGCCAGGCCGTGTCGCTCGCCGGGCTCGACGACACCGCGCTCGAACGGCTCTCCCGTGACCGCTGCCTCGCTCTCACTGTGGCCGAACTCCACGCCGTTCGCGACCACTTCGCCGCCCTCGGCCGGCCGCCGGTGGAGATTGAGCTCGAAACAATCGCCCAAACCTGGAGCGAGCACTGCTGCCACAAGACCCTCACGAGCCCGGTGGATTACGAGGGTCCCATGGGTCTGGTCCACTACGACAACCTGCTCAAGGAGACGGTTTTCGCTGCGACCCAGGAGGTGCGCCGCTCGCTCGGTGCCAGCGACTGGTGCGTAAGCGTGTTTCGCGACAATTCGGGGGTGGTTCGGTTCGACGGTGATCACGACATCTGCGTGAAGGTGGAGACCCACAACCATCCCTCGGCCATCGAGCCCTACGGCGGGGCAGCCACAGGACTCGGAGGCGTGATCCGCGACGTGCTCGGCACCGGCCTGGCTGCCAAACCCGTGGCCAACCTCGACGTCTTCTGCATCGCCCCCGTCGACACGCCGGCAGCCGAACTGCCACCAGGCGTGATCCCGCCGGCGCGGCTGCTTGCTGGCGTGGTGGCGGGCGTACGGGACTATGGCAATCGGATGGGCATCCCGACGATCGCCGGGGCCGTAGCCTTTGATCCGGGCTACGTGGGCAACCCGCTCGTTTTCTGTGGCACCGTCGGGATCATGCCGCGGGGCAACGCCGAGGGGATCGTTCAGCCGGGCGACCTGGTGGTGGTGGCAGGGGGCCGGACCGGCCGCGACGGAATTCATGGCGCCACCTTCTCGAGCATCGAATTGACCAGCGAGAGCGAGACCGCGTCGGGCGGCGCGGTGCAAATCGGCCACGCGATCAATGAAAAGACACTCACCGACTTCGTGCTCGAGGCCTCACGGCAGCAACTGTTTCACGCGCTCACCGACTGTGGTGCCGGCGGACTCTCGAGCGCAGTCGGTGAGATGGGGGCCACACTCGGCGCCGAGGTGGACCTCGACCGGGTGCCACTCAAATACGCCGGCCTCTCGGCCACTGAAGTCTGGATCTCGGAGGCCCAGGAGCGGATGGTGCTCGCCGTGTCGCCGGCCGACCACGACCGGCTGGCCGCAGTCGCCGCTGCCGAAGGGGTGGAGATCTCGGCGATCGGTACCTTCACAGGCACCGGCCAACTCCTGCTCCGCTGGCAGGGCAACGTAGCCGGTCAACTCGACTGCCACTTTCTCCACGAAGGCCGTCCCCGCCGCACGCTGCCCGCGCGGTTCGTCCCGCCAGCGGAAGCGCCCGCCAACTGGCGCGAGCGTGACGGACTGAGCGCGGCGCTGCTGGAGGTGCTCGCCCTGCCCGACGTGGCCAGCAAGGAATGGATCATCCGCCAATACGACCACGAGGTGCAGGGGGCGAGTGTCACCAAGCCGCTGCTCGGCCCGGGCTCTGGTCCCGCCGACGGCACCGTGATCCGCGGGGTGCTCGGCCGCAACCGCGGGATCGTGCTTGGAGTGGGACTCCGGCATCGAATTGGCCGGCTCGATCCCTACCAGATGGCAGCCGGAGGCATCGTGGAAGCGATCGCCAATGTCGTGGCCGCCGGTGCCGACCCGAATCGGATCGCCCTGCTCGACAATTTCTGCTGGGGTGACACCCGTCGGCCCGAATCGCTCGGCACGCTCGTCGAGGCCTGCCGCGGCTGCCACGACCTGGCGATCGCCTTCGCGGCTCCGTTTGTAAGCGGCAAGGACAGCCTCAACAACGTTTTTACCTACGTCGATGCCACTGGCAGTCCGCGGGAGATCTCGATTCCCCCCACGCTCCTGGCCACGGCTCTGGGGCAGGTGCCCGACGTGCGGCGCAGCATGTCGCCCGATCTGAAGCGGCCCGGGAGCCGGCTGGTCGTGGTCGGCCTGTCTCTGCCCGCCATGGCCGGCAGCCAACTTGAACTCACCGGCCGCGTCAGCGGTGGAGCGATCCCACGGGTGAACGCCGCTGCCTGCCGGGCCGCCATCCAGGCAGTGGCCCGAGCCCAGGCCGTGGGATGCGTGCAGGCCTGCCACGATCTCTCCGATGGCGGCCTGGTCACGGCTGTGGCGGAGATGGTGATTGGCGGCCTGCTCGGGGCCACACTCCGCCTCGCTGCCGTGCCGTTTGAGTCGACTTGTGAATTGGCCCCGGCGGCCCGCGACCTGGCGATCGCGTTCGGTGAATCGCCCGGCCGCTTCGTCTGTGAAGTCTCCGACGACGGCGAGCAGACCTTTGCCGCAGCGATGGGTGAGGTGCCCTGGGCGTGTATCGGGCGAGTCACGGCAGAGCCAATCCTCGAGATCCTGGCCACCGACAACGAGACCATCCGCCTCACCGTCACCGAACTCGCCGGCGCCTGGCGCGGACCGCATGCCATCGAGGAGATTGCCTGAGATGCTCGCCCCCCGTGCCTTGGTTCTCCGTGCCCCCGGCACCAACTGCGATCTCGAGACGGCCCATGCCTTGGAACGGGCCGGCGGCATCGCCCGCCGTATTCATGTGCGGACCCTGGCGCTGCGGCCGGTGGTTGCCGATGACTTTCAGATCCTCTGCATTCCCGGCGGCTTCTCCTATGGAGATGACGTGGCCAGCGGCCGGATCCTGGCCCTCGAACTCGTGACCCGACTGTCTGACATGCTGCTGCGGTTTCGTGACCGGGGTGGTCTCGTGCTCGGGATCTGCAATGGGTTTCAGGTTTTGCTCCAGACCGGTTTGTTGCTCACCGACAAAGCGGGCCTGCGACAGGCCACGCTCGCCCACAATCGTTCGGGGCGATACGTCGATCGCTGGGTGCGGCTCGAGTGTCAGCCGGGCAACTGCGTCTTTCTTCAGGGGCTCACCACGCTCGAACTGCCCGTGGCCCACGCTGAGGGTCGATTCATGGCCCGCTCAGAGGCCGATCTGGAGACGCTCTCCGCCGCCGGCCAACTTCCAATCCGGTATGCAGCCGACGCCCATGGCGTGGCCACCAACCCCAACGGCTCAGCCGCCAACGTGGCAGGCGTCTGCGACCCCACCGGCCGCGTCTTCGGCCTGATGCCACATCCGGAGCGGTTCATCACCGCCACGCAACATCCGGCCTGGCATGGCCGGCTTGATCCCGACGCGGCCGGCACCGGCCTGGCGGTGTTTGCCAACGCGATTCGAGCCACGGCCTGAGCCAGGCCCACCGACGCCTGGCGATACCACCGCTGATGGATTATCGGCGTTGACGCCGCGACGCCTTTTTCCTATCTCCCCTCGTCTCGCAGTCTTTGTTCGCCCGTGGGCACCGCTCGAGCCGCCGCGGCTTTTTGTCATGCGAACCATACTCCTCCTGCTCATGCTAGTGACCGGACTCTTCGGACCAGGCTGCCGGTTTCTCGGTGCCGACCGTGAGGCGGCCGCCGACCCGGCCGTGGCCCTGAGGCGGTCGCCGCGACCCCGTTCAACACCGCAGACCCTGCTGCTCGAGCTACTCTTCGTTCGCTGCCCGCCGGACGACGTGGCACTGCAAGACGAACTCTGGGCTCTCGTCGATGAACAGTCTCTGGAGGCGAGCGTGCGCGGACGGCTGGCCGCCAACGGCCTTCGGGTGGGGATCGTCAGCGGACAACTGCCGGCCCATCTGGCGGCCCGATTCACCGGCACCCTAGCAGCCGACGATGCTACCGGCGGCCAGCCACTGGCCACGGAGGCCGTGGTAACGCGACGCCAGTTGCGGCTGCTGCCAGGCCGCCGCAGCGAGATCGTGACCACCTCGAGCCGCGCGGAATTGGTGCTCCTGGAACAGTCGCCCGAGGGCGTCAGCGGCGGCACCTACCGCGATGCGTGTCCGCTCCTGGCGGTGGTCGCCCGGCCTGCAGCCGACGGCCGGGTGATGCTCGAGGCGGTGCCCGAAATCCGTCATGGTCCCGTCGAGAAATCCTGGGTGGGCGAGGACGGAATGTTCCGGCTGGAGACCGGCCAGAAGTGTCATCGAATGGAACACCTCCAATTCACGGCCACGCTCCCCGCCGACTCGATGCTGGTGGTGGGCTCTGCCGGAGGCGAGACGGCAACAGTCGGTGACCGGCTGCTCCGGGATCACGACCACTCCGGTAGAGCGAGCCTGCGGCTCCTGGTCATCCGACCACTCGCCGCAACGATCGATCCGGTGTTTTCCACTGAGGCCCTCGTCGAGACCACCGCAACCGACCAGACCCCGCTGGTCATCCGCTGAACAGCCCGGCAACCTCAGCCCGGCAACCTAGGGCAAGACTGACGGCCAAGGGCCGTGGAGAGTCTGGGGGTCTGCGGAATCCTGGTAGGAGCGAAGCGGTCGCCGGCCTGATTCTGGCCAGGGGGAGTGGTTTGAGCCGAATTCCCTCTTGGACGACGGTCGGCACTCGCCGACCCTCCGCGCACGAGGGCCCACCATTCATGGCTGCCGAACACGAACCAGTCCCGCCCCGCCGCCACCGGCCGCGTTCCGCGACGGTGTTTATCGCCGCCTTTGTGGCCGGTGCCGCAGCAGCCGTGGGGATCAATCGCGCGCTTGATGTCCATCTTGCCCAGGCCAAGCCGCAGGTGGAATGTGAACCGATCTTCGTAGCGCTCCGGTCGCTGCCGCAGGGAGTTCCGGTCACGGTCTGGGATGTGGCCCTGCGGGACTGGCCCAAGGCGATGATGCCGTCGGCAGCCGTGAGGGTGAACGACCCGTTCGAGGGCTGCCTGCTCAAGCATCCGCTCCGCGAGGGCCAGCCGCTTCTGACGGTGCAGTTGCTCAAGCCGCAGGCTCCGGTCGAAGCGCCGACCATGGACGAGGCACACCCCGAATTGGAAGAAGAGGTCTTTGTAGCACCGGTCCCTGCCACAGCTGCGGCACCTGCCGAGGCCGATCACTCATCGGCTGCGGTTGCAGCGGAAGCCTCTGAAGTGTCGGTGCCTGTGATCACCGCAACTGTGGCGCAGCCGCAGGAGTTCTTGGCAACGGTTCAGCCCCAGCCTCCGGTTCAGCCCCAGCCTGCGGTCGAATCCCCGATCGCCGCGGATGCTGGAATCCCCGCTGAGACCACCATTGCATCTGAATCCTGGGCCAACTCTGAGCTCGTTGAACAGCCGACCGCTGGAGCTGGTATCGAAACCGTCGCCGACACTCCAGCCGTGGCCAACGCGCCAGTGGATCCGCCGCAGATGGAGGATTTTCCGGTGGACCGGATGACCGCTGGGGCCGCGCCCGAACCGGCCGCAGAGGCGGTTCTGCCGCTGCCGGAGCCGCCCCCGCAGAGCCTCACCCTCGCGGCCATCCGCCGCGAGCCGACGCCAGTGGCAACAGCTCCGGCCACTCAACCGGTCGCGCCAGTGGCTCCGATCACCATCGGACCCCAATTGCTTGGGCAGTCGGCTGATGCTCCTTTCCCGATGGATCTGCCTTCACGGCCGGTCGCCGACATCGCCTCATTACCCTCCGTGATGGCCCGAGACAGCGAGTCCTCTCGGGTAGATGCCTCCGAATCAACCGACTCTTCGGTTCGCTACCTCGTCGTGCCTGAAAGGATTGCCCAACAGGCCGACACCTCGTTCACCATCCCGGCCGCTCCCGGGGTCGGCGACGTGGTTTCCGAGCAGCATTCGGCCGCAAACCGAAAGCAGGCATCCAGCCAGCAACAGGCATC
>ERZ889217.450-NODE-450-length-25235-cov-21.238364_pt1 | contig 25235 bp, 23 predicted proteins | sample MGYA00521098_ERZ889217 | MGnify/ENA primary metagenome ERZ889217 (study PRJEB32303, sample SAMEA104408613) | aquatic metagenome | biome: Brackish water; feature: Pelagic; material: water | place: Baltic Sea | collected 2014-06-10T22:04:00 | depth 2,362 m ... | reverse complement strand
CAAGTCGCTCGGCGGCAAGCTGCTCGGCGTGTCCTAAGGCATGGTCGAGTCGGCGTGTCGCCGTGAGCCGCTCAGTCGCGAGCGCCTCGGCCGTGCCCAGGGCCCGATCGAGGTCAGCCACATTGACCAGCAGTTCGTCGATTCGGTCACGGCTGGCCCGGAGCCGGTTTGCCTCGTGGATCCGCCGCGCCGCGAGCACCCGCCGACATTCGGCAGGACCACGACGCTCGACGCGGGCCATGTCCACAGCCTCGCGGGCGGCTGCCAGGGGATCATCCTCGAGAAACCGCTGCACCGCCGAGGCATACCCCGGATGGAGCCGCTGGATCGTTTCCGTGGCCCGTGTCCCGAGGACGACCGCCTCGGCCCCGAAGCTCGCCCGGCCGTGGTGAAACACGAACAGGTCAGCCGCCAGCACGTTCCGCCAGCCCTTGGCCGCGGCCCGGAGCGAGAAGTCGTTTTCCTCGCCGTAGCCCCGGCCAAACTGCTGCTCGTCGAAAGGCCCAACCTCGTCGAGACACGCGCGACGGATGTACATGCAAAAGCCGACCGCCGTCGGCAGGTCGATATGCCAGCCGGCGTTGGCCTCCCGGAACACCTGATCGACTTCGGTCGCAGTCCAGCCCTCCGGCAGCGGATTCACCTCCAGCGGGATCGGATAGCTGGCGATCGTGGCATTGTTGGAAAACGGTGTGACCGTGCCGACAAAGTCGGCGCGGCCCGTCGTGGCGAGGCGGTCGAGCCAGCCAGGCGGAACGACCGTGTCGGAATTGAGCAGCACCACGTCGCGGTCGGGATGGAGCCCGAACCCACGATTCGCGCTGGCCACAAAGCCGAGATTGGCTGGTTGGGTGAGCAGCGTGAATTCACCGAGGTCGGCGCGGCGGCGGAGCTCAGCGGTCAGTGCCATGTCGGGGCTCGCATCATCGATCACCACCAGCTCGAAGTCACTACCGCCGGTGAGCACCGAATCAATCGCGGCAAGCGTCGCCTCTCGATCCCGGTAGACAGGCATGATCACGTCGATCGTGGTGGTCGGTCGGCGTTGCTCTCGCCTGACCGAGGCAGCCTCGGCGAGCTGGCGCTGGGCGGCCGTCAACTGGTCGAGACTGGCTGGGTCGCAGGGATCGAGAGCCAGCCGCTCGAGGGCCGCATGGCAATCGCGAGCGAGACGGGCCAGCCACGTGTCAGGCGCCGCCGGTCCAGCCCTGCGGTGGAGCAGCGCCGGCTCGACGAATCCCGCGATCCGTCGGGCGGCTGCCGCCGGGAGGGGCTCGTCGATACCGGTCAGCGTGCGGAGGGCATCGACGACCGCGAGCGGCTCTGCCACCAGGCGATCGAGCGGTACATGCACGAGCCCACGGCCTTGCCAATGCGCGACGGCCTCCACGACATGGAACAGCCACAGCTCCAAAGCCTGGGCTGCAGGCATGCCGTTGCGGGCGGCGAGCGACGCCGCCACCTGGAGCGGGTGGCGATAGACGTGAACGGCCCGCAGGCGACCGGCCACGCCCGCGGCGGCCCGCTCCCAGAAAGGGGAGAGCCGGCAGAGCCTCGGATCCTTGATGGCCCACACCGTCGACGTGGCGAAGTCGCGGTGCAGGGTCATCGCCGCCCGCTCGGCAAGCGCCGCAACCCGGGGATGGTCGAGCCAATCGACTGGGAGCGGCGTTGGCACGTTCCAGGCAAGCGACAGGCCCGACAGGATCGCCTCGTCGATCGCCAGAACCTCGCGGTGTTCCCAGAAGCCACGGGGGTTTTCCCCAGATTTCCCCCGAAGCAGATTTTGGCCGAGGTCGATGCCAGCCAGCCGGGCCACACCGGCCGCCAGCGATGTACCACTGCGGTGCATGCCGAGGATGAACAGACCGCAGTGCGACATGGCAGCAGGAGGGTCCCGGGAAGACGACAACACCCACCACGGCTACAGGTTTCAGGCGACCCACGCGCCGGGCGGCCTCAAGCCTACCCCGGGAAAATAGTCGCTGCTTTCAGCCGTCTGGCTGCCAGAATGGGGCCGCTGCATCCCGCGGTGAGAGCAGGGGCGGAGCCGTGAGCGGCCAGTCGATGGCCAGCCGCGGGTCGTCCCAGCGGATGCACTTCTCGCAGCCGGGGGAGTAATAGTCGGTCGTCTTGTAGAGCACGTCGGCGGTTTCAGAGATCACGAGGAACCCGTGGGCCAGGCCCTCGGGCACCCAGAGCTGCCGGCGATTCTCGGCCGAAAGCTCCACGCCCACCCACGTGCCGAACATCGGTGACTCGGGTCGAATGTCGGCGGCCACGTCGTAAATCGTGCCCGTGAGCGCCCGTACAAGCTTGCCTTGGGCGTGTGGGGCCTGGAAGTGGAGTCCGCGGAGCACGTGCCGCAGGCTCGTGCTCTGATTGTCCTGGACGAACTCGACCGGCTGCCCCACGGCCTCGGCGAAGGCCCGGGCGTTGTAGCTCTCGAAGAAGGCTCCACGGTCGTCGGCGAACACGCGGGGCTCGATCACGAGCACGCCGGGAATGATCGTGGGGGTGATCTTCATGGCCGCTGTCCCTCCGCCTTGAGTTCGAGGAGATACTCGCCGTAGCCGCTCTTGGCGAGCGGCTTCGCCAGGGCTTCGAGGGCGTCGTCGTCGATCCAGCCATTCCGCCAGACGATCTCCTCCGGGCAGCAGATCTTGAGTCCCTGCCGTTTTTCGAGCGACTGGATGAACTGCCCGGCCTCGATCAGGCTGTCGTGGGTGCCGGTGTCGAGCCAGGCGTCGCCGCGACCGAGGAGTTCCACGGCCAGGTCGCCTCGCTGGAGGTAGATCCGATTGACGTCGGTGATCTCGAGCTCACCACGGGGCGAGGGCCGGATCGAGCGGGCCACCTCCACCACGCCCGCGTCATAGAAATACAGGCCGGTCACGGCATAGCGGCTGCGGGGCTGGCGGGGCTTCTCCTCGATCGAGATTGCCTTGCCCGCCCTGTCGAACTCCACCACGCCATACCGTTCCGGGTCGGCCACGGGATAGGCGAACACCGTCGCCCCGGTGGTCTGGGCCGACGCGGCCTTGAGCCGGGCGGCGAGATCGTGGCCGTAAAAGATGTTGTCGCCGAGCACGAGCACCGCCGGCCCCCCGGCCAGAAATGCTTCGCCGATCACAAACGCCTGGGCCAGTCCTTCGGGCTTGGGCTGCACCGCATATTCGATCCGCACACCCCAGCGGGCGCCGTCGCCGAGCAGCTCGCGAAACCGGGGCGTGTCCTGGGGGGTGGAGATCACGAGGATCTCGCGGATGCCGGCGAGCAGGAGCACGCTCAAGGGGTAATAGACCATCGGCTTGTCGTAGACCGGCAGCAGCTGCTTCGACACCGCCAGCGTGGCCGGATGCAGCCGGGTGCCGCTGCCACCTGCGAGGATGATGCCTTTGCGTGTTGTCATCGAACGTGGCTCCGGCCTGCTCCGAGCAGATCAGGGGATGGCGCGGCCCGGCTGTGACAACGGACCGACCCAGCTTCCCGCGCGGCATCTTCTCACGGCGACCGGCTCCTGCCGAGAGGGGTTTCGCGGTTTTTGCCGGGCTGATCAGGGATTCTCGGAGGTCCGGGCGATCTGGCCGGAGCGACAGGGGCGTGATCCGACACACCGAATCCTCACGCGGCCGTCTCCCCGCCGGCGGGTGGCTGGGTGGGGCGCCGATAGTCTCCCCGGCTGAAGTACTTCTCGAGCCAGACATAGGCCACGATGAAGAAGTAGCGGCTGCCCATCTCGCGGATCTTGAGCTTGGCCATGCCGGTGCGGCGGTTTCGCCAGGTGATCGGAATCACGGTCCAGCTGTAGCCCCGTACGATCGCCTTGAGCGGCAGTTCGACGGTGATGTTGAAGTGGGGCGAAAGAATCGGCATGCAGCCCTCGATCACCTCGCGGCGATAGCCCTTGAAGGCATTGGTCGTGTCATTGAGCCGGATCTGAAACAAGACCTTCACGAACCAATTGGCCAGCCGGTTCAAGAAGAGCTTCACGCGCGGATAGTCGATCACACCGCCCCCCTTGGAGAAGCGGCTGCCGAACACGCAATCCCAGCCTTCCGCGAGCTTCCGCCAATAGCGGACGACATCGCGGCAGTCGTCGCTCTCGTCAGCCATCATGATCACGACCGCGTCGCCGGTGAATGCCGCCAGGCCCCACTGGATCGCGCGGCCGAAACCGTGGGGACCAGGATTTTGCACCGGTACGAGTTCTGGGATCCGGGTCGCCACGTCCTGGAGAATCGACCAGGTAGCGTCGCTCGAACCATCATCCACCACGACGATCTCGTGCGGCACGTTCTGCATCCGGAGTTCGAGGTGGAGGTGCTCCACCGTTGAGGCGATGCAGCCTTCCTCATCGCGGGCCGGAATCACGATTGAGAGGGTGCGCAGCGAACGCGCGGCCGCAGAGGGTCCGGCCGACCCGGCCGCCGGGGCCTCAGCCGCCGCAGCGGTCGAGCCAGTCGGGGTGTCGCTCGGCATGGCAGGCAATCTCTTCGAAGATGCTTTCGGGAGAACGGGTCGGACTCCAGCCGTGGCGGCTCGTGGCGGCCGCCGGGTCGAGCACCACCCAGGGGATGTCGTAGGGCCGCGTCTCGGCCGCAGCGGTCACATCATGACGCCCGAGCCGCTCCTGGCACCATGCCGAAAGTTCGGCCAGACTCGTGCCGACTCCCCCCGCCGCGTGGAGCAATTCGAGCTCCCCGCCGCGGGCTATCGCCAGCTGCCGCAGGAGCAGGTCCGCCAGATCGTCGGGATGGAGGCAGTCGCGGACCTGGAGGCCCCGGCCGCCGAAGCCGATGAATGAGAGCGGCCTGCGAGCGGCCCAGCGGTGGATCCACCAGGAAAAAATCCCTTGGTCGGCCCGGCCGAACTGGCCCGCCCCGGCGAGCACCCCGCAGCGATCGATCACCAGCGGCGTGCCGGCGGCATGGGCGTATTCCGCGGCGAGCGTCTCACAGGCGAGTTTCGTGGCCCCGTAGAGAGAGACAGGGGCCGCGGTGGCAAACGTCTCGCCGATGCCGGCCACCGACAGGCCCAGTGGCAGCGGCCTGCCCGGATCGACGACATAGGTCGGGCCGCCACGGCGGCCGGTGGTTGCAACGAGCGGCAGCGAGGTGAGCGCGGGAATCGAATAAACGCGGCTCGTGCTCAGGAGCACAACGCCCGCCTGCCAGCGGGCTGCCGCTTCGAGCAGGTTGACCGTGCCGAGCAGGTTGTGGTCGACGAGCTGGCGGCGGCCAGTGTGGCCGCCAGCGGATGTGCCGGCGAGCACACTCGGTTCAGCGGCGGCGTCGATCACCCAGTCGAACGGCCCGAGTGAATCGATGTCGGCCGCCTGGCGGATGTCGCCGTGGACGACCTTCACGCCATGCCGCTCAAGCGTGGCCAGATTCGTCTCGCTGCCCCGCCGCCGGAGACTGTCGAGCGAGGTGATGGCGGCATCGGGAAACGCTGCGGCAAACCGGCGGCAGAGGGTCGCTCCGACAAACCCGCAGCCGCCCGTGACAAGAATGCGCATGGCCATGTCAGGTGGCCGCCCGGCGGCCGTGGGCCTCGACGATCTGATTCAGGGTCTCGCCGAGCGAGACCATAGGCCTCCAGCCGGGATAGTCCTCCTGCATCCGCCGCAGGTCGGAGTAGTAGCAGATGTGGTCGCCGGCCCGGGCCTGCTCATCGTAGACGTAGTCCATCGACTTGCCGGTCCGCTCGGCCACCATTGTGAAGGCCTCCAGAATCGAGCAACTGTTGGCCTTGCCCCCGCCGATGTTGTAAACGGCCGCCGGCCGCGGGGCGTCAATGAATCGGGCGATGAAGGCGGTCACGTCGGCGGCATGGATGTTGTCGCGAACCTGTTTGCCCTTGTAGCCGAAGACGGTGTATCGCCGGCCTTCGAGGTTGCACTTCACGAGATAGCTCAAGAAGCCGTGCAGCTCCACGCCCGAGTGGGATGGCCCCGTGAGGCAGCCGCCCCGCAGGCAGCAGGTAGGCATCCCGAAGTAGCGGCCGTATTCCTGCACCATCACGTCGGCGGCCACCTTCGAGGCGCCAAACAGGGAATGCTTGCTCTGGTCGATCCGAAAGCTCTCGGGGATGCCGTGGGCATACGTCGAGTCGGCGTAGTCCCAGCGGGTGTCGAGTTCGACGAGTGGGATCTCGTTGGGGGCGTCGCCGTAGACCTTGTTGGTGCTCAGGTGCACGAACGGGCTCTCGGGGCAGGCCCGCCGGGCGGCCTCGAGCAGATTGAGCGTGCCTCCGGCGTTGGTATCGAAGTCGTCGAACGGGATCGCCGCGGCTCGGTCGTGCGACGGCTGGGCGGCGGTGTGGACGATCGCGGTCGGCTCGAGTTCGGCCACGAGGGCCAAGACACCGTCCCGGTTGCGGATGTCGAGTTCGTGGTGGTGGAAGTGTCGCAGGCCGGCCGTCAGCCGCTCCTGATTCCAGCGGGTGTCGCCGGCGGGGCCGAAAAATACCGCCCGCTGGTTGTTGTCCACCCCGTGCACCTCCCAGCCGGCCGCATCGAAGTGGCTGGCCACCTCGCTGCCGATCAGCCCCGAGGATCCGGTCACGAGAATCGTTCGTTGTGTTGTCACGTGTTCACTCCTTGCCAATGCTGGTGTCCGAGGAGAACCTCAACGAGCCCAACTCGCCGGGCGGGGGCACGTGCTCGCCGCCGGCGGATTTTGACGTTGCATTCTCAACTGGTGTGGTTGGCCAACTCTGGCAGTCAAAATGCACCGGCGTCTGCGCGCGACCCCCATCCCGGCTTTCCTGTCTCTAGCCAAAGGATTCGTTCATGCCTTCGACTCTCCGGCATACTGGCGGTCGATCCACTCGCGGTAGGAACCGCTGGTGACGGCCTCCACCCAATCGGCATGGTCGAGATACCAGCAGACGGTCTTTCGCAGGCCGGAGGCGAAGGTCTCGGCCGGCTGCCAGCCGAGTTCGGTCGAGATCTTCGAGTGGTCGATCGCGTAGCGGCGGTCGTGGCCGGGCCGATCGGTCACGTAGGTGATCTGCTCGGCGTAGGACTTCCCGTCGGCCCGCGGGCTCTCCTCGTCGAGGATCTGGCAGAGGAGCATCACGACGTCGATGTTCGCCATCTCGCTCGAGCCGCCGATGTTGTAGACCTCGCCGAGGCAACCAGCGTCGAACACGCGGCGGATCGCCGTGCAGTGGTCGCTGACGTAGAGCCAGTCGCGAACCTGCCGGCCGTCGCCGTAGATCGGCAGCGGCGCACCGGCCAGGGCCCGATGGATGCACAGCGGGATCAGCTTCTCGGGAAACTGCCGGGGGCCGTAGTTGTTGGAGCAGTTGGTCGTGACCACCGGCAGTCCGAAGGTGTGGTGATGGCCGCGGACGAGGTGATCGCTGGCGGCCTTGCTCGCCGCATAAGGACTGTTGGGGCGGTACTGCGTCTCTTCGGTGAAGGCCGGTTCATCCGGGGCGAGCGTGCCGTAGACCTCGTCGGTCGAGACGTGGAGAAAGCGAAAAGTGTCTCGCCGGGAGGGAGGGAGACTTCCCCAGTAGGCTCGCGCCGCCTCGAGCAGCCGGAAAGTCCCCACCACGTTGGTGGCAACGAAATCCTCCGGGCCGTGGATCGAGCGATCGACGTGGCTCTCAGCAGCGAAGTGGACGATCCCGCGGACACGGTGCTCGGCCAAGAGCTTGTCCACCAGCGGCCGGTCCGCGATGTCACCGCGGACGAACCTGTGGCGTGGGTCGTCGGCCAGACTTGCCAGGTTGCCGGGGTTGCCGGCGTAGGTGAGGGCGTCGAGCGTGACGACTGGCTCGTCGCCAGTCGCGAGCCAGTCAAGAATGAAACAGCTGCCGATGAAGCCGGCGCCGCCGGTGACGAGGATCATGAGATGCCAGGCAAATTGCAGGAATGCCGCTGGGACGGCCGGACGACATCGCCGATTCAGGCGACCGGCAGAATACCCGCCGGTGGAGGAGTCCGCACGCCCGAATCCGACCGTGAAACCAGTCGATTCGACGCGGCAGCCCGGGACCGCCGCCCCGGGCGTGCGGAGAGCGGTTTTGGCACCATGGTCGGCTCCCTTGGATATCATGGAAAAACCGGTGCTCGACCGTCAGGCCGGCATGCCTGCACCGGAAAGCCCCCGATTCCTATAGGTGCCTCATCCACGACCCAATCGCCACCCGGCTCTCGCTTGTCCGCAGCCTCAGATTCTGCGCCGGCCATCGGCTCTTCGGCCACGAAGGCCGGTGCGCCTTTTTCCACGGTCACAACTACCGGGTGGACGTAGAGGTGGAGGCGGCTGGCGGCACGAGCGAGCAGGACGCCGTCGGGCGAGTGGTCGATTTCTCGCTGATCAAGCGGCGGCTGCTCGGCTGGCTCGACGACCACTGGGACCACGCCTTCCTGGTTTGGGAGGACGATGCGAATGCCCTGGCGGCCATCCGGCTCGTCGAGCCGACCAAGTATTTCCTGCTGCCCTGGAACCCGACCGCCGAGAACATGGCCCGCTACCTCCTGGAAGTGGTCGCCCCGCATGTGCTCGACGACCTGGGCGTGGTCGCCCGCCGGGTGGCCGTGTGGGAGACCGAAGAAGCCTGTGCGATCGCGACCCGTGCGGGTGACGGCGGAGAGTCGCTCGTGGCAGTGACCGCTGCGGTCACGATGGACGACCGGCCATGACGAGATCCTTGGGTGGCTTTCCTCAGATCAGGCTCCGGCGGCCGAGGCAGCATGCCTGGCTCAGACGGCTCGTGGCCGAGACCGTGCTCACGCCGGCGGATCTGATCTGGCCGCTGTTCGTCCATGACCACGAGGCGGCGGCGCCGGTGCCGAGCATGCCGGGCGTCGAGCGGCTGGGGATCGAGGGCGTCGTGCGGGCCGCCGACGAGGCGGTGCAGCTCGGTATCCCGGCGATCGCGCTCTTTCCAGTGACACCTCCCGGTCTCAAAACCGACGACGGCCGCCATGCCGTCGATCCCGAGAACCTCGCCTGCCGGGCCACCCGCGCGGTGCAGGAACGGTTCGGCGACGCCCTCGGTATCATCTGCGACGTGGCCCTCGACCCCTACACGAGCCATGGCCATGACGGCCTGCTCGGGGACGGCCGGATCCTCAACGACGAGACGGTCGATCTGCTCTGCCGGCAGGCGGTGGTGCTCGCCGAAGCGGGCTGCGACATCGTGGCCCCCTCCGACATGATGGACGGCCGCGTTGGGGCGATCCGCGGAACGCTCGACGCGGCGGGCCGGCAGGATATCTGCATCTTGTCCTACGCCGCCAAGTATGCCTCCGCCTTCTACGGCCCGTTTCGCGAGGCCGTGGGCAGCGGGGCGGCGCTTGGGACGGCCGCCGGCCGCGGCCTCGGAGACAAACAGACCTACCAGATGAACCCGGCCAACACCGACGAGGCGATTCGCGAAGTGGGCCTCGATCTGGCCGAGGGGGCGGACCTTGTTTTGGTGAAGCCGGCGGGCACCTCGCTCGACATCATCCACCGGGTGAAGCAGAGGTTCGGGCTGCCCACCTTCGCCTACCAAGTGAGCGGTGAATACGCGATGATCCGAGCCGCTGCCGACAACGGCTGGCTCGACGGCGAGAAGGCAGCCCTCGAGAGCCTGCTGGTGATCAAGCGGGCCGGCGCCGACGGAATCCTCACCTACTTCGCCCCCGAGATCGCCCGACTCCTTGTACGGTAACTGTACGGTACCAAAAAATGACAACGTCGTACCGACCCGCTCGCATGCCACGACCATTGCTGTCTGCCATGCACGCGGTGTTCACCGCGGTAGTAGTGGTCGCGGTCGGCCACTTGTTGTTGGCCGCTGACATCGGAACACCCACCGAAATAGCCTTGGTCACCGTTGAGAAAGAGGTCCCCGCAACGCGACGGCCGCCTCGATCAGAGCGGTCAGCCGCCGACCGCAGCCGGCTCGCCGCAGAACTCCGCGGGATATATGCGGGTGACACCGTGGGCTGGCCGGCCCCGCACGTCGACGAGGGTGTCGCCTGGCGGGAAATCGGCCGGCTCCCTGCGGTCGAGCACCCCGCCGACAATCCCCACTCTCCACCCAAGGAACTCCTCGGCCGAATGCTGTTCTTCGACCCGCGGCTTTCGGGCAGTGGGCAAATGGCCTGTGCATCGTGCCACGACCCTGATCTCGGCTGGGCCGACGGCCGGACGACGAGTTTCGGCCACTCCCGCAAGCATCTAGCCCGCAACGCCCCCACGATCCGCAACGCGGCCTTTCAGACACACCTCTTTTGGGACGGCCGGGCCGCGTCGCTCGAGGAGCAGGCCAAGGCGGTGCTCGCAAATCCCGATGAGATGCGGGCCGATCCCGAGCAGGTCGTGAAGATGCTCGAGGCGGAGCCCGAGTATCGAAAACTCTTCAGTGAAGCGTTTGGCGACGAGCGGCCGAGCATTGACCAGGCAGCTGCCGCGATCGCCTGCTTCGAGCGGACTGTGGTCGGCGGAGGTTCGCGGTTCGATGCCTTCATGAAGGGCAACAGCGCCGCACTCAGCGACGCGGCGATCCTCGGCCTCGATCTGTTTCGCCGTGAAGCCCGCTGCATCAACTGCCACAACGGCCCGGCCTTCTCCGACGGCGACTTCCATGACCTGGGGCTTTCGAACTACGGCCGGCCGTTCGAGGATTTGGGGCGGGGGAAGGTGACGGGCGATCCAGCCGACACCGGCAAGTTCCGCACGCCCACCCTGCGGGACGTGACGGCCACAACGCCGCTCATGCACAACGGCCTGTTTGAGCTCGACGTGGCCCTCACGCTCTATAACTCGGGCATGCCGACGGCCGTGCGGAAGCAGGGCCAGGAACACGACCCCGCCTTCCCCGTGAAGTCGCCGCACCTGAAGCCTCTGGGACTCAACAAGCAGGATCTCGCCGACCTGACCGCATTTCTTACGAGCCTGGAGGAGCCGAACCGGCGAATCCGCCCGCCGGCTCTGCCCGGGCTCGAATCCGCCCACGACGCGAAGTGACGCAGCACGTCGATGGCTTTTGTTCAGTGGCGGCGGTACTCAGCCCGCCACCGTCCGATGCTGCCCATAACTGCCAAGCCGGCCAGCCCGAGTCCAAGGGCCGACGGCTCGGGCACCGGAGCCAAGGCGACGCCGCGGAACACGTAGTTGGCATCTGCGGTCGCAAGCGTTGAGAACGACGGGGCGGTCGTGCCGGTGAGCGAGTCGGACAGCGAGACGAGAGAGTTCGCGCCGTTGCCTGACGCCACGGCCGTGATGCCGTAGAGTTGCACGGAACTTCCGTTTACGAGCCCCGTCAGTCCCCGCATGCCGGTGGCGCCGTCGGGGACCGCTGTCCAAATCTTCGACCACGACCCTTGATCGAAGAGCCACTTCTGCAGGCCACCCGTCACCGGCGTCGCGGTGTCGTCGTCGGCGACGTAGATCGTGTTGGCATCAGCGAAGAAAAAATCGTAGCCACTGTCAATGATGCCAGAGTTACTCGCGCCACCGCCGACGATGATCGTTCCAGCTGCCGGGCCGACGGTCGGAAGGCCAGAGCCGAGCGAGTACACGCCACGAAAACTCACAGCGGGACTAGTGGGCGTCGCCACGTTCGACGAGGCGTAGAGTTGACCGCCAAAAATCCCCAGGTTCCGTGTGTTCAACGGGGCAGTCTGATTGTTGACGATCCTCGTTCCCTTGGTCGCCGACCCCAGCGTGACATAGTTCACTCCACCGATGTCGGAACCCGTGTCCGAACTCCACCAGAGGTCGGTCCCGTTCGTGGACACGACCGACCGCGGAGTGGTTCCATTCCCGGCGAATCGGGTGGAGGTGTCGACGATGCCCGTGGAATCGACCCGAGCGATGACGCGGTTCGGGAATGAGGACGTCGAGAAACCAAAGCCCGTCGCACCGGCATCTGCGTTGGCGCCGGCCATCGTCAGGTAACGCTGATCCGCCGACCGCCGCAGGAAACCGAAACTCGTGCTCGTGACGTTGCCCGCGATCGCATAGTTCGCACCGGCAGCAACGGTTGGGAGCGGCACCTCCATCCCGGTGGCGACACCCGCTGTTGTAAACTCCCGTAGCGTGATCGGCACCGCGGTCGTGCCCACGGTGGTGACGCCGTCGCCGATCACCGACACCACCAGGCTGCCGGACGTGAAATCAGCGACCGCCTCCTGAGCCGCGACGAGCACGGCACACACCGACCAAATGGGCCATAGCCGAACCGCGGGATGGAACTTGTTCACCATGATCATGGCCCAACAATTAGGCTACCCAATCAGCACCCAAGACCGGCCATTCCGGCCTTCGGCAGCGACCTGGCCCCCTGGAAATCGATCAATCGCTCGCTCACTCAAGCCTCACGCCGCCGCAGGAGCGTTCCGCCCAGTCCGATGCCCAAGCCCACCAGAGCAAGGGACGAGGGTTCGGGAACGGCGGTGACTGCGATATTGTCGATCCGATTCGAGCCGGACCCCGAGGACACGGCCGCCTCGATATTGGTGAACCGCAGGTACAGGCTGGCCTGATTTTCAGCTGACTGTGGTAGGGCGAACGTGTTCGTATACAGCGAGTTAGGTATGGTGCTGGACCAGGTGCCAGGAGAACCACCGCCGCCCGACTGCAGCACCGTGTAGGTCGTCAGGTCCGTGAAGTTCGTTCCATCCGTGCTCATCTGCACCTTGAACGCCGCCGGGCCCGTCGAACTCCGCGCCTGATCCCAACTCACACTCAGATTCGTTTGGCCAGCCGGCGGCTGGCCAAGCGTCGGCAGGACGACCTGATAGTAGTCGCCTGGCGACCAGTTGTTGCTCGAGAATGAATACGGCGAACCGTTGCCGGCCGGCGAGGTGTAGAGCGTCGCGGCGAGGGCGTGAACGGAGCTGAGGATCGCCGCAGAGTTTCCCGTCAGCGTGCCAAAGGTGGGAGTGCCGTTGGGGTAGGGCGCGGCCGGAAGTGCTGGCCACTGCTGCCCGGACGTGGTACCCGCGGTGGAGATGTTGGGCATCACGTAGCTTGTTCCGGTCGGGATATTTCCCGCTCCGTTCGGAAACCCGACGGGCATTTCCCAACTGGCAATCGTTTGGGCTGGAAGCGACCGGGCTCCGATGGCCAGGATCACAAAAAAGGCAACGAGGAGACGTCGGGCTGACATGGCAGAGACCTTTATTCGAAATCAGGAGTGGAATCAGTGGTGGCTTCAGCGAATTCCGCCTCCCTGTCAGAAGAGCAAGTTCCGTGCCAGGAATCTGATAAACCACGATGTGGCGAGAAGGCTGCGTCCTGCGGTCATTCTGAGCTCTTTGCACAAGCGACCCTGCTAGGACCGCTCCATCGAATTCACTTTTTCTGTGAAGAACCATCACGTTTCGGGTGAACCGCCGATTCACTTCTCAGGTGAATCGGTGCTTGGACCGAGCCGTTGACCGGTGGGCATGACCCAAGGGGGACGGCCGGAGACCAAATTGTCGGTGCAAATGCGGAAGCCTTTGTCCAGCATTGGCTGGGCCCGATGAACCCATGGCCAACACCTTTTTCCGGTGCCAAACGGCTTGTTTTTGATTTTTTCCGGGGCTGACCCAGATTCTTGATCGTCGGCTTCCCTTGGTTGATATTCAGAGGGATGCGGGAGCCCGATCAGTGGTTACACTCGCAAATAGAGCCTGGTTGTCCTCCTCCGCTGAGGATTCGACGGTGCATGTCACGTGTCAAGATCGTCGCCGATGACAGCGCACACCGCGGTCTCACCCTGGTCTCGAAACCGTCTCCTGGGCGGGCTTGTTCGCACAAACCTTCACTCCGAGGGAACCGCCGCGCACGGCTCCCTGCACCTCGAGGGTTTTACGTTGGTTGAACTTTTGGTGGTGATTGCGATCATCGCCACACTGCTTGGGCTGCTCCTGCCTGCCGTCCAGAGCGTTCGGGAAAGTGGTCGACGGACATTCTGCGCCAACAATCTCAAGCAGGTCGGCCTCGCCACGCAGATGTACCGAGACGTGAAGCGATTAAAACGGCGGAGTAATCGGGTCTCGCTACCAACGGGCTTGGAACTCGGCAATTGGAGCTACCGGATGCGGCCCGGCCTGCGGAGCCCCAACGACCCGTCCGCTTTGCCTGAAACATACGGCCTGCAGGCCTTGATGGGCCCTTACATGGAGGGCGGCTCGGATGGTGGAGCAGGCTCGGCGGGCTGGCTCTGCCCCTCGCAATCGGACGAGTTCCGCCGCCACGAAAACACATATGCGTTTAGTCTCAAATACAAGTCTTCCGAAGCGGAACCACCAAATCAGACCCGTGACGCTGAGGGACGAAGACAGTCCGACTCGTGGGCCTGGGACAATACCGACATCCGCCCGGGATTGAGCGGGTTCCGCGGTCCGTTCAGCAGCACCGCCTACATCATTCCCCAGTCGAAACGGGTCTACCCGCACGGCACCATGGGAGGCCGGGGCCAGATGCGACTGTATATCGACAACAGCGTGAGCTACTTTGAGATCGGGCGGTCTGACAATCTCCAGTAGGCCTGCAGGTCCGGTGGGCAGGAGGCGGAACATGGACGAACGCATGCGGTCCGGAATCCTCAGTGCGGTGTTCGCGTTCACGCTCGCCACTCGTGGAGAGGCGGCCGGCCCGGATCAGCTCGTTCCGGTTGTCGTGCCCGGAGCTGCCCTGACGGCCAACCTCGCAACCTTCGCGTATGACCCTGCGACGGAATCGATGTTTCTCTCCGCATTCGGGAACCCGGCGATGGTGAAGGTGACCGACCTCGGCGAGACCCAGGTCTTCACTCCCTTGGTCTACGAATCCACGCTCCAGCTCTACTACCGCAACGGCAACCCCGACCGCGGCGTCACCAGCCCGACGCAGGGGGGCATGCTCCTCAACCCCAAGCCCGTCGGCTCGAGCGCGGCCTACTCCTTCGCCCTGATCGCCGACGCGGGCAACACGCGGTTTCCCGCAAGCACGATGATCGATCCCGCGGCGACCAAGAAGTTCTACGCCTACAACCTCCAAGCAGCGGCAATTCCTGGCGACGGCACCGACGTGTTCACCACACGGGTCACGCTCGCCGACCTGCAGGCCGTCGCCGACAAGACCTCGAACAGCTCGAGCCTCGCCCGTCAGTTTGCCTGGAGCGGCGACGGGCAGAGTATCTACTTCGTCGACTCGAGCCCGGCCTATGACGGCCTCTGGAAGCTTGGTGCCGTGTCGGGATCACCGCAGCGGATCCTCGCCGCGAATATGGAAAACACGGAGCCTGGGGTGTTGTCGACCGGCGGTGTCGATCGCATCTACTTTTCAGGGATCTCGGAAGAGACCGGTCTCGGCAACACCGGCGGGATCGACTTCGTCTCCCACGACGGCACGACGACCTCCGCACCTCAGGTGGCTGTCAGCGTGGGCAAGCTCCTCGACTTCTTCGAGGTTTCTGCACCGATGTCATCGCAACGGATCAGTTCGGTCGCGTTTCACGGCGACGACATGTACTTCGGCTTTTTCAACTCCAATAGTTCCACCGATCCCCTGAGTCGTTTCCAGGGCCTTTACCGGATGGATGCCGCGGGGCGGTTGTCGAAGTTGGCGAACCGGACAGAGCGGGCCGCAGCATTTGGCAGCGTCAACCAGGTGTTCGATCGCCTGCAGCCGCGCGAGATCGACGTCGCGGGCACGGACGGCTCGTTTCCGGTTCCGCAGATCCTGTATCGCGAATCGGGGGCCAACACGGTCGCCGGCGCGATTGTGTTCAAGCCGGGCGACTTCAATCGCGACAACGACGTGACCGCCGCCGACATCGACCTCTTCAGGCAGCAGGTCACCTCCCGCGGCGTTGTCAAGACTGACGTCGCCGACCTGAAGTTCGACCTGAACGGCAACGACGTCGTGGACTGGAAAGACGTGCAGATCCTCGAGCAGTTTCTCGACTACCTGCCGGCGGCGACGCTCGCCGGCCGGGTGACCCCCGAACTCGTGATCAAGGCCGACACCAACCTCGACGGCCTCGTCGACTTTGCCGACTTCCGCCTCATGCGGGACAACTACGCCCCAGACGTCCCCGGTCGGTCGTTCGTCGTCGGCGACTCGAACGGCGATGACCGGGTCGACTTCGCTGACCTGCAGCCCTGGGTGAATAGCGAGGGCTACCGCTCGGCGGTGATCGGCGGGGGCGTACCCGAGACGCCGTTCGATCAGTCCGAGTGGGACGCCTTCCTCGCCACGCTCACCCCACCCGACGTCGTCCTCGACGTGGCCAGCGGCACGAGCACGCAGTTTGAGCAGGGCTACCGCTCGATCGTGATCGCGGCGAGCGTCACCAAGACCGGCGCCGGTGCGGTCGTGTTTGACGGCGGCAATAGCTACGCCGGAGCCACGGTCGTAGCCGCGGGGTCGCTGATCGTCGATCCGCAGGGCACGTTCGGCAGCTCGCCGCTGATCGATGTGCAGGCCGGGGCGACCCTCGACGTCTCAGGGCTCGCAGGTGGCCTCACCATCGCCGCCGGTCAGACGCTCGCTGGGACCGGCACCGTGGTCGGCACCGTGGTTTTCGGCCGGGGCTCGACGCTCTCCCCCGGGCAGGTGTCCGGCAGCGGGAGCCTAGGGCTGTCATCCGAGGATGGGATGGCGGTCGTGCCCGAGCCCGCATCGGCTTCGCTGGCCCTGGTCGCGGCGGTCGCTGCCGCTGCCCTCCGCTGTTTTCGGGGACGAATAGGACGAAATTGATGGCACGGCTTATTGTCGGGTCTGCGACCTGAGGATGAATCAGCTGCGACCGATCAAATTACTGCCCGCCGACATCACGCTCGTGCCGATCTCAGGGCCAGACTTCACCGTGGTTCGCCAACTGGCTGCCACGATCTGGCGCAAGCACTACGTTGGGATCATCTCCGCCGCCCAAATCGACTACATGCTCGCGGCTCGACTCTGTGACGATGCTTTGTGGGAGCACGTTGGGGCAGCCGACAGGTGGCTCGAACTGCTGTGTCTTTCGGGTGCACCTGTCGGCTACTGCAGCTACGAACTGGGTTGGATCGACCCGGACGAGGGTCGTCGGGCGGCGATGAAAGTCGGCCAACTCTACGTGCTCGAATCCCAGCGAGGCTTGGGGCTTGGGCGGTTCATGCTCAGGCACATCGAAGAACGGTCGCGTGAACTGGGCAGGCAGACGCTGTGGCTGCAGGTCAATAAACGGAACACAGGAGCGGCCAGGTTCTACGAGGCAGCAGAGTTCAAGGTCGTTCGGGAGGCTACATTTGACATCGGCGGTGGCTTCGTGATGGACGACTACGTGATGGCGAAGCCTGTCTAGAGACCGGCCCGGCTCAATGATGCATGGCTAGGGAGTGCTCCTCGGCGAAGGCTTTCCAAGCCTCCTCGGTAGCCCCGGACGCCTGATCGGCTCGATCTCAGCACCGGTGGGATTTCTGACGGCGGGATTCCTGGCGGAGCCTGCCGCGCCTTATTGCTTCTGCACCTTCGGGCGTGCACTCGCCTGGCCCGACCGACCGTCATTGCGGTCGAAAGGCCACCAGCCGCGTAGGGTCGGTCTGGAGCCGCGGGGGATCGGCCAAGCCTGCCTGAATCAGATCTACGCAATAAGGAATCGCCGGGAACACGGCGTCGAGACACTGGCGGATGCTCTTGGGCCGGCCCGGGAGATTGACAACAAGCGTGCAGCCGCAGACGCCGGCAGTCTGCCGCGAGAGGATCGCGGTGGGAACGTATTCGAGCGACACCCGCCGCATGAGTTCTCCGAAACCGGGCAGTAGTTTAGGACAGGCGGCTTCAGTCGCTTCGGGGGTCACGTCACGTGGAGCCGGGCCGGTGCCGCCAGTGGTCACGACGAGGCAGCAGCCAGCGGCCGCCAGATCGCGGATCGCTGCGATGATCGTGTCGAGGTCGTCGGGCACGACCCGCTCCCGTGATTCCCACGGGCTGGAGAGCACCTCGGTGAGATACTCGCGGATCGCCGGGCCGCCTTCGTCGGCATAGTCGCCTCGACTGGCTCGGTCGGAGACAGTCAGGATCCCGATCAGTGCAAGTGGCATGGGTGTGGCTACTGGTGGAGGTTGTGCAACCAGGCGAAGAGCCGCAGGCGATTGCCGTCGGGATCAATCACGACGAGTTCACGGAAGCCCTCTGGATTTGGAGTTGGCTCCGAAAAAGATACGCCCGCTGCTGTCAGCCGACGACAGGCCGCATCGAGGTCTAGGACTTCGAAGCCCAGGCTCCAGCGGCGGCTGGCGGGCTCCGAGGCCTCGCGGCCCAGGATGGCTAGCCGGGCTGGCCCCGCCTCGAGCAAGGCGTAGCGATCGTCCGCCACCCGCAGCAGCACCCGGAGGCCCAGGACCTCCCGATACCACTCCACGAGTTCGGCCCACCGGGTGGTGCGGATCTCGACGGCAAACAGCGTGGGGGACGGGGGATCGCAGGCAGCCATACCCGGAAGTGTATCGAGGGCTGGGCTTCTCCAAACCTTCCGCCGGGCCGACAATGCTCCGCGTCCCGCTCCGACTCCCTGACAAGACTCACTGACAAGACCCCCTGAGAAACCATGTCCGATTCTGCTGATGCTCCCTCGTCTCCCGCCCCCGACGCCCCGCTTGGAACCGCCGCCCAGTTGGAGAAGGCTCGGCGAGACAAGCTTGCCAAGCTCGCTGCCTCAGGAATCGACCCCTGGGGGCAGCGGTTTGACGCGGCAACGGCGATTGCCGACGTGCGGGCCCGAGGTGAGGCGCTGGCCAAAGATGCCGAAGACGGTCCCTCCGTCCGCGTGGCCGGGCGGATCATGCTCCAGCGGAATGCGGGAAGTCTCGTGTTTCTGTCACTCGCCGATCGCACGAGCCGGATTCAGATCATGCTCGGCAAGAAGCAGGTTGGTCCCGAGGCCTGGCAGGTGGTCGGCTGCCTCGACCTGGGCGACCTCGTGGGCATCGACGGCCGGCTGGGTTGGTCGAAGACGGGTGAGCTGACGGTCTTTGCCAGCCATATCACCTTTCTCACCAAGAGCCTGGAGACACCTCCCGACAAGTTCCATGGCCTCGTCGATCCCGAACTCAAGCAGCGGATGCGGTATCTCGACCTGATCCACGGCGAGGGAGTGCGGGAGCGGTTCGTAGCCCGGAGCCGGATCATCGAGGCGATTCGGCGGGTGCTGGCGGCCCGCAGCTATCTCGAAGTCGAAGGCCCCACGCTCCAAGAGAGTGCCGGCGGCGCGGCGGCGCGGCCATTCACGACGCACCACAACGCTCTCGACATGCCGCTCGTGCTCCGGATCGCGCTCGAACTGCATCTCAAGCGGCTGATGGTGGGGGGGCTCGAGCGAGTCTTCGAAATCGGCCGGGTCTACCGCAACGAAGGCGTGAGCCCGCGGCACAATCCTGAGTTCACGATGCTCGAGGCTTACGAGGCCTACGGCGACTACGCCACGATGATGGATCTCACTGAGGCCGTCATCCTCGAGGCCGCGAACTCAGCCGGCACCCCCACGCGATTCGAGTGGATGGGTCATGAGGTGGATCTCACCCCACCGTTTCGGCGGGCCCGCTACGACGACCTGCTCCGCGAGGTGACCGGCTGCGCTCCTGAGGATCCGGCGAGCGTGGCGGCCGCCGCGGCGACCCACGGCATCGAGACGGCCGGTCGGCACTCCGACGTGATCAAGAGCGACCTCTTTGAGGCCACGGTTGAAAACACGCTCGCGGGCCCGGTCTTCGTGATCGACTATCCCGCCGCGATCTGTCCCTTGACCAAGCGGAAGCCGGGCCAACCCGACGTGGCGGAGCGGTTCGAACTGTACGTGGCGGGCATGGAACTGGCCAACGCCTACACCGAACTCAATGACCCCGACCTCCAGGAACAACTGTTCCGAACCCAGCTAGCGGGGCTTCCGGCCGACGATTCGATGGCGCGGATGGACACCGACTTCATCAAAGCTCTGCGTTACGGTATGCCGCCGGCGGGCGGACTGGGCATTGGCATTGATCGGCTGGTGATGTTTCTCACTGGCGCTACGAGCATTCGCGACGTGATCCTGTTTCCGATCCACCGCCCGCGAGGGGAGTGAGTCGATGACGCGAGGAGGCCTTCGCGCAAAACCTCATGTCATCTGAGAACGAACTTCCAGCGGCCGCCTGGTTGCGGCTTGAAGGCTCTTCGGACCTCGGCTGTACTCTTGAGAAGTTTCGGGGTCGGGTTCCAGGCTTCTTCTTCAAGGGCACTGCGATGTCGCATGTATTTTTCGGTGACAGCCTCACTCGCGCGGGCGGCCGCTGGGTCATCATCTTCGCCGCCTCCCTGCCCGCGGGGCTGGCATGGGCTCAGGCCATCTGGACGGGGGCCACGAATCAAGACTGGAACACGGCGTCCAACTGGTCGACCAGCCCAGCAAATCCGTCCGGCAATGTCACGGTCAACACGGCCACCGGCAACTATCCAGTGGTCAGTGCCAACCCGACCTTTACGCCCGTGGACATCATCGTCGGTGGCGGCGGTGGCACGGGCCAACTTGACCAGACTGCGGGCACACTCGCGACGGGCGCCGGCAACTGGATGTCTATCGGTTCTGCTGCCGGCAGCGAAGGCGCATACAACCTTGGTGGAAGCGGAAGCGTGAGTGCCGATCGCCTGTTGATCGGCGACACCGTTGGTTCGGGGGGCGCGGGGGTGCTGACGATGAACACCTCCGGCACCTTGACAACGACGTTCTTCAATTCCAGTCAGTGGTGGCAGGATGCCGGACTCGTGCTGGGTCCTGGAGCGGGCTCCCCCGCCACGCTGAACCTTCAAGGCGGCACGATCAACTCGACGAACGTGTGGGTTGGCGCCTGGGGTTCCACAGGCACCTGGAATCAAACCGGTGGAACAGCGAACGTGACCGGCGTGTTCTCGGTCGGCAACTACGAAGATGTTCAAGGGCTCACGACCGGCGTTGCGACCGTCCAGAACGGTGCGGTCAACGCCACCAACGTTTATGTCGGCCGCGGGCGTTTCACGGTCGACGAAATTTCTGCCGTTCTGACGGTGAGCGGCGGCGGTGCTGTGAATTCCGAAAACGATCTGTTTGTCGGGTATGCAGGAGCCAACAATACGGGAACGCTCAACATAAACAACGGCGGCACGGTCAGTGTCGGTTCGACCACGGAGCGGTGGATGGCCATCGGCCGCTTCGACACCGCCAACGGTCAGGCGACAATCACGAGCGGTGGCACACTGAATCTCAATGCGGGCACGGACCTTTGACTTGGAGACTCCACCACTGGCACGGCGGGTCTCGACGTGAACGGTGGTTCGCTCATTGGGAAGGGGGCTGCGAATTCGGACGTGACTACGATCAACCTGCTCTCCAGTAACTCAACGGCCACCATCCGCAATGGTGGCCTTGTGGTGACGAGTTCGATTTTCGGGAACGCGGCCTCGAGTCTGAACGTCGACGGCGGCACGCTGCGTGCGATCGAGAGCAACTCGGGTTTCATCAACTTTACCGGCGGTGGCACCGCAACAGTTCTCGCAGGTGGCGTGGTCATTGATTCCGCTGGGCACGACATCACGATCGTCAACGGTTTGCTGGGAGATGGTGTCTCAACCGGCGGCGGCCTCACGAAGAACGGCCTCGGCGCGCTCGTGCTCTCGGGCACGAGCACCTACACCGGCGCGACGGTCGTGAATGCCGGCACGCTGGTCGTGAACGGGGCACTCTCCGGCACGAGCGGCCTGAGCCTGGCGACCGGCGCTTCGGTAGGCGGCACCGGCTCGATCGCCGGGAATCTCACGTTCGGGAGCGGCACACAACTGGCCTTCGATCCGAACACCCCGCTGACGATCACCGGGACGGCCACGTTCGCCTCGCCTTCGACCTTCGGGATCGACGACATTCTCGGAGTGTCGAGCAGCACGCCGGCCGGAACCTACACGCTAATCGCTGGCACCGTCGACACGACGGGGCTCGCGAACCTCGGTTCGGCGAATGCCTACGACCTGGGCAGCGGAGTGTCGGCCTACTTCCAATCGGGAAGCCTGCAGATGGTGGTCGTACCCGAGCCGGCGACGGTGACTCTCGCCGGGATCGCGGCTGCGGCCACCGGCTGGATCGTCCACCGGCGGTTCCGCCGGACGCGATAGCTCGGTCTGTCGCTCTCGAATACCGCCTGCCGACCCTCTCGGCCCGCCTTCAGAGCGGCAGGCACTCAGGCAGCCGTGCCGGCTGGCTCCAGGCAGTCGACGCCGGGAGCCTCGTCGTGGAATTCCGCGGGATAAGGATTGCCCGGTCAATGGTACTTCCTCAATGGTCTTCCGGCCGATGGGCGACTCGTGGACTGAGGGCCGAGCAGCCCGGGGTCTCCACCCCATCGCCGGCCAGCCGCAGGCTGGCCCTCTTGCTGGCATCCCCCCGCGTGTCGAACTCATCGAACCGTTTCGTGGCAGTCGCGAGAATACGTGAGCTCCAGCCCCTCCACCAGGCAGGGTTCCCAACCCCCCCTGGAGGATGCGGTCACGAATCGCTGCGACTGGGACTGGCTGGCGGTTGATTGAAATGCCAGGCGATGCCCACGCCGATCCAATAGCTGGCCACGCTCACGGTCGTCGCCGCGCCAAGCTGTTCGCTCGCCGGAAACATGCCGCCGGGCACTCGACCGGTCCGATCATCGTGCCAACCGCATTGTTGATTGGGTTTTGGGCCAGCGCGTAGCCGAGTCGCAGCGTGAGCCGATCGGTCGCACGATATTGCGTGCCGAGCTGCATTACCCGCTGGCCCTGATAGATGCTTTTGAAGAGCGCCAGGCCACCGGCCTGGACGGGGGTGGCACGGCGCTGTGGGCCGGCATCGACCAGTATGCCTACTACCGAGTGAACGATGCCTGGGCATGGGGCGTTCGGTGTTTCGCTGGGACTTCTTCGGCGGTCCCTATGGCGGTCCTCGCGCGCCCTTCAACGACGGCATCGGCAACCGGCAGACCATGCTCGGCTTCGACCTGATCCAGAGGGTCCGAATGTTCTCATGCTGAAGTCAATGTACCGCAGCAGTTCGCCGATACGTTCTGGCGACTTTTGCATAGCCATGTGTGAACTATCACAACGTGCACATCGTCGACTGAACATTCGTATTCCCAATTCCCGCGTGTGAGTGACATCACTTTTCCCCGGTCGACGAACGGACTCATGGAGAAGAAAGCGTGATGAAGACGAGCCACACATGGATGAGGAACGGGGGGCTGGTCGCCGTGGTGGCGGCCACGATCATGATGGCCACCACCGCTGCCGAGGCAGGTCCGCCCGCGCTCAGCACGAACCCTGGAAACCTGGTGATTTTCCCCGCTAAGGGTCAGACCCCTGACCAGCAGCGGGCGGATGAGGCCGCGGCTTACGACTGGGCCACGAAGCAGACCGGCTGGGATCCTTATCAGGCCAAGGCGCTGCTCGATCAGCAGACGCAGGCCTCGGCAGCTTCTGCCGGTGCCGCGCGGGGGGGTGCCTTCAAGGGAGCGGCTGGCGGAGCCCTCGCCGGCGTCGCCATCGGTGCCATCGCCGGCGATGCCGGCAAGGGCGCGGCAATCGGGGCGACATCGCTGGGGCTGACCGGTGGCGTCCGGTCACGACGGGCCATGAAGGCTGCCGGCGGCGTATCGCAATCAGCTGCCGCCACGTATCAGCAGCAGTTCGGCGTTTGGAACAGAAACTTCATGGCGGCGATGGAAGCGAAGGGATACACGGTTCGCTGACCGTGGCCAGACTGTCCGAGCTGAAAGTCCGCGCTGGGCGGACGGAATCCTCACAACAACGGAGCACATGGAATAATGACGCGTTCGACACGATTTCTGAACCACTCTCTGACCCTTGGTCTGATCGCGGTGACGGCGACACTCGCCGTCGGCGACGCCTGGGCTGGCGACATATGGCTCTGCTCGATCACCTCGGCCGTCGCCGTGGACGAAGACGGCACGGTCGGTCCTCCCGATCTCGGTGACAAGGAGCGGCCCACTTTTTTCCGGCTCGATGCCGCGAAGAAGGAACTGACGCTGCTGGCGCCCGAGTCTCGGCGGGGCGAGGTCACGAAACTCGAGGCCGTGCACCAATCGGAAGGCGTCTCGGTCTTCAGTGGCGTCGAAAATAACCGCGGCGTGACGCTCGTGATCACCCCGGAAGGCCGCCTCACGCTGTCGATCATCGCCGACGGCGTGGTGTGGTCGGTCTTCGGCAACGCTTTACCGGAAGCGGAGGCGAAGTAGGGTCGTCAGTTCTTCTGCCGATAAAAGGCGATCGGCTGAGCGGTGGGCCGGCGAGCTTGAAATCGAAGGTATCGGCCCCCTTCGATTCCTCGCCGCCGGTCATCGTCCCAGCCGCCTCGTGAGCTGAGGGGGCGGTCTTCCTGGCCCAAGAGGTCGTTCTCGGAACGCCTGGCTTACCTTTTGAAGTGGCGTTTTTCGGTCGCCGGCGCGGAGTCTCTCCGAGTCCGGTCGCCCGGCCGCATCGTCGATGCTCCCTTTTGTCATGCGCCGCGACGGCGGGCCGCTGAGGCTGCTGGATTAGCTTTCGCTGTAGGCGAATGAGAGTAGGCCGCTGGTGACGGTGAGATAGCAGTTGTTGTTGTCGTCGAACTGCGTGATGAACGACGCTGTGCTGATCGATGTGCCGGCATCGCTCGGATCGCTGCGGACGTCGATCGAGTAGGTCTCGAAGACAGCATTGCCGTAGCTGAGGCCCGGCATGATGACCGAGCCTGCGGCGGGCGTGACAGCCAGCCTTGCCTGCTCGGTGCCCTGCTTGAACACGAGGGCATCGGTGTCGGAGGTATTGACGAGGTGCTACATCGAATAGCCCGCCAGCATCGCCCGGGATTCGAGCCGTTCGATTCCGACTGCCTTGGTGCGGAGTCACTGGAGGCGTTTTCGATCGCGTTCGGTGCGGCGGAGCGGAACGCGGTGCTGGGGTTGCGGCATGGCGGGACCCCCTTTTTTTTGCGGGGGGCAAGCGAGGCGGGCCGGGCAGAGCACCCGAGACCTCAGCCGCAACGCCCCAGCGACACACTACGACAATCGGCTCCCGAAAACCCATTCTTTCGTGCACGAAACATATGTTTCGTACACGAAGACCCTTCCCTCGGGGCGGTCTGCGCCTGAGAGAACCGGGGTACGTCGCAGAACTCGCAGATTCACCACGGCTCCAAGCGTGCGCCGTGTGAATCCGCCGCCCGGTGCCTCGGCGGCAGTTGACCGGGCCCGAAACTCGCCTCGTTACCCGTCCCCCCCAGCCTCCCACCCCTCGCGAAGACTC
>ERZ889217.449-NODE-449-length-25264-cov-22.008965_pt1 | contig 25264 bp, 23 predicted proteins | sample MGYA00521098_ERZ889217 | MGnify/ENA primary metagenome ERZ889217 (study PRJEB32303, sample SAMEA104408613) | aquatic metagenome | biome: Brackish water; feature: Pelagic; material: water | place: Baltic Sea | collected 2014-06-10T22:04:00 | depth 2,362 m ... | reverse complement strand
CCCCCAACCCGTCCAAGGACCGGACCCATGGCTTTTTCCGCAAAGATCGTCGGCGGCGAACTCGTTCTCAGGATTCCCCTGAATGCCAAGCCAGAGAAGTCTGCGAGCGGCAAAACGCTCGTGGTCGCCTCCACCTATGGAAACAAGGAAACCGACTGCGTGGTGGACGGCAAGAAAGTGATTGTCGGGGTCAACGCCTACATCCCGAAGAAGTAGGGGCGACGGGTGCGGGTGGCGTATTCGAAGGGCAGTCGGTCCCGGCCATTTGCCACGCCCCGGCAGCCGCTGCCACCAAACCGACACACCATTTTTTACGCCACCTTTTTGGGAAACCTTCGTATCTTCCGGCAAAACAGCAAACCGGACTGTTCCTACTCGGGGAGCTCCGGCCCTTTTCGTAAGAGAACGCACGAAGCCGCAGGAAAGACGGACGTCGCTCTGCGGCTTGATCTTTTGATCGTCGACGAGTTCCGCGACGCTGGCGTGAGCGGCTCCAAGGACCTCGACAATCGGCCGGGTCTGACGGCACCTTTTGATCGTGTGGAATCCAACGGGGTCACGATCGTCCTCGTGGAGAACGAAATGAGGCTGGCGCGCGACCTGATGGTCGGTGAAGTCATCCTGCAGCAACTAACCAGCGCTGGCTGCAAAGTGATCGCCACCGACTCGGCAACAGATTTATCCGCAGACTCCGACGATCCCACCCCCCGTCTGATACGGCAGGTACTCGGGGCCGGTCTGCGCCAGCGAAAAAAATCCAGTCTTACGCGTAGAACAGGACACTCATCGGCACCTCGAGCGTCGCGCGACTACCAGGCACTGCCTTCGACGCGAAGAACCGTAAACTCGCTTTTTTGCGGCTAAAAGCCGTTACTACATAGTGCGAGACGATGACCACAAAAACCACCGACAGCAAGGGCCGGCTCAGCCTTGGGAAGCGGTTCGCCAATCGAACGGCGATCGTCGAAGAGATAGACGGCACCGAGGTGCGAATCACGCTGACACGGGTAGTGCCCGAGCGAGAGATGCCACTCCACGGGAATCGGTCCGCAGCAGCAGCCGTCAGCCGCGGCCTTGCCGAAGCCCGGGCGGGCTGTGCTAGGCGGTCATCGAATTGCCTGAGTGGGGGCAAAAGGGACAGGCACCGTTTGCTGACACAAACGGAGCCAGTCCCTCTCGCCGTCGCGGAAGCACCGGCATCGCTAACACGGGGTGTTTGCGCCAGATCACAAGCTGAGGCAGGCCCGCCGACTGGGGCGAGTTCGTGCAGGCCCATGACGACCGCGACGTCTTTCACGTCTCACCCGACGAGTTGCCCGCGATCGACATCCACAGCCTCTGACCGCTGCCAGACGCCAGGTCACGACAGCGCCGCCAGGCCGCCGGACTCGGAGAGGCTCCGCGCCGACGGTAAGAAAAACGCCACTCCAGGAGGGAAGGAACCCGCTCTGGAAACCACCTTCTGAAACCCGGGAGGCAGAAGCACGCAGCTCACGACCGTTTCACCCGCCAGCCCAGGATGCCCGCCCCCAAGCCGAGCAAAAGAGCAGACGTGGTGGGTTCAGGAACAACCGAGAGGTCTAGTTGGTAGTCGGCGGTTACGCCGAGTTGTTGCGAGCGAACGGTGTAGGTGCCCGGTCCCAGCGGATTGCTGGATGAGATTCCCAACAGTCCGACCCCGATGTCGGCCGTCCCAAAATGCTGCTGTGCGATCATCTGAGCCGTGTCGTATTCGATGGTCCAATCGTTTCCTGACTTGAGCCCTAACCAAGCCACCGGGTCGGTCGAGACGTAGCTGTCGAGCTCAAAACCGCTGAGGCTCTGGCCGGCAGCCAGGGTGAAGGTGAAGTAGTCAAACTGGGAGCCTCCCCCGAAGGTTGAAAAAATGGTGTTTGAGCCACTGGTGAGGGAAAGGGCTGTGGGGGTCGCGCCCGATGATGAGAGCGGACCGTCAACGGTCTCGTTCCAGGCAACCGCACCGGCGGCGGGTGGAATGGCGACGCTCAACACCAACACAAGCAGGCACAATGCACGCAGAATGGCATGTTGTCGATACATAGCGGAATCTTCCCAAAGGATTCGAGATTCAGGCATCGGTTTTCACCCCGTGAACTGAGTTGTAGGCTGATTATCAGACCGAGGCAACAAGGTGAAGACGCCTGCGGAATGAATGTGCTGTTGCATCGTCGAAAAAATTGCCCCTTTGCCCGGCACCTCTGCGACTGGTCGCCGGTCGATAGCGGGGTAACGAGCGACTCGTGGGTCACGGACTGGGCCTTCAGGGCCAAACGGGGTCGTGCTCCCGAAGCCCCTGCGATCCGTTTGAGCCAGTACTGCAGAGTTGCGCTCGCCCGATCGAGTCTTCCGGGCGTCCCGGATGTCCCTGATCGTGGCTCATTCGTGCCTCGTTCACGACTCCCGTGGTCATCGGCCTCGGTGATGGGGTTGTTGTGAGCCGCTCACATCCACCCTGTTTTTATCCTCCATTCCAGAGTGCCCCTACGGCTGTGAACTGTCTGTGGAGCCGACCTTGATCAGTGGATCACGCCCAAGGCTTTCAGCGGCCATTCGCGCACGGCGGGCCATGGTAATGGCGGCGTTGGAGAGTCCTCGCAGTTTCAGGTACGGGCCGTCGTCATCCCTTTCTGGCGTGACCAGCACGCCGCCATCGGGGCTGACGGCCACTGTCTGTGGCCGCTCAGCATTGGCGGGGAATTGACAGAGCTCGACTCCGAGTTCGGCATCCCAGATCCGGGCCGTGCCGTCCGCAGCGGCAGTGACAACGCGGCGCTGATCGGGTGTGAAAACGGCCATCTGAACCGCCCCTTCGTGGCCCTTCAGCACATGAAGTTGGGTCGCAGACTTGACGTCCCAGACCCGCGCGGTTCTGTCCGCCGATCCTGTCACCAACAACGAACTATCACGACTGAAGGCAGCCGTGAGCACTGTTTCTGTGTGGCCGCCGGAAAAGCCCAGCGACTGACCGGTCTTACAGTCGACCAGATACGACCGGCCCAGGGCGGTGCCTCGCACCAACACTCGGCCGTCGGGACTCACCGCCTGGCACCAGAATTGGCCTCGCAGCAGTCGATGCGACTGCGTGCCGGTTGCCGAGTCAAACAGCCAGGGATGCTTGCAGGCCACCAGTTGGCCCCCGAGACAAAACACTGCCAGCGGCTTGCCGAGCGATTGCGACGTGCCAACGCCCAATTGCCAGAGTCGCTCGGGTCCCGCAACAGACCAGACACCAACCGACCCGTTTTCCGCCGTGGTCACGATCCGCGTCGCATCGTCGCTGAAGACGGCACCAACCGCCCCCTGCTCGAGCCCGCCGATCTGCGCTGTGTCCTGGCCCGTGACGGTATCCCAGATCCGAATCTCCCCATCTGCGTCCGTGGCATTGACGGCCGCGGCCAGCAGGTTCCCCCCCGGCGAATAACAAACATCCGCCACCGACGCCCCGGCCAGCGGCAGCCTGAGCCGCCGCTGAACCGCCGCGAGATCCCAAACTTCCAGATCACCTTCCGCCGTCGCGAGCGCTAGTTCCTTGCCATTGGGGCTGAATGCCAGAGCCTGCGGCTCACCGGCGAGGGGCAGAGTGTTGAACGGCCGCTCGCGAGACCGCGACCAGATCCGAATCGAGCCGTCGATTCCTCCGCTGGCCAGGCATTCATCGTCGGCTGCGAAGGCCAACACGAGTACTTCGCCTGTGTGTCCAACGAACTGTTTCTGAAGATCACCCGCTGCTGCCCCCCAGAGATAGATCCGGCCGCCACAGTCAGCGGTCGCGATCTGGCGGCCGTCGCCGCTCCACACTGCCGCAGTTACAACGGCAGCATGGCCGACAAGTATTCGTTCGAGCATTCCGTCGGCGACGGTCCGGATCTCGATGTCGTTGTCATGGGCACTTATCAGGAGCCGGTCGCCGGCGGCACTGAGGGCCACCACGAGATCATTGCTCGACACGGAGCCCTTGACCTGCAACATCGTCAATCGCTCACCGGACGTAATCTCAAACACGCAGACTACCGATTTGCCTCCTGAGTCCTGCCTCACGGTGGCCAGCCGACTGCCATCGGGGCTGAAGACGAAATTCATGATCGGGCCACCGGTGTCCAGAGTGGTCCCAACTGCCCCCATCTCGCCGTCCCAGGGGCAGTTCCAGAGATCAAGCTGCCCGTTGTCCATGAGCACAGCCATCGAGCCTCGTCCTGGTGCAAACGCAACCCGTTCGACTCGGCCCCGCAACTCAGCCATGCTCGCCACAACCTCGCCTTCTGGCCCCCGCTCGATGACCAGCCCTCCATCTTGATTCACCACCAGCCGTCGCCCGTCGGGAGCCACATCCACAACCTCACCGTCCCGGGCAGTCCACAAACTGCGACGGGCTTGGGCTGCTTCTGACTTCGCAAGCTGTTGGACGCTGCCGGGACCTTTGATCGCGTATGAGTCGTGGACCAGACTGTGCGACAGCCGCAATTCCCCAGGCCTGTTGGCTATCGCGCCAAGCTCGCTGCTGTAGGGCACCTGCGGCTTGGGGAACCACTCGACCGTCGCCGCGTCCAGCCGGTGACCATCGGGGGAAAAGGAGAGGTTGACCACCGGACGCCCCGTGGGTTGGAGCACGACGAGGGCATCGTCGAGTTGGACTCCCAGGCAGCGGATTTCAAGCGGGGGATTCGCGCTGACCAGGTGCATCGTTTCGTCGTAGATCGCCCGGGCCGCCTGAGGGTTGTTTGATTCGAGAAACGACTGCAGCGAGCAGACGTTGGCCCGGTAGAGCTGCTGCCCGGCCAGGTTCGCGGCCGACGCGGCGATCACCCGCTGCCGCTCCGCCCGGACCGCCAGCAGCGTCATCCCGACGGCCGCGAACACGAGCGTGGTGAGGATCCCGGCCATGCCGAGAGCCGCGACGCGATGCCGGTTGGCAAGCCGCACAAGCGATTCCAAAAACCCTGGTGGACGGGCTAGGATCGGACGGCCCGCCAGGTGGCGGTCGAGGTCGCCGGCCAGCGCGGCGGCGGTCGGGTAACGCCGGCCGCGGTCCTTGTCGAGGCAGGTGGCGACGATCGCCGTCAGGTCTCCGCGGAGCTGGCGGTCCACGGTGGCTAGCGACCTCGGCTCGACATCCCGAACCACTCGGGCGACCTCGTAGATCGGCCGATCCCGAATCTCATAGGGCAGCGACCCGGTGAGAAGTTCGTAGAACACGACGCCCAAGGCATAGATGTCGGCGCGAGCGTCGATGTCATCGGAAGTGCCAAAGAGCTGCTCGGGCGCCATGTACTGGGCCGTGCCAAGCAGCTCGCCGGTGCCTGTATGCATTGTCGTCAGTTGGCCTTCATCGGCCGTCGAGCGGGCAACTCCGAAATCGATGATCTTCGGCTGTCCGCGCGCGTTGATAAGGATGTTGCCGGGCTTCAAGTCGCGATGCACGATGCCCCGCTCATGCCCATGGGCCACCCCGCTGCAGACCTGACGAAAGAGCTGTACCCGTTCCCTGTGGGAGAGATTTCGCTCAATCACAAACGCCGAGATCGACCGGGGCTCTTCCACGTATTCCATGACGAAATAGGGCATGTCGCGACCGGTGATTTGGGCTACGCCGGCAGAAAAAATGCGGGCTATGCCCGAGTGGGAGAGGCGGCCGAGGATCTGTGCCTCGTGGGCCAACCGCCGGGCAGCCGCAACCGACACGATTCCCTGGCTGATCACCTTCACTGCGACGGTCTGCTGAGTGGATACCTGAACCCCCTGGTACACCCGACCCATGCCACCGGCCCCGAGAAACCGCACGATCCGCACGTCGCCCACAAGCATTCCCGGAACCAGGTCGTCGGAAGCCGCATCGCTAGCAACGACCCGGCCCATGAAGGCCGTCAGTCCGGCAAACGACAGCGGGTCTGTCGATGCGTGATCCTGATCAATTTTTTGCTGGTCGGCCGTCTGCTGGTCGGCCGTTGGTCTCGCGCGAGGTACGGGACCAGGGCTGCTTTCTTGCATCCTTTAACCTTCCATTATTCCCCGATCGCTTGAAACCTGGCTCGAGCCGGATCCGAAAGCTTCCTCCCAATTCGATCGTAGCAGACTGTACGCCCAGTCTGCCGCCGCAGAGTGCGGTGGCCGGTGACCCAGGCAATCCTCGGTGTTGCCTGCAGTCGCTGAAATGACAGCAGACTATTGGCGGGCTTTTCACCGACAGGCAGTGCCACAACCCCGGATCGAGACGGTCAGCGGCGCTGCCAGGGGGTCTGCGACCAGGGCTTTGTCGACCAGGGAGTGCCTCCGCCAGTCGGTGGCCGCGGGACGCCAAACGGATAGGGCCCTGGCCCCTGCGGGTAGGGAAACCCACCGCCGTACACCATCACACGCGGCCCAGATCCACCGCGGACTGGCATGCCGACTGCAAGATTTGAGTAGAGCGTGTTGGGGCCTGAGCGGCCAGCCACCAGACCATTGTTGTAGAGGGTGAGATTGCCGTACTGCCGGCCAACCAGACCATTGTTAAAATAGGACGTGGCACCAACCTGGTTGGACACCAAGCCGTTCGCGTAGATGGTGCTTCGCCCCACGGAGACGCTGCTGCCGCCCCAGTTCCCGGTGCCGAAGCCGTTTTCACTACGGACGGCTCCCGCTGTCCCGAGGAGAGCGAGTACTCCCACGACCAGGGTGGTCATAGCTGGTGGAAAATGCATGGTCCGACTCCCTGAATCCACGCGGCCGACTCAGTTCCGCCAACCGCTATCTCCAGGGTACCTCGTGATCTCCCCGCCTGCACTCTGCGGGCGATTCACCTTGGAATCGCCGGCTTGCTTTACAGCGTGGGCACCGGACGCTCCCGGGGCGTGCGGTCGCAGACCGTGCTTGCGATTGGGTGGGTTTGGCCTCGACCGCTGGATCCGCAGGCACACTGCAGAACTGCGGCCAATGCCTCCGGTGGCCAAGCGAGCCGGTTTTAGCCTCGTCGAACTGCTCGTTGTGATCGCGATTATCGCCACATTGACCGGTCTGCTCCTGCCGGCCGTTCAAACCGGCCGGGAGGCAGCACGACGAATGAGCTGCATGGCAAACATGAAGCAACTGGGGCTTGCGGTGCTCGGGTATGAAAGCAGCCAGCGCCGGCTACCCCCCAGCATGCGGCATACCCCGGGCACCGTTTTCGCAGCCAACAACGGCTCCTGGGGTGTGCACGGCCGGATCCTCGCATTCGTCGAGGAATCCGGTGCAGCAGTCAAAGTCGATCTCGAACAGGCTTTTGATCAAGGCCCGAATGCCGCCAGCGGCGTGCCGGCGATCAAGATTCCGGTCTTCCTCTGCCCGAGCGAGACCAACAACCTTGTCCGAACCAAGAACGGCAGCCCGTTCAGCTATCCACACACCTACGGGTTCAACGCAGGTACCTGGTTCGTCTACGATCCTGCCACGGGAGCCGGCGGTGATGGCGTGTTTTTCCCCAACTCAAACCTCAAAATCGGCCAGGTCAGCGACGGCATAAGCAAGACGCTTTGTGCGGCGGAAGTGAAGGCTTTCACTCCCTACATCCGCAACACGCCCGACCCTGGCGGCATTTTTCCGGCGACTTCGCCGCCGGCGACCGCGGCGATCGTGGCCGGGCTCGCAGCCGGCGGCGATGTCAAGCTGGGCCCCGATACCAACTCCTGCACCGGCCACACGGAATGGCCCGATGGCCGAGTCCACCACACAGGATTTACCACCACCCTCCCGCCCAACACCCGGGTGCCCTTTCTCAGAGACGGCCGAGAATACGACATCGACTACAACTCCCGGCAGGAGGGCACTCGTGGCTCAGTAAAGACCTTTGCTGCCATCACCTCCCGAAGCTTCCACGCTGGTGTGGTTGATGCGGTGCTGCTCGACGGCTCTGTCCATTCGTTCAGCGAAGGCATCGACCAGGCCGTGTGGCGGGCTCTCGGTACGCGGGCCGGCGCGGAACCCAGCCGCCCGAACTGACGAGCCCAGCCGGTGGGCTCAAAGGGCTCGACAGGGTGGCAGGCCCACCGGGTTGCCAGAACCTCGCACCCGGCTGGACTATTTGATAGCCTGTCGGCCGCGGAGCACCGGCGTGTTTAGTGACCGGGGCTGTTTGACGAAGGTAAGAAAACTTCAGGAGAGAAGGCGATGGACATTCTCGGTGAGATTCTCAAGCAGGTGATTGCAGGTGCGTCACAACCCGCCCCCCAGCAGCAGCCCGCCCCCCAGCAGCGGCCCGCCCAGCCACCGGCCGGCATGCCATCAGCCGATGACCTTAGTGACATCCTCGGGCAGATTTTCGGCGGTGGCCAGGCCCAGCGGCTCCCGGACGTCGTCAAGCAGTTCGAAGATCGCGGCATGCGGGAGCAGGTTGATTCCTGGGTTCGCACGGGCCCCAACAAGACGGTTGAGCGACGGCAGATCGAGGATGTCTTCGGCCAGCGGGAACTCGAAGAATTGGCCAAGCGCCGGGGCGTGGATCGGGATCAGTTGGCAGAGGTGCTGGCCCGCTACATTCCGCAGATCATCAACGAGCTCACGCCTGGCGGGCAACTGCCGCGCCGCTGAGGTTTTCTCGTCGAGTCTTTCTCGAAGTGGCACGTTCGTTAGAGTCGGCACGGCTCGACTTTCCCGCGGGGTTTGTCCAGTCGCTGCCGGCTATCGCCGATACTTCCACTCGGGCCGGATGACTTCGGCTCCACAACATCACGGCCGGCCGTTCGTCGCCACCGTGGTTGTTTGTGTCGCCTCTCCGCAGTCACCCCGAGCCCCGAGATCGCTCCATGCCCACGCCGCCCCGTCGCACTCGGCCCACCGCCGTTCAAAACCCGCTCGAGACCTACCTGCGGGACATCAATGAAATGGCGCTGCTCTCGGCTGACGACGAGAAGCGGCTTGCGCGGGCGATCCGGCAGGGAGACGCCCTGGCCCGGGACCACATGGTGCGGGCTAACCTCCGGCTCGTGGTCAACATCGCCCGCGGCTACGCCAACCGCGGCCTGTTGCTGCCCGACCTGATCGAGGAAGGAAACCTCGGGTTGCTGCGGGCTGTGGAGGGCTTCGACCCGACCATGGGCACCCGGTTCAGCACCTATGCCAGCTACTGGATCAAACAGTCGATCAAACGGGCCTTGATCAATTCCGGCAAGACCATCCGAATCCCGGCTTACATGGTGGAACTCCTCTCGAAGTGGCGGCGGGCCACCATGCGACTCTCCGATGCGCTCGGCCGCACACCCACGCCGGAAGAAGTAGCGCGGATGCTGGGCCTGGCCCGAAAGAAGCTCACGATCATCAAAAAGGCGATTCACGTCCACCAGGCCGGATCTCACTCCGAACCCGCCGAGGGTGGCTGGTCGCTCGGGGAATTGATCATGGATGAAAACACCCGTTGCCCTGCGGAGGTGATGCTCGACGAAGACACGCTCCGCCACGTCCTCAAGCGGATCGAACAACTCGACGAGCGAGCCGGCCGGATCATCAAACTCCGATTTGGGCTCGCCGGTGGTGAACCGATGACGCTCAAGGAGATCGGTGCCGTGCTGGGACTCACGCGGGAACGAGTCCGGCAGATCGAGAGCGAGACCCTCGCCAGCCTCGCCATGGAAATCGACGCCTCGCCTCGGGCGAGCATCCGACTCCGTCGCGGCGCCTGATCCGTTCCGTGGTTTACCCGTTTCGCAGGTTTCCCCCAGGATCATCCCGATGGATCTCACGCGGCTGATTCGCCCGGTTCCCGACTTCCCCAAGCCCGGCATCCTGTTTCGCGACATCACGCCGCTGCTGGCGGATGCCGTCGGCTTCGCCGAGGCCATCCGGCTCCTGGCCGAACCCTGGCGGGGGGTGCCGATCGATGCAATCGCAGCGGTCGAGGCCCGAGGTTTCCTGTTCGCCGGCCCGCTCGCGCTGGAACTCGGAGTGGGCGTGATTCCGGTCCGCAAACCCGGCAAACTGCCCGCCGACACGATTTCCCACGACTACGACCTCGAATACGGCCGCGACCGGCTGGAAATGCACGCCGGCGTACTCGCAGCGGCCGCGCGGGTGCTGGTGGTGGACGACGTGTTGGCGACTGGGGGCACGGCGGCAGCCTGCGTGCGGCTGGTGGAGACGGCCGGGGGGGTGGTGGCCGGAGCTGCTTTCCTCGTCGAAATCGAGCCTCTCGGCGGTCGGGAGCGGCTCACACCCCAGCGGGTGGAAAGCGTGCTCGTATACTCCTAAGCATGAATGCCCGTGGACGAGTTGTCGTCGCCATGTCGGGCGGCGTGGACTCGAGCGTCGCCGCCGCCCTGCTCGTGGAAGCGGGCTACGACTGCGTGGGCGTGTTCATGCGTCACGCACAGCCGGCTCTTGCCAGGGTTGGACCGCTCGAGATCGTGGAGCCGCGGGCCGGCCATCAGGGCTGCTGTAGCGCCGCTGACGCCCTCGATGCCCGGCGGGTGGCCGATCGCCTGGGGATCCCGCTTTATGCCCTCGATCTCTCGGCTGACTTCGACCGGGTCATCGACGACTTCGCCGCGGAGTATGGCCGCGGCCGTACGCCAAACCCCTGTGTGAGGTGCAATTCATGGCTCAAGTTTGGCCGACTGTTTGAGCATGCCGATGCAATCGGCGCTCGTCATGTGGCGACCGGCCACTACGCTCGGCTCGAGGGCGAGTCGACCGACGAGCCGGTGCTCTGCCGTGGACTCGACGCCGCCCGCGACCAATCCTACGTGCTTTTCGCCATCCGGCCCGACCGACTGCGGCGGATGCTCCTGCCCGTCGGGAGCATCCCCAAGGCGGAAGTGCGTGAGCGGGCGCGGGCGCTGGGCCTGGCCGTCGCCGACAAACCCGACAGCCAGGAGATCTGCTTCGTGCCACCGGGGGAGCACGCCCGCCTCGTCGCAGCCCGACTCGGCGGATCCCGGGCCGGGGAGATCGTGGACCAGACGGGAAGCGTGCTTGGACAACACTCAGGAATCGAGCACTTCACAGTCGGCCAGCGGCAGGGCCTGGGAATCGCCACGGGTCGGCGGTTGCATGTGATTCGGATCGACCAAACCACCTGTCAGGTTGTGGTCGGACCCCGGGAGGCGGTGCCGGAGGAGGCTCTCGAGGCGGCCCAGGCCACCTGGCTCGTGCCGGTTCCGGCGGCTCCATTCGCCTGCCAGGTGCAGTGTCGCGCCCAACGTTCCGCCGCCCCAGCAATCGTGACGCCTCTGCCGGGATGCCGGTTCCATGTCCGGTTCACCGGCGGCCCCGCGGCTTCTCCAGGCCCGATCTCCCCCGGTCAGCCAGCTGTGATCTACGCCGCCGACCGGCTTCTCGGCGGCGGCTGGATCGAGCTTTCAGCCGCACCGAGCCAGGTGGATTCCGCGGCCCGTGACGAATCGCGACCGACTGGCTGAGGCCTGCTTCCGGCGGTGGCAGCGGCCGAAAACCCGGGAAACTCCCCGATTTCACCCGCGGCGAATCGGGAACTAGGCTTGGATCAAGCTTGAACAGAGCCGAAAGAGAGCCTGGAAACCTAGGAGCCTGCCCGTGGATGACATGACGCTTGTATTCGCTGCTGCGATTCTGCTGGGAATTCTGGCTTTGACGATGCTGCTCTTGGTCGTCAATTACGGTCAGCTCTGGTTTCAGGCTTATTGGTCGAAAGCCCCGGTCCGGCTGATGGAATTGCTGGGGATGAGCCTGCGGAAGGTCAACGCCCGCACGATCGTGCAGGCCAGGATCATGGCGGCCCAGGCCGGGCTCGGCGACCTCTCGGCCCAGCAGCTCGAGGCCCACTACCTCGCCGGTGGCGATGTGCCCCGGGTGATCAAAGCGCTGATCGCCGCCCAGCGGGCCGATCTCGACCTCGATTATGACCGCGCCTGTGCTATTGATTTGGCGGGTCGTGATGTCCTTGATGCGGTGCAGACGAGCGTCAATCCAAAGGTGATCGATTGCCCCGACACCGCCAGTGGAAAGTCCACGCTCTCGGCCGTAGCCCGCAACGGCGTGGAACTCAAAATCCGGGCCCGCGTGACCGTGCGAACCAACCTGCAACAACTGATCGGCGGAGCCACGGAAGAGACAATCATTGCCCGCGTGGGCGAAGGAATCATTACTTCGATCGGCTCGGCGACGAGCCATTTTCAGGTCATGGAACACCCCGACACGATTTCCAAGGCTGTGCTCCAGCGGGGACTCGACGCCCAGACCGCATTTCAAATCGTCTCAATCGACATCGCTGATATCGAGGTCGGAGAGAATATCGGGGCCCGGCTCCAGGCCGACCAAGCCGAAGCCGATACCCGGGTAGCCCGGGCCAAAGCTGAGGAGCGGCGGAGCGTGGCCATTGCCCGGGAGCAGGAAATGAAAGCCGCCGTCTCAGAAAACCGGGCCCACCTCATCCGGGCTGAGGCATTGGTGCCCAAGAGCATCGGCGAGGCATATCGCGCGGGCCGGATTAATGGAACGTCGCAAGCCGACAACCAGGCAGGCTGAGGGCTTGCCCGACACGGCTCCTCCAGCCAACCAGGTTTGCCTAATCTGTCTGGGGCAGGCTTCCATTCAGCACAGGATTGGGATTGGGTGAAACCCACCGGCTTTGGCTGCCGATAGTTCCTGAGGACGGGAGTCGGCGTTCGTCAGGAAGACGGCCGGACCTAGTCGGGTTTGTGCCCGCCGACCCCCGAAGACCGCGTAGGCAAGGGAGAAAATGCCATGGCGATGCGTCAACTGCGGGTCTACACCGAGCCCGATGTCGAAACGATGGCCTGTGCCACGCTGCCCCAACCGGAGGGTGGTGTCAGGGTGTCTCTGGGCGAGGTGCTGCCTCTCCTGGCCGATGCTGTGGCCAGCGACCGCACCTGGTTACGGGATTTTTCCGACGAGGATATCACCGTCTCGAATGACCTATTCGACGTCCTTCAGGCCTACCGTCACTTCCGCCGCCCCGGTGCCTGAGCCCAAACTCACTTGTGGCGGCCGAGATCTGGAAGCTTCAGGGGCCCTGTGTGGCACCCTTGGTTGAAACCCCCCCATACTGAGTGCCTCTCGGGGCCGATCGTTGGTGGGCGATAAGCCCCCCTTTACGATGGGTGTTGGGTCGATTATTCTCGGCCCATCATGGGTGTACTCAATCTCAGTTCCCTAGGCCGCCGGATCCGCGCTGCCCGAGTAGCCCAGCGACTCACGCTTGATGATGTCGTTTCACGCACCGAATTTACGGTGAGTTGGCTCTCAAAGATCGAGAACGGCTTGCTTGCTCCGTCGCTCGAAGGGCTCGTGCGACTCGCCGAAGCGCTCGAGTGCGGTGTGGAAGATTTTGTGGCTGATCTCAGCACTCCGCCACGATTTGTGGTGGACCGCGGGGGAGAAGGCCGAGCGCTCACCGGGCGCAACGGCACTACGGGAACGGTGGTCTATCCAATCGCGGAGGGCTGGAAGCAACGGTCCATGAAGCCGGAGTTGATCCAAATTTCTGGCACCGTCAGCCGGAGGCCTGCGGAAAGCCAAGAGGGTGAGCGGTTTTTTCACGTGCTCGAGGGGGAGGTGAAGGTGGCCTACGGAGAAGACGTCGTTCGGCTCGCTGCCGGCGACAGCCTCTACATCGATGCTTCGATTCCCCACTCAATCACATCATCTGGCCGCGGGGCATCCCGGATTCTGAGCGTCGCGTTTGAGCCAAACCACCCTGGCCGGGCCAACCCCGGAAACGGCCGGGCCCGCCGCAAAGAGCGGGCTGCTGGTGGTGGTTCCCGATCGCCCCGGGCCTGAGACAACGCCTCGACCTGTGGGGTAGACTCAAGCGGACGGTCTGGTTCTGCCTGAAGTTTGTCCCATCCCAGGGTGCTGGACTCAAAAGTGCTGGACTCAAAAGTGCTGGACTCGAGGGTGCTGGACTCAAAAGTGCTGGACTCAAGGGACTAGGCCGGGTTGAATTACGTTGAATCCTGCCGCCGGCCACCGGTCAGAGTTGCCGGCGACTGGTTTCCGCACCTGTCTCACGCTCGATTGAGGAGAGTCGCCATGCATCGTTCCCGCCGTGATTTTCTCGAGCAGGCCTTCGGCATGGCCGCCACCGCACTCGCCGCGGTCCCAGCCGCGCCGGCGCGAACCGAGGAAATCGCCCGAGACACCGGCCCCAACGAAAAGATCCGTGTGGCTGTGATTGGGGTCAACGGACAGGGGGGGAGCCATCTCGAGGAATGGATGAGCAACCCCGACTGCCGCCTGGTGGCCGTCTGCGACTGCGATCCCAATGCGTTTGCCAAGCAAGAAAAGCGGTTTCGTGACAGGAATTATCCGCGGCCCGACTATGAACAGGATGTGCGGCGGCTTTTAGCTCGTCAGGACATCGACGCGGTCTCGATCGCCACGCCCAACCACTGGCATGCCCTGATGGCCGTGTGGGCGATGCAATCTGGCAAGGATGTCTACGTGGAGAAGCCTTGTAGCCACAATGTGGAAGAAGGACGGGTGATCACCAACTGGGCCCGGAAGCTCGGTCGGATGTGCCAAATGGGAGTGCAATCCCGAAGCATGCCGGGCATGCGGCAGACGATCGAGTTTGTGCGGAGCGGCGGGGTGGGGCCTGTGAAGGTCGCTCATGCCCTCTGCTACAAGCCACGCAACAGCATCGGACTGGTCGATTCGCCCGTGCCGCTACCGGAGGGGATCGACTTCGATCTCTGGGCCGGACCGGCTCCCGCCGAGCGGCCGATCCGCGAACGGCTTCACTACGACTGGCACTGGAACCGGCTCACGGGCAATGGCGATCTCGGCAACCAAAATCCCCATGAGCTCGACAAGGCCCGCTGGGGCCTGGGGATGCAATCACTGCCTAAGCGGGTGGTGAGCCTGGGGGGACGGCTCGGCTATGTTGACAACGGCGATGTGGCCAACAGCCAGCTGACAGTTTTTCAGTGGGATGACGCCCTCCTGATCTCCGACGTTCGCGGCCTGGCCATCAAAAGCCCGGTCACGTTCGACCTGGCAGCAGGCCCGCTGCGTGTTGGCAATATCTGGTGGGGCACCGAGGGGTACGTAGTGGCTCCCAGCTACACATCGGGAGTGGCCTTCGACTACGACGGCAAGCAGCTCGGCGCTTGGTCAGGGGGCAGCTACCAAAACCACTTCGCGAATTTCGTCAAAGCCATCAAAAGCCGCCGCCATGAGGACCTCCATCTCGACATTGAAGACGGCCATCTTTCGAGCGCCTTGGCCCACCTCGGCAACGTCTCCTGGGCTTTGGGCAAGCCTGTGGATCAGGGCGCTCGGCCCACGCTGGCCGACGACAACAAGCAGGTGCAGGAAACCCTGGCCAGCTTCGATGCTCATCTGGCAGAAAACGATGTCGATTATTCAATCACCCCCCTTGCGCTCGGTCGATTCCTGAGGATCGATCCAGAGACTGAAACATCAGATGATCCCGAAGCCAACCGGCTCTTCAGCCGTGAATACCGAAAAGGCTTCGAATTGCCGACCATTTGATCCTGGGCTTTGGCAACGTTCCGCTGGCGGCACCTCAGCCATCGACCGGGTTGGCCGGGGTCGGTAGGATCAACTGCCAGAATTCAAGGTCGAGCCAGCGGCCAAACTTGAAGCCCGCTTCGCGGACGGTGCCGCAGCAGCGAAAGCCGAGTGAACTGTGCAGGGCGATGCTGGCTACGTTCGTGGCGTCGATGCCGGCTACGAGCATGTGCAGGTCGGCCTGACGGGCCTCTTCCACGATCGCCTGCATCAATTGCCGGCCGATGCCCTCCCCGCGGAATTGCTCGGCCACGTACACCGAGTGTTCGGCGGAATACTTGTAGGCCGGCCGCGGCCGGAACGGGCCCCAGGTGGTGAAGCCCGCGAGCACCCCGGGTTCCCACTCGATGCCAAGCACCGGGATCCTGTCACGCTCCCGTATCGCCAGCCAATCCTGCATCGTCTCCGGCGTGCGGGCCGCGTATTCGTAGAGCGCCGTCGTGTTGAGGATGGCGTCGTTGTAGATCTCGCGGATCGCCTCCAGGTGGGGGGCGGAGCAACGGATCACCGGCCGGCGGGGCGTGGCTGATTTCTTGCGGGGCATGGTGGCCCCGCCGCAGTTCAGCGGCGGGTGGGGGCAGGCGTGAGCAGGGAAACGACCACGAGCACCAAAAATCCGAGCGGAATCGTAACCAGGCCAGGCTGACTAAAGGGCATCGGGGCCAAATCCCGCGACAAACCATACACCTTTTCGTAGGTGTCGGCCGAGAGCAGGATCCAGCCCAGGGAGGCGAGCATCCCAACGGTGACCGCGGCGATGATCCCCTGCTTGGTGGTGCGCGGCCAAAACAGCAGCATCACCAGTGCGGGAAGATTGGCACTGGCGGCGATGTTGAAGGCCCAGCCCACCAGAAATCCCACATTGAACCCCTTGAACAGGATGCCCAGGGCCATGGCCACGATCCCCAGGGCTACCGCAGCAATTTTGCCGACCCGCACCTTTTCATGGTCGGTCATCACCACGCCACAGACGTTCTCGACCAGATCGTGGGCCACCGCTCCGCTGCCGGCCATAATCAGCCCGCTGACAGTGCCGAGCACCGTTGTGAATGCGATCGCCGAGATCACCGCAAACAGCGTCTGATTGAATGACTTGGCCAACAGTGGCGCGGCCATGTTAGTGTCGGTCGGATCGAGGCCGCCACTGGTCATGGCGCCGAGGCCGAGGTAGAGAGTGAGCACGTAAAAAAATCCGATCACGGCGATCCCGACGACGGTACTCCGGCGGGCCGCCGCCGCATCCTTGACGGTGTAGTAGCGGATCAGAATGTGCGGCAGCGAGGCGGTGCCGCAGAACAGTGCCAGCATCAGACTGGCAAAGTCGAGCCGGCCGGCAAGGGTGCCACCGGCTAACCCCTTGAAGTACCCCCCCGGCCGCATGAGTTCGGCTGCCGGTCGCTCCTCAGGGGTAAAGGTGACGTGGGTGCCCTCGGCGTCCACTCGGGTTTGCTGACTCCAGGTGACGATCGTGGAATCCTCCAGGGCCGTGATGTAGGCCAGCGGGCCGAGGGGGCCCGTGGCCGTTTGGGTACCGAACCGCGCGGGCAACCGAAGGATCGTGCCCACGGGCCGCAGGTCGTGGTCAGCCGATTGCAGCCTGCCATCGACGAGCACCGTACCATCGGGCCGGACAGTGCGGACCTGGGGCGTGAGGTCCACCGGCCCTGGCCGGCCACCGTTGACCTCGAGCCCCCGATTGAGAATCAGCAGCGTGAGAATGCCACAGAAAAACACCAGCAGCGAGCCCTTGATGAACTGCACCCAGGTAGTCGAAACCATGCCGGCGGTCACGACGATGACCGTGACCGCCGCCCCTACGAGGATCACCCCCGCCGCGTGCGGCAGGCCCAACAGGGGCGTGACCAACGAGCCGGCCCCGACCATCTGCGGGATCAGGTAGAAAACGCTCACGACGAGCGTGGAGATGGCAACGGCCAACTTGATGCCTCGGCTGTTGAACCGCGCGTCGAGCGCGTCGGCGAACGTGAACTTTCCCAGGGTCTTAATCGGCTCGGCGATCACAAACAGGGCTACCACCCAGCCCGCCAGAAAGCCGATCGAGTAGAGAAAGCCGTCGTAGCCGGAGAAGGCGATCATCCCGCAGATTCCCAGAAACGAGGCCGCCGACAGATAGTCTCCTGCGAACGCGACACCGTTGACAAACCAATGGACCTGGCCATGGGCGGCGTAATAGCCCTGGGCCGACTGGCCCTTGCGACCCAGCCGGAAGGAGAACCAGAGCACGCCGGCGACGAAGGTGGCGAAGATCACGATCGCCAGCGGAGAGGTTTCGTAGAACATCTGGGCAGCCGTAAGCTACTCCGAACGGACGATCATGTACGCAGCAGAGAGCACCACTGCCGCTCCGATCAGCCCCAGGCCCGCGGCAATCGCCAGATTCACGCCCCCAAACGGCCGGCTGGCTAGAAGATCAGGACGGATCAGCACCAGGGCCATGAATCCGCCGTAGAGCAGGACGTAGATCGCACACAAGCCGAGTCCGAGCCGGTTCGGCGACACGACAGGAACATCTCGCTGCTGCGGTTTTCCGTCGCTCCTGCTCGAGTCCCGGCGATGGTCTGGCAACCCCATGACGGCACAGGATACACGCTTCCGCCGCGTTCGTGTCATTGGAGCAGCGGCATCCCGGCCAGACCACCACCGGTCACACCCGCGCAACAGTGGATTCTCTCGGCCGACCACCACAGCAACACAAGGCTGCCAAAGGAGACAGGGGGTTACTCCTCGATCACCGCTCCCATCCTGGCATAAGCCGTGGCTCGATCGGCCGGCTCCATGGTCCTGAGTTCCAGCAGTGTCGGGCGAATCTTCACGGCCCAGTCAGGGTCGGCCGTGATCCTTACCTCGGCCTGTTTGAGCAAGGCTCCAAGGTCTGGATCTGTGGCCGCGCCGGCGGCAGCGAACACACTGCGGAGATACTCCGCTGCCTGGACCTCGGGATTCGGTTCGGCCGGGGCATCGAGCTGGCCGATGGCCCAGGCAATCCCTTCACTGGCGTGCTTCTGAAAGGCCGGATCATTCCAGGTGGCGTCGTTGTGGCCGAAGTTGGTGTAGAAAACCCTGCCTTCGCCATAGTCCCGGACCCATGAAACGGGCACGTGCCAGGGCTCCTGTGGCCTGCTGGCTGCCATGTCGAGGCTCACCAGCACCCGCACGTGCTCGGGTACGTAGCGGCCGTCATACTGATAGATCTCGTCCCGCAGGCGAAACCGGGGTGAAAACATCATGGTCAGCGGATGATCGGGCTCGTGGACCACGAAGCCATGCTCGTGGCCTGCCGTCCAGGGATGGCCGGCGAAGTGACCACCCACCATCTCGGTGAAGGCATCGGATTTTTTCAAGGTGTCGCTGGCAGCGTGGAAGCCCACAAACGCCTTGCCCGACTTGATCCAGTCGAGGAAACCAGCCAGGTCGGGCACAGGCAATTCACCGGTCGTGCTTACGAACATCACGCCGTCGAAGTCGGCTAGCACTGCAGGATCAAAGGCTTTGGCAAACTGAGCGGAGAGTTTCTCCTGCCAGGCCGGATCCTCCTTGTCGCCCGGGGGCATCCGCAGGAAGTCAAGGTGGTAGAGACCGCTTGAGCGGCCGAGGGCCTCGAGAACCGGCTCCGCGGTCTCGATCGACTTATGCCGGTAGCCGGTTGTCACGCTCACCGCGAGCAAGCGAGCGGGCCGGGCCGACTCATCAGCGGCACCGGCAGCAGAGCCGAGCAAGACTGCCAGCAACAGGCAATGAGCGTAGTGACCAAGCGGCATCAGACGGTTCTCCGAGGGGCGTGGCAGCAAGGAAAAGCCTGGCAATCGGCTATTCGGCATCGATACACCAGAGTGATTCATGGGTGCGGAGCAGGATCTGACCATCAACGCAGACCGGCGTGGCGACTGTCATTTCGCCCACGTTTCCCGTGCCCGCCAGTTCTGGTCGGCCACCAGTCGGTGGAGGCACCAGCAGCATCGAACAGCCATCTTCGCGGGTTACCAGCACCCTGCCATCGACGAGCACCGGTGAGGCGCTGTAGGCGTGGCGATTCTTGGGGAGTTCCTCTTCCCAGAGGGTCTGCCCGGTGGCGGCTTCGAGACCGACCACCCGGCCCCGATCGGAGCAGACCACGATCTGACCGGCCTGGGCGGCTGGCGTCGGCACATCAGCTCCAAGATCCTGGCGAACCCAGGCGAGATGGGTGTCGGTCACACGACCGGTGCCGCCGCGGCGGATCGCCGTGATCGTGCCGCCCCGAGCATACGGGGCGATGATCAGCTCACCGATCGCGACGGGTGAGGCTATCGAGCGGAAAAATGTGTTGCCGTCGGGGTTGAGGCCATCCACCTGCCAGAGTTCCCGACCGTCGATTGCGTCGTGGGCGGTGACATGGTCCGCGCCGAGCACGACGATTATCTCTTCAGGTTCACCGAGCGCTGGATTGCCAGAAAGTACGAGCGGTGTGGTGTAGCTCTGAGCTGCCTCCTCCGGGGCAGTGAGCAGGCGGTCATGCTTCCACAGAAGGTCTCCCGTGATGCGGTCGAAGGCCGCGAGATAGCTCGGGCCCGACTGCATGACCGCAACGACGACGGCATGCTTGGTGAGCACCGGTGAGGTGCCCAGATCCCACCAGAGCGTGTCCTCACCAAACCGTTGCTGGAGATTCGTCTCCCATACGACCGCGCCGTCGGCAAGCCCCAGACAGGCCAGTTCGCCACTCTTGAAATAGACCCAGACGTGGGTCCCGTCGGTAACCGGCGAGGAATTGCAGCCGGTGGCTTTCTTGTGCTTCCCCGGCCGCTCGGCAGACAGTTCCTGCCGCCACTGCTCCTGGCCTTCGCGGTCGAGGCAGATCGCGGCATCCCTGCCATCGATGCCGCAGGTGAGGACGATCCGTTCGCCCCAGACCACCGGCGTGCTTGCGCCCAAGCCCGGCAGCGGCACCCGCCAACGGACATGCTCGTCGGGGCTCCAATTCGTGGCATAGCCAGCGCCCAGGGCGGTGCCGTCGAGCCCAACGCCCCGCCAGTTCGGCCAGTTGTCACCCTGAACTGGATCGATCCAGGCGCTCGCCAAGCAGCCGGCCATTACCAGGTATTCCAGCCGCATTCCCGCTTCTCCCTCGATTGCCTTGCTCCAAAACATCCTGCCATACTTGTACGAGGAGTGTACCGACCACACCGAAAGCAGACACGCCCCACCGCCTATCGGCTGCTCAGATCCTGAGCTTCCCGTCGTGAAAATAGACTGGCTGTGGTGCCAAGGCTTGAGCTGGTTCCCCGGGCCGCTCGCGGAGATTTCTCGATGCCACTCGCCTCCCGTGCTGTCCGTCCGATTGCCCCTGCTGTCGGTGGACAGAGCCCTCCATGGCCTGTGCCAACTCAGGCAATCGCAGGAAACGCCGCGGGCTCCCTGCGGCGAGAGTCGCTGCATCCGGCGGCGGCTGTTTTATGCCACCGTCTGCTCACCTGCGTTCTTGCTGCCCTTGTGCCCACAGGCTGGCACAGCGTGCGTGGCCAGGCCGGTGCCCCGGCCGATACCACCGCGACCGGCGGCCGAATGAATGTTGTCGTCGTGCTCGTGGACGACCTGGGCTGGCAAGACCTCTCCTGCCAAGGCAGCAATTACTTCGAGACTCCCGCCATCGACCGGCTCGCAGCCGAGGGGATGCGATTCACACGAGGCTACGCCGCCTGCACCGTCTGTTCGCCGTCCCGAGCGGCCATGATGACCGGACAGAGCCCGGCCCGGCTCCACATCACCGACTGGATACCGGGCCATCACAAGCCCGAGGCAAAACTGGCCCCGCCCGGCTGGACATTGGAACTGCCACTGGAGGTCACAACGGTTGCCGAGCGGCTCCAGTCTGCAGGCTATGCCACGGCCAGCATCGGCAAGTGGCACCTCGGTGGACCGCGGTATTTCCCTGAGCACCAGGGCTTTGAAGAAAACATCGGCGGCTGTCAGAAGGGGCAGCCGCCCAGCTACTTTTCCCCATACGGGATCCCCACGCTCGCCGATGGCCCAGCAGGGGAATATCTCACCGACCGGGAGGCGACTGAGGCCGTGCGATTCATGACCGCGCATCGCGACGAGCCCTTCTTTCTGTATCTTTCCCACTACTGCGTTCACGCGCCGCTCCAGGGCAAGCCCGATGTTGTAGCTCGGTACGAGTCGAAGGCGGCGATGGACCAGAGCCCGCAGCAGCCGGCCTATGCCGCCATGGTGGAGAGCGTCGATAACGCTCTTGCCCAAATCCTGGAAACCCTGACCGCGCTCGGGATCCGTGAGCGGACAGCAATCTTTTTTACGAGCGACAACGGCGGCCAGGCCCGAGTGACCGACAACCGCCCCCTGCGAGCAGGCAAGGGATCGGCCTACGAGGGAGGCGTGCGGGTGCCCTTGATCGTCTCCTGGCCGGGTCTCACCCAGCCCGACACGACCAGCGATGTGCCGGTGATCACCCAGGACATCCCGGTCACGATCCTGGCAGCCACAGGCGTGGGAGCAGAGCCTGGCCAGCCGGTGGATGGTAGCGACCTTTCAGCGGTGCTCGCTGGCGGCGCACTCGACCGCCATGCTCTCTTCTGGCACTACCCGCATTACCATCCCGGCGGCGCTACCCCCTACTCAGCGATCCTGGCCGGCTCTTGGCGGCTCGTCCACTTTTACGAAGACGACCGCGACGAACTCTACGACCTCGCCCATGATCCCAGCGAGGCCAACGACCTGGCGGGCACCGAACTCGACCGTTCTACCACCCTCCGCCGCCAACTAGACGCCTGGCTGTCTGAAACCGGGGCCCAGATGCCGGTGCCCCAGTCAGACTGACCATGGGTTCTGGCCCAGGAAGCCAAACTTTGACGGTCCGGGGGCCATCCGGTTGAATACCGGGCCCGCCGATTCCGACCTCGATCTCAACATCACCCCAGCCAGGAGCTTGTCCGATGCCCAAGCAGACCGTCGCAGCCCTCGACCCAGCCGGCAAGGCCGTGCTCGTCCGGGTGGACTTCAATGTGCCCCAGGACGACTCAGGGGCCATCACCGACGACCGCCGGATTCGGATGGCCCTGCCAACGATTCGCTCGATCATCGACCGGGGAGGCAGGGCGATCCTGATGTCGCACCTTGGACGGCCCGCAGGCAAGGGCTTCGAATCCGCCTTCTCACTGGCCCCGGTAGCCAAGCGGCTCGGTGAACTGCTGGGCAAACCGGTTGAATTGGCCGGTGACACCGGTGGCCTCGACTCCCAGACCAAGGCGCAGACACTGCCTGCCGGCGGGGTGCTCGTGCTCGAGAACGTCCGATTTAATCAAGGGGAGAAAAAGGGAGACGACCCGGTCTATGTCGAGGGCCTGGCCAGCCTCGCCAACATCTACGTCAACGACGCGTTCGGGACCTGCCATCGCACCGAGGCCAGCATGTACGCGGTGCCGGCGGCGATGAAGCAACAAGGCAAGCCAGCGGTGACCGGCTTTCTGGTCGAGAAAGAAATCGCCTATCTCGCTGACGCAATCGCCCATCCGAAGCGGCCCTTTGTGGCGATCCTGGGTGGCAAAAAGGTCTCTGACAAGATCGCAGTGATCGAAAACCTGCTCTCGATCTGTGACCGCGTGCTGATCGGTGGGGCGATGGCCTACACCTTCTCGCTGGCCCAGGGGGGCAAGACGGGCACGTCGCTCGTCGAGCCGGACAAGCTGGAACTGGCCCGTGAACTCATCGCCACGGGCGGCAAAAAACTCGAACTGCCGCTCGACACCCACTCGGCCGACGACTTCTCGTCGCACGCTGCGAAGCAAGTGGTGCCGGCCGGACAGATTCCCGACGGATTCGAGGGGCTCGACATCGGGCCGGAAACAGCCCACCGCTATGCCGAGATCATCCGCTCAGCCGGCACGATCGTCTGGAACGGACCGATGGGTGTCTTTGAATTGCCCCCCTTTGATGCCGGCACCCGGGCGGTAGCCGATGCCGTCGCCGATGCCACGGCCCAAGGGGCCGTCACGATCATCGGCGGCGGCGACTCAGCCGCTGCGATTGAGGAGTTTGGCTACGCCGAAAAAGTCAGCCATGTCTCGACCGGGGGCGGCGCGTCGCTCGAAATGCTCGAAGGAAAGTCGTTTGCCTCAGTCGCCCTGCTGGATGAAGCCTGACCCCACGGCCGGCGTGGCCGGGCGGCCGACTGCGTGAGGGTGTCACGGACGAGCGTCTTACAGGCTGGCCGTGTCGACTGCCCGGTCTGCCGCACGGGCGGCAGCCAGCCGCTCGACGGTGCGGTCCACGTAGGCGCGATCGTAGACACTGAGATTGCCGATCGGCACCGCGATTCTGCGACTGCCGACCTCGAGGAGGCAGGTCGCCCTGTCTGGCAAGCCCACAAACCGGGCCACCAGGCTGCGATCGCCGCGGACGTGAATCCAGCGACGAACCGGTTCCAGGGTTGCTTCAGTCTCCTCCTCCGCCTCGAAGATGTTGATCGGTTCGGGTTCGGAGGGTGGAATCACTTCGGTAGCGGGCGGTGCGTCAGCAGCCGCATCGGGCGAATCCATTTGAAGCGGATCGTGCACCACTGGCTCGAGATCGACTGACTCTGGTTTGACTACCTCGTCCTGGCCGCCCTCTGGCACGAGCACAGACGACTCCGGCGCCTCCGCAGGCACCGTTGCCTCGGGCCGCTCGATCGATAACGGATCAATTATCTCTTCCATGACTGCTGGCACCAATTCAGGCGGCAGCTCAACCTGGCCAACCACGGTCTCTTCGACCACATCGCCCAAAACTGCGTCGGTGACCTCACCGAGTGGCACCGAATCGGTCAGGGGGGACTCCCCCATAAACTCCTCGGAATAGACCTCCCCTTGCCGAGTCTCAATGAGCGGAAATTCCGATTCGTTGCCGTCACCGAACGGCCCGACCAGGCCATCCGCGTTCTCGCTGACCCACTCCTCGTGACACGAGCCGATTGGCTCCCAGCAGTCTGGGGCGGGACAGTTGACCGATTGCCCACCATCGTCGACCCCTTGTTCGACGAGCATCCGGTCGGCACTCACCCAATCCATCGGCATGCAGCAGGCCCCGTCAGTCGTGGCGATCGGGTGTTTGACCCGAACCGTCGGTTCACAAGGAGACGGTGCCGGATGCCATGGCCGGCGGTGATGCCAGCCCGCCCGGGCAGCATCAACGCCAGACGACAGCGCCAGAACAGACACAAGAAACCAGGGCATGGTGCGGCGCACGGCTCACCTATCGAATTGGTACCGGAAGATTTGGACGGCCATGCTCGCAAGCATGGTTGCCAGTCGGACCGCCGTCAACCGGCCTCCAAAACCTGTTTTTGGTCCCTGCCAGACCACCCCGTCACCCCACTCGCTAGGGGATCGCGAGTGCCCTCTCCGCCGCCGATGAGCAGACTGTAGAGCACGTCCGCCGCCGCCGGATGCGGCGACCGCCGCCCGGAGCTCAGGAAACCCTTGGCGTTTCCTGCGGTCGTTCGAGCAGGAAACAGCCCTCGATGGCTTTGCCCACGGCAGAGTTAGCTGCAACCCATGCTGTTGCCGCAATTATGACAGAGGTAACAGTTGCCGTTGCGGACTGTGATCGCTCCGCAATTGTCGCAGGCGGGAGCGTCAATCTGAAACCTGGCAAACTGGTTTTGCCGATCGTCGGCCGTGGCATTCGGATCGATGGTCATCTTCAGCCCGGCCCGCTCAAGCAGCGAGGCCGATCCGTCACCCCCCTTGGAGGTGCTGGTGTTGGCGGTGCTGGT
>ERZ889217.447-NODE-447-length-25313-cov-9.345752_pt1 | contig 25313 bp, 11 predicted proteins | sample MGYA00521098_ERZ889217 | MGnify/ENA primary metagenome ERZ889217 (study PRJEB32303, sample SAMEA104408613) | aquatic metagenome | biome: Brackish water; feature: Pelagic; material: water | place: Baltic Sea | collected 2014-06-10T22:04:00 | depth 2,362 m ... | reverse complement strand
GTAGTAGCGGACGAGCTGGAAGCTTTTGTCCGGGATATGCTGGGTGATGCGGGCGGCTTCGATCCATTCCTCGACCTCTTTCCAAACCGGATCGCCCTCGAGCAGCGTGCCGGTGACTTGATGGAAATCGATGCCCGCGCGCTTGAAGGCGTTGGCGATTTCGGGAACCGGGCAGGCGGAGCACCACGCGAGCCAGTCTCCGGTCATCTTCGTGCGGTCGCCGAGGTTGTTGAAGGCGGCGTAATCAATGGCCTCGCCGGGTTGGAGGTTCATGATCACCACCGGCACCTTGGCGCGTTGCATCACGGGAAGGACGGTGGAGGACAGCGCGTAGGTCGTGACATGGAGGAAAACGATGTCCACCTCCGAGCGGCGGAAGTAACTCCCGGCCTCGACGGCGCGCTCGGGCGAGTCCACCAGGCCGGCATTGCAGATTTCGACACCATCCTTGGCGAGTTTGCCGGCGACTTGGGTGAGATAACCTTCGAGGCGTTCCTTGAGTCCGGCGAATTGCGGCCAGTAGGTATCGAGGCCGATGCCGAAAAGGCCGACGCGCAAGGGGTGCTTGGGTGCTTGGTTCGTTTTCATTTGGGCTGTTGGAGTTTTTTGAGGATCCAGGTCGTGTTGGGTTTTCCGTCGAGGGGGAGGTTGTAGGTGACGGTGTAGGTTTTTGACTCCGGGTCGAAGGATGTTTCCCAGAAGTCATTTCCGTGGACGCTTTGATCGAGCGGTTGAGTTTCAGGGGAGAGGCGGGTTGCGAGGGAGGGGGCGAATTTGGCCATGAGCGGCAGGTATTCGCTCAAAATCTGCTCTCCGGAAGTGACCTGCCCGATCTCCCAGCCTTTTGCCGAGTCGAGGCCTTCGAAGCGGACTGGCACGGCCCCGGCTCCGCCTTGGATTTCGAGGCGAATCATGCTGGCTCCGGGGTCGGCCTTCACGACGATTGGGAAGTTGCGCAGGACGCTGGCGCCTTGCGCTTCGACTTGGAGGTCGTTGGCGATGGCCAGCCGGTGGAAGGTTTTCCAGGAGCCCGGGTTTTCGGCGATGTGCTTTCGGAACGCCTCATTAGGGCCGTAGTAGTCGTCCACTTCGGCAGGGATGACATCGATTTCGATATCCATCTCCACCGAGTCGCCTGCTTGGTATTTTTCGATTCCCGCAGGGGGAACGAGGACGGCATCGACATGGCATCGACCCTCGGCGCCAATTTCGCCCACGGGCAGCGAGAGGGTGGGGGAGTCGTAGGTCTTTCCACCGAAGTTCGCGCGATAGGAACGAACAACGAAGCCCCGGCTGCCGCTGGGCTGGCCTTCGAGTTTCGAGCCGGGAAAGCCCAGCCACCAAGGTTTGGGACCGGTGAGGACAAAGTGGTCCAGAGCGAGTTCAGTGGCCTTCAATCCCTTCGGGGCGTCGAGTTCCTTAATCAACCCATCCCGGTTTCCAATCGCGATTTTCGGGCAAAAAACTTTGCCCTGCCCGAGTCGGAAGAGCCACGAGTCCTTAGTGGGGAGTTCCGTGCGGAAGTCGTAGCGCAGGCGAATAAAAGTCTTGGCGTGGTCGTCGGTGCGCGGCGTGGAGACCTCGGCCTTGAGTTCGACCTCGCCGTTCGCTCCGTAGCTGCCTTGGTAAACCGTCTCCGGCAGGCAGGGGCCGTGCGAGAGATACGAGGTTTTCGTGCGGGCGAGCATGAGTTTTGTCCCCTTGGGACCATTGACCGAGAGCCAATCGCCACCCCATCCGGCATCGGACCATTGCCATTTTTTGCCATCCTTGCCTTGTCGAGTGAGGAGCGAGCGGACATCGGTGATGGCACTGGCACTGGCGGAGAATTCGGGGTTGAAGCAGATCGTTTCGCCGTAGGAGCCGATGGCGAGCTGATCCCAGCGTCCGTTCGTGGTATCGCCCCAGCCGACCAGTGAGAGTTGGCTGTTGCTGGCGGAGGGCAGGGATCCGTAGAAGCCATAGACGACTCGCAGGAGATACGTGGTTTTGCCGGGTGCGGCGGGCAGGAGGGTGTAGGCGCGCAGGTAATCGGGAAGGACGGTGTGGTGCCAGTTTTTAGAAAGTTGCACCGGGATTCCCGTGGGCGTGCCGTCGAGTTCACACAGCATCGGAACGAGTCCGGTGATGCTCGCCGTGCCGAGCATTTCCAGCATGAAAGGGACATTTCGCTCCGGCCCTTGGTTGTCGATTTCCACGAGGAATTCGTCGTAGTTTCTGGCGTCCCCCTCGCCACGGACAAATGGGCGGGTGAGGCGAGTCGTAGCCGGAACCTTGAAGCTGTAGGCGGCCTTGGCCACAGTGCAGTCGTAGCGTGGTTCGAAGGCCGTTGGCACGGTTTGGTTGCCACTGGCTGAGACTTTGATCGAAACCCCCTCGTCCGGCTTGGAAGATCCGGGTAGATCGCAATTCAAGGTCAAGTTCTCACTGCGGGGATATGTCCAATCGCCCGAAATCTTTCGCTCCGCAGACTTTTCCAAGCCGCCGGCTTTGAAACGAAGGGCCAGCTCGGCGTCCTTCCACACGGGGTGGGTAATCACGGGAGGCTCGTCGAAGTTTGCCTGGTAAACCAATCCATCCTGCGAAGGAAGCGTGTCGGGGTTTTTAAAAATCGCGGCGATTTCCTGCTCGGAGAGGGCGCGATTCCACACGCGCACATCGTCGAAAGCGGCTTCCATGAGAAAGCCTCCATCGGGCCGCTGGCCTAGGCGCAGCAACCCGGTGCCAGGCGTGCGCTGGAGGTTGATGGCCTTTTCCCCGAGGGGACGGCCATTCGCATAGATGCGCATGGTCGAGCCGTCGTAGGTGAGTGCGCAGTGGTGCCATTGGCCCTTCACATCGAGATCCGGGGCGCTTGCGCTAACGCGATGGATATTGTTTGTGCCAGCGCTGTAAATGCTCATGGCGGCATCGACTTTTCCCCAACGGCCCAGCAAAAGACCAAAGTAGCCGTCTTTGTTTTCGTTCCAGTTTTTTGCAAAAATCGCCCCGGTTTTCCGAGAGCGTTCGTCGCGCAGGAACCAGCACTCCGCCGTGAAAGCGGGCGAGTCTAGGCCCAGGGCGTCTGGGATTTCCAATGGTTTGGTGCGAACTGATTGGGAGGAACCCTTGCGTCCGGGAGCCAAGCCGTCGCCGTAATTAAAATCCGGTCGGAGATCGAGGGTGAAGTTCAGGCTTTGCGGCCAGGCGACGACAGCCAGCGAGCCGTAGGCTGGGAGAATATTCCCCTCCGCATCCTCGAAACGCACTTCCCTCAGTTCGTAATGCTGGGCGAGGCGGGCGGATTCCCATAGCCAGACATCCGCAAACGGCGTGGCCCTGTTTGTATCCCAACCTGCACGGCAGGAGGCCATCTTGTAGGCGCGGCCGCCGACTTTGACCTCCGCCTCCAATTCTCCCTCTGGCAAATTCTTCAAGCGCTCCAAAGCCATCCCGCCGGCTTGCAGATAGCCGGCTTTATCCTCCAGCAACCCGAAGCGGACGCTGCGTGGACTCGCGATGTTCCACTGGAATCCATAATAACCAGACTCGATGGAAAGCAGGGCGGGATCGACCGAGCCGGGTTCACGCAGCCAAGTTCCCTCCCAATAACCGTAAGTGTAGTCGAGCGGCGAGGGCGCAGGCTGGGCGGAAGTGAATGACGATGTGGCGAGGAGGGCGGCGAGAAGAAGCGGGAGTCGGGTCATGTGCGAGTTAGCTATTTGTGAGTGTATGTTTCTTTAAGTTCGTGCCCTACTGACCTAACGGGATTTGTTGGGTGTAGAGTTTTTTGACTTTGTATTCGGCGGGGGTGGCCTCGGTGGCGGGAGTGGTGATTTCCACTTCTACTAATGTTTTCGTGAGGGCCTCGCCTTCGATGTTTTGTTGGGTGTCCAAGGCTTGGGCATAGGCATAGATGGTGAAGAAGTTACTGCAGGTGCTTGCTCCTGGAAAAAAGGGCGAAAGGCGGTTTTCATTTAATTTGATAAATCTCGAATCAGCAGAATTGAATCGAGTTACAGTATGAAAAGTTGTTGTTGAGTTAGATGTTATTACTATGTCAGCTATATCTCTTATTTCGACGACTTCAGATGGGAGCACAAAAGAATCAGTGGGATACTTTTTGTTTTTTCGTATAGTATTTGTAGAGTTATTTGTTGATCCCCAAAAAGAAACCGGAGACCATTTTATATTTTCAATATTATTAGCTAGAAGTTCAGACCAACTAAAACTGCTTGAAACGCCTCCGTTTATCCTTGCTGCGTTTAGTAAATCAGCACCAAGCGAATAATTTGTGCTGTATGCATAAGCTATAGAGCTTCCGGGGGTTCCGCCTAGATCATACGGGTTTTTGAAAATAGGGGTATTAGATGAATTAGCAGGTATAGCATCAAATGAATTTAACAATGAGGAAAGACCAATTGTTCGATTTGAAGTGAAATTACCACTTGAAGTTATAAACTTTCTATTGATATTAATTGGGGGAGCGAGGTTAAGACTCAGGTTTGATGATGTGGTATTTGTTCCAAATGAAATCAAATCAAGTAAAGCTCGATCTGGAATGAGGGTTTGAGATGTAAAGTTCCCCCCACCGTCATTAGAACTCACTTCATTCTTGGGCTGCAACTGGATGCGCAATCTTCGCCAAGGGTAATTGGTTGGCACTTTTCCAATATCGGCCGGGGAAGTAAATGTATTATTCCCATTTGCAGAATCTAAAAAGGCGAAGGTAGAATTTGTGCTCAATGTTCTAGCTCCAGGAGTCATATATGGGTAAGGCCATTCAAATATATGGTTTGGGACACCATATGCATGCTGATAAAAATATAACCAGATATTACCTTGATGTCCGTTTAAATAAGGATCTCCGGAGATTGTGTTGTTTCTTGTCCATGTTGTCTGAGAATTATTCCAATTCGACCATTGCCCAGTCAAGCCGTAGCCCTTTTCAACAGTTCCTACTTGGGTGCCTGTTGGATCAGTTGGGGTTCCCCAAGTGCTGTTGCCAAAGCTGGTCCAAGACCATGTTGAGTTGGAGTCAAAAGAAATCCAAGGTTTTGTTGTATAATTACCTGCACTTGTCATTGATCTCACATGTGGGCAGATGCGAGAGTAGCTTTTTAGTGGGGCTGGAACTGGCTCCGGATCGGCCCAATCGGGGTTAATTATAGAAGAGTTATTCGATGTAAATGGAAAAGAAAAGCCTGATAAATTTGTAGTCGATGGAGTTATAATAAAGTCACCAATATCTCTACCGCCCACAACCCAATCTCTTGTAGATGAGTTATTATTGTAATCTGCTAGCAGGCGTAAGTTTTTAATACTTGCAGTTACATTACCAATTTGGTTAATTGTAATATTGCTCGATATGGGATAGGAGAAGCCAATGGAAATTTCTCCAACGCGACCTGTTTTTCCAAGTGTTCCTATGTGGTATTTAAAAGCTTCGCTATAAAGCCAACTCAATGCGCCATTAGCAGCATTACGATTTCTACGGGCTGTTCCAATTGTCCAGCTGGCGGGAGGAGTATTATTATTTCGCCAATCATTCGGATCTTCCCACCCTATATTCTGCGTATAAGTAGCATTCGGATTTGTAAAAAAATAGTTAAATGGACCACTCGTTCCGTTTGCTCCCCACGCACCTCCCAAGGTGGCGTTACTTGTAGTTCCATTGGAAGAATAATTAACAACAAAATTTACATTGTCTAAAGTGGCTAAAAGCCTCGCTTTTTGATTAGGGTCTAGTCCGAGAACTAAGTATTCATTTATTGGGCATTCCACACAAATCTGGAGTATGATTCTTGCCCGCATAGATGTGCCTACTTTCTCAATAGCGAGCCTAGCATTCATTCCAACTTCATTAATTTGTGTATATGGAGCGTAGCCTAAATATTCCATCGGAATACCATTGGAATCCAAGTTATCCGAACCGATTAAATTGCCGCTGAAAGCCATGCTCTTGTTGGGATTCATGGTATCTCTAGATCTATATTGCAACATATTGGCGGCAATTTGCTTGAGTCCAGTTAGCGAGTATTTATCAGCAAATGTTTGCCCGTAGATGTTTTTAAAATGTATGCTGGAAAGGGCATCTACGATTTTATTTACGCCAGTGGAGTTTAACGGGATTTCTGCGGTATCGTTTATAAATAGGCGCCGTGCACCCCAAGGGGTGTATTTCATGTGAAAATCACGCGGGGGGGGGCGGTAAAAAAAGCCGGGGGGTATGTGGTGCTGTTTATTGAAAAGCCAAGGGAGTAAACCTGCTCGGGACGGAATATGTGGGTCCAAGACCTGATGTCGCTTGTTGAGTTGGAAGCGCCCCCGTCAAAAAGGGTAGTTATTGCATTCTCTGTCGCTGCACCGATTCCACTCAAGACAGTAAGTGAAAGCGGGCGCGAATCTGCTGCATTAATGGTGCTGCGGTTGCCAGTGGAGGCGTTCAAATTGATTTTTGTGCCATCGTCGTCGACATAATAAGCCACCCGCCCAACCACGGTTCCATTTACTGTGATTTCTTCCAAGGGCAGGTCTATACGCTGGCTGGCGTTTCCTGTGATCGTCCATGCGTTGTCAGCGCCGTTCCCAGATAGCGTTGCGTTGAGGGTGGGGTTGTTGAGGTAATTTAGATTGGCAGTTCCATTTGTGGTGGCATTGCCGCCGCCAGTAAACAAATTGACTGTGCGGTTCGAGGTGATGTTGCCGTTTTGAAATACAAACTGCCGGATGGCGCCGGGTTGGCTGGTAATGACCGTGGTGGTCGTGGTGCCGGTGCCGTTGACAGTGAAGCCTTGCTGGATTTTTGCCATGGCCTGCTGGGTGGCCATTTCGGCGAGGCCGGAGGCGGCGTTTTGACGGGAGAAATTCTTGGCGGCGATCTGCTCCACGCGGGCAGTGGAAAGGAAGGAGACAGTAATAGTGGCAAGCAATGCGGTAATCAGCAGGACAAGAATCAGTGCGCTGCCGGAGTTGGCTTGGCTGTTTTTAAAAAACCCCTTTATGTATCTAAAACCCATTTAGTTTAGCGCTTCCGAGTAAGCTTGGTATGCGGTGGATTCGTTGAGCAGTTGTGCCCTCTGCGCTCCCATGGTCGAGGTTTTCAGCGGCGAGTGCTTCTCAGGACTCTTGATGTGGATCAAGTTGACGCTCGGCGTTTGGGCAAATGTGAGGGTTCCTGCGAAATCTCCGGGCGCCAGATCGAGCAGCAGTCGCGTTCCTGCAGGGGTGCCCCGGAGTCGCTTTCCATTGAGGAGGATTTCTTCCTGACCGGGTGCGGCGGGCAAGGAAAGCCTGGCGGCCGTATCGGAGGGGATGGTGCCTTGGAAATGGAGTTCGCCCTCCGCTTGGTGCCAGGAGATCGGCACCGGGCCGAATTCCGTGACCACCACGCCTTCGGCTTCGTGGAGGTCGCCGAGGTGAGGTTCGATGAGGATTTGCCTGTCCGTTGCTGTCCCCACGCGGCGAATGCCGAGGACATGGGAACTCAAAAAACAGCCGGGGAACATGCCGTAGCTATGGGCCTTCGAATGCCCGTCCTCCACTTCCGAAAACTCCCACGAGCATTGCCAGGGATGGGCGGCCATGGCCTGCCAACCTTGGCGGAACATCGCCAGCACCCGCTCGTCGAGGTCCCGGCGGTCGAGTGCGTAGAGTTGTTTAATCACGAAGTAGTAAACCATGATCGAGCCGGTGATTTTCTCCGGCAGGAGCCTGAGAATCGCGTCGATCACCCGCTCGCGGCGCTCGGGTGGCACGAGGCCCCGGTCCAACGCGAAAATATTCGAATGCAGGGTCGGTTCGTAGAAGTCGCCCTGCTTGGTGAGGTCGATCGATTGACGGAACATCTGGTCGCCAGGGAGGATTTCGAGATCTCCAACGCCGGAAAAATACGAGCCCGATTTCTCGTCCCACAAAATGCGGTTGATGATCGCCGCCAAATCCTCTGCCTCCTTGGCGAAGCGGGCGGCTTCGGCGTTTTCCCCGATGGCGGAGGCGAGGCAGGCGCTGTCCGCAAGGGCTCGTTGGACGAAGGCGTTGATCGTGGTCGTTTGGCCGGTGGCGTAGCTGAGAGGGTTGTCCCAAACCACCCAATCGCGGCAGGAAATGAGGCCCCGGTCGCCTCGGAGATTTAGGAAAAAATCCATCTGCGCGACGACGGCGGGCCACAGTTCTTTGAGGAGCGCCGTATCCCCGGTGGCTTCGTAGTAAAGCCGAAGACCCTCCACCCAAGCGCAGCAGCGGTCCTCCATTTTCGCGTGGAGATCGTAGCGGTCCGAGCAAGTGTGGGCTTTGACCCAGCCCGCAGGTTGGAGTGTCAGTGCCGTGCGGCGGAGCAGTGCCCCGAGCAGGCGGGCATCGCTGAAAACCGGCTTTCCATCTGGCCCGGGAGGCCCCGCCATCGCCGTCTGGGTGATGTCGAAAAGTGGCGGAGTCGTATCCATCCACTCGACCCGCTCGCGATCGGCGCAATCCACATACGCCTCCTCGCTCAAAATCTCACAGGAGCGGGCGCACATTTCCCAAAGTCGGTTCAAAAACGCATCGTCGCAATGGAATTTTCCAATTCGGGAAAAGGGATACACGCGCTCGATCAACTTCACCTCGTCGATGACCGCGCGGCCGTGCCTGACGGTGATCTCGAATTCGGTGACGCCTTTGGAGTCGATCGGGAAATAGGTCTGCCGCCCCTCTCTCGCGATATAGGTGGAGTTGTAGGGAGCGATCTCCAGCTCCGTGCCGGCCTCCGCCGTGAAGGAAATAGCGGGATACGCCTGCACAATTCGGCCTGCCTGAAAGCGCACGCTCTGGCCGGCCGTGAGAGTTGCGGGCAGGTCGGTGCTGGATTGGACCGGCACCGGGGTTTCGCGAAGGAGCGGAATGCGTCGGGCGGTGAGCGGCCCCCAGGCTTGGCCATCAATGCTGGTGGCCGATTCCCATTCACGCTCGTCGTAGTTTGCCGAGGTCCAGTCTCCATCGACGATGCGGGCATCGACGCGGGAGTCGAGGACCTCTGCCCAGGTGGACTCCACTTTTTGCCAAGGATTTTTTCGCGTGTATTTCCAGGAGGCGTCGGTTTTCAGAACTTCGCCGGCGTCGCAAGCGAGCACCGCCGCGAGCCCCGGGGCATGGCGCATGATTTTTCCGGTGGAGAGATTCCCCAGGACTAAAACGGCCAGAGCGTTTGTGCCCTCGCGCAAGTGTGGCGCGATTTCCAAGACATCGTATTCCGGCCCGTTAGGCTGGAAGCGGCCGGGGCCGCGATCGACATAGCGTCCGTTCACCCAAAGGATGTAGCGGGCATCGGCGAAAATCGACAGCGAGGCGCGATCCGGCACCTTCTCGAGCGGGAAAGTTTTTCGAAATGTGACCGCCACCGGCTCGTCATCCGTTTCCGGTCCAGCCCAGATCATCGAGGATTGCAACCTCGCGCCGACGGCGTCGGCTGCGGTGCCACGAAAACTGATCAAGTCAGGCTGCGGCGGGAGCAATGGGTTGCTCGATGGGTCGGGTGATTCCCTTCGCATTATGTCTCTTCCACGAAAATCACGCCGTCTTTGTTTTTGTCCGTATCCCTGAAACCCTCGAAATAGCGCAGCTTGTATTCCTCACGATCGAGTTTGGCGTCCTTGTTTTTGTCGTGGGCGACGATGGCGCCCCAAGGGAACTCGGAGCGTTCGAGCAAGCCATCCTTGTTTTTGTCGCAGCGCTCGAAATTCTTCCAGTGGGCTGCTTCATACTCCTCGCGAGTCATGACGCCATCTCCGTTCACATCGACTTCATTGAATATCTGTATTTTTTGAGCCGGGGTGTTTGGCGGCGGAGTCCTTTTTTGTGCTGGCTGGGCCTGCGGCTTTTCCGCAGGGACAGCGGCTACGGTTGGCTTCGGTTCGGGCGTTGCCGCAGGCGGGGCTTTTTTTGAAAACAAAAGGTAGGAACCGAGGAGCAGCAGGGCGGCCACGACAGCCATGGCAATCAAAAGCCCGGTGCTGATGGAACCAGAGACAGCCAAGTTGGTTTGACGGGTGGGTTTGTTTTGTGGGGTGGTTTTCATGTTCGGGTTGGTGGGTTGGATTTTCATGCAGCCACATCGGCGAGCCACGCGGGGCGGGGGAGGGGGTCGTGAAATGGGAATAGCAAAAAATTCAGCAAGCCGGGGATTTTAAAGCTTAGGGGAGTTCTTTACAGCCTGGCCAGATGGCCAATTTTCGAAGCGACTGCCGAATCTCAACCTTGCTGTTCTGAGCGTCCCAGTCTTTTGGTGTGAGGGTGGCTTTCATTTGCGCTCTAAGACGATGACTTGGAATGGCTCGAGTTGAAAAGTGTGGGCTTTTCCTGCCGTGAGCGTCACGGCGGGTTGATCCGCTTCATCCGCCCATGGGCTTTTCATGGTGAAGGACTCGATTTTTTGATGCGGCGGCACCTCAAAGGCCGTGATCGGTTCGATATCGATCGACTGGGGTTTGTCGGAGGGATTGCGCAGCATGAGGGTGGCTTTTTGAGGATTCCACGCCGCCACGCCATAAACTTGTCCTTTGCCTGGATCGCCGCCCACCCAATGAGCATCGACCAAGACATCTTCGTTCGCGCGCGCCCACTTGGCGCCTTCGGCTACGATGTCCCAAAGCTCATCGGTCATGAGTGGTTTACCGGTGTCCGGATTCGTCGGACCGATGTAGAGTTCCTGCAGGTTCACCCCGAGGCCAAAGTAGGATCGCACTTCATTTTTCCACTCTTGGAGGGTGGCGGTATCGAATCCTTCATGGTGCACATACGGTGCAAGCACGGGCCCCATCACCATCACCGAGGAAACTGGGAAAAGCGGGCTTTGGAAGACGACCTTCATGTAAGTAGTCCAGTCGCGATAATTGATCGCTTGCTCGCGCACAGGTCCGACGCCTTTCATTTCGATGTCGCCACCGCCACGCCAAATCGAATCCGAGTTCATGAGGAAAAACGGACTGGGCCACGCGCCGCAAGTGGTGTTGATGAAGACATCCGGCTTTTCCTTGCGCATGTCCTCGATTAATTTCACCAGCGCCTCGCGTTCGGATTCATTTGCTGGGTTCTCATTAAAACCATCGAATTTGAACATGGTGACACCTTGATTGCGCAGGAAATCAAAGCACACCTCCCGAAACCGTGTGAGGTAGGGCGGATCGGACAAGCTGAAAGCCAAGTCTTTAATCGCATAGGGCAAATTGTTTTGCCTTGCCGTTGCAAATCGGACATGTCGGCCACCCCACCCGCCTTGGGGGGACATCCAGACCCCCAATTTGGCGCCATGCTTTTCTGCGACCTCTTTCATGACTCTCCACTCGTTTGGGTTACGCTTGGGGTCGAACTGCCAGACATCCGTGGCCGTGCCGGACACATTGTCCCACGGATCGTCGAACATAAATAACTCCACGGGCAGACCGCGCTTGACGCTCAATTCGTTGTGGAATCTCTGGATTCGCTCAATGGCCTCGGCCTCATCTGCTTTCTTCGTGCGTTCGGTATGCAGGATGTCATACCACGCATTGTAGTGCAGGACCTGATGGTAGGAATGCGAGCGCTCTCGCTCCAGATAGTAGTTGAAGGCCCGGCGGCGCTGGTCTTGCGGATAAATGCCGATGGCGGCGCGTTGGTGCACCGTCTCGCCCTGCTTGACCGCCAGGTTGGCGCGGTCCCAGTAAAAGGTCAGCTTTTCCCCAGAGATGAGAGGCCGGGCGGTGGGATGGTGAAATCCGAAGAAAAAGCGCTCGTTCGCCACCGGACTCCCGGCCGGGGTGCCGAGTTGCTTCAGGTTCTTGGCGGTCGCATCCAGCATGACCAAGCGGTTCAAGCTCAAATCCCTGCGCAACGGAGTGATCGTGACATCGAACAGAATGTAGTTGGAACCGTCCCGAAGAATGGGCTTCCACACCACGCGATACGAATCGTCGGGGGCGGTATAGGTCAGGGCAAATGACTTGGCTGCATCATGATCGCCCAGTCGGGGCGAGGTCGTGTCTGCGGAGATGGTTTCTTCCGGAATTTGCGGATCCAGTTTCAAAGCCGAGGCGTTTATCGGCTTGCCGTCCACGACCAATGAGAATGGTTCACCAATAACAACCGTGGTCCCGGCTTCGCTTGGGATGTCGAAGCGTGCGTTCGTGACGCGGCCCTCCGCGACATCAAACTGAAAGGAGACGAGGTCATTTTGGAGTGTATAGGTATTTCCTTTGACGATCGCTTTTGCGCTGCCAGGAGGGCGCTGATCTGGGTAATCGAATGTGATGGGTTCCTTGGGCTTTCCTGCGAGTGGAGCAGGTAAAAAGCTCACGACCAATGCGAAATATCCAACGAGTGGCAAGTAGGTTTTCATGTTATTGTTTTTTATTTTTATGGAGTTTCTTTCGTTTTCAAATATCCCAAGCTGACAAAAAAATCGTCCATGTCTTGGTGGGTGGCTTTGAAGCCTGTTGGAGAAAAGTTGAAGGCGTGGTCGGCCTTTTCGTAGATTTTCAAATCACAGCGCCCGCCGTGCTTTTCCATTTCGGCCTTGAACTGATGTGCCGTTGCCACAGGGATATACTTGTCGAGATCGCCGACTAAAAATAATGCCGGTGGCGGGTTGGGGCCGATATTGTGCATCGGGGAAAAGGCTTCCCAGTAAGCCTTGACCTGGTCGTGAGCAAAGCCCCCGGGTCCGTTGTCGATCACTGGAACAATGAGCGCCAGGGCCGAGGGTTTGCAGTTGACTTGGAGGTCGTCAGCCGGGTCGTCGAATCCCTTGCTAAAAGCCGTGGCGGCAGCAAGATGTCCGCCAGCAGAAATGCCCCCTGCGGCGATCCTGCTTGCATCAATTCCCAACGCGGCGGCGTTTTTATACACATAGCGCATGGCGCTCTTGGCATCCGCCAAGCACTGAACAGGGGTCACACCATGCTTTTGGATGGTGCGGTATTCGGGCGTCACCACGATCATGCCGCGCTCCGCAAGGAATGGCGCGGTGATGCGAAATTGCGTGATATCTCCAGCATGCCAGCCACCGCCGAAGAAGAGCACGATGGCAGGGAGTTTCTTTCCATCTGACTTCCAGTCAGGCGGGTAGTGGATTTTCATCTCCAGTTCCGCATCGCCTAATTCTTTGTATGTGAGGGTTTTAATTCCTTCTTGCACGGTGTTTGTATTCCCTGAATGCGCTTTAGCCGCTGCCGCCGAGATGGTCTTCAGCGGCGCCGACTTGCTGCCGTCACTCGCATCGCTGCCTGTCACGGAAACATGATACTCAGCCCCAATTCCCTGTGTTGCGCAGACTGCAAGCAACGCGCAGGCGAAGGCATGGGTTCGATGATTTTTATAGAGTCTCATATTATTCTTATCCGTAGATTTTTTCATTGAATCAATAAGTGGAATAAGTAAAAGTCAGTTTTGAGATAGCGGGGCCGGGTTCCACCATGCATCCAGTATTTTTCTGAATTCGGTGGTCTTCTCCGGATTCCGCGTGGCGAGGTTGTTTCTCTCCATCGGGTCGTCTTTGATGTGGAAGAGTTCGACTTTTTCCTTTGGCTCAGGCATTTGCCATCCCTTGATCTCCAGCAACGGACTCGGCTTATGCCACACGGTTAGTTTCCAATCCTTGGAAACAAGAGACCGCGCGCGCAGAGCGGCAACTGGGTCATTCACATCGAGCATATCGAGGGTAAAGCTCTCCAAAAACAGGTTCTTCCTTTTCGCAACCGCATCATGATTAAGCAGATCAATGCCCTCCATGTTGTCCGGAATGTTGATGCCGCAGGCCGCGAGAATCGTTGGTGCGAGATCAAGATTGCTGGCTAAATTTTCCTTATCAATCTGCGCCTGAACATGATTTGGCCACTTGATCATGATCGGAGTGCGGACAGCCAACTCATAGGGCGAGGCTTTGACGGAACCTTTGCCCAGACTGCCCCATCCGTTGTCGCAGATGTAAAGAATGATTGTGTTATTACTCAGACCTTTTTCGTCGAGGTGGTCGAGCAACTGACCGCAGGTTTCATCAAACCATTCGCACATGGCGTAATATTTGGACTGCCCCCCCGCACCCATCGCGACGTATTTTTCTTCAAGGCGTTGTGGTGGCGTATGCGGCGTGTGCGGCAGAAAGGGGGCATACCAGACCATGAACGGCTTGGACTGATCCTGCGCCTTTTGGATGAAGTCATAGATCGGTTGCATGGTTTCACGACCGATGCTGAGCGAATAAGGCGATCCATGCCGAAGCGTCTCGCCCATGCTGTCGGTAAAGCCGGACATCTTCGGATCTGCGAACCAGTATTTGCCGGTCTGCAGCGTTAGATATCCCTTTTCCGCCAACAACTTCGGAACCTGTGGAAGAGTGCGAAAATAGTCAATCCAAGGCTGACGGCTTGTTCCGGCAACGGGATCGTTGCCCGTGGTGCGGTGCTGGTGCGGATACATCCCGGTCAAAATCGAGGCGAGTGATGGGCAGCAAACCGCCGTCGTCACATACCCTCGTTCAAACACTAAGCTCTGCGAGGCAAGGCGATCGATCCGCGGGGTGTCGATCATCGCATGTCCCATAAAACTGTAGTCCGCGTAGCCCTGATCGTCACTCAGGATCATGACCACATTGGGAGGGGGGGATTGTTCGGCGAAACAGGTGGAGACACTGCCAACAACAACAACCAGTAGAGTCTGAATTCTTTTTTTCATAGGCTTCTCTCTGGTTGTTATTTTTTCAATTCGACGTTCACCGAATGGATTGGCGTGAGGGCAACCGGCCCGAGAAGACCGGAGGGCTTCCGCTCGCCGTGTTTGTTGGCGAGCGTGTTCGTGACGCGGATTTTCATTTCGTTAGAACCGGCCCTCAGGGCGGATGTGATGTCTAATTTATAGGGTGGCCAGAGGAGTGTGGTGAATGTCTGCCCGTTGATTTCCACTTGAGCCACATCATGCACGGTTCCGAGGTCGAGAATCCACGAGCGATTCGATGCCAGCGCGTCGGGCGCAATCTCCACGATTCGCGTGTAGGTCGCGGTGCCGGAATAATCAGCCCGCAAGTCGGTCCATGAGCCCAGTTGTGCAAGTTCGTGTTTTTCGGGTTGATCCGCAAAGGACAGTTGCCAATCCGTATCCAAACGGAGGGGTGGGGGAAGCGGAGGAAGAATGACATCCGCATTGAAGAGCTGATTTTGAAAGGTGCCTTTCAGCGCGAATGTTCCGGTTTTGCCAGAAACAACGCGGGCAATCAGAGCTCCACCGCCCGATGCTTCCACTGAGGTCACCTCCAGAGGGGATTCAATCAAATGCGGAGTGTTCGCAACCGCCGGACTGGCATCCCGGAAAACGACCACTTTCAATTGGTGTGGAGTCAAGGTCAAAGGCAGCACGGTTTCGTGTTGGCTGCTGGTGAACACCGGGGCGATCCTGCGGTTGCCGTTCTCCGGATCCCAAATCTCGGGGACCCGCGTGTCTTTTAATGAGGCCGAAAGATCTGCGGTTTCTTGGCCCTCGTTCATCAGGATATAGAGTGTGGCGTTCTTTCGGAGGCGTTTAAGAACGCGGATTTTCGCATTCTCATTGGCAAGCGTAATCGTCCGGGCCTTTGCTTGGTCGAGGAGAGGAATGAGTTCCGCTGTGTTTTTGGCAAACGCGGTCCATCCCGTTCCGCAGGAGTGAGGCTTTGCCCCCGGGGCGCTGCCGAAAAGCGACTGGAGCAATGTCCGGAGTTCTGGATCCCGGCCGTTGAGTTCTTCTTCAGGCATCAACTGGGTGGCGATCACAACCCCGCCATTTTTTACCATTTGTTCGAGCGTTCTCAGGGCTTCAAGACTGAGTGTGTGCGCGCGCGGCAGAATGACGACCCGGTAGAGTTGTTCACCGACCTGAATGCCACCATCCACCGGCTTGGCTTTGCAAGTCATGATGGGATTGTCGTTGAGTGAAGTCTCATCCAGCAGATCGAATGAGACCTGCGTGTCTTCCAGTTGATGATAGACCTCGTCAAAGGCCGGGTTCATCAGGCGGCCGTCGAGATTCATTTCGTCGGCGTAAAGCGTGCTTACCGGATTGAGCAGCGCCACCTCCGCAACGGCCTTCCCAAGATTGGCTTCCTGCAGGCGTCCGTTCCAAAGGTTGATTTCTTTCTGCGCAAACCACCAGGGGTTGGAGGGATCAAACGGCGGAGCATAACCGACCGCATCGGGGTTGGTCCAATAGGCATGATAGGAAGCCCGGTTACAACCACGCACCATGAGGTATCCGTTCACATAGCGGACGATATCGGGCGTCACGCCCCAGCCATAACCGCCGAACACCTCGTAGAGAACATGCTGGTTTCCCATCTGATGGGCCGAGCTGGTCGCCCAGCGGGAGATCAGAGTCCGCTTGCCAGGAAGAATCTGGCCATAGATGGCGTCCACTCCAGGAGCACTCGACCACTGGTTCATCTGAAGGGCGTTGCCAGCGCCGAACGCACCGTAGGGGGGCGAACTGTCGCATATGGGATTGGTCATGAAGTCGAGGCCGTTGCGCTTGCACCATTCCCCCTGAAGGCGGGCAAAGGGATCGGCCCAGCCCTCGATCACTTGCTGAAAATAGTGCGAGCGAAGTTGGCGTCCCTCGCGACCAAGATCGCTGACGACGGCTGAAAGGATCGGCGCGAGTTTCTTCCCGGAGGCAGTGATCTTGTTGGCAAAAGCTTCACTCCAAACCAGGAACCCTCCGCCTGCAACGCTGTGGGGTTCATCACTCCAGAAGCCTTTGAAAGGCGAGCCGATGGCCCAGGGATAGCGGCGGACGATTTCTCCGTAAGTGATTTGAAGATGCCGATTGATGCTGTCCGGATTGAATAGATCCGGATAGTTGAAGGGTATTTTTTCGTCATGCCGCTTCATGAAATAGTCAATGGCCCACTCGCCGGCAGCGGCCTGCCAGGGCGTTCCGGATTGAAACTGCGTGGTGAGATCCAAGATGCCTTCGCCCTGGAGTTTTCCATTGATGAGAGGCACTGCGGCCACGGAAAACACCTCTTCAATGGAAGCGGAGGGGCCCCAAAAACGCCACTGTGCGTCGTTTTCACAAAGATCTTCAAAGAGCACGTCGTCCCCGTGAGAGAGAACCCGGAAGTTGTCATAATGCCCCCGGCACGGATGCGGCAGATTGAACCCGATTGTTCCTTTGGTGAATGTGTCATCAATCGTCACATCCACCGACTTCCCGTTGATAAAGGTTTCGAACCGGTTGCCGAGGATTCGGGTTTCGATATGATACGGCTTTTCTTCCAATGCAAACGGGAGACGCACAGTCGGGAGCAACTTGATGGCCTTGCCGTCTTTAAGAATGCTTTTTTTGAGTGCGGGAACACCCATTCCCAAATCGCTATTATCGGTTAAAGACCATGAGTATCCGCTGAGAGTTTTCTTCTCGCCGCGAAAGATCCACTCCGTATTGATATAGGAACCGGGAACCAGCGCGTTGCCGGACCAGCTCTTCGGAGTGAGATCCAGGGAGAATTTGTAATCTATCCAGTTTTGCCCCAAATTCCCGATGAACGGTCCCGTGGAACGCGCGGTCATCTCACCGGCATGGTGGTTGATCACCGAAGGAAGGCTGTGAAAACCGGGGAACGACTGTCGGAGATCGATCATCCTACCGCCGCTAACTGGCTCCTGGACATGCAGGAGCTTGAGTGCGCGCAGGTCCGGGCGGGGCTCCAATGTCAGCTCGTCATTGATTTTACCGCCCGGAACCACCAGGGTGGCCCCGTGCCCAGTCGGAATATGTTGGTCATTGGTGAGCCAGATCGACATTCCCAACGCTTCCGCTTGCCGGAGAACCACCTCGAAGAGTGTGTAGAATTCCTCCGTGTAGTATTTCGGTGTGGATCCGAGGGGGAACATCATGATGCCGCGAAATCCCGCCGCATGCATTTGAGTCATCTGATCTCGGATCACCTCCGGCGTCATGGGCGTTTGATGCCAGAACCACAGAATTCCGGGCATGCTGGCGGCGGGAGGCATGGAAAATTCCTCCGGATTCAGCGGTCGATCCGCAAGCGACTCGCTCCGTGCCGGGGAGGAAAGCAGAAGCGCCGACAGAAGGGCAGCCCATTTCAAGGTGATATAGTTCTTAAAGTGTCTTCTAATCATTGCGCTTCGGTTGTTGTTAATTTCTTAGGGTCAAGAATCGCCCCCCCAACCCCGGCACGGCAACCCAGAAGGGCGTATCCTCCTGCTGCGCAGCACCCTGAGGCATGGGATAAATGCCGTCCCAGATCCAATGCTCCGGAGAAACGGCTGCGGCTTCTTCACTTGCTCAACGAGTTTATTTTTTCATTTCGGCTGGTTCTGGTGCCATGGCGTTAACAACATCCTTCGTGCGCGATGTCGGAGTGACTTTTAAATCCACCACTTTTCCATTTTCCACCCGCCCTTCGACGCTTGTTTGGTAGGGAGCGTGGAGTTTGAAGGAGGCGTTCCACTCCTTCGGCCATGCGGGAAGAAGGATGATTTTCTTCCCGTCTGTTTGCATGAGCATGTATTGCAATGTGCTAACGATGACGGAAGCATGGCACTGGTCAGGAAACCAGTCAAAGTTCGGGCCCCAAAAGGCCGGGAACCGGCTATCCGGGCGCTTCGCTTTCTCAGTCGGCCCTCCCATGAGGTTTTCCGTGGTGACATTCTGAAGGAGAAATGACTTGGCATCGGCGGTTTGCCCGAGCAATGCGGCCTGGATGGCATCCTGCTGCCAACCTCCTGTGCGCTTGTTCTCGCGGCGCTTGTAGGTTTCCAGGCCGATCTCCAAATCCGGCTTCCCGACGCCATAGATGGGGTAGGGGAAAATGGCATACAATTCCGGGTGTTCCGCGTTTTTTTTGTCGGAAAAAACATGGGCCGGCTTGATCCATTTCTTGCCAGACTCCTCGGCAATAGGAATTTCCTTCATCTCCCCGAGCACGCGTGTCCAGCGCTTGCGCTGCTCGCTCGTCGTCAAGGACTCGGGCAATGCCAGCAGTCCCGCCAAAACAACACGCATTCCCGCGACAACGGTGGTGGGATCCTCGGCGTTATGCCAAGTCTCAAGCGCCTGGGAAGGGGAGATGTGCAGTTTTCCGTCCTTGTCGCGTTTGTAGTGCTGCTCATAAAAAGTCACCACCTGATCCGCAATGGGCAGAAGCGTTTCGCCAACAAAAGCTTGATCCTGCGTATGCTGGTAATACGCCAAAAGCATGGTGGAAAGTTCCAGTCCGCAATCCCAGTTATACTTCATGTAGCCGGTGGTCGGATAAAAACCCGGATTATCCTTGCCAAAACACGTATCCCGATTGAGTCCCCAAATCTCAGCTGTCTCGGAAAAGTGCACGCCGTCGTGCCCAAAATATCGGCGCGCGCGTTCCTTCAACAGCGGCAGCATGTTGCTATACAACGCGAACAGGGGAGCCATCTGCTCGTAATCCCCGGAAGCCAACATCGGCCAATAAATCAAGCGCGTGTTCTGGAACCAGTAGGGTCCGCCCCACCGCATGTAGTCGGGACCGGCATACTGGCCATCAGGAAATTTCCAGAACGCATCCACACCATCGACGGTAAACAAGGAGCCATTAAATTTGATGGGGTAAGCGCCACGGCCGGCACAGGCCTGAACCCAGCGCTGGAGCGTGTAGGCTTGGCTCACTTCAAAAGCTTCGTTCAAATTACTTTTGACAGTGGCGGATTTTTCACCGGCAACCCGCGCGCCATTCAGATAAACTTCCATCCTGTCTTGATCGGCATCCACGGCCACGGCGACATGGCTCCACTCACCAGATTTCAAACAATTTTGAATCGTAAACCGCTTGTCTCCAATAATCAGGCGCAATCCGTTGCCAGGGAAGGTGTCGAGCAGAAATCCCGCATCGTTTCCTGGGATCGTTTTGTCAAGAATCCTCCCGGGCACGCTGATATCTCCCGGCTTGATCCAAGCCTCCATGGTGATGGCAGGGCGATCCGTCCAGCCGGCTGAGTCATCGATTTCGGAGTAAAGTTGCTCGGCTGAACTGAAAAGAATGTCCTCGGCTTTCAATCCGGTGATCTGTGTCTTATTACCGGCCAAAGACTGGATTTCAGGCTCGCTCAGTGCACGATTGAGAATGCTGACCCTCCCGACTTCACCCGGAAATTTTTCGTTATTCCCTTTGGTGGCGCCGATTTTGAAATTCAGATCGTTCGATGGAACCAAGCTGGCAATTTCCGTTTTAACGGGTTCAGCGGACTGTGTGACATCGATCCAACTTCTCTGCCAGAAGCTCTGCCACCATTTCACATGGGCCTCCCAAGCCTCGCTTTTCGGTGCTGCACCCACTGTTTTTCTTTGTTCCTCGAGTTGGAGTAGCCACTCATCTGCTGTTTTGGTTTGAGCGGTCAAGGGATGGATTTGTATTTCGATCTGCTCCATGGGAGTCGTGGTCGCGAGCGTTTTATCGTCTTTTGACTTCAACCCTTTGCCGGAAATCACGCCGCCGAAGGTGCGATGGATCAGCGGATCAGGAAATTGATCCACGACATCGCCCATGTGCTGGTTTTTCATGTTATCTTTGAAAATGCTGTGAACATTTCGCTGATACCACCGCACCGTCTGTCCATCCGCTGGCAGGATGATGTCTTTTTGGGATCCCCCTCGGAGGTATTTGCCCTCGGCGCGCCAACTTTCCAGGGCGATTTCGGCCGTGCAGGGCGGGGAACTTTGGATATCCAAATGAACCACAGGGCGATTCGCATCAATCCAAAAGCGAATCGAGCGTTTCATCTCGCCGACGGACGCGTTGATCGTGATGCTGCCGGTCTTTAAATCCAGTTCCTGACGGAAGGCTGCGCCATCTTGGAAAAGCGGCTTGTCGAGGCGCACTCGAAACCTCCCGAGTTTCAGCAATTCCGGATCTGGACCGCCGCCGCTCCATGCGTCGGTTTTCGAGAGATAGAAAATCAAATCGCCAGTCGGTTCCACCCACACATTGGCCCCGATGTCGCCATTTCCGATCGGCATCGATCCATTGTAATCCTTGCTGGGCGAGTCCCATACGACATTGTATTTTTCCGGGAGACCGCCGGCATCCGCCAGCAGTGTGGCCGCGGGATGAATGCAGGTGAGGAGTAAAAATGTTGTTAACTTATGAATCATATTGTATTAAGGTAGTTTGTTTTCCTGCTTCAACCACGCGACGAAGTCTCGCACCTGCTGCCGCAGGGGGGCCTCATCCGCAACGCTTCCTTTTGCGGTCAAGGGGTCGTAAAAGACTCCAACCACATAGTCGCCGGACTTTGTTTTAAGTTCCTCAGTAAGCTTTTGTGCCGCAGCGAGGAAGTCGGTGATGCGGTCTGTATTATCCGTCCGGTCGGGGACATCCTCGCTGGTGAGAATCTCAAAGACGATCTTTCCCGTTTGATCCACGCCATCGAACACAAGGGGAGCGGATTGCTGTGAAACAGATTCTCCGGAAGAGGCTTTGCCGTCGCGGGAGGAGCGGATGCCTTCAACTCTTGGTATCCTGCCGTCCAGAACAAAGGTAACTCCTTGGCGTTTGGCCTCATCGACAACGATGCGGCGGGCATCGTTCTCGGACCATGTCGGAGGCTTCTTGCTCCGGGAAGCGACCACCGAGTCCGCATGTTGGCCAAGTCCGTGCTTGAAGACTGGAGCCACGGTGAGTAGGCCACTTCCGCCGTTGGATGAGGAGGCTGTCGCTGTTTTTCCTGAAACCAAATTCTCAACCTGTGGAACCTTTGCGATTTTTGACAAGTGGTGGCGGCTGTTTTTTTTATTCCTTTCCCTACGAGCCTTGTCACGATTCGTGGCCGCTTCAGCCAGTCGCGTGTCTTCGGGGGAGAGCGTCGCGATCGTTGCCGTGGCGGGTTTCACCCCTTCGGCGGATATGTTCACTCGCATGGCGCCTGGCTTCTTTGTTGATTTTAGGATGACCAGCGCGCGACCATAACATGTTTCGACCTGGTTTCCCTTGAAAGGCGAGTGGTTGCTGGCGCTTCCGTTATCAATGCCGACCAATCTGCCGGCGCCTTCGACAGTGACGCGAATCGTCCGGTCCGAGTCTCGACAGGTCACGCCATTTTTATCCACCAAGCGGACTTCCAGAAAGCTCAGATCCGTGCCGTCCGCTGCGATTTCAGAGCGGTCAGCGACCACTTCGAGCCCCACCGGCTCGCCTGAGGTTCGCACGATGTCCGTGCACACGATCTGGCCATTAGATCGGCCCACTGCTTTCAACTCGCCGGCTTCATATTTCACAAGCCACTCCGCATGAAGTGTCTCGCTGCGGTTTATTTTTTTTACCCCAAGGGAGCGGTTGTTCACAAACAATTCCACTTCCTCGCAGTTGCTGTAGACCCAAACAGGAATCGGCGCGAGAAAGTATTGAGAGAAGTTCCAGCTTTGCGGAATGATATGAATGGAAGGCTCATCCGTCCAATCCGCTTGGTAGATATAGTAGGAGTCCTTGGGAAATCCGGCCAGATCGATGATGCCAAACATGCCATTGCGCACAGGCCAGTGAAAAGGGAAACACTCGCCAAGATAATCAAACCCGGTCCAAGCAAATTGACCTGCGACCCAGGGTGATTTTCGCAGCGTCATGAGGGTGTGATCCGTGCGATCATTTCCCCAGAATCTTCCGTATCCTGTGCATTCGTTGTTATTCTTGATGTTCTGGAAGGCCATTGTGAGGGCTTTATCTTTCACGATCTCATATGAATAACTATCCCGCGTTGCGAAGTTGGTTGCATTCTCCGAGCCAATGAGGGGCTTTTTGCCTTTGTATTTTTCGAAGGTTATCAGTGCGTAATTTTGGCCATAGACATCCAGCGCTGCCGTGATGCCATTTTTCTCGCAGGCCTGCGGAGAATTGCAGGCTGCCGTGACCGCACGGCTGGGGTCGTGTTGTTTACAAATCTCGACCAGGCGCTTGGCGATCACGCCGCCCTGGCCGGGAAAGTCTTCCTTGTGCTGTTCATTGACCTCATTGCCGACGCTCCAGAGGATCACGCAGGGATGATTGCGGTCGCGGCGGATCATGCTGGTCAAATCCCGCTCATGCCACTCCTTGAAATACTTATGGTAGTCATTGCCGAGTTTTTTCTGTTCCCAGACATCGAAGGCCTCATCCATGACCATGAAGCCCATGCGGTCGCACATCGCGTAGAATTCCGGCTCGCGCGGATTGTGGCTCGTGCGGATGGCGTTGCAGCCCATCTCGCGCAGGATTTCGAGTTGACGCCGCAGCGCGGCCTCGGAAACCGCCGTGCCAAGCGCGCCGAAGTCATGGTGCATGCAAACGCCCTTGATATCAACGCGTTCTCCATTCAGCAAAAATCCCCGGTCGGTCGTGAATTCGCAAGTCCGGATGCCCAGTGGCGTCGTGTATTGATCCAGAGTCTTGCCGCCTGCCTGGACTGTGGACACCACTTGATACAGATCAGGAGAATCAGGCGACCAGAGGAGGGGATCGGCGACGAGGAACTGCTGGTCAAATTCCTGCATCCCAGCTGCCGCAATGCGTTGTGAGGATTCCGCCTTGGCCACCTCGTTGCCTTTTTGGTCGAGAATCACAGAAGTGAGCTTCACCTCCGCGGCCTCGGCGGATGTGTTTTCCACCTCCGTGCGCAGGCGGACGGTGGTCTTTTCCTTGGTAACCTCCGGCGTCGTCACCGCCGTGCCCCAATGCGCGACATGGATCGGGTTCATTTTCACGAGCCAGACATGGCGATAGATGCCGGCCCCGGGATACCAGCGGCTGCCACTCGGCTCGACATTCGCACGGACGGCGATGTGGTTATTCTCGCTGCCGTATTTCAAGTAGGGCGTGAGGTCGTAGCGGAACCCCACGTAGCCATTCGGGCGCTTACCCAGCAGGTGGCCATTGATCCAGACTTGGCTGTCCATATAGACTCCATCGAAATCCAAGGCGATTTTCTTGCCCTTGTCCGACTCGGGGAGAGTGAACGATTTGCGATACCAACCGATGCCGCCGGGAAGGTAGCCGACAGACGAGCCTCCGGGCATCTTGGGATCGTAGGGCTGCTCAATGCTCCAATCGTGCGGCACATCCAGTTTCCGCCACTTCGAGTCATCAAAGACAGGGTTCTCCGCCCCCGCCGCCTCACCGAGATGAAATGCCCAAGCGTCCGAAAGCGGTGTCCTTGTGCGGGTCTCGGCCGCCACCGGTAACTGCAGCAGAAGCACCCCACAAGCCGCTGCAAGGAATGCTCGCCGGAGGTTGGCCGACGGCCCGAAATCGCAATCCCAGCGACGGCGCCACGACAGCACGCAGCGCGTGAAACTTGTCACTTGTCTGAGGTGGGGCGTGGGCAAGGAAGAGGGGTTCATACTTCCGGCCACGATCGTTCATTTGCGACTAATGTGAATGGACAGAATGATAAAATGGATCAGCAAAGTGATATTCGCCCCGGAAAAAAGTGGACAGACGGAATTGTCCGCTTGCGTCGTGCCCGAGGGGGGATCAGCAGAACGCCGCCGAGGATGATCAATGCTGGGTTCGAGGGGTGCCACCCAGAGAATAAGCGGGACTGACTTCTCTTCTTTTTATAAAAAACCTTTATATCAAAATACACGCCCCGGGTGTCGCCGGATTGCTTGGACAGCGTGCTGCAACATGCGGCGCAAAGCGTGGGCGAGCTGTTGAAATACACAAAGCTGGACGGGAACCACACGGAGCCGACGAATCGCAAGGCCTTTGATCTGCAAGTGCGGGGAATTTGTTTTACTGGTCGCGAGAGGCGCCAAGCAGCACCGCCGAGGTCGATCTAGTGGCCGTCCGTGCTGGGAACATCCACCCGGTGGAGGTCAAGGCCGGGAAGGCGGGATCGCTGCGCAGCCTGCATCTTTTTTTGAAAACCTACCCGCAATGTGCGGAGGGGCTGGTTCTCTCCACGCGGCCACCAGCGAGGCTCCCGGAGCAACGCCTGCGCCTCCTTCCGCTTTATTTTGCGGGCGGGTTGGAACGCCGGGATTTTGAAATGTAGGGCGTCTTTTTGCCCGTTACTCTTTCCGTGCGGTCTTGCCGCTGCTTTTTGTTTTTTTGCCAGTGCCATTTTGCCGCCAGGCCAGCGGCGAAATACCGAGCTTCCGCTTGAAGAGCGTGGAGAAATGGTAGGCGCAATTGAAGCCCGTCATCGCGGCGATTTCCTTCACGGAATATGAGGTGCCGCTCAGAAGCGTCTTGGCTTTTTCCAACCGAAGCTGCAGCTGGTATTGATGGGGCGAGAAGCCTGTGTGCTGCTTGAAGGCGTGCCGCAACAGGGAGTAGCTGACCCGGAGTTCCTGGGCCATCTTTGGCCAATCGATCGCCTCGAAGAGCC
>ERZ889217.446-NODE-446-length-25319-cov-14.435125_pt1 | contig 25319 bp, 24 predicted proteins | sample MGYA00521098_ERZ889217 | MGnify/ENA primary metagenome ERZ889217 (study PRJEB32303, sample SAMEA104408613) | aquatic metagenome | biome: Brackish water; feature: Pelagic; material: water | place: Baltic Sea | collected 2014-06-10T22:04:00 | depth 2,362 m ... | reverse complement strand
CCGTCTCCACGGCCAACCGGCCAACCAGGCCACCACCGACATAAACACCGCCTTCGTCGAAGCGCTGGTCTCGGCCGTGAAAGAATCGCTGGATCACCTCGACATCCTGGCGCGTGCCGAGTACGGACGACTGGCCGGTGGAGATGGAAGCGGACGGCACCCGGTCGAGCTCTAGGGCCCGCGGGAGCTTCGCTTGCACGAGTTGCTACTGGCCATCGACTGCAACTGGCCATCGACGATCGGACCGTGAGGAGGGCGGCCCCACGATGAACAACGGCCTGACGCCGACGATGTTGAGTAGTCCGGCGGCCGATCTTGATCGGCAGCTCGTGCCCGGGGTGCCGCCTGGGGATCGCTGGGTGGCGCAGATCCGCGCGGCTCGGGGGCGGATGGATCGACCCGGCCTCGGGCAAGCATCTCGGCTGGGCGAAACGAGCAGGGCGGAAGAGAATAGGCACCGGCTCCGCAGCCAGTCCCTCGCCCGAGAGATCGCGGAAAAACCTGGGGTGAATCGCTCGAACTACCATCGCTTTCGCTACCCGTGGGCCGCCCGACGGCCCAGAACGACTCAAGACGATCCGGTCGGTCGCCTCAATCGCAAGCCACCCTTCAGCTCGGGTCGCCAGTACACTGAGTTGATGCTGCAACCCTGGTGTGCTGCGGCGGTCGCTCGAGGGAGAACACCGGCATGGCATCCTGGGCTGTTGGAATGGCCGGCGTGATCGGGCTCTGGGCCTTGGCGGGCTCGCCCGTCAGCGCTGCGGAGGCTGCTCGGAGCCCCGATGCCCCGGCAGTCTTTGCCACATCGGCCCGAATCGAGGAGTTTCTCGGGGAGCCGGTTTTTTTGGGCCTTGAGCAGCTCTGGGAGGGCCGCGGCGGCTGGGGCGGCGTGCTCTCGACTCCCGACGGCACCGTCGTCGTCTTCCGGTCCCCCGGGGGCGGCGAGCTGCGGCGGAGTCTCGACGGCGGCACCACCTGGGCCGAGCCGATCGTCATCGATCCGGCGGGCGAACGTGCAACAGCCAACGGCGGCAACGCCCTCGTCGACGAGACGACCGGCGACCTCTTGTTTTTGAACCCGCAGGAGCGGTGGCTCTTTCGCAGCCGCGACGCAGGGCTCACCTGGACCCGTGAGTCAATCAAGGTCTTGCCCGACGGCAACGGACGGGTGCCGGGAATCGAAGGTGCCGGAGCGATGCAGTGCGGGATCAGCCTGGCCTTTCACCCGCACAAGGGCCGGCTCGTGAGCCCGGCCCGAATCATGGGGCCGACAAACTCCAACGACGTGGGGTGGCGGCCCTACCACTACTCGTCGGCGATCTATAGCGACGACCGCGGCCAGACCTGGCAGACGAGCGATCCCTTTCCGGTGATGGGCACGGGCGAGGGTGCGATCGCCGAGCTGTCGGATGGCCGGCTGCTCTACAACTCGCGGGAGCACATGAGCCGAGGCAACCGCTTGTTCGCCACGAGTTACGATGGGGGACGGCTCTGGATCGAGGCCCGGCGGAGCGCCGACCTCCCGGATGGACCGCGGGGCAGTTCTTACGGGCTGATGGGGGGCATGATCCGGCTACCAATCGCCGGCCGCGACATCCTGCTTGCCAGCAACGTCGACACCGACGCCGGGGCGATGCCGGGTCAGGTGGGCGGGTCGATCGCGGAGGGTCGGGAGAAGCTCACCGTCTGGGCGAGCTTGGACGGCGGTCAAACCTGGCCGGTCAAACGGCTCGTGTTCGACGGCCCATGCGGCTACTCAAACCTCGGCGTGGGCCGCAGCGGCACCTCAAGCGCAGGCCGAGTCTTCGTCGCGTTCGAAGGGGGCCCGCAGGGGAGCCATGCCGCGGTGCAGGTGGTGGGCTTCAACCTCGCCTGGCTGCTCGACGGCAGGCCACTGCCGGCGGTCGCACCGCCGACGGTCGCCGCCGCGCCGCGGCTTCTCTTCGATGGAGCGTCGCTTGGTGACTGGAAGCCAACGCCCTTCGGCGGCGAGGGTGCCATCACGATTGACGAAGGTTCTGGCCGGGATGAAGGTCTGATCCGGATTGAGCGCGGCTCAGAGATGAGCGGCATGACCTGGCAGGCTGAGTTTCCGACGCAAAACTATGAGATCGCCCTCGAGGCCCGCCGGGTCGATGGCCATGACTTCTTCTGCGGGCTCACTTTTCCGGTTGCAGATTCCCACTGCAGTCTGATTCTCGGCGGCTGGGGCGGCGGACTGGTGGGGCTTTCGAGCATCGACGGCAACGACGCCGCCAACAACGCAACGACGCAGATCATGTCGTTTGAAACCGGCCGCTGGTATGCCGTGCGGGTGCGGGTGACGCCCGAGCGGGTCGCGTGCTTCCTCGACGATCAGCGGATCATCGATCAGCCGCTCGACGGCCACACGCTCTCGATTCGCACCGAGGTCTCCCCTTCCCTGCCGCTGGGGATCGCCACCTACTCCACCGTAGCCGAATTCCGCCGGCTCTCGTGGCGGCCCGTAGCGGCCGACGAGCCCGATTCACCAGCCGCCGACTAGCGATCCTTAACCTGCGGACTGGTCCCCACCCCCTCGAACCCATCGCCCACGCCCTGAGCCGCCATGACCGAATCCCAACAACCAGCCCAGGACCCTGCCGACGATCCCCTTCGACGTCGAATCGCACGCGAGGCCGGCCGCGGCATGGTGCAGGGTAGCGATGCCCGGCGGGCCACCTTTCGCGCTGCCCGCCGGGTGGCCCGTGACCGGGTGCCGCAGGCTCAGCTTCCTGGCCCGGAGGAGGTGCGAGGTGAGGCGCATCGCCGGCTCGATCCGGCCGGTGCTCTCGCTCACTTCTCGGGCTCGGGCGACCGATTCGACTCCCTCGCCGCCATGATGGCCGTGCTCGCGACCGTGAAGCAACACCCGGAGCGGCACCCGGAGGGCGACTGTCTCGAACACTCGCTCCAGGTCTTCGATCTCGTCTGCCAGGAGCGGCCCTACGATGAAGAGTTGTTGACGGCGGCCCTGGTGCACGACGTGGGACGGGCAATCGACCGCCGCGACAGCGTCATGGCCACGCTTGCCGCCGTGGGCGACCTCGTCACCCCCCGCACCCGCTGGCTCATCGAATCGCTGCCGGCGGCTCGGGCGTACCACGATGGCACACTCGGCCACCGGGCCCGGCGGCGACTGGCATCGCACTCCGACTTTCTCGATGCCCTGCTCCTGGCTGAGGCCGACCGGCGGGGGCGGATGAGGGGCTACGAAACGCCCTCACTCGAAGAGGCGTTGGCAGTGCTCCGTGGCCTTGAAGCAGCCGAACAGCAGTCCTGATGCAGGCCGACCGGCCCCCGTTTTTTTTGCTCACTGCGGTGACTCGCCGCCGAGTGCCTGCCGAACAGCCTCCCGAGCCTCCCGCCAGCGGGTCTTCACGGTGCGTTCTGAACACTCGAGCAGCCGCGCGATCGTCTTTTGATCCGCACCGAGATACCAGACCAGGTGAAACACCTCCCGCTGCTCGGTGGGCAGTGTGTCTATGACATCGTGAAACATCGCCCAGCGATCGAGCGGCTCATCGGCCGCCGGGACCTGCTCGACCGCTAATGGAGGTGGCTCAGCCAGATCGTCGGGGTCGAGCCCGCGAGCCTGGGTGGCATGATTGGCTTCAAACGACATCGGCCCACGATACCGCCGTGCCAGATCAATCAATTCCCGGTGCAGTTGGGTAGCGGCCAGCGCCATGATCGCCCGCGATGAATCGGGCTGCACGTGGCCCAGGGCCCGATGCAGCCGCATCACCGCATTTTGAAACACGTCGTCGGTGTCGTCCCAGCGACGCACCTTGGGAAACCTTGACAACATCCGGCTGGCAAGAATCCGCAGCCGGCCGCTGGTGATCTCGATGATCCGGTTTCGGGCCTCAGGTTCACCAGCCGCCAGTCGGTCGAGCCAGAGCGAAATTTCCGAACTGTCTGAGTCAGCAGATTCAGCAGAACCCGGTTTTTCCATGATTCAGCCGCCCGGAGCCTCGAAGCATCCCATTGAGATCTTTTATACACCCGCCGCGAAACCCACCCGATAAGGGATGTCCCAGGCCCGGCAGTTTCTCGGTATTTCCCGCGGTTTTCTCCAGTTCAAAAAAACTTTTTGCCCCTCAGGGATGCCGTACTCGCTTTAGCCTTATAGGCGGAAGTCTCGGAGTGACTTCGATGAATATGGCTGGGCTCACCCGCCCTTCGTGGCGGCCATTACAAACTGCAGTCCTGGGCCTTGAGCCTGAGGAAACCGATCCCGTCGCGATCATTCTGGCAGCCCAACTCCGGCTGCGTCGACACCGCCGGCAGTCTCCGGCCCGTCGGCCGGTCAGGAATGGGAGTGATTCGACCGCCGAGATGCGTAGGATCGTCTTCGCCCGGGATTCGCTGCTCCAGCACGTCGTGGAGCGGTGGTCTCCAACAATAGACTGCCGCGGATTCCCGACCGACCATGAGCTCACAGCGGAGTCCAGATAACGAGTCTGGGCAAACGGATTCAGCCGGCGAGCTGAATTCGGACGACCCAGGCTCTGCACTGACCGGGGCCACCGATCATTTCGGACTTGGAAAGCCTGCCCCGCCCGCAGGGTCGTTTGCCGCCGGTGACAGGGTGGGTCCGGTGACGATCGTCCGGCTGATTGGGGCCGGAGGCATGGGGCTCGTGTACGAAGCCACGCAGGACAGTCCCGCTCGACGGGTGGCGGTCAAATTGCTTCGGGCCGGAGCGACTCTTTCAGAAATTGCCCGCCGGTTTTTTCAGGAGGCCGACTTTCTCGCCCGGCTTCAGCATCCGCACATCGCTCAGGTGCACCTCGCCGGGATCGCCACCACCCCAGCCGGCGATTTTCCCTACCTGGTGTTGGAGTTGATCGAAGCCGCGGCGCCGGTCACCGACCATGCGGAACAGCAGCGACTCCCGGCCCGCGAGCGGGTTGTGTTGTTCACAGCTGCGGCCGCTGCCGTCGCCCATGCCCACCGCTCGGGCGTGGTCCATCGCGATCTCAAGCCCGGCAACATCCTCGTCAGCGACACCGGCAGCCTGCGGGTCATCGATTTCGGCGTGGCCCGCCTGCTGGCCCCTCACCCAACCGACGCGACCGCCGCCACCCAGGCCGGCGCACTCCTCGGCACCGTGCGGTACATGAGTCCAGAACAGTTGGGCCTTGACGACAGGGCGGTCGATACCAGGACCGACGTGTACTCGCTCGGTCTGGTGCTCCATGAACTGCTACTCGGCGAATTGCCGTACGAACTCCGTGGCCGCCCCCTGCTGGAGGCGACAGCGCTGCTCGCTCAGCGAACGGTCTCGGATCCGCGGCCGCTGGCGCGCCGGCTCCGCAATCGCGTTCCCCCTGGCGATGCAAAGCCGCTCGCCGTGATTCTCGCCACGTGTCTGGAGCCCGAGGCTGGCCGACGGTATGCCGATGCCGGTGCACTCTTGGCCGACCTCGACCGCTGGCTGGCCGGCGAACCGATTCGGGCCCGGATGCCGACGCTGACTGAGTCACTTGCTCGGCTGGCCCGCCGTCACCGAACCGCGGCCATCGCCGCAGCGGCGGTGCTGGCCACGCTCGTAGCCGCAGTCGCCGGAGTCTCCTGGTTCTCACTGGTCGCAACCCGGCAGCGAGCCGAGGCGTTCACCGCGAGATCGCTCGCCGAGCAGGCATTCGCCGCCGCGGAGCAGGAACGCCACGAGGCCGATGCCCGGGCGCGCGAAGCCCGCCAGCAGCTGTATTTTTCCACGGTTCTGCTCAGCGCTGAGGCCCGCGACCGGGCCAATCTCACGGAGGCCCGCCGGCTGTTCGCCGAGGCCGAGCACCTAGCCGCCAGCCAGGCCGGTGAAACCCCGGAACTCGACTGCCTCGCCGCCTCGCTCGACGAGTCGCTGGCCGTCTGGCCGGGCCGAGACGGCACCGTCCATGCTGTGGCGTGGTCACCCATCGATCAGCGTGTAGCGCTCGGCACGGCCGACGGCCGAATCTGGCTCTGGCAGCCTGGAGCCGGACCTATGCAGAGCGAATCAATGCAGCCGACGACCGCTGCTCTTTCGCCACACGACGGGCCGGTCTGGGCGGTGGCCTTTTCACCGGATGGCCGACTCCTCGCCTCGGCCTCGGCGGACCAGACGGTGCAGATTCACGCGGTCGAATCCCACGAACTGATCGCCTCGCTTCGCAGCCATGCCGCTGCTGTCTACGGCGTGGCATTTTCCCCCACGGGCCTACTCCTAGCGTCAGCCTCCCGAGACGGCACCGTGCGGCTCTGGGACACGACGACGTGGGAGGAGCAGGGCCAACTGGTGGGGCACGCTGCGACGGTGTTTTCCGTCAGCTTTTCTCCGACCGGCCAACAGATCCTCACTGCCTCCCGCGACGGCACAGCCCGCCTTTGGGATATCGTCACCCGGCAAGAACAGCTGGCCGTGAGCCACGGCGACACGCGGGTTTTTTCCGGCATCTTTTCAGAGGACGGACAGCGGTTCGCGACGGCCGGCGAGGATGCCACAGCCAGGGTCTGGCAGTCTGCCGATGGACGGTCGCTGGCCGTGCTCCGCCATCCGCTGCGGGTCAATTCCGTTGGGTTTCTCGCCGACCGTACGAGCCTCGTCACGGCCTGCGGTGACGGCCTGGTGCGGGTCTGGAACACCGCGGCTGGCACCGAAGAAGCCAGCCGCCGGGGGCACGCAGCTGGTGCCTGGACGCTGGCGATTTCGCGGGAAACCCAGCTGGCTGTAACCGGTTCGGCCGACGGCACGGCCCGCCTCTGGAATCTCGCTCCTGCTGGCGGCCCGGTCGTGTCGCTCGGCGGCCGCGGCCTCGCTCTATCGTATTCGTCCGCAGGCAATCGGCTCGCCGTCGGCCTGGCCGATGAACGGGCCGCCCTCCTGGAACCAGACACGCTTGCCGAACCACGACAGCTCGCAGCCGGGGTGGCCGGCCGGGTGAACGACGTCACCATGACAGCCGATGGCCAGACCCTCTTCGCGGCCTGCGATGACGGTTCCGTCCGCCGCTGGGCACTGCCGAAGGGCCTCCCACTGCCGCCGCTGCCGCTCCATCGCCGGCGGGTCTATTCGGTGGCCATCTCCCCCGACGGCCGCACGCTGGCAACGGCCTCCGAGGATCGATTCGTCCGGCTTGTCGACCTGGAGACCGGAACCGAACGACTGTCACTCAAGCATCCCCGGCGGGTTTTCTGTGCGGCCTTCCTCCCCCTTGGTCAGAGCGTTGCCACCGCCTGCGAGGATCGGCTCGTGCGAATCTGGAATACTGATACCGGCCTTGAACTCGGCACGTTGGCCGGCCATGAGGGACCGGTGAATTGGGTCTGTCTGTCGCCTGATGGCTCCCGAATCGCCTCCGCCTCGTCCGACGGCACCGTGCGAATCTGGCCATGTGATGGAGTTGGGTCGCCGCAGATTCTCACGGGCCCAGCCCGCCAGATCTGGAAGGCAGCCTTTTCGCCCGATGGCACCCGGCTGGCGGCCTGCTCGGCCGATACGACGGTGCAGATGTGGGATGTGGCGAGTGGCCGTCCTGTGGCCATGCTTCGTGGCCACACCGACCAGGTCTGGGGAATCGCCTTCGCCCCGAGCGGCCGGGGGCTGTTCTCAACCTCATGGGACGGCACGCTCCGGGCCTGGGGCCTCTCTTCAGCCAGCCTTGTCCGTACCCGCCAGGCCGGCAGACCTGAGTGAGCACGACTCACCGGCCGGCGAGCACCTGCCCGAGCGTTTCCTGAAGCACCGCAGCGCTCCGCTTGAGGCCCTGGAGTTCCTTGGGCCACAGTTCAACCTCGATCGTCTTCTCCGCTCCGCCTCGCCCCACGACCGTGGGCACCGAGAGGGCAACGTCCCGCAGGCCGTAGCAGCCCCGCTGCACCGTGGACACCGGCAGCAGCCGCTTCGAATCAAGGGCGATCGCCTGAATCACCTCGGCGATCGACACGCCCACCGCGAAACCAGCGCCGGTCTTCTTCTTGATCATCTCGGACCCCGAGGTCTTGGCCCGCAGAAAGACCTCTTCGCCCACTCGCGGCGTGAAGCCGGGATACTTTTCGAGCGGCAGCCCGGCGATGCTCGCACTGCTCCAGATCGGCACCATGCTGTCGCCATGCTCGCCCAGGATCATCGCCTGCAGCTGCGTTGCTGGGGCGGCAAGCCGCTGGGCCAGAAGGCTGCGAAATCGGAGCGTGTCGAGTAGCGTGCCGAGGCCGATGACGCGGCCCGCGGGTAACCCCAGGTCTTGTTCGGCCAGGAAGGTGAGGATGTCGACCGGATTGCTCACCACGAGCACGGTGGCGTCGGCCTTGATGCCCTGGGCCTGGATCGTGCCCAGGATTGTGCGGAACAGCTCGACGTTGCGGTTGATCAGCGCGAGCCGGCTCTCGTCGGGCTTTCGCCGCAGTCCGGCGGTGATGCAGATCAGGTCGGCATCGGCGAGGCACTCGTACCCGCCGGACCGGATCACCTGGTCGGCGATTGCCGCCGTGCCGTGGAGCATGTCGAGCGCCTGTCCGTCGGCCAGGTCCGCGTTGGCATCCACGATCAGGATCTCGTGCACGATTCCACCCAGTTGGAGCGCGAACCCCGCCGAGGCTCCGACGATCCCACCACCACCGACGATTCCAACCTTCATGATGCTGCTTTCTCCGGTGCTTCGCTCATGCCGCCGGGATGCCCAATTGCCGGCAGACCTGTTCAGTGACAGCCTTCACCAGCGCCTCAGTGTCGAGGCCGGCTGGCACAATCGGACGACTGGCATTTTCGGGATCAGCGCCCATCGGTGGCGGGGCGTCGAAGGCACTGCGGGTGACGCCCGTCTGGCCCCAGCTGGCACGAAACACGTCGTTCGCACAGATGTCGCAGTTTTCCATCTCGGGCTCCAAGCGGGGATCGGTGTAGCCCCACGTCGCCTTGAGGTCGAGCAGTTCGCGAGTCTCTTGCTTGGTCAGGTAGGTGACCCGGCCGAGGTCCTTGGCCAGCATCAGGATCCGGCAATAGGCGTCGAGGATCTCGGTCCACCAGTACGCCTTTTCGACCGACTCGCCAAAGCTCACGGTGCCGTGGTTGGCCAGAATTACGACATTCGACTTTTTGACGTACGGCCGAACCGTGTCGGCAAACTTTTGGCCGCCTGGGGTCTCATAACGGGTGATCGGCACGTCGCCGAGAAACACCTCCACCTCCGGCAGCACGCACTGCGGAATCGGCTCCCGGGCCACGGCGAAGGCGGTGGCGTGGGGCGGATGGCAGTGGACGACCGAGCGAATGTCGGGGCGTTCCTGCATGATCGTGAGGTGGAGCAGCACCTCACTCGACCGCTTCCGCTGACCGGCCAACTGGTTGCCCTCCATGTCCACGATGCAGAGATCAGCGGGCTTCATAAATCCCTTCGAGATCATCGTCGGGGTGCAAAGCACCTCGTTCGGCCCGAGCCGGTAGGAAATGTTGCCGTCGTTCCCGGCGGCGAAGCCCTTGTCGTAAAGCCTCCGGCCGATGTCACAGATCTCCTCCTTGAGCTGGGCGAGCGTCTTCTGGGGGGCGGCAACAGCGGGGGGCTGGTAGACCATGATGCGGGGCTCCTGAAGGGGTCGAGGGGGTTCTTGATGAAGGGGTTGTGGGTGTGCTGGCGGCTCAGGCTCGGTCGCCGACGGGCCGCTTTCCTGGCTTAACGATTCTTGCCCACTTTTCGGGTCGCGGTCGGATGGCTGATGGTATGAGTCATTCTGGTTGTGATGCCTCGAGGGCCAGATCGAGCCGGTCGAGGATGGCTGCGATATAGGCATCGACCGGCTTGTCGACCGGCCGAAAGGGCTGGGCGGCCTCGCCCCCCTCGCTCAAGGCCACGAGTTGACCCTCACCGGCCCCTACGTCGTCCCAGGCCACGAGCGGTTCCGCCGGGCCGTCGCCAACGGCCAAGTCGGCGAGACCGAGTGGCACGATGAGCCGCAGCGGCCCCCCTCGGATCGAGGGATGGGGCTCCACGAGCGTCACAGTTCCGATTGTTTTGCCGATTCTCATGGGTTCGCTCCGGCCGTGGGAAAGTTGGATCGGGGGTCGGTCAGGTCGTTGTTGGTCACCAGACCTGTCAGTGTTCTTTGCAGCCGCAGCCGGCGGCACGGTTGGCAAGCGGGGCGGGCGTTTCTCCAGCCGGCCGCGTCGCCAGATCGACCGCCAGCCGGACGATCGCAGCGGCAGGGAAGCTGGCGGGATCGACCACCAACAGGTTGGCGTTGCACTCAGTGGCCGCGGCGGCAAGGGCGGCTGGGTCACGGGCCGTCACGGCCCGGAGGCTCGTCGAGCGGTTCGCCAGGGCGGCGGCCAGCGCCGGCCGGCCCGCGAGGAGCACTCCCCGGGATCCGTCGCGGGAAGCGCGCAGGGCCAGCGCTGCCACCACGTCGGCGATCCCGCTGGCGGGTAGGTGGGCGGCGGCCGGCACTACCCGGACGATGGCGGCAGCGCGAGTGGCCGCATCGGGGCCACACTCGGCCTGGGCGACGAGAAACGGTCCGCGGATCCAAGCGGGCTCGCTCGGGGCGAAAGCCCGATCGATCAGGAGCCCCTTGTCGCGGGCATGATCACGTGCCGAGGGTGTGATCACCGCGGTCGGAGGCACGATCACGCGACTGGTTCCGACCGGCAGCTTTTCAAGCGCAGCCAGCGAGATCACGGCGGAGCAGAGCCTCGGTCCCGCGGCAGCCGCCGGGGTTTCGCGGGCTGGGGCCGTCGGCGGGGTTGAGGCGGCTGACCCGGGCAGCGTGGCGGTCTGCCCTTCCGGCTTATCCCGAGCGAGGGTCAGACGACGAAGCACTTCGGACACGAGGTGGCGAACCAGCTCGGCATCCAGCGGCGCGACGGTGGTGGAGGGTGTGGCCATCTCAGCGGTCGACCAGTCCGATCGTGCTCCAGCGGGCGGGGGTGGTGTCGGAGCCGAGGAGGTCGCGGAGCATCCGGCCGTCGCTGGTGATCACTACCAGGTCGCCGGCCGCAGCCGAGAGCGTGTCGATCACGAGTTGCGGGTCACCATCGGGCGACTTCCGATCGGCGGCCAGCGGCTGCCCAACCAGCAGACGGGCGCCGACCAGCGACGGATGCTTCACCGTCGCGGTCGCGGTACCGATGATCCGAGCAATCTGCATGGTAAGGGCTTCTTCGCTGGGGGATTCAGGAGAGCGAGTCGGGGCTGCCGAGCACGCGGAGATCGTCCACAAGCGTGCAGCGACGCTGGCGGGTGAAGGTCAGCGGCGTGGTCACGCCCTCGCCGGTCGGCGTGGCGATTGAAAACGAAAGGTAGCCCTCCCCGCCGAGTCCCAGCCCGGCTACGCTCGGACCGTTCTTCACGAACAGCGTCGTGTCGAGCAGCCGGCCCATCCGGGTCATGGCCCGAACATCGTTGGAATGAATTATTGCCGTATGGCGGAAGCCGTGCTCGCTCTCGTAGGCCCGCTGGATCGCCTCGTCGACGTCGCGGCACCGCACGAAGGGCACGAACGGCATCATCTGCTCGGTCGGCACGAAGGGGTTGTCGACGTCGGTCTCGCCGAACACGAGCTCCAGCCGATCATCGGCTTGCGCGCCGGCAGCGCGAGCGAGCACGGCTGCGTTCTGGCCAAGCAGGTCCTTGCAGGGCACCGGGTGGCGATGGGGGCCCTCGCCGGCCATGACGATCGCCCGGTTCGTCAGGGCGTCCACCTGGGCGGCGTTCAGCCGTAGCGCTCCGGCCCGCTCCATTGCCGCCAGCAGCCGGTCGAAGACACCCTCGACAACGAACACCTGCTTCTCGCCGATGCACAGGAGGTTGTTGTCGTAGGCCGCGCCTTGAATGATTGACCGGGCCGCCCGATCCAAGTCAGCGGTGGCATCGACCACCACCGGCGGATTGCCAGGCCCGGCCACGATCGCCCGCTTGCTCGACTGCAGCGCCGCTCGAGCCACTGCCGGACCGCCAGTCACGCAGATCAGCTTCACGCCCCGGTGGTTGAACAGTTCGCTGGCGCTCTCGAGGGTGGGCTCGGCCACGAGGCTTACGAGGCTGTCGATCCCGAGGTCGCGGTGGATGGCGGCATTGAACCGCCGCACCCCCTCGGCGGCGACCTTCCGACCGCTCGGATGCGGGTTGACCACCACCGAATTACCGGCCGCGATCATGTTGATGGCATTGCAGCCGATTGTGGGGAGCGAATGCGTGACCGGGGTGATGGCGGCAATCACCCCGAACGGGGCATGTTCGATCACGGCCAGGCCATGGTCGCCGCTGAAGACCTCGCTGGTGATGAACTCCACACCCGGCACCTTCTCGCCGAGCACCTTCAGCTTCTCGATCTTGTGCTCCAACCGGCCGATCTTCGTCTCGGCAAACTCCATCCGCCCCAGTTCCTCGGCGTCATCGATGGCGATCCGGCGGATGTGGGCGATCGCGCGGCGGCGGCCGTCCATGCCCAGCGACTCGAGCTGATGGAACGCCGACTCGGCGGCCACGACGGCATCGCTGACGGTGGCGTGGATGCCGTAGGCGGCCGCGGGGCGGGAGGCGCCGGCGGCCCCGGACGATCCCGCCGCCGCTGACGCATCGACACCGGGCTGTCGCACGGCCTCAGCCGCGGGAGCGCCGTTCTGCTGGCCAGCGGCGATCTCGGCGATCACCCGGCGAACGAGGTCGGCAATCTCGGGGGCGGTGGGCGTGCTGCTCATGGACTAGCTCCTGGAAAAAACGTCTTGGCCATCAACCCTGACCGAGTCGATCAGGCCGATCACGACTGCGTCGATCGGGAGCGATTTGGTCTCGGGGGTGAGCCGGGCGCTCGAGCCCTGGGTCACGAGCACAAACTGCCCCTCACCGGCCCCGAGCGTGTCGACGGCGATGAAGGTGCGGCCGGTCGAGACCAGCCGCGACCGTGACTTTTCGTCGAGCCGGTAGGGCTCCACGACCAACAGTTTTTGGCCGGTCATCGTGGCCGTCTTGTGCGTGGCCACCACCGAGCCTGTCACCTGAGCGATGAACATCAGCCACCGTTCCTTTCGGGCATTGGGTCTGGCGTTTGGTCTGGCTTCTGATCGGTCCCGCGGCCCTCGGCCGCGAGGAGATCGCGAGCCTGACGGGCCACGATCAATTCTTCGTTGGTCGGAATCACCCACACGGCCGTCTCCGCGCCGGCCGCCGTGATCGGTCGCTCACCCGAGGTCCGGGCCTCGTTCGCGGCCGGGTCGATCGCGATCCCAAGATCCGCGAGGCCGGCGAGCACCGCAGCCCGCGTAGCAGGGGAGTTTTCCCCGATCCCGCCGGCGAAGCCGATGGCGTCGAGGCCACCGAGTTCCACGAGTCCGCCCCCGAGCCAGTGGCGGATGGCGGCCACGTACATCTCGATTGCCTCGCGGGCCGGTTCGCTGCCGGCCGCCGCGGCCGCCTCGAGATCTCGCATGTCGCCCGAGGTACCCGATATGCCGGCCAGCCCCGCCTTCGTCGAAAGCTCGACCAGCAGTTCATCGAACGACCGACCGGTGGCCTTCGCCACGTGGAGCACGGCGTAGGGGTCGAGATCCCCCGCCCGGTTGTTCTGAGGCAGGCCCGACTGCGGGCTCATGCCCATCGAGGTGCCCACGCTCTGGCCGCCGCGGATCCAGCAGACGCTGCTTGATCCGCCGAGGTGGCAGGAGATCACCCGCAGCGGCCGGCCGGGCTGGGCCGACACGAGGGCCGAGAGCCGTTCCGCCACGAACCGGTGGCTCGCACCGTGGAAGCCCCAGCGCCGTACCAGATGCTGCTCAGCCCATTCCGTCGGCACGGCGTACCGGGCGTTTCGCCGGGGAATCGTGGCATGGAAGCCGGTCTCAAAGGCGGCGACGAGCGGGACCGCGGGCAGCCGTTTTCCCACCAGCCGCATCGCCTGCACATAGGGCGGGTTGTGCGCTGGAGCGACTGCCGCCATCTCCTCCATGGCCGCAAGCACATCGGGCGTGACCCGCACCACACCCCCTGCCCTGCCTCCATGCACCGCCTTGAACCCTACCGCCGCCACGTCGGCCGAACTCCGCAGCGGCCCGCCGGGGCCGGTGAGCTGCCCGAGGGCCGCCTCCAGGGCCGCGGCATGATCGGGCACCGCCATCACCGACTCCAGCGCAGTCCCGTCAGCCGAGGCATAGACCCGGCTCTCAGCAGCGCCGATCCGTTCGACCCCGCCCCGCGCACGCTCCACGCCCCCCGCCACCCCGGCTGTTTCCGGCAGGTCGAAGAGACGGTACTTGAAGCTCGTGGAGCCCAGGTTGGCGACGAGGATGTTCATCAGGCGAAGAACACGCTGACGAGGGTGTCGGCCGGCCGGGGAATGACGTGGCTGGCGACCAGCTCGCCCACCTGCTGGGCTGCGTTGGCACCAGCCTCGACCGCCGCCCGCACACTGCCCACATCGCCCTGCACCACCGTCGCCACGAAGGCATTGCCGATGCTGACTCGCTTGAGGATCTTCACGTTGGCTGCCTTGGCCATCGCATCGGTGGCCTCGACAAGGCCGACGAGTCCTTTGGTTTCCAGAATTCCGATCGCCGTGTTCATGGGTTCTCCCTGGGTAAAATTGAAAAAGATTTGGTTCTGATTCCGTCGTAAAACGCTATCGCGCACGTCTGGTCAGCCCGCCGTCGGCAGCACGATCCCGAGGTCCTCATGCGGACGCGCGATCACCTGCACACTCACCACATCACCGATCCGGCCGGCCGCAGCCGCTCCGGCGTCGGTCGCCGCCTTCACCGCGGCCACGTCGCCGGTGACGAACGCCGTCACCAGACCGCTGCCGATCTTGTCCCAGCCCACGAAGGTGACATTCGCTGCCTTCATCATTGCGTCTACCGCCTCGACGAGCGTGGTGAACCCCTTCACCTCGATCATGCCGAGGGCATCGATGTTTTTCGCCATCTGTTGCTCCGCTCCTGTTTGCTCTGCACCATCGTCCCGAGCAGGGCCGCGCCCCGCCGACCGCGCCGGCACGCGCCGGCTCCGCGGTTGTGTCTCAGTGCTGCGACGGCCGCTGCCGCCGGCAGATTGGTTTGCCATCAGGCCTGCCTCACCAGTTCGACGCTTGTGGCATGGTCCAGGTCGGCTGCGTTGCCCTCATCGGTGTCGATGTGAACCTCGAGTTTGCTCCTGGCATCGGCACGGACGAGTAGATCGCGAAACACGGCGCTCGAGCTGCCCTTGATCACGAGACTCAGCCGATCGCCGTCCTTGACGCCGTATCGCTCGGCATCAGAGAAATTCATGTGGACATGCCGCTCGGCCCGAATCACCCCCTCGGAGAGTTCCACGGCCCCGGCCGGCCCCACCAGTACGCAGCCGGGCGTGCTGGCAATCCTGCCGCTGGCCCGCACCGGCAGGTCGATCCCGAGTGAGATTCCGTCAGTGAAGGCGAGTTCCACCTGCGAGGCCTTTCGCGTGGGGCCGAGCACCCGCACCGTGGGGAGCATCTTCCGTTTGGGCCCCACGACCATCACTGTCTCCTCGGCCGCGTAGAAGCCGTCTTGGTACAGGTTTTTCATCGGGGTGAGGGTGTGGCCGGGGCCAAACAGCTTCTCGACATGCTCGTCCGTCAGATGACAGTGCCGAGCCGAGATGCTCACGACGAGCTTTGCAGCAGCCTCGGCCGTCGACTCCGGGGCCGGGGCCCGGGAACCCAGCACGAGTTCCCGCACGATCCGTTCCACGGTAGTTCGATTGAGTCCGGGTGATGCAGCGATCATGCCGGGTGGCTCCTGCGGTGGACAGAATTCAGCGCGGCATGTGGCCGGGCCGACTCGGGCGCCTCAGCCACATCCGCCAGAAGAAGCTTCGGACCCGCGGCCGTGATCTCCTGCTGCCACCGAGCCGAGAGATCGCCGTCGGAGATCACCAGGTCGATCTCAGCGAGGGCCGCGACGAGCGTCAGGCTCTTGCGGCCAAACTTGGAACTGTCGGCCACCACGATCACCCGGCCAGCGGCCTTGAGCATCGCCTGCTCGGTCTCGGCCAGAAGCAGGTGGGCGTTGAAGAGCCCCTCTGCGGAAATACCCGCGGCCGAGAGGACCGTTGTGGTGACATGGAGTCGACCAAGCAACTCGTTGGCATAGGGGCCGAGGCAGACACCGGTGCGAGGCGACACATAGCCGCCCAGGAGCACGAGGTCGGTCCGCAACTCCGAGACAAAAAGGTTGGCTACCGGCAGGCTGTTGGTCACGACCTGAAGCGACCGGCCAACCAGCAGCCGCGCGACTTCGTACGTCGTGGTGCCGCCGTCGAGGAGCACGGTCTCACCAGCGGCGATCTCCTCGACCGCCCGCTTGGCGATCGCTTGTTTGGCAGCCCAATGCGTTGGCTGCTGACCAAAATCACCGCCCGGCCCCGAGCCACCGGCGTAGACCACGCCACCGTGAGTCCGACGGGCCGTGCCTTGTTCCTCGAGGACATCGAGATCCCGCCGAGCCGTCGACTCGGAAACGCCGAGCTCACAGACGATTTCGTCGATGGAGGCAAAGCCGCGTACGCGAATCAGATCGAGAAGGCGGCTGCGGCGTTTGAGGTTTTGCACGATCTCACCCGGTTCCTGGGTGTGATTCTGATTGAAATTCACCATGAAGCAACCTTTGCGGCCGCTTCATTCCGCTTTTTGCCCTAATTTATGCCTGGTTTCCGTCATTGTGTGAAGTAATTCCCCCAGGCCGCGGTCCAGGCGGGGCAGGAAACGTTTGCCCCGACTCCTGCGAGCGGATTCGAGCCGGGTGGAGCACCGGGGACATGGTGCGGTGAAAGTCGCGTTGCAGGCGAAGACTAGGCTGCGGATGTTTGGCGACCGTATGTCGACGCTCCCCCATTGTTGCCCGACCGCCAACTCGTCGCTCGAGTTTCGTGGGATTTGCTTCCGCGACTTTCGTTCGGGTTTTCGCCCTCGGCGGTGACTGTCATGAACGTTCTCAGCCTGGTGCATCGATCGGGTCGATCCCCCGGCCCGGCTTTCGTCTTTGCGGAAACCAGCGACCTCCTCCTGGCCCGAGTGGTGGGCTGTGGTTCGACGGCTCCGGGAGCCGCCGTGGCCGCTTTCGCCAACAGCCTGGCCGACTATCCGGCCGAGTCCCAGGCTGGGCCTCGCATCAGGCCAGCGGGGCTGATCAACGAGACGATGAGCCGCCCTGGCCGTTGCGTTGAAACCTGGCTGGCCTGGGGAGCCCTGGCCGAAGAGGACACTGCCACGCCCGTGGGGCTGGTGACCCTCGTGACGGCCTACCGTGGCGACCAGACCCGCCATTCAATCGGCTGGCTGCTCGTGCACCCGGACGCCCGTCGTCGTGGCCTGGGCCGGATGCTCGTCGCCACGGCGCTCGCCGCCGCAGATTGCCAGGCCGCCCGCGAGGTCTGGGTGGAAACCAAGGCCCACTGGACTGCCGCCATCCGCTTCTGGCGAGCCTGCGGCTTCGCGGAACCGGCTCGGCCGATCAGCGAATCGCCTGCTTGAGCCATGCTCCGGCGCCCAGGAGCGCCACGCCGCTGGTCAGCAGATGAATTCCGATGATCACGCCCAGATAGAGGGCTGCCTGGGCCGGGTTGGCCGTGAACAGGATTCCGCCGAGCACGGCCGTGATCAGGCCATCCACCAGGATCCAGCCCCAGGGATAGTCCCGCGGCACCGAGAACGCGGCGGTGAGCTTTGCAGCCGCCTCAAACAGGATCAGAATCCCGAGAAACACCACCAAGGCCTCGATTCCCACCCCAGGCAGGGCCAGCATCGCCGTGCCGGAGACCAGCGATAGCACTCCGCAAAGCAGCGACAGCCAAAAGCCCCGCCAGGTGTAGGTGCCGAAGGCGGAGACGATCCGCATCACGCCCGCCGCGATCAGCAGGCCGCCGATGAAAAAGTTCACCGTCAGCGACGGGATCAGCGGCCGGGCCAGCGCGGCCACTCCCAGGAGCACCAGCAGAATCCCGAGCCCAAATGACCAGTTGCGAAGCGAGGTGATCGGCCCAGGAGCATATTCAGCGAGCGTTGTCATCGGAGTGAGTGATCCCTGGACGAGCCAAACTGGACGAACGAAACTGTTGTGGTCCCTGAGAGTCTACCCCCGAGCCGGGTACCAGGAAGACCGGATCCTCGGAAGAAAGACCGGCACCTCGGCCCAGGCTGCTGAGCCGCGTCCGGGCCTATCCGTCGGCATGGGCGGCTCGGCGTTTGTCTACACCGCACCCAGCCCTTCCATCCGCCGCCAGGCGCTCATCTGGCCCAAATGCATCATCATGTGGCCGCCGCAATAGAAGGTCTGGACCGAGCCGATCGTGGGAAAGAGCTCACGCATTTTTCCCTCGGATGGGTTGGGCTGCTGAAACACCGCGTCAGACGTGTTTCGGAGGGCCCCGCTGACCATCCGATAGCCTTCGCGGAACAACTCGAGCGTTTCGTCCATCGACGGGTACAGACCGCCGTCGGCGTCATCACGGCAGGTGGCATCTTTGGAAAACGCGATCTCGAATTCGCTGGGCACCGTCGGGGCCGGATGCCCGATCTGCATCAGAATCTTCGGGGCATAGAGCGAGAGATGCCCATAGACAAAGGCCGGATGATTTGAGACCACGACCACCCCACCGGGCGCGGCAAACCGGGCAAACCTGCTGGCCACAAGATCGGTCGTAAGTCGCTCTGCGTAGCTCAGTGAAACCTTCAGCGAATCAGCGATCACATTTCCGAGCGAACGAGACATGGCTGGGTCTGCTCCAGTGGGGGAGAAACAGGATTGTATCCGGCTTACTGACTGCCGACACCTGATCGGCCCTCAGGTCAGGCCGTGAGTCCCGATTCGGCGAATCGCCTCGGGCAGGGTTTCGCATTCGGCGGCAAACACCCGGGCCGCCAGCGATTCCGGGGAATCATCAGGGAGCACCGGGACCGTCTTTTGAAGCAGGATTCGGCCATGATCGTATTCGTCGTCCACGAGATGCACGGTGCAGCCCGAGACGGTGCAGCCCCGCTCAAGCACCGCCCGGTGAACACTCATGCCGTGAAACCCCCGACCGCCGAAGGCCGGCAGCAGCGAGGGATGAATGTTGATGACCCGCCCGACGAAGGCCCGGGGGATCCGCACGAGGTGGAGAAAACCGGCCATCACCACCAGATCCACGGCCGCCTGGCTACATGCCTGAAAGACCTGATCGCTCCAGGCCTCGATCGCCGACCCAGCCGGCGGCGGCAGCACCCGCACGGGTACGCCTGCCCGCTCGGCGATCCGCACGCCCCGCACGTCGGCCCGACTCGTCACGACCACCGCCACCGAGGCCGCCAGCTTCCCTGCGGCGATCTGATCAAGCAGGTTCTCGAGGGTTCGCCCAGAGCCAGACAGGAGCACTGCCAATGAAAGTCGCCGCGACCCAGTCATGGGGCACCACGCACCGGCCGAACCTCGAGCACGAGTGGGTGACCGTCGATGTCGATCGCCTCGCCGGCGAGCTCACCGGCCGCCACGCAGGTGGCAGACGCGGCGAGCGTCTCTGCCGCCACGTACTCGAGGTGGGCCTCGAGCGCGGCCCGGAGTTCGGCCGAGGGCGTGGCGAATGAGAGCTCGATCCGGTCGGTGAAGTCGAGGTCGAGGGTCTTGCGGCTAGTCTGCACGGCGTGCACGACTTCACGAACGAGTCCCTCTGCGATCAATTCCGGCGTGAGTGCGCTTGCCACCACGACCACCGCCCGGGGCCCCTCTGCGGCGGCCCAGCCCGGCTTGGCTGCCGTGCGGACGATCAGGTCACCCTCCTCGAGCATCAGTTCACGACCCTCGGCCAGAGGCACGATCGCCTGGCCCCGCTTTTGGATCGCGGCCAGGATGGCATTGGCATTGGCCGCCGCAATCGCCGCCCGGGCTTGAGGCAGGTCTTTGCCGAGCCGCGGCCCGAGTTTTTTGAGGTCGGGCAGCAGGCTCCGCGTGATGTATCGCTCCGGCTCGTTGCAGATCTCGAATTGCTTCACATTGAGTTCGTCGCAGACCAGATCGGCATGGGCCGCGAGCCATGCTTCATCGCCGAGATCGGGGTCTGCCAGAATCACCTCGACCTTCGAGAGTGGCTGCCGCACCTTGAGCTTCTCGGCCGCCCGGGCGGCCCGACCGAGCGAGGCCACGTCGCGAACCAGCGCCATCCGGCGCACCAGCGGACGGTCCACGAGCGTCTCGTCCCCCACGGGATAATCGGTGAGGTGCACGCTCTCCAGCACCCGCGGGCCAAACTGAGACACCGCCAGATTGTGCCAGATCGCCTCTGTCACAAACGGCACGAAGGGGGCCGCCAGCCGGGTGACCGTGAGCAGGGTCTCGTAGAGCGTCCAGTAGGCGTCGAGCTTTGCAAGATCAGCGGCTGGGCCCGCCTCGGCCTTTCCGGCCGCCCAGAATCGGTCGCGGCTGCGGCGAACAAACCAGTTGCTCATCGCATCCACGAGCCGTGAGAGTTCACCGGCTGCGCCGAAGTGGTCGTAGGCGTCGAGCCGATCGGTCATCGAGGCGGCCGTCGCATGAAGTTCCGAGAGCATCCAGCGGTCGAGTTCCGATCGCTCAGCCGGCGGCCGCCAGCCCCGCGCTCTCGCCAGATCAGCATGGTCGAGCGAGCCGGGCTGTTCGAGGGCCGCCCCTGGATCGAAGCCGTCGATCCGGGCGTAGATCACGAAAAAGGAATAGACGTTCCAAAGCCGCAGCAGAAACTCAGGGATGCTCTCCTTGATGGCCCGTTCGTTGTAGCGGATGCTCGTCCAGGGAGGCTGCGCCGCGAGCAAGAACCACCGCAGGGCATCGGCCCCATGGGTATCGAAGATGGTCGATGGCTCGCGGTAGTTCCGCCGGCTTTTGCTCATCTTCTGACCGTCTTCGCCCAGCATGTGCCCCAGCACGATGCAGGTCTTGAACGGGTGGGGATAGCCCTCCACGGGCGGCGGCGCATCGGTATACGCGAAGCCTCCCCGGCCGACTCCCGCCTGCCCGCCGAATAGGAGCGTGCTGATCGCCAGCTGGCTGTAAAACCAACCGCGGGTCTGGTCGATCGCCTCGGAGATGAAGTCAGCGGGAAACTGTCCGGCAAACTCGTCGCGGCCCTGGTGCGGCCAGCCCCACTGGGCGAAGGGCATGCAGCCCGAATCAAACCAGCAGTCGATCACCTCCGGGACCCGTCGCATCCGGTTGCCGGGGGCGAAGGGGGAGTCGTAGGTGATTGCATCGATGTAGGGCTTGTGCACGCGGAGGTCGTCGGAGAGGTCGGGCCGGGCACGCTTGGCCGCGGCAAACACCTCCATGCCTGTCGCGCCCGGCTTGGCCAGGAGTGCGTCATACGAGGGTACGGCCTCGGCCTTGCCGGTTTGGTCGCAGATCCAGATCGGCAGGGGTGTGCCCCAATACCGCTCGCGGGACAGGGCCCAGTCGACATTTGATTCGAGGAAGTTGCCGAACCGGCCGTGCTTGATGTGCTCAGGCAGCCACTCGATCCGTTCGTTGTTGGCAAGCAGCTGCTCGCGGAACCGGCTGGTGCGGATGAACCAACTCTCGCGCGGGTATTGAATGAGCGGATCCTGCTCGGCCCGCCAGCAAAATGGGTACTCATGGACGTGCTGCTCCTGGTGGACGAGCCGTCCGCGGGCCCGCAGGTCGCGGGTGATGTCGCGGTCGCAGTCTTTGACGAATCGGCCCGAGCCCAGGGGAAATTCATCGGTGAACATGCCGTCAGGGGCCACGGCGTTGAGAAGCGTCGGGCCGGCACCGGCCGTGAACCGAGCCTGCTCTCCGACGAGCACTCCGTAGTCGACCTCGCCGAAGGCCGGGGCGATGTGGACGATGCCGGTGCCGGAGTCGGTGGTCACAAAATCGGCCGCCACAACCCGCCAGGCGGCCGGCTCGTGGCTCCCATCGGCAAGCGGTTCTTGGACAGGAACGCCCGCGGGCCGGTAGGTGTCGAATGGGGGCAGGTAGGAACGGCCCACGAGTGTTCCGCCGGGCAGCCGGTCGATGACATTGAATTCCTTTTTCATTTTTTCCGCCAGCCGCGCTGCCAGCGGCTCGGCCACCACGAATTCGCCCGCCACGCCCGGCTCTTGGAGCACGACGTACTCAAGGTCGGCCTTTACGGCGGCGAACTGGTTCGAGGGAAGCGTCCAGGGCGTGGTGGTCCATGCCACGAGACTGCGTTGGGTAGGCTGCCCCTCGTCGTCAAGCAGCGGGAAGGCTACGTAGACGCTCGGATCGGCGACCTCGCGATAGCCCTGCCCCACTTCACCCGCCGAGAGGGCCGTGCCCCCCTGCGCCCACCACCAGACGATCTTGTGGCCCTTGTAAAGCAGACCGCGTTCGAAGAGTTCTGCCAATGCCCACCAGACGCTCTCCACAAACGGCTTGTGGTACGTGACATAGGCCTGGGAGAGGTCGATCCAAAATCCGATCCGCTCGGTGAGCGTCTCCCACTCTTTCATGTACCGCCAGACGCTCTCCTGGCACTTGTGAATGAAGGGCTCGACGCCGTGGGCCTCGATCTCGGCCTTGGAATGGATGCCGAGTTCCTTGCAGACCTCCACCTCAACGGGCAGCCCGTGCGTGTCCCAGCCTGCCTTCCGCTCGCAGAACTCCCCCCGCATGGTGCGGTAGCGCGGGTAGAGATCCTTGATCGTGCGGGTCAGGCAATGGCCCGGATGTGGCATGCCATTGGCCGTGGGCGGCCCTTCATAAAAGACAAACGGCGCCGCCCCGCGGCGGCGTTCGAACGACTTGGCATAGGTTCCATGTTCCCGCCAGAAGGCGGCGATCTGCGTCTCGAGGGCGGGAAACTCGGGCTTGCCGCGGACGGGGTCGAACATGGGCGTAGGGGCGATACCGGGGGGAGGCCGGCGGGGCGTCTCCGGCCGGAAAAACGCCATCCTACCGTGGCCGGAGCCGGCCCCACAGGGGGCCATGGGTTCCGAGTGCGGAGGTCGGGAGCGATCAGACCAGCCGGTCAGGTTGACGCCCCAGCAGCATTCCCGATACTGCCTCTCGACAAACCTTGAAGGCGATACCAATCGCCGTGCGCCAAAAACCTTGTGGACGCGTCCATGGCCGACTCCGTCTCTCCTTCGCGTCGAATCGTCCTCCTCACGGAGGGCCATAGCGAGCCCGTGGCTGGCAAGACGGCCTCGTGCATCCTTCGATACCGCAGCGATGACGTGGTCGCCCTGCTCGACTCTGCTACCGCGGGCCGCACCGCGGGTGAGTTGTTCGGGGTGGGCGGCCGAATCCCTGTCGTCGGCAGGCTGGCCGACGTGCCGACGGCCACCGAACTGGTGATCGGTATCGCCCCCTCCGGTGGACGCGTGCCTCCGGGCTGGCGGCCGGTGCTCCTGGAAGCGATCCGCCGCGGAATGCGAATCGTGTCGGGCCTCCACGAGTTTCTTTCAGACGATCCGGAATTGTCGGCCGCCGCGGCGGCTGCCGGCGTTGAGATCAGGGACGTGCGGAAGAACGATGAGCGAGACGTGGCCTCTCGGCTCGGTCTGCGGGAGGATCGCCTCCGACTGCTGACGATCGGACAGGACTGTTCAGTCGGCAAGATGCTCGCAGCGGTGGAACTTACCCGGGCCCTCACCGCCCGGGGACTCGACGCCGCCTTTCTCGCGACCGGCCAGACCGGAATCATGATCGAAGGCGACGGCTGCCCGATCGATCGGGTGGTCTCCGACTTCGTCAACGGTGCCGTCGAGAAACTCGTCAAGCGGAAGCAGCACCACGAGATCCTCGTCGTGGAAGGGCAGGCCTCAATCACCCATCCCCGCTACTCGGGTGTGTCTCTCGGTCTCCTGCACGGCGCGGCCCCACACGGGATGATTCTCGTCTACGAAGTCGGCCGCACCCACCACATGGGCATGGCCTCCGAGCTGCTACCCACGCTCGAGCGGGTCGTGGCGGCCTACGAGCAGATGGCCTCCTTCGTCGGCGGAGGCCGGGTCATCGGCGTGGCGATCAACAGCCGGCTCGTCGGCCCAGCCGAGGCAGCGGTCGAGCGGCGGCGGGTCTCGGCGGCCCTCGGATTACCCGCCTGCGATCCGATCCGCGACGGCTGCGATGACCTCGTGGCCGCCGTGGAGTCGCTGCAGGCGGCTCGGCGGGCCACCGAGGAGAGCCACGCATGATTCGCCTTACCCATGCCCCCTTCGCCCTGCCTCTGAAGCATCCCTTCACCATCGCGCGGGGTACCGTCACGATCCAAGACACCTTCATCGTGCAGGTTGGCGAGGAGAATCAACTCGGCTACGGCGAGGCCACGACCAACGACTATTACGAGGCTACCCTCGGCAACCTCGCCGCGGCCGTGGAGTCGGTGCGGCCGCTCGTCATGCAGGCCAGCCTGGCGGACGATCCTATTGGCCGACGGCTGGCCGACCTGCTCGCGAAACTCGCCGAGCGGCTAGCTTCCGCTCCGTTCGCCCTGTGCAGCCTCGACCTGGCCCTCCACGACCTCTGGGCCCGGCTGCAAGGCAGGCCTCTGCACGCGCTCTGGGGCCTCGATCCGGCCACCGGACCGCTCTCCAACTTTACGATCGGCATCGATCGGGTGGAGGTGATGGTGGCGAAGTTGGCCGAGGTGGCCGAGTGGCCGATCTTCAAGATCAAACTCGGCACCGCTCAGGACCTGGAGATCATCCGCGAACTGCGGCGACACACCGACCGCCCCTTTCGGGTCGATGCCAACTGCGGCTGGACGGCCCGCCAGGCGATCGACCTTTCCGGCCCACTGGCTGATCTGGGCGTGGAATTCATCGAGCAGCCCCTGCCCCGCGACGATCCCGGCATGGCAGAGGTCCGCCGCCACTCGGTCCTGCCGGTCGTGGCGGATGAGAGCTGCATCTCTGAAGGCGACGTGGAGCGGTGCGTTGACCACTTCCATGGCATCAACATAAAGCTGGTCAAATGCGGCGGCCTCGCCCCAGCCCGACGGATGATCACCCGAGCCCGTGAGCTTGGCCTCACCGTCATGTGCGGCTGCATGACCGAATCGACCGTGGGCATCTCGGCGCTCGCCCAACTCGTGCCGGCGCTCGATCATGTCGACATGGACGGGGCTGCCCTGCTTGCCCAAGACATCGCCGCCGGCGTGCAGGTCGTGGCCGGCCGGCGGATCTACCCCGATCGCCCGGGCACTGGCGCGGAGCTTGTGGCCGGCCCCTTGCCGTTTCCCGACGTGAACGCCGGCTAATCGAAGCGCGCGTCCGGCGAGATGGCACGAGCAACTCGAGCCAGCACACCCCGACCCACAGAAAACCCTGAGGAACGGAAAACCTTGAGGAACGGAAAACCTTGAGGAACGGAAAACCTTGAG
>ERZ889217.445-NODE-445-length-25319-cov-24.516822_pt1 | contig 25319 bp, 22 predicted proteins | sample MGYA00521098_ERZ889217 | MGnify/ENA primary metagenome ERZ889217 (study PRJEB32303, sample SAMEA104408613) | aquatic metagenome | biome: Brackish water; feature: Pelagic; material: water | place: Baltic Sea | collected 2014-06-10T22:04:00 | depth 2,362 m ... | reverse complement strand
ATTAATATTTTAAAAAGAGATAATAATTTTAAATTTAGACAACTTATAGACATTCTTGGCATTGACTATCCCCAAAAAGAAAAAAGGTTTGAAGTTGTTTATTTATTTTTAAGTCACGAAAACAATTTTAGAATTTCAGTAAAAATAAATATCGATGAACATGAAATTGTTCCAACATTAACTAATATTTTTCCCTCAGCTAATTGGCAAGAAAGAGAGGTTTTTGATATGTTTGGCATTAAGTTTGCAGATCATCCTGATTTAAGAAGAATTCTTACTGACTACGAATTTGAAGGTTATCCACTAAGAAAAGATTTTCCATTAACCGGCTATAAAGAAGTTAGATATAGCGCTGAATATCAAAAAGTTATTTATGAGCCTGTAAAATTAGCTCAAGACTATAGAGACTTTGATTTCGAAAGTCCTTGGAAAGGATCTGAGTATATCAAAAAAGCTCAAGACAAGGCAAACGAGAGTTAAATGAGCAAGCAAAAAAAAACAATGAATTTAAATTTTGGTCCTCAGCACCCAGCTGCTCATGGTGTTTTAAGATTAATTTTAGAACTCGATGGAGAAATGGTTGAAAGAGCTGATCCGCACATCGGGCTTTTGCATCGTGGTACTGAGAAATTAATTGAACACAAAACATACACCCAGGCAATACCTTATTTTGACAGATTAGATTATGTAGCCCCAATGAATCAGGAGCATGCATTTGCTTTGGCAGTTGAAAAACTGGTATCTATCGAGGTTCCTTTGCGAGCTCAATATATCAGGGTAATTTTTTGTGAAATTGGAAGGATTTTGAGTCACATATTAAACATCACTACTCAAGCTTTAGATGTGGGTGCGTTAACACCAGCTCTTTGGGGATTCGAAGAGCGTGAAAAGTTAATGGTATTTTACGAAAGAGTTTCAGGATCAAGATTGCATGCTAATTATTTCCGACCAGGAGGTGTACATATTGATTTGCCAGTTGGATTAGCAGAAGATATTTATAAATTCTGTGAAGATTTTCCAAAAGTTATAGATGATTTAGAAACTTTGCTTACTGACAATAGAATATTTAAACAAAGAAACGTTGATATTGGCATTATTTCAAAACAAGAAGCTCTTGATCATGGTTTTTCAGGAGTGATGCTAAGAGGCTCTGGAGTGCCATGGGATTTAAGAAAGTCCAACCCTTACGAATGTTACAATGAGTTTAATTTTAGAATTCCGGTAGGTAAGAATGGAGATTGTTACGATAGATATCTTTGTAGAATTGAAGAAATGAGAGAAAGTGTCTTGATCATGACTCAGGCTTTAAAAAAAATTCCAAAAGGGCCAGTAATGACACTAGATACAAAAATAGGGCCTCCAAAACGAAATGATATGAAAATGAGCATGGAAGCATTAATTAATCATTTTAAATTATACACTGAAGGTTATCACGTAACACAAGGGGAGATATATTCTGCTGTCGAGGCGCCAAAGGGAGAATTTGGAGTATATTTAGTTGCGGATGGTTCAAACAAACCTTATCGTTGCAAAATTAAAGCACCTGGTTTTACTCATCTACAAGCAATGAATTACATGATTAAAGGACATATGTTAGCGGACGTCCCAGCTATATTGGGATCAATGGATATTGTTTTTGGGGAGGTTGATCGATGAGTGGCAAACATGTAGCCAAAAATCAACCCAAAACTTTTACTTTTTCATCAGAAAACATAAAAAAAATGAAAGAGATTTTGAGCAAATATCCTGAAACGAGAAAAAAAAGTGCTGTAATGCCATTACTGTATTTGGCTCAAAAACAAAATGAAGGATGGATCCCTTTGGTTGCTATCCAGTATATAGCAGATCAATTAGATGTTCCTTATATCAAGGTTTACGAAGTCGCTACATTTTACACTATGTATAATTTAGCACCAGTTGGAAAATATTTTGTTCAAGTTTGCACAACAACTCCTTGCGCAATAAGAGGGTCAGGAAAAATTGTTGAAATGTGTAAAAAACACATATCAGAAAAAGAAGGTCATTTAAGCAGCGATGAAAAAAGCTCTTGGATAGAAGTAGAATGTCTCGGTGCATGCGTAAATGCGCCAATGATTCAAATTAATGAAGATTACTATGAGGATTTAGATGAAGATTCTGTTGAAAAAATTTTTAAGAGTTTCAAAGATGATAATTTACCAAAATTTGGATCACAAAAAGGAAGAAAAGGATCTGAACCAATTAAACAACGATTAACTTTGTTAAAAAATTAAATGTTACAAGATAAAGACAGAATTTTTAAAAATTTATATGGAGATGATAGTTTTGATCTTGCATCTGCCATTAAACGTGGTGATTGGGATGGAACAAAAACAATTATTTCTAAAGGTAAAGATTGGATTATTGATGAAATAAAAAAATCTGAATTACGAGGTAGAGGAGGGGCTGGGTTTCCCACTGGCGTTAAATGGTCATTTGCTCCAAAAGAACCAAAAGAGGGAAGACCTCATTATTTAGTTATTAATGCTGACGAATCTGAACCAGGAACTTGTAAAGATAGAGATATCATAAGATATGAGCCACAAAAATTAATAGAAGGATGTCTTATCGCATCATACGCTGTGAGTGCGCATGTCTGTTACATTTACATTCGTGGTGAATATGTAAATGAAGGAAAAGTTTTACAACAAGCAATTAATCAAGCATATGAAAATGGTTATTTAGGAAAAAATGCTGCTGGCTCTGGTTGGGATCTTGATATTTATATTCATTTTGGCGCAGGTGCCTACATTTGTGGAGAAGAAACTGCTTTATTAGAAAGTCTTGAGGGTAATAAAGGGCAGCCTAGATTGAAGCCACCATTTCCAGCATTAATTGGTCTTTATGGTTGTCCTACAATTGTAAATAATGTTGAAACTATCGCTGTTGTGCCTACTATTTTAAGAAGAGGATCTGAGTGGTTCGCTTCTTTTGGAAAACCAAAAAATAGAGGAACTAAAATATTTTGTATTTCAGGAAATGTAAACAATCCATGCAATGTTGAGGAGGAAATGAGTGTTCCACTTAAATATTTAATTGAAAAGCATGCTGGCGGTGTTGTGGGAGGCTGGGAAAATTTACAAGCTGTAATTCCGGGAGGATCTTCCATGCCGTTACTTCCTAAAAGTACTTGTGAAACTATTCTTATGGACTTTGATTCATTAATTGAAGCTAAAAGTGGATTGGGCACTGCAGGAATAGTTGTTATCGATAAGTCCCAAGACATTGTCAAATGCATAGCAAGAATTGCAAGATTTTATAAACACGAGAGTTGTGGACAATGCACTCCTTGTAGGGAAGGATCCGGTTGGATGTGGAGAATGTTAGAGCGTATTGGCAGAGGAGAAGCCGACATAGCTGAAATAGACATGCTAATGGATGTAACCAAGCAGATTGAAGGTCATACAATTTGTGCCTTTGGTGAGGGATCTTCATGGCCAGTTCAGGGTTTGTTAAGACACTTTAGAAAAGAAATGGAAGATAAGTGTGATCCACAAAAATATTATCTAAGAGAAAATATTATTTAATGCCAAAAGTTAAAGTAGACGGAATAGAGATTGAAGTTGAAAATGGTATCAGCGTTTTGCAGGCCTGTGAAATAGCTGGTAAAGAAATACCTAGATTTTGTTATCATGAAAGATTGTCCATCGCAGGTAATTGCAGAATGTGTTTAGTTGAGATGGAAAAATCACCAAAGCCAGTTGCTTCTTGTGCAATGCCAGTTGCAGAAGGTCAGGTAATTTATACAAACACAGAAATGGTAAAAAAAGCAAGAGAAGGAGTAATGGAGTTTTTGCTTATCAACCATCCTTTAGATTGCCCGATATGTGATCAAGGTGGAGAATGTGATCTCCAAGATCAGTCAGTGAAGTATGGAGGAGGCACTTCAAGATACGAATTAAATAAAAGATCAGTTAAAGAAAAATACATGGGACCACTTATCAAAACACAAATGAATAGATGTATTCATTGCACTAGATGTATACGCTTTGCAGAAGAAGTGGCAGGTGTTCCTGAATTAGGCTCTATAAATCGAGGTGAAAATATGGAAATAACAACATATTTAGAAAAAACTTTAGACAGCGAATTATCAGCTAACGTTATAGATCTTTGTCCAGTTGGAGCTTTAACCTCCAAACCTTATGCTTTTGAAGCTAGACCTTGGGAATTAACAAAAACAGAAACAATCGACGTAATGGATGCGGTTGGTTCAAATATTAGAGTCGATACAAAAGGCTGGGAGGTAAAAAGAATTTTACCACGAGTAAATGAAGATATTAACGAAGAATGGATATCAGATAAAACTCGATATGCCTGCGATGGATTATTAATTAATAGAATTGACCGTCCATACATTAAAAAGGATGGAAAATTAATTGAATGTTCATGGGATGAGGCTTTCTTAAAAATTAAGGAAGAAGTTTCCAAAACGGTTAATGTAGGCGGCTTGGTTGGCGGAATGGTTGATCTTGAAACTATTTTTGCTTTGAAAGATTTTCTAACAAAAATTTCAGGATCCGCTTCGATAGATTTTAGACAAAAAGATTTTTATATAGATCCTTCTCATCTTTCTAATAATTTGTTTAATACTAGCATTGCTGGAATCGATGAGTCTGATTTAATACTTTTAGTTGGTGCAAATCCTCGTTTAGAAGCAACTATAATCAATTCGCGTATTAGAAAAAATTTTATTAATAAGAGGACGGAAATTTTCACAATTGGCAATCCTGGCGACCAAACCTACAAAATTATATCTCTCGGAGATAATTTGAAAGTTTTGAAAGATATAGAAAATAATAATTCAATTTTTTCTGAAAAAATTAAAACCTCCCAAAAACCAATGATTGTTATTGGCGAAAGTGTTTTAAATTCTAAGCAAGGACGTTTTGTTTTAGAAACCTCAAAATCTATTTTAAAAAAAAATAATTCATTAAATGGTTTAAATATATTGCATCAATCAGCATCTTCGGTTGGAGCTATTATGCTTCAAGCTTACACCAATACGAATGAAGTATTAAAAAATGAAATTCTTTATTTAATAGGAGCTGACGAAATTAATATTGATACCAAAAATAAATTTATTATTTATCAAGGAACTCATGGTAGTAAAAATGCAAAAATTGCAGATGTTATTTTGCCAGGAGCTGCTTACACAGAGAAAAATGGATTGTATGTAAATTTAGAAGGAAGGGTTCAGTCAGCATTTAAGGCTTCGTTTCCTCCAGGAAATGCAAAAGAAGATTGGAAAATTTTAAGAGCTCTATCTGATGTTCTTAATAAACCACTAAAATTTAATACAATTGAACAATTGAGATCTAAAATGTTTGATTTTAATCCTGCATTACAAAGAACAGACCAACTGCCATTAATAGACGTTAATGCTCTTAATGTTGAAAATGTAGAAGTTATCGATTCAAAAGTAAACTATTTGCCTATTGATTATTATCACTCTAACGAAATAGCAAAATCATCAAAAACAATGCTTGAATGCAAAATAGCTAGACAATCATTGCAAAAAACAGGTACTGAAAATTAATAATGATTAGTGAATATTTAAATATTATTTTTTTTGATAGTCTTAAAATATTAGCGCTGTTAGTTCCGGTGTTAATTGCTGTTGCACTAATTGTATGGGTAGATAGAAGAGTTTGGGGACTTGTTCAGCTAAGAAAAGGACCTAATGTAGTTGGGCCGTTTGGTTTATTACAGACTGCTGCAGATGCTTTAAAATATATATTTAAAGAAATTATAATACCAGCAGGGTCGAATAAAATTATTTTTATACTTGCCCCGGTAGTCACCATGTCTTTAGCTCTGCTCGCATGGGCAGTTATTCCGTTCGGAGACAATTTATATGTTACAAATATAAATGTAGGAATTTTGTACCTATTCGCCGTTTCATCTTTGGGAGTTTACGGTATTATCATGGCGGGCTGGGCTTCTAATTCTAAATATCCTTTTTTAGGAGCGTTAAGATCAGCTGCTCAAATGGTATCTTATGAAGTATCGATTGGATTAATTATTGTAACTGTTTTACTCTGCGTAGGATCTTTAAATTTAGTTGATATTGTCTTAGCTCAAAAAAATATCTGGTTTGCAATTCCACTATTTCCAATGTTTGTAATTTTTTTTATCTCTGCTTTGGCAGAAACCAATAGACCCCCATTTGATTTACCTGAAGCAGAAGCCGAACTTGTATCAGGTTATCAAACAGAATACTCAGGAATGATGTACGCTCTTTTCTGGTTGGGAGAGTATGCCAATATATTGTTAATGTGTGCTCTTGGATCTATCTTATTTCTGGGTGGTTGGCTGCCATTATTAGATATTGCTCCATTCAATTTAATTCCTTCACCATTGTGGTTAATTTTTAAAATATTACTCTTGTTTATTGTTTTTGCGTTAGTTAAAGCTATTGTACCAAGATATAGGTACGATCAGTTAATGAGATTAGGTTGGAAGGTATTTTTGCCACTATCGTTATTCTGGGTAGTTTTGACAGCGAGTTTTTTATTTTATTTTAACTTATTACCAAATCAATCATGAAATTTAATAGAATTTTAAAAACAGTTTTTTTAAGTGAGTTTGTTATCGGATTGTTTTTAGCAATTAAATACATGTTCAAACCCAAAGCTACTATTAATTATCCTTTTGAAAAAGGGGCCTTGAGTCCAAGGTTTAGAGGAGAGCATGCTTTGCGAAGATATGCAAATGGCGAAGAAAGATGCATAGCGTGCAAATTGTGCGAAGCTATTTGTCCTGCGCAAGCAATTTCTATTGACGCCGAGCCTAAAGAAGATGGATCTAGAAAAGCAACGAGGTACGATATCGACATGGTTAAGTGTATTTACTGTGGTTTATGTCAAGAGGCTTGTCCTGTCGATGCAATTGTTCAAGGCCCTAATTTTGAATTCTCAACAGAAACAAGAGAAGAACTTTATTACAATAAAGAAAAACTTTTAGATAATGGTGATCGCTGGGAAAAAGAAATCGCTTACAATATTAAAACAGATAAATCATATCGCTAATGTTAGCCCACGCAATTGTATTTTACTTCTTTGCTTTCGTCACAATAGCATCTTCTATAATGGTTATCTCGACCAAAAATACAGTTCACGCTGTTTTCCTTTTGATTTTAGATTTTGTTAGTGTTTCTTGCCTTTTTATTATGCTTGGAGCCGAATTTTTAGGAATGATTACTTTGATTGTTTATGTAGGTGCAGTGGCTGTATTATTTTTATTTGTAGTGATGATGATTAATATTGATTTTACAGAATTAAAGTCTGGCTTTTTAAATTATATGCCATTTGGATTGTTAGTAGGTTTGGTTATATTAATAGAGCTTGGTATGATGGCTGTTTCATGGAAATATAAACCAGATTTTATCGCAAAGAATCCAACCTCCTCCGCAGCAACGAGTAATACAGAAAGTATTGGCTTGCTTATTTATACTGATTATATTTTTTTCTTTCAATTAGCAGGTTTTATTTTGTTAGTAGCTATGATTGGAGCAATTGTTTTGACATTTAGAAGAAAAGATTCATTGCGAAGGCAAGATATTACCAAACAAGTTTCAAGAGAAAGAGAAGATTCGGTAGAATTAATTGAAGTAATTAGTTCGAAAGGAGTTAAGATAAATGACTGAAATAGGTTTAACTCATTATCTTTTTCTTTCAGTAATTATCTTTACTATAGGAGTTGTTGGAATTTTTTTAAATAGAAAAAACGTTATTGTAATTTTAATGTCTGTTGAATTAATTTTGATATCCGTAAATATTAATCTTGTTTCATTTTCGGTTTATTTAAATGATATAGTTGGTCAAATTTTCACAATGTTCGTATTGACCGTTGCTGCTGCAGAAGCTGCAATTGGGCTTGCGATATTAGTCGTTTTTTTTAGAAATAAAGGAAGTATTCACGTGGATGATATTAATTCACTTAAAGGATAAATAATGGCTTATTTGTTAGTTTTTTTACCCTTAGCATCTTCCTTCGTTGTTGGTTTTTTTGGAAGAAGTTTGGGAGACAAATTATCTCAAATTATAACGTGTGCTTGTGTAGTGATCTCTGCATTTTTATCTATTTATATTTTTCTGGATGTTGCGCTTCATTCTAAAATTTATAATTACAAAATAATAAGCTGGATTTCTTCTGGAAACTTGGAGATTAATTGGTCTATCTACATCGATACTTTAACCTCTGTAATGCTAGTTGTTGTTACCTCAGTATCAGCATTGGTTCATATTTACTCTATCGGCTATATGAGTCATGACCCGGACAAACCTCGCTTCATGTCTTATTTATCATTATTTACTTTTATGATGTTAATGCTGGTTACAGCAGATAACTTTTTGCAATTATTTTTTGGGTGGGAAGGAGTTGGTTTAGCATCTTACCTTTTGATTGGATTTTGGTACAAAAAAAAATCGGCAAATGCTGCAGCAATAAAAGCTTTTGTGGTCAATAGAGTTGGAGATGTTGGCTTGGCAATAGGTATTTTTTTAATTTTTAAGTACCTCGGTGACATTAATTTCGTTGATGTATTTAAAAATATTTCAACAATTAAAGAGAAAAATATAATTATTTTTGGATTAGAAGCGCCACTAATTAATTTTATTTGTGTTTTTTTATTTATAGGAGCCATGGGAAAATCTGCACAAATATTTTTACACACATGGCTACCAGATGCTATGGAAGGTCCAACGCCTGTATCTGCTTTAATTCACGCAGCTACTATGGTTACGGCTGGAGTTTTTTTAGTGGTTAGATGTTCTCCTATATTTGAATATTCGCAGTTTGCGCTAAACATAATTGTGATTATTGGTGCTAGTACAGCTTTCTTCGCTGCAACTATAGCTCTCGTTCAAAATGATATTAAAAGGGTAATTGCTTATTCAACATGTAGTCAACTAGGTTATATGTTTATTGCAGTTGGACTTGGCGCCTATCATATAGCTATTTTTCATTTATTCACACATGCTTTTTTTAAAGCATTATTATTTCTTGGAGCTGGTTCTGTAATTCATGCATTTCATGACGAGCAAGACATGAGAAATATGGGGGGAGTGTGGAAAAAAATTCCATACACTTATTTTTTAATGCTAATTGGCACTTTAGCGCTCACAGGATTTCCGATGCTTGCAGGCTTTTTTTCAAAAGATGCTATCATTGAGGCTGCATATGGATCTCAGAATGCATTTGCAGGCTACGCTGTTACAATAGGGGTTATTACAGCTTTTATGACCTCTCTATATTCATGGCGATTAATTTTTTTAACTTTTCACGGAAATTTTAACAATAAAAACATCGATATTTCAAAGATTCATGATTCCCCATTGGTAATGATAATGCCACTTATTTTATTATCGTTTGGGGCAATTTTTTCCGGTTATTTTTTTAAAGAATATTTTATTGGAATTCATTTTATTCAATTTTGGAATAATTCAATCCTCTTTGTTAAGGAATTTGTTTTGCTTCATCCTCCATTATGGTTTGTATTATTAACACCAATATTAGTTATTTCCGCAATACCTCTTGCCTATCTATTTTTTGCAAAAGATAAAAAATATTTGGATCAATTTATTTCTGTTAACCAACCTCTGTACAATTTTTTAGTTAATAAATGGTATTTTGATGAGCTTTACGATTTTTTATTTGTAAGACCAGCGAAAAAAATAGGACAATTTTTTTGGAAAACTGGAGACGGAATAATTATAGATGGTTTTGGTCCCGATGGTTTGACTAAAATGGTAAAAATGGTTTCTGATAAAGCAGTGCAATTTCAAACTGGGTTCTTGTATCATTACGCCTTTGCGATTTTAATCGGACTATCTCTTTTATTAACTTACTTTATGATTTTTTAAATAATGAATCTGCCGATATTAACAATAATTATATTTCTTCCTTTGATCGGAGTTCTTTTTATTCTGTTAACAAAAGGTGATGAAAAAAAAGTTAATCAAATTTGTTTTAACGTTTCTTTGCTAACCTCCTTCTTAGTATTTATTTTATCATTACTTTTATGGAATAACTTTGATCCTAATTCAGCCGAATTTCAATTTATTGAAGAGCAGCCATGGATAGGAAATGTTATTAAATACAAAGTTGGCGTTGATGGCATTAGTATTTTGTTTGTTGTTTTAACTTCTTTTGTAACTCCAATCTGCATTATTGCCACTTCCAATAGTGTTAAATTTAGACAAAAAGATTTCTTTATTGCATTATTGTTAATGGAGACCATGATGCTTGGTGTTTTTTGTTCTCTTGATATTTTTATTTTTTATTTGTTTTTTGAAGCAGGCTTGATCCCTATGTTTTTAATTATTGGTATTTGGGGAGGGATAAGAAGAGTATATTCGGCATTTAAATTTTTTTTATATACGTTGCTTGGCTCTGTTTTCATGCTTATAGCTATTATTTTTATATATTTAAAAGCAGGAACCACAGACATTCAAGAATTATTGAAATTTGATATTGATGCTAAATATCAATATTGGTTATGGCTTGGTTTTTTTACTTCGTTTGCAGTTAAAACGCCGATGTGGCCTGTACACACTTGGTTACCAGATGCTCACGTTGAAGCTCCAACATCAGGTTCAGTTATTCTAGCTGCAATTTTGCTTAAAATGGCAGGGTATGGTTTTATTAGATTTTCCATAGGATTTTTTCCGGTAGCTTCACATTATTTTGCTCCATTGATTTTTACATTGAGTATTATTGGTATTATTTACACATCACTAGTTGCTTTGATGCAAAAAGACATGAAGAAATTAATTGCTTACTCATCAGTCGCGCATATGGGGTTTGTGACTATCGGAATATTTGCTTTCAATTCTCAAGGTATTGAGGGAAGTATATTTCAAATGATTAGTCATGGAATAGTTTCAGCTGCATTATTTTTAAGCGTAGGAGTTATTTATGACCGAATGCATACTCGAGAAATTGCAGATTACGGTGGTGTTGTAAATACAATGCCTAAATACTCAATATTTTTTATGGTTTTTATATTAGCTAGCTTAGGCTTGCCAGGTACCAGTGGTTTTGTTGGGGAGTTTTTAGTCTTAATCGGTGTTTTTAAGGTAAATTATTTAGTATCACTCTTAGCAGCCACAGGAGTTGTGCTGTCAGCTTGTTATAGCTTGTGGCTCTATAGAAGAGTTGTGTTTGGTGATGTGACTAATGACAACGTAAGAAGTCTTAAAGACATAAATAAATTTGAAGTTATGACTTTATTACCATTATTAATTTTAACAATTGTTCTTGGTATTTTTCCAAATATAATTTTAGATACTATATCAACCAGTGTTGAAAATGTTGTTACGATTTACAATTCAAAAATTTCATTATTAAATCAAACGAATATTAAATAAATATGGACAATCTTAACTTAATTTATCCTGAGCTTTTTATTGGAATTTCTCTAATGGTATTATTGATAGTTGGAGTTTTTAAAAAGAATAGTTTTAATTTAATTAGTAAATTTACAGCACTTTCTTTGCTAGTTGCGATACCTATGGTTTATATTAATGACAATGTGTCTGTTAAACTTTTTAGTAACAACTACATAATTGACGAGCTATCCTCTTTTTTGAAAATACTAATTTTGGCATCAAGTGCATTCGCTTTATTTTTTACAAATCAATACATTAAAGACAATAAAATAGACCAGTTTGAATATCCTATTTTAATTATGTCTGCTATTTTAGGAATGTTCGTAATGGTTAGTTCTAATAATTTAATTGGACTATATTTAGGTATTGAATTGCAATCTTTGTCTCTTTATGTTTTGGCTTCTTTAAATAGAGATTCAGTCAAATCAACAGAGGCTGGTGTTAAATATTTTGTGTTAGGTGCTTTATCATCTGGACTTTTGCTTTATGGCTGTTCTTTAATTTATGGTTTTACTGGATCAACAAACTATTACATTATCGCTGAAAATTTTGACTCACGTAATTTAGGATTGTTATTTGGACTAGTATTTATTCTTATTGGTTTGGCTTTTAAAATTTCAGCGGTTCCATTTCATATGTGGACGCCAGATGTATATGAAGGAGCTCCAACATCTGTAACTGCTTTTTTTGCACTAGCTCCAAAAGTTGCAGGTTTTGGCGCTATTATTAGAATTTTATATGTAGCTTTTGGAAATGTTTTTGTAGAGTGGCAAATAATTCTTATTTTTATATCTGTGGCTTCAATGATTTTGGGAGCTGTCGCAGCAATAGGTCAAACTAATATTAAAAGACTTATGGCCTATAGTAGCATTAGTCATATGGGTTATGGATTGGCTGGCTTAGCTACTGGAATAGACGAGGGAGTATCTGCATCAATTCTTTATATTTTTCTTTATGTTGTGATGAATATAGGCAGCTTTGTATGTATTTTAATTATGAAAAGAAAAAATATCTATTTTGAAAACATAAGAGATTTGTCTGGTTTGTCCAAAAACCATCCAGTCATTGCCTTTTCTTTCACAGTCTTCCTATTTTCTCTTGCTGGAATTCCACCATTAGCAGGTTTTTTTGCAAAATTTTATATTTTTATGGCCGTTATAAAAGCAGAACTTTTTGCTTTGGCAGTTATTGGATTGGTAACATCTGTTATTTCTGCTTTTTATTATCTTAAAATAATTAAAATTATATATTTTGATCCGGAACAGGAAAAATTTGATTCTATCACAAGCAAAGGTATTAAATTTTCTTTAACTTTTTCAACTCTATTAATTTTATTTTATTTCCTTAACCCATCTATCTTGAATTACTTTGTTAATATTGCCTCAAAAGCAGTTCAGTAATTATCAATGCTAGGTTCAATTTATTATTACGATATTGTTAAAAACACTAATGACGAAGCTAAGAATTTAGTAGAAAATTTTAATGTAATTTCCGGATTAGTTGTTGCAGATAATCAGCAAGCCGGAAGAGGTCGGTTCGGAAAAAAATGGAATTCAATAAAAGGAAATTTTATGGGTTCTTTATTTTTTCCAGTAAAAAATTATGATGAAATTAATATTATGCAATATCATTCTTTGAATATTATTTTAAAGTGTTTAAAAAAAATTTTTAAAAAAAATATTTTTAAAGTAAAAGAACCAAATGATATTTTGATTAATCACAAAAAAGTATCAGGAATTCTTATAGAAAGTTTTCTGTTTTACAATCAATTGTATGTTATTATTGGCATAGGCATAAATATGACAAAGCATCCAAAAATAATTGGTTACAAAACTACAAATCTGCATAAAGAATTTAAAATAAAAGTTGGTATATTAGAATTTTCTAAAATTTTATTAAAGGAAATGGAAAGCAGTTATAAATGTTCTTAATAGGAGATATTGGAAATACCCAATCAAAATTTGCTTTATATGATAGTAAAAAAAATAAAATTAAAAATTTTATTACTCTAGATTCCCACTCTATAGAAAAAAATAAGCAATTTTTAAAACTTACCTACAACAAGAAAATACAATACATCGTCCTAACCTCCGTGGTACCTAAAGTTTTCTTTAAAATAAAAAAAATATTTTCTAAAAAGAAAATTAAATGTTTAGAACTTCTTGATAAAAAGCTACGTAATCCAATAAAAATAAACATAAACAAACCTAAGCAAGTTGGTTCTGATAGAATTTCAAATGTTATCGCTGCCCATAATTTCTATAATACAAATTGTATAGTTGTAGATTTTGGTACCGCTACGACTTTTGATATTTTGACCAAAAAAAAAACTTATGAGGGTGGGCTGATTACACCAGGCGTTAGACTCTCCCTGTCTACTTTGAATTCTTTAACAGCTCTACTTCCTCTAGTTAAGCTTAAAAAAACATCAAAAATTATTGGCAAAGATACAGTCTCAGCCATTAATTCCGGCATTTATTGGGGCTATGTTTCAATGATAAATGGTATATTGGAAAAAATTATATCTTCTACAAAAAAAAAATATAAGATTATTTTAACTGGTGGTTTGTCCTATATTTTTTCCAATTCCTTAAAATACAAGTCAACCGTTGCAAGAAACCTTACGCTTTGGGGCGTGGTTGGAATAATAAATTTTAATAAAAAATTATTTAAAATATGAAGAATGAAATTAATGAATTAGTTTTTTGCCCATTAGGTGGTTCTGGAGAGATAGGGATGAATATGAATCTTTATGGCTATGGACAAAAAGATAATCATGATTGGATCATGATTGACATTGGAGTTGGGTTCACAGACGATTCAGTGCCTGGAATTGATTTAATGGTTGCTGATCCTGATTTTATTGTTCAAAGAAAAGAAAATTTGTTAGGCATCTTATTAACACATGCTCATGAAGATCATATAGGAGCGATAGCTCATTTGTGGCCAATGCTTGAATGTCCGATTTACGCAACTCCATTTACAGCAATTTTAATCAAAGAAAAATGTAGAGAAAAAAAGATACAAATTGATGGAAAGTTAAAAATTATTCAGCTTGATGGAAATGTAAAAATAGGCCCATTTGATATTAATTATGTCACACTTACACATTCTATACTTGAGCCAAATGCTCTTTGCATAAAAACTCCTGTAGGTACTATTTTACACACAGGAGATTGGAAGTGCGATAACGATCCTTTGATGGGGAAAAAAATGGATGAGGTCAAATTGAAAGCTATTGGTAAAGAAGGAGTTCTAGCTATGGTATGCGACTCTACTAATATATTTACAGAGGGACGATCTGGATCAGAAAAAGATGTTAGAGATAGTTTGATGACTATTATGGAAAATATTAAAAATAGAATTGTTGTGACAACATTTGCTTCGAATGCTGCACGTATGGAAACCGTATTTAAATGTGCCGAAAAAGTTGGAAGACATCTCTCTTTAGTAGGAAGATCGATGCATCGTATTTATAATACTGCAAGAGAATGTGGTTATTTGCAAAATTTAAAACCACCATTAGACCCTAGGGACGCTAAAAAAATACCAAGAAATAAGATTGTGTATCTTTGCACAGGAAGTCAAGGCGAGCCTATGGGTGCAATGAATAGAATAGTTAATGAAGAGCATCCAGATGTTATGCTTGATGCTGACGATACTGTTATTTTTTCTTCTAGAATTATTCCTGGAAACGAAAAAAAATTATTTAAAATTCATAATAAGTTAGTTAAAAGACAAATTAACGTTATATCCGAAGATAACGCTTTTATTCATGTATCTGGACATCCAGGTAGGGAAGAAATGAAAGATATGTATAATTGGATAAAGCCTCAAATATCAATTCCAGTTCATGGGGAACATAGACATATGAAGGAACATTTTGAGTTTGCTAAATCTTTAGGAGTTCCTCAGCCAGCATTGATTGAAAATGGAGATATTATTAGAGTTTATCCTGGAGAACCAGAAATTATAGATAAAGTCCATACCGGTAAATTATTAGTAGATGGAAACAGATTGATAGACGAAGATTCAAGGTTTTTAAATGACAGAAAAAATATTGCAAATAACGGATTGATGGACATCACTTTGCTTGTATCTAAAAAAGGAAACCTAGATAGAAATCCAATAATAAATTTGAGAGGAATACCTGCTGATGATGAAGAATTAGATGAAATTTTATATGATCTTGAAGATGAAATTATTAATACAGCCAAAAGTTATTCTTTAAATAACAAAAAAGATGAAAAAAACTTAATTGATTCCTTAAAATCAAATTTAAAAAAAGTTATCTATACTAGAGTAAAAAAAAGACCTTATACCAATATTGTATTGATAAGATTGTAGAATGTCTCTAGGAGGTCAAATAGTAATATTTATCATCATCTGGATGATTGTTTTGTTTATTGTATTGCCACTAAATATTGTTTCGCAAGCTGAGAATAAAAAAATTTCGCTCGGCACTGATCCTGGAGCTCCAGCTCAGCCCCGCATATTGAGCAAATTCTTTAAAACAACTGTAGCTTCATTAATAATATTTGCGATTATTAATCTTTTGACGTACTTTGAAATATTAAATTTAAGAGAATTTTTTTCGCAATAATGAAATTATCTAAGTTTTTTTTACCTATATTAAAGGACATTCCTTCTGATGCTAAAATAAAGTCCCATCAGCTAATGCTTAGAGCGGGGATGATTAGACAATCTGCTTCAGGTATTTATTCCTGGCTGCCTTTAGGATTTAAAGTTCTAAAAAAAATAGAAATTATTATCCGGGAAGAACAAGATAGAGCGGGTGCTCAAGAGATGTTGATGCCAACCATCCAATCTGCTGACCTATGGAAAGAAAGTGGTCGTTATGATGGATACGGCTTAGAAATGCTAAGAATAAAAGATAGACAAGATAGAGAGCTTCTTTATGGACCAACTAATGAAGAGTTAGTTACGCAAATTTTTAGAGATAATGTTAAATCTTACAAGTCCCTACCTTTAATACTTTATCATATTCAGTGGAAATTTAGGGATGAGATTAGACCTAGATTTGGAATTATGCGTTGCAGAGAATTTTTAATGAAAGATAGTTATTCATTTGATGAAACAAAAGAAGGGGCAAGATTATCGTATAACAAAATGTTTTACGCTTATCTAAAAACATTCGAAAGATTGGGATTAAAAGCAATACCACTAGCCGCAGACACAGGTCCAATTGGCGGAGATCTTTCCCATGAATTTATTATTTTAGCAGATACTGGTGAAAGTCAAATTTATACCAGTAAAAAAATATTAGATCTCAAAATTGAAAATTTTACAAACGATGAAGGTAGCTTAAATAACATGGTTAAAGCTTTTACTGAAATTTATTCTGCTACAGATGAAAAATTTGATCAATCAGAATTTGATAAGTCTGTAAAAAAAGAAGATCAATTGATTACTAGAGGTATAGAAGTGGGGCATATTTTTTACTTTGGAGATAAGTATTCAAAGTCAATGAGAGCTCTAGTGAATTCATCATCAGGTCAAAATATTACAGTAGAAATGGGTTCTTATGGTATTGGTGTTTCTAGATTAGTAGGCGCAATTATTGAGGCCAATTACAATAATAATGTTATGAAATGGCCAACAACAGTCACTCCGTTTCATGTTGCGATTATTGATTTGGGAAAAAAAAGTGAAAATGAAACTAAAATTAAATCGCAAAACGTTTACGCAAAGTTAAAAGAAAATCATTTTGACGTTTTATTAGATGATACAGACGAAAGCCCAGCTAGTAAATTTAAAAATTTTGATCTTATAGGAATACCCTACCAGATTATCATTGGTTCCAAACAAAAAGCAGATGAGTATGAATTTAAAGAAGTCGGCTTTGACAAGCAAATTGTTTCATTAGATTTTATTATTAAAAAGCTAAAAGAAATTTATTTCAATTGATTACTGCAGCTGAATTACTAATTATTAAAAGATACCTTAAACCTAAAAAAAAAGAAGGTATTCTAAAAATTATTTCTATTTTTTCATTTCTCGGGATTGGACTTGGTGTTGCCACTCTCATTATTGTAATGTCTGTCATGAACGGATTTAGAACTGATTTGATTAGCAAGCTTTTGTTATTTCAGCCACATATACTAGTTTATCAATTTAATGATTTTGAGAAAAATAAGATCAATATTCAAAATATCTTTAAAGAAAAAAAAATAGAATACTCCAATATTAATCTATCTTATTCAATTCAAGCTTTAGTTATTAGCAAGGATATAAACAAAGGATCAATGATAAGAGCCTTGAAGAAAGAAAGTTTTTTATCTGATACTTTAATAAATCAAAACATTATAGATGGATCAATTAAAAATTTTGGAAATAATTACATTTCCATAGGATCAAATCTATCAGAAAGCTTAGGTGTCTGGGTTGGCGACACAATAACAGTTTTGTCTACAGTTAAAGAGAGCACTCCTTTTGGTAACGTTCCTCAGCAATATACTTTTAAAATTGGCTCGATTTTTAAAACGGGAATTTACGAATTTGATAATAATTATATCTTATTAGATATTAATACTTCTAATGACTTTTTATTAAACCAAAATGATAATAAAAATATTGAAATACGATTAAAAGATCCATCCCAATCTAATTTTGTTAAAGAAGTTTTGCAAAAAAATAACATTAAATCATTTTCTTGGATTGATAATAACAAAACTTTCTATGATGCCTTGTTAGTTGAGAGAAATGTTATGTTTATTATTTTGACATTAATTATCATTGTTGCAGCATTTAATATTATTTCAGGTTTGACTATTCTTGTAAAAAACAAAACCAAAGAAATCGCAATTTTGAAAACAATTGGATTTACAAGATTCGGAATTATCAAAATATTTTTTATTACAGGTTCTGCCATTGGAGCCGCAGGAACTATGTTTGGTGTAATTTTAGGAATTGTATTTTCTTATAATATAGAAAGTATAAGAATTTTTTTAAGTACAATTATGCAAATAGAAATATTCCCAGCAGAGATTTATTTTTTAAGTAAAATGCCAAGTGAAATACATATGCCTACAATACTACTCATATCTGGTATCGCTTTGCTAATTACTTTTTTATCTTCGATTATTCCATCGCTTAAAGCTTCCAAAATAGATCCAATTCGATCCTTAAAGTATGATTAAAAATTTTTTAGAAATTTCTAACTTGAGCAAATCCTATTTTGATAATGGAGAAGAAATCAGAATATTGCGCAATATGAATTTAACTTTAGCCGACAATCAAATAGTTTCGCTACTTGGCCCTTCTGGTTCAGGAAAGAGTACTTTACTCCATTTGTTATCTTTACTGGACAAACCAGACTCAGGCACAATTTTGTTTAATAATGAAAATATAAGCCAAATTAATGATGATCAACGAACAATTTATAGAAGAAATTCTATTTCAATTGTTTATCAAAATAACAATTTAATTTCAGATTTAAGTGCTTTAGAGAATGTAGCTATAGCCAATATCTGTAAAACTAATGACATCAAAAATGCTTATCGTTTAGCAGCCAATATCTTAAAAGATTTTGGATTAAAAAAAAGAATTAATCATTACCCATACCAATTGTCTGGAGGTGAGCAGCAAAGAGTTGCAATTGCACGAGCAGTCATCAATGATCCATTATTAATATTTGCAGATGAGCCCACAGGTAACCTGGATCAAAAAAATTCTGATTTAATTTTAAATTTTCTAATGAAGTTAAAAAAAACTAACAGACTAATATTGATTGCAACTCACAATAGAGTATTAGCTGATAAGACAGATTTAAGATTAACTTTATCCAATGGTAATGTTAATGTTGAATAGCAATGTCTTTAAATAAATTTCAATTTAATCATTTAAAAATTCATACACAGTATTCCATATGTGAAGGTGCATTGAAAATTGCAGATTTATCTAGTTATTGCAAATCACACAACATTAATAGCGTAGGTATATCTGACTCATTTAATATGTGTGGTGTGTTAGAATTTTCTGAGGAAATTTCTAAAGTCGGTACCCAGCCCATCATAGGTACACAAATTAATTTTTCTTTTTCTCACAATAACCTTGAAAAAATTGGAAAAATTTCTCTTGTAGCCAAAAATATCACTGGCTACAAAAATTTGCTCAAGCTTTCTTCCAATTCCTACTTATCTATAGAAAAAAATCATGAACCTCACTGTGCAATTGAAGAATTGATAAATCATTCTGAAGGCCTAATTGTTTTATTAGGAGGCTCACATTCTTTGATTTCATCTTTAATTTTGAATAGTAATATTTCAGAGTGTGAGTTTTTAATTAACAAAATTATAATGAGTTATAAAAATAATGCCTATATTGAGATTCAAAGACATGGTGAGGCTCATGAGCCTGAACTTGAAGCAAGACTCTTAAATCTTAGTACGAAATTAAACATTCCATTACTAGCAACGCATGAGGTTTATTATTTAAACCAAGATATGCATGAAGCTCATGATGCATATATATGCGTTGGTCAAAAAACATATGTAAGTGATACTAAGCGACTACGTTATTCAGATCAGCATTATTTAAAAAACGATATTGAAATGAGCGAACTTTTTACAGATTTGCCTGAAGCATTAGAAAACAATAGAAATATTTCTTATAGATGCAGTTATAGGCCTCTTACAAATAAGCCTATGCTCCCAAATTTCAATACTGAATCCTCTAATGTAAATGATGAATTAAAATTACAAGCTAAGATTGGCCTAGAAAAAAAACTTAAAGATTTTATTTTAATAAATATCGAAGATCAAAACGAAAAAAAACTACTCACAAACAAATACGAGGAAAGACTAAATTACGAGGTTGAGATGATATCTAAAATGAAATTTTCCGGATATTTCCTTATAGTTTCTGATTATATAAAATGGGCAAAAACTAACAATATCCCCGTTGGACCAGGTCGAGGCTCAGGTGCGGGATCTTTAGTTGCATGGTGTTTGTCTATAACTGATTTGGATCCAATAAAATTCGGTTTAATTTTTGAAAGATTTTTGAATCCAGATAGAATTTCAATGCCAGATTTTGATATAGATTTTTGTCAAGAAGATAGAGATAAAGTTATTAATTACGTTAAGGATAAATACAAAAACAAAGTTGCTCAAATCATAACTTTCGGCAAACTCCAAGCCCGTATGGCTTTGCGTGATATTGGTAGAGTAATAGGTTTGCCTTATGGAAGAGTTGATCAGCTTTCAAAAATGATACCTTTTGATCCATCGCGCCCTTTGTCCTTAGCAGAATCTGTTGCAATCGAGCCAAGAATTCAGGAGGCTCAAAAGGAAGATCCAGCGATAGATAAGTTAGTTAAATTAGCTTTAAAATTAGAAGGTTTGTATAGAAATATTGCAACCCACGCTGCTGGAATTGTTATTGGAGATAAAGATTTAACTGAAATTATCCCTCTTTACAAAGACCATGACTCAACAATTCCGATACCCGTAACTCAATTTGATATGAAGTGGGCTGAAGAGGCTGGATTAGTTAAATTTGATTTTTTAGGATTAAAAACACTAACTGTCATTAAAAAAACTATTAAGCTAATCAAAGAAGAGGGGACACTATTAGATATTGAGAAAATTCCATTAGATGACTCAAAAACATTTGAGCTACTTAGTTCTGGCGAAACAATGGGAATTTTTCAACTTGAGAGCTCAGGTATGAGAGAAGTTCTTAAGCAAATGAGACCGAATAAATTTGAAGATATTATTGCATTAGTTGCTTTATACCGACCAGGACCAATGCAAAACATTTCCACATATAACAATAGAAAACATGGATCTGAAAAACCAGATTATTTGCACCCAAAAATTGAAAATATTCTAAAAGAAACTTATGGGGTTATCATTTATCAAGAGCAGGTTATGCAAATTGCTCAAGCTTTGTCTGGTTTTTCTGCTGGTAAAGCCGACATTTTAAGAAAAGCAATGGGCAAAAAAAAATCAGCAGAAATGGAAAGACAAAAAAAAGATTTTATAGAAGGAGCTGTCAGTAATAATATACCAAAAGATCAGGCAATATACATATTTCAATTAGTTGAAAAATTTGCACAGTATGGTTTTAACAAAAGTCATGCTGCAGCGTACGCTTTAATAGCCTATCAAACTGCATATTTAAAAACACATTTCCCTTTAAGTTTTTTTTCTGCATCTATGAGTATGGATATGTCCAATACAGATAAACTAAATCAATTTTACGAAGAGCTTAAAAGACTTTCTATTAAAATACATAATCCATGTATTAATAATTGTTACGCAGACTTTATCCCAAAAAATAATACTATTTATTACGCTTTATCAGCAATCAAAGCGGTTGGATACGAGGCAATATCTAATGTTATTAAAGAAAGAGAAGAAAATGGAAAATTTAAATCAATAGAAGATTTTGTTAAAAGAGTTCATAGTAAAGATGTAAATAAACTACAGCTCGAGGGACTAATTAAAGCAGGTGCCTTTGATTGTTTAGATAATAACAGAAGTAAAATTTATAATAATGTTCCTGAATTGATAAAACAATCAAAGAATTACGATGAAAATTCCGAAGTAAATCAAATAAATTTATTTGATAGCCAAACAAATCAAGAATTTTTAATAAATTTTGAAGATTATCCAGCATGGAATGAGCAAGAAAAAATTAAAAGAGAGTTTGAGTCAATTGGTTTTTTCGTTAGTGATCACCCATTAAAAAATTACAAACAAGTATTGGAAAGTTACAATGTAATTAATTACCAAAATTTTGTTGAAAATGCAGGAGTGAGTGAATGCATGTTGTCAGGAACTGTAATGGCTATTCAAGAAAAGAAAACAGCAAAAGGAATGCCTTTTGCTATAGTTAAATTTAGTGATTTAAGCAGAATGTTTGAATTTTTTATATTTTCTGAAGTTTTGATTTCAAATAGAGAAAAATTAATACCAGGAAAATCTTTTTTAATTAGTGTTAAAAGAGAAATGTTAAAAACAGGTATTGAAAGAACTAACGTCTCTAGAATTTTCTTAATCGATGATATAAAAGAAAAAAATATTCGCAAACTTAATATACAAATTAAAGAAAGTGATAATCTAGAAATTCTTAAAAAAGAGATTATTAAAGAAGGAAAAACTTCAGTTTCTCTTAACTATATACAAAACGGTAGAAATTTTATTTTTAAATTTAAAAACGAAAAAAATTTAAACTCAGAATCGCTTAAAACCCTCGAGAATCATGGTTTTTTGACAAAAATTATCAATTAATACTCTTGATTTAAATTCTCATTCTTTTATAAGACTTAAAATTTCGCACGAAGAAAATGGCGCAAGCCCCCGGTCCTGAAAAGGTAGTTTCTTCGGTGGATTAACCGGAAATAAATTATGAACTTACCAAGCGTTACAATTAAAGATCTATTAGAAGCTGGAGTACACTTAGGACACAAAACTTTTAGATGGAACCCTAAAATGAAACCTTTCATTTTTGGTGAAAAAAACTCAGTACACATAATCGATTTATCTCAAACATTAGAACTCTTAAATAGAGCATTATTAGAAATACACAAATGCGCATCCAATAGAGGTAAAATACTTTTTGTATCAACAAAAAAACAAGCATCTGAGCTTGTTGCGAATGTTGCTAAAGAAACAAATAATTTTTATGTCAATCATAGATGGTTAGGAGGTATGTTAACTAATTGGAACACCATTAATCAGTCTATTAAAAGATTAAAAAAAATAGAAGAAGATCTCAAACTAGAAGACACTGGTTTTACAAAAAAAGAACTCATTAAGATGAGCATGGAAAAAGACAAGCTCGAAAGGTCTTTAGGTGGGATAAGTAATATGAAAAAATTACCAGATATGATTTTTGTGATAGATACAAATATAGAATCTTTAGCTGTTCTTGAGGGTAAAAAACTGGGAATTCCTATTGTAGCAATAGTAGATAGTAATTCAAATCCTGAAAATATTAACTTTCCAATACCAGGAAATGATGATGCCAGAAGATCGATCAGTTTATATTGCGATTTAGTTCAAAAAACTATTTTAGATGCACAATCTAAAATGAACAACGATAAAGATGAAAAAGAAGAAGTTTCTGAAATTTCAGAAACTATTCCATTTGTAGAAGAAAAAGAATCTTCTGACACAAAAGAAAAAACTATCAATTAATTTTTTCTATGAGTATTTTTGAAAAAGTTAAAGAGTTAAGAGACATTACCGGTGCTGGAATGCAAGATTGTAAAATTGCATTATCAGAAAACAGCGAAGATATAGATTTAGCAATCGAATATTTAAGAAAAAAAGGTATTGCGAAAGCTGCAAAAAAATCTGATAGAGGCGCTTCTGAAGGTTTGATAACTATATTCAATTCAGGATCAAAATCATCAATTGTTGAAATAAATTCAGAGACAGATTTTGTAGCCAAAAATCCAGAATTTAATTCTTTCTGTGAAAAAATTTCATCTTTATGCGCCACTTCAAAAGACATGATGGATTTAAAAGAAAAAAAATTCAATGAAAATGAAACTGTTTCATCTGCATTAATTAATCTAATTGCAAAAATAGGTGAAAATATTCAAATAAGAAGGTTTGAAAATATTGATCTTGGATGTGATATAGTTAGTTATATTCACAATAAACAAACAGATTGTTCTGGAAAGTTGGGTGTTTTATTGGCCTACGACTCAAAACACGAAAATGCCAAGGTTTTTGCAAATCAAATATGCATGCACATAGCTGCATCATCTCCACTTTCGTTAGACGAAACAGGTATCAGTCAATCTTTTTTAGAAAATGAAAAAAATATAATGAAGGATCAGTTATTAAATGAAGGAAAAAAAATTGAAATGATTGATAAAATTATCTTAGGAAAACTTTCTAAAATTATAAAAGACAATACATTACTTGGTCAAAAATGGGTTATGAATCCAGAATTATCAGTTAATATGGCAATAAAAAATTTTGAAGATGAAAATAAAGCTTCTTTTGTTATTAAACAATTTGTTAGATATAAAGTAGGTGAAGGTATTGAAAACAAAAAGTCTGATTTTGCTGAAGAAGTAAAAAATTTAACAAAGTAAAATTTTTTTATGACTACTAATTCAAAGCTAATTGCTTTTGAGCAAAAAATGAAAACTACTTTGCAAAGCCTTGTTCAGGATTTGTCATCAATAAGAACGGGGCGCGCACATGTGTCCATGCTTGATCTCATAAGAGCCGAAGTTTATGGTCAAAAAATGCCACTAAATCAATTGGCAAATATCTCAACACCAGAATCTCAAATGTTAACAGTCCAAGTCTGGGATGCAAATAACGTCAAATTTGTTGAAAAAGCTATCCGAGAATCGGATCTAAATGTTAACCCAGCAGTAGAGGGGCAGATTATTAGAGTTCCAGTCCCTAAATTATCTGAAGAGAGAAGAAAAGAACTTATCAAAATTGTTAAAAATCAATCCGAAAAAATAAAAATATCTATAAGAAATATTAGAAGAGATGGAATGGATGCTCTTAAAAGTTTTTTAAAAGATAAAAATATCACTGAAGATGAAAATAAAAAACTATCAGATGAATTACAAAAAATTACAGATAAATTTATTATTGAAATTGATAAAAAAATTACCGACAAAGAACAAGAAATTTTAAAAGTATGAATAAACTAAGCCATGTCGCCATTATTATGGACGGCAATGGTCGTTGGGCTTTAAAAAGAAAAAAACCAAGAACATTTGGCCACAAAGAAGGTATCAGAAACATAAAACCAATAATAAAATTTTGCCAAGCACGTAACGTCAAATTTTTAACCTTATTTGTTTTTTCATTAGATAATTGGAAAAGATCCAAAAAAGAAGTTTCTTATTTATTTGCAATGTTAGACAATTTTTTAAAAAAACAATTAAATTATTTAATTAAAAAT
>ERZ889217.442-NODE-442-length-25567-cov-27.524655_pt1 | contig 25567 bp, 19 predicted proteins | sample MGYA00521098_ERZ889217 | MGnify/ENA primary metagenome ERZ889217 (study PRJEB32303, sample SAMEA104408613) | aquatic metagenome | biome: Brackish water; feature: Pelagic; material: water | place: Baltic Sea | collected 2014-06-10T22:04:00 | depth 2,362 m ... | reverse complement strand
TATGCGGAGAAAATCGACTCCGACCCGGGCACTTTGCGCGAGTTGGAGGCGCGGGCCGACCTTCTCCAGTCCTTGAAACGCAAATACGGCGGGACCATCGAGGAGATTGTGGCGCGAGGTGAGCAGGCCGCGCAGGACCTCGAGGAGATTGAGACGCGCGGGGAAAAAATCGCCGCGTTGGAGAAGGAAGCGTCCGCCGCAGCAGGCAGAGCGGCCAAGCTGGCCAAGACTCTTTCGGCCGCCCGCGCCAAGGCGGCGCCGGCTTTGGCCAAGGCAGTGACCGCAGAGTTGCGGGAGCTGGGATTTCTCCGTGCCGGATTCGGGATCCGGTTGGAGGCATTGGCGGAGGTCCGCGTGCAGGGTGCGGAATGGGCCGAGTTCGAATTTGCGCCCAACCCCGGCGAACCGGCGAAACCGCTGCGGGCCATTGCCTCCAGCGGCGAGATTTCGCGTGTCATGCTCGCCCTCAAGTCTGTTTTGGCCGGCCAGGATGGGGTTCCGCTCCTCGTTTTCGACGAGATCGATGCCAATGTCGGGGGGGAGGTGGCGGTGAAGGTCGGCCAAAAGATGCGAGGTCTCTCCGCTGCCCATCAGGTGCTCTGCATCACCCACCTGCCGCAAGTGGCGGCTGCGGCCCACCGGCAATTTGCCGTGACCAAAGAATACAATGGTCACCGCACGGTCACCGCAGTCGGAGAGTTGGGCGGACCGGCACGCGTGGCCGAGTTGGCCCGCATGCTTGGTGGACAAGATACGGATTCCGCGCTGGCCCACGCACGCACACTGCTTGCCTCCCACCGTTAAGCGGCATGCGTATTCTTTTTTTCAACCGCTCGGCCCTGCCTATGGGCGGCGGCATGAACCGCATGGTCATCGACACCATCCGACGCTTGCGCTTGGCCGGTCACGAGGTGGCTTTGGTTCACGACCGGAGGGCCGGGCAACTCGAGGGCACGGGTTACATTTACGACGACCTCGATCAACGCCTGATGCCGCGCGACCGCAACGCGCTTCGGCTCGAAGCGATCTTGGAGGATTTTTCTCCCGACGTCATCCAGTTGCACGGCGTGGGTAACACGTTGCTCGATGGCTGGCTGGCCGCGCGCAAGCCGACGGTGCGTTGCGTGCACAACCATGATTTCTACTGCTCGGGCCGGCGTCTGACCCTCGAGCGTCCGAGTGCGCCCTGCCCGCGCGCGCACGGTCGGGGATGCTGCGCGTCCCATGTGTTGCGCGGCTGCGGGTCCTGGAATCCCGCCTTGAATCTTTTGCGTTACCGCGCGGTCGGCCGCAGTCTTGCGGCCTTGGGATCGCTCCATGGTCTGCAAACCCTGAGTGCCACCGTTCACCGCCAGCTTCTGGCCAACGGAGTTCCCGCGGAAAAGCTGGTTGCACTGCCGCCGTACGCCCCGCCCCCTCCGGAATCGCGGCAGCCCCCGATGTCTTCGCTCCGGACGATTCTCCACGTCGGGGGCTTGCTTGGACAGAAGGGGGTATGGATGGTGGTACGGATGGTGCGAGAGCTTCCCCGGGATGTGCAATTGGTCTTGGCCGGTGGCGGGCGGGATCGCGAAATGCTCGAGGCACACGTGCGCCGTCGCGGGTTGAGCAGTCGCGTGCGCATTGTCGGCGAACCGACCCCCGAACAATGGTCTCTGCTTTATCGAGAAGCTAATTTGGTGGTTATGCCCGTGCGCTGGAACGAACCGCTCGGCCTCGAGGGCCTTGGTGCGATGGCCTACGGCAAGCCGGTGGTGGCTTTCGAGACCGAGGGCATCCGTGAATGGTTGTCTGACGGCGAGACCGGGGTGCTCGTGCCTTTCGCCGCGCGGCGCGGATTCCACGACGCGGTGAAATCGCTACTGGATGATCCGGAGCGGCTGCGCGCGATGGGAGCCCGAGCGCACGAGGTCTGGCGGGAAAAATTCCGACCCGAGCAGCATATTGCTGCTTTGTTGACCCACTACGAAAAATTGGGCAAGGAGTCGGCATGAAACGCGTGCCTGTTCTTCTTTTCCTCATTGGATTGACCATTTTTGCCTTTTGGCTCCAACGGGAAAGCACGCGGGGAACTTTCGACCTAGTCCAGCGCGGCTGCCTTTCCTGGCTGGCGGCCAATACGTCCGCGACAAAAGTCCTGCCGCCGCTCACGCTCGTGCTTTATGACGATGAGGCTTCTGAATTGGCGGGAACCGGACGGATGGCGATGCTCGATGGGGCCTTGTTTGTGCGGGCTGTCTTGCGGCTCGGCGCCCTGGGGGCGGGAGTTGAAGGATTGACCGGCGATCCCACCCGCATGGTCGAAGCGGCAGGGCGGATGCCTGTCTTCGGTGGTTACGATTCTTCCGCAGCGCCCGGTTCTGGATGGACACCCTTGAAAGGAGCACCCGGCACAGGCTGGACGGAGATGACGGGTTTGGTCGGGAGGCCCGCCCGATTGGCCCGCGGTTTTTTGACTGCTCCCGTTGGCAGTGGTGGTGGCCCGAAAAGCATTCAGGTGGCGGCCCGAAATTCTGATCGCGCCGTTCCTTCCTTTCTGGCTCTGGCTTGGGCGGCGGCGCAGGGATGGCGCTGGTCCGAGATGACAGCCGACCCCACCGGATTGCGCGGGCCGTCGGGTCAGCTCATTTTGGACCGGACGGGAGCCGCGCAGTTCCTGCCCGGCGCGACTGCGCCGACGGTGACAACCATGACGGATTTGTTTGTTCTCGCGGAAAATTTCGAACGCGAGGGCGGTGCTCCACCTTTGAGCGGTCACATTGTCGTGCTGGCGCGGGCCACCTCGGAGGTGACCCGCGTGGCGGAAGAAGGACTGGAGCCGGTCACTCCGGTGGAACAATGGGCTTCGGCTTGGGAGGCCGTACGGACCAACCGATTGTTTCACCTGCCCGGTTGGTGGTACCCGCCGGTTGTCGCTGTGGTTGCGGGCGTCCTTGCGCTCGGTCCCGCCCGACGCTCGAACGGAGCTGCCTTGCTCGCCGGATTTTTCGCCCTGCTGGTTTTTGCGATGATCGCGTTGGCCGTATTTGCCTCCGCGCGGGTGGCCTTGCCGGCGGCACCGACCTTGCTCACCTTGGCGGCCGGCCTTATGGTCGGCAGGGCCGGTGAGAAGGGCGGATGGTTCGGCCCATGATTTCATGAAATTCACCAACCTCACACGCGCCGAGGAGATCGGGGCAAACTGCTATCTGCTCGAAGCGGGCGGGGTTCGCGTCCTCCTTGATGCGGGCATGCACCCGCGCGAGGCAGGGGCGCTTGCCTCCCCGGACTTTTCCCTTCTCGAGGGACGGGGCTTCGATGCGATGGTGCTGACCCACGCGCATCAGGACCACGTGGGATGCCTTCCCTTGGCCATGCGGCAGGCGCCTGGTGCGCCGGTTTTCATGACCGAGGCTACGGCGGCCTTGTCCGACGTGATGCTGCACAATTCGGTCAACGTCATGATGCGGCAGCGGGAGGAGTTGGCCGCCCAAGACCTTCCGCTTTTTACCCACCGTGAAGTGGAGAAGATGTCGGTGGACTGGGAAATCGTCGGCTTGGGGGAACGTCTTGACCTCGGGGGCCATGGTGTCACCGCGGAGTTTTTCGACGCGGGACATATTCTTGGTTCTTCCGGTGTGCTCTTCGAGGCGGAAGGGAAGCGGGTTTTCTACACGGGCGACGTTAATTTCGAGGATCAAACCCTGATGCGCGGGGCGAAGTTTCCGGAGAAAAATATCGATGTGCTCATCATGGAAACGACCCGCGGAGACAGTCCCACTCCGGAGGGCATGACGCGCCGCACCGAAGAAGACCGCCTTCTCACCACTTTACAATCGGCTCTCGACGAGGGGAGTCCGGTGCTCTTGCCGGTTTTTGCCTTGGGCAAGACACAGGAGTTGCTCGCTTTGCTCTACGAGGCGAAGAAACGCGGAGCGTTGCGGGGCGGCTTCGGTTTGTTTGTCGGCGGCTTGAGCGCGAAGGTCACGGCCGTGACCGATCGTTTGCGCGGGCGCGCCCCGCGGCGGCACGGAGATCTCAAGCTGGCCGAGTGTCTGCCCATGGAGGTGGTGGGCGGCAGGGACATCGCCAATTTGGCGGTGCGCCCGCGCACGGTTTACGCGATATCGAGCGGCATGATGACTGAAAACACGCTTTCCAACATCCTGGCCCCGCGCATCCTCGAGGACCCTCGCGCCCACTGCATGTTTGTCGGTTATTCCGATCCACGGTCCCCGGCCGGCCGCCTCCGGGCGGGTCGGGAAGGGGATGAAGTTCTCCTCGACCGGCGGCAACGACCGGTGCGTCGAAAGTGCAAACTCGACGAGTTCACGCTCAGCGCGCACAGCACCCGGGAGGGCTTGCTCGATTACGTGCAACGCGCACAGCCGAAAAAACTGCTCTTGGTGCACGGAGATCCTCCGGCCGTTGCTTGGTTTGCGCGGGAGGTGCCCAAAGTGAGCTCTCACACCGAAGTGGTCATTCCTGCACCGGGGGTTACGGTCGAGCTGTGATGGCGCCTTTCGGGCAGCTCGCCCCGCCTTGACCCTCCTGCAGGGTCTCGATTCCTATCCTGCCGCGGGCAAGCGCCGCTCGAGGTCGGAAAGGAGCGCGGCGAACTCGCGTGTTTCGCGGCGGCAATTCTCGATCATGTGACGTGAGACCTCGACTTTTTCGGCCATCGCTTTTTCGATCGCCGCGTAGTTGGTGGCGAGGCGATCGCTCAGCTGGTGGAACATATCATGCATTTGCTGACCGAAGACGGGAGCAATGCTGCTGTGTTGGTCTGTGTTGAGGGCGGCGCGCCGCTTTGTCTCGTGCATTTCCGCAAGGAGAATTTTTTCGTCCGGCACGCGGCGGAGGTCGCTGACCAGGCCAAGTTTTTCCAAGGTCCAGATGAACCACTTGGTCGGGTCGAAATTCGAGCGCTTCACGCCATTGCGGTAGTCGTGTTGGAACTCGTGGTGATAATTGTGGTAGCCCTCGCCGAAGGTGAAGAGAGCCATGACCGCGCTGTCGCGGGCGCTGCAACGCGTCGAATAGGGACGATTCCCCACGCTGTGGCACATGGAGTTGATAAAAAATGTGCTGTGTTGCACGGCAAAAACCCGGAGTACGCCGGCCAGCAGGAAAGCACCGAGGGCGCCGGCCGCACCGCCCCAGAGGAAACCGAGCAGGACGGGAAGACCGAAGCCGAGGAGGATCGCGATGGGAATACACCAGCGATGTTGCCACATGACGAGAGGATCGCGGCGCAGGTCGTTGACATTATCCATGGGCTCCTCGGGTCCGAGCTTGAAGAGGAGCCAGCCGATGTGCGCCCAGACGAAGCCCTTGCTGATGTCGTAGGGGTCGTCATCATGGTCGACATGCTTGTGGTGCTTGCGGTGGTCCGAGCACCAGTCGAGAGCGGAGTTTTCAAAGGCACAGGCGCCGAAGAGCAGGGTCGCCAGTTTGACCGGGGACTTCGCTTTGAAGGAAAGGTGGGAAAAGAGGCGGTGATAACCAAGCGTAATACTGAAACCGGTCGCCATGTAGAAAAAGAAGAAGAGGCCGACTTGGAACCAGTCGAGCCCGTAGTTCCAGATGTAGAGCGGCACGGCAGTGAGAGCCAAGGTGTTGATGAAAACCAGAAAAATGCTGGTCGTCCAGTTGACGCGATCCCAAGGGATGCGGGAGAGGAGTGGGAGTTGCATGCGGGTGGTGTGAATTGCGCCTGGCGCAACGGCTTAAAGAGTAATCGAAGATTCTTTGGACTGCAAGCTGCAGACCAAGACTGGTTTACGTTGCGGCGGAGAAGTGGTCATAAAGCGGCGGTTGAGGCAACGGCGTTACCGGCCCTCATTTTCCGTCAGGCGGGCAGGCAGTCCGTCATCCATCCGAGGAGTTCGCTGATGGTTGCCTCGCTTTCGTCACCCATGTTGGAAACGCGGAAGGTGGTGCCTTTGATCTTTCCGTAACCGCCGTTGATTGCGACTTTGTGCTTCTTTTTCAGCGCCGAGCAGAAAGCCGCCACGTCGATGTTCCTGTTGTTTTTCACACAGACCAGCGCTTTGGACCGGTAGCCTTCGCGGGCGAAGTGTTCGAAGCCGTGGGCAATAACCCAATTGGAAATCATCTCGTTCAGCTTGGCGTGACGGGCGTAGCGATTTTCCACCCCTTCCTCGAAAATGTCGTCGAGCTTGGATTGCAGGGCCCAAATGTGGCCGGTGGTGGGCGTGCTCGGCGTCATGAATTTCTCCCAGTTTTTGTGGAATTCAATGATGTCGAAGTAGTATCCGCGGTCCGGGGTGGTCGCGGCGCGCGCCCGGGCGCGTTCGCTGGCGCTGAAAAGGGCGAGGCCGGGCGGCAGGGCGAGGGCTTTCTGGCTCCCGGTAAGCAGAATGTCGATTCCCAGGTCGTCCATTGAAAGCGGCACGGTGGAAAAGGAAGACACGCTGTCCACGATGAACATGACTTCGGGATATTTTTTGACCACCGCGGCAATCTCGGCCAGCGGGTTGAGCACCCCGGCCGAGGTTTCGTTGTGGATGAGGGTGATGGCGTCGAATCCGCCCTGGGACAATTTTTCGTCGACCAATTCAGGCAGAATGGGATCGCCCCATTCGACCTGCAAGGCTTCGGCTTGTTTGCCGCAGCGTTTGCTCACGTCGAACCATTTGTCGGAGAAAGCGCCGCACATGCAGTTGAGGACTTTCTTTTGCACGAGGTTGCGCAAAGCACCTTCCATCACGCCCCAAGCGGAGGCAGTAGCCAGGTAAACGGGGCCGGTTGTGCCGAAGAGGGTTTGCAGTCGGGGATGGATGGATTCGTAGAGCGAGGAAAATTCGGTACCGCGGTGGCCGATTTGCGGACGACAAAAGGCCCGGAAAGTTTTTTCCGAGACTTCGACAGGCCCGGGGATAAACAGCTTGATGTGGCCGTCATTGGTGGCATTCGTCGTGTTCAACATGATTAATTCTCCCAAATGAAGTGTTCGAGCCGGAGTCGGCGCGCGCGCTGCATGATCTCTTCGCGCTGCGGGCCATCTGCGGATGCCATTTTATCGTAAATGGCAATGGCCTCCGGCCAGTCCTTTTGTTCCTCCAGCAGGCGGCCTGCCTCAAGTCCGGCCTTGTAAAACCAGAACGGGTCGGTGTCCGCCCCCGGCGGCCGGGACAGCACCTCGCGGTAGGCGGCGAGGGCGGCTTCGGTTTGTCCGGCCTTGGCCAGTGCAGCGGCGCGCTTGCAGGCGGCCTGGTCGCGCCAGTCGGCCGGGGCGGAGAGATCGGCGGCCAGGCCGGCGTAAACTGTGGCCGCCTCGGCAAAGCGCGGGGATTGGTCATTGCCCAAAGCGAAAAGGGTGTCGGCTTTTTCCATCAGCGCGGCGTGCCGAACCTCGGGTGGCGGGTCGCCGCCGAGGATGCGGTCGTAAAGGGTGAGGGCATCGGCAAAACGCCGGTCGCGCAGGAGAAGAGAGGCCTGCTCGAAGCGGGCGCGGTGCCGCAGGGGCGAGCTGCTTTGGGCAATTTGGTCAAAAGTGGCGAGCGCGCGCCCTGCGCCTTCCGCGCTCATGCTGCGGGCGGCGGATTGCGCGGCGAAGAATTTGGCGAGGTTGGCGGCCTCGGCGTCGGGCAGGCTTTGGGCCAGCTTGGTCAGCACCGATTCGGCCGCCGCGTGGTCACCGACACGCGAGTGAAGCTCTCCGAGTTTGAAGGCAATGTCGGGTGCCTCCGGTGCGTCGGGGTAAGCGGCGAGGAATTCGGTCGAAGCAGTGACCAGTTCCTCGCGCGGACGCGAACCGGCGTTGTCCGCGGCAAAAATTTCCGCGGCAGCAAGGGCGGCGGCGCGCGGCGGGGTGTCGGCCTCGGCTTGCGCGGTGCGCAGGATGCGTTCGGCGGCCGGAGCCTCGCCCCGGCCCATGCGCCACTCAGCCAGAGCAAGTTTGGATTGGAAGGCGTAATCGACAGCGGGGGCGCGCCGGGCGAGGGCGTTGAGTCCGTCAATTTTCCCTTCGCGCGCTTCGGCTGCAGCGATAAGGAACGACCAGCGGACAAGGTCGGGATTGCCGGGTTCGCTTTCGCGGAGGAGTTGCAAGGAATTGCGGGCCAGCGCGAGGTCTTCGGCCGCGAGGGCGGAGACGAGGCAGTTTGCGGCGGCGGCGGATTTTTCCTCCGGTGAGCGGGCGGCTTTGAACGCCGCGGCGAACGAGTCGTAGGCGCGGCGGTGCGCGGCGGTGGCGGCCAGGGCGCGCCCGCGCAAGTCGGCCAGCCGGTAATCGGACGCCGGGCCGGCTTCCACCGGAGGGATGGTCTCAAGCAATTCGAGTGCTTCCTTCGTCTGGCCAGCGGCGATGCGAGCCTCGGCCAGCAGGAGACGCGCGCGCAGGGCTTCGTCCGGTCCGAGGGCCGGATCTGCCGCTACCTCGTACAAGACACTGATTGCGGCGTCGGGGCGTTTGAGATCGAGGTCGAGGCGCGCGAGTTGCAGTCGGGCCTCCAAGGCGCGGCGGCTGCCCTTGCTCTCGGCCCACGTTTTCAGGTCCGCCGAGGGATCGGCGCCCAGCTGGCGTTCCAGCGCGACCCACCGCTCCATGCTCTCGCGGGTGGTCAGAGCATCGGGTGTCTCGCCGAGACCTTCGCGCAGGACTTCGCGGGCCCGGGCGTCGACGCCGAGGATGAGCAGCGACCGGGCCAATCCGAGACGCGCATTGTCCCGGACGGGGGCCGGGGGCTCGCCCGTGGCGAGGACGTTGCGGAAGATTTCCGAGGCGTCGGAGGGCCGGTTTTCGGCCAGGCGTACGCGACCGAGGGCCACGTCAAGTTCGGGTGCAGGGAGCAGTTGCTGCTCGCGGGCGGAGTTGATCAGCGTTTCGGTGGTGGCGGGGTCGCCGGTGGAAAGTTGCAGGTCGAGGAGTAAACGCAGGGCATTGGGGTCGGTGGGCAAGGGCTCTCCGGGTTGAGGCAGAAGGGCGCGGGCGGCCTCGGTGTCACCCTGCTCGGCGCGAATGCGGGCGAGGAGGAGGGCGGCCTCAGGATTCTCCGCAGCCTGCGGTGCGGCCAACTTGGCGGCCATGTCGAGGCTGCCTTGCGCGGCGAAGGCGGCGGCACGAAGGAAAACCGCTTCACGTGAATCCCGGTCGCACGGACCGTCGAGTGTCTTGAGCGCATCGCCCGGGCGCCCGGCGGCCAGTTGAACCCGGGCGAGGAGGAGTCCGAGTGCATTTTTTTCCCCCGCGGGAGCTTTGCGCAGTGCCTCCTCAAGCGGGGCAATGGCAGCTTGCGGCATTCCCTCGCGCAAGGCGGTCGTGGCTTTGTCCGCCTCCGTGGGAGCGGCAGAAAGCGCGGCGGCGGTCAGCGTGAACCAGAGCAAGACAGCGGATTTCATGTTCCGAGAACTTTGCCGAGGTAGTGACCGGTGTGGCTGGCCTTCACCTTGGCCACGGCTTCGGGTGTTCCCTCGGCGATAATCAGCCCGCCATGCTCGCCTCCGCCGGGCCCGAGGTCGAGGATCCAGTCGGCACATTTGATCACGTCCATGTTGTGCTCGATCACGATGAGGGTGTTGCCCGCGTTTCGGAGCTTCATGAGCACTTGCATCAGGGTGTCGACGTCCGAGACATGGAGGCCGGTGGTCGGCTCGTCGAGAATGTAGAGGGTCTTGGATCCCCCGCGTTTGGCCAGCTCCGTGGAAAGTTTGATCCGCTGGGCCTCGCCGCCGGAGAGGGTGCTGGCCGATTGTCCGAGAGTGAGGTAACCGAGACCGACCTCCTGCATGGTGGAGAGCTTGTCGGCCACGTTGGGGACGGCACGAAAAAAGGAGAGCGCTTGGTCGACGGTCAGGGCAAGCACGTCGGCGATATTTTTTCCTTTGTAAGTGATTTCAAGGGTTTCGCGGTTGTAGCGGCGACCGTGGCAGACGTCGCAAGTGACGAACACATCGGCCAGAAAATGCATTTCGACTTTGAGCGAGCCGTCACCCTGACAGTGCTCGCAGCGTCCGCCTTTGACATTGAAGCTGAACCGTCCCGCACTGTAGCCACGGACGCGGGCGGCAGGGACTTGCGCGAAGAGTTCGCGGATCGGACCGAAGGCGCCGGTGTAGGTCGCGGGATTGGAGCGCGGGGTGCGGCCGATCGGTGATTGGTCGACGACCACAAGGCGGTGGACTTGTCCGGCGCCGAGAATGGCATCGTGCGCGCCGGGCGTGTCTTTGGCCCGGTAGAGGTCGCGGGCCAAGGCGGCGCGGAGGATGTCGTTGACCAACGTCGATTTGCCGCTGCCGGAGACGCCAGTGACGCAGACGAAGGTGCCGAGCGGAAAATGTGCGTCGACATTTTGCAGGTTGTTTTCGCGTGCCCCGGTCACGCTGAGCCAGCCGTCGGATGCGCCGGCCACGAGGGCCCGGGGGGTGATGGGCTTGTTGCGCTTGGTCGGCACGCGAATGCGGAGTTCTCCGCCCAGGTAGCGTCCGGTCAGTGACTGCGGCGAGGCGGTCACTTCCGCAAGGGTGCCTTGGGCCACGATCCGCCCGCCGAGCGGTCCGGCCCCCGGGCCGATGTCGATGATATGGTCCGCCGCGGCAATGGTGTCGTGGTCGTGCTCAACCACGAGGACCGAGTTGCCGAGGTCGCGGAGGCGTTTGAGGGTGGCGATGAGGCGTTCGTTGTCGCGTTGGTGAAGTCCGATGCTGGGTTCGTCGAGAACGTAGAGGACGCCGGCCAAACCGCTGCCGATTTGCGTGGCGAGGCGGATACGTTGGGCCTCGCCTCCGGATAATGTCCCGCTTTCGCGCGTCAGCGTGAGGTAGTCGAGGCCGACTTCTTCGAGAAAGGCGAGGCGGCGGGCGATTTCGGTCACGACCTCGCCGGCAATCGCTTCATCCTTGCCCTCCAAGCGGAGTTGCCCGATGACCTGCGCTGCGCGGGCGATGGTCAGATTGCAGAGGGTATTGATGGCATATTCCTCGCCGGTCGAAGTGATCAGCGTGACGCCGAGAATTTCGGGGCGGAGACGGGCCCCGAGGCAGCGGGCGCAGGGGCGGCGGTTCTGCAGGGCTTTGAGGCGTTGCTTGAGGGATTCGCCTTTGGCCCGGGCGAGCAAATGCTCGAGCTGCGCGAGCAGGCCTTCGAAGGGCTTGGACACTTTGTGGCGCGCCGCCCCGGTGCCGAACTGGAGGTCGAGGGCGCGGTCGCCGGAACCGTGGAGGAGAAGTTCGCGAAAGGAGGGCGGCAATTTGCCCAAGGGCAGGTCGGTGCGCACGCCGGCATCGGCCGCCAGGGCAGCGGTCAGGGCCGCGTAGTAGGACTCCATTTTCGGGGTGCCCTTGCGCCAGGCCACGATGGCGCCGTCGTCGAGGGACTTGTCCTGATCAAGGATGAGGTCAGGATCGAAGTAGGGTTCGGTCCCGAGCCCCTGGCATCCCGGGCAGGCCCCGAGGTGGCTGTTGAACGAGAAATGCTGCGGGGTCAGACGCGGCAAAGTGAACCCGGTGCGCGGGTTGCAAAAGGCGGTGGAAAAAGGATGGTCGGTGAATTTCTTTTCGTCGGGAGATTGGACCGAGGCCACGAGCTGTCCTTCGCCCCAGCGCAAAGCGGTTTCGACCGAATCGGCAAGGCGTTGACGGAGCCCGGGTTTGAGCACGAGCCGGTCGACCACGGCTTCGATCTGATGGCGGCGTTTTTTGTCCAAGCGGATGCGCGCATCTCCGCCGAGGTCGGTGATTTCGCCGTCGATGCGTGCGCGGACGAAGCCCTCGCGGCGGAGTTTTTCGATGATGTCGCGGAACTCTCCCACTTGGTTGCGCACCACCGGGGCGAGGAGGACGAGTTTGCTCTCCGGCGGAAAGGCGAGGATGGCGTCGGTGATTTCCTGCGGAGTCTGGCGGCGGACGAGTTCGCCGGTTTCCGGATCGTGCGGCAGGCCAATCGCGGAGTAGAGGATGCGGAGGTAGTCGTAGATTTCCGTGGTGGTCGCGATGGTCGAACGCGGGCCGGCCGAGGCGGTGCGTTGTTCGATGGCGATGGCAGGGGAAAGTCCTTCGACGAAGTCCACGTCGGGACGCTCGAGGCGGTCGAGAAATTGGCGGGCGTAGGCCGAGAGGCTTTCGACGTACTTCCTCTGCCCCTCGGCATAAAGGGTGTCAAAGGCGAGGGAGGATTTTCCCGAGCCGCTCGGGCCGGTGAGGACCACAAACCGGTTGCGCGGTATGACCACGTCGATATTTTTCAGGTTGTGCTGGCGGGCACCTTTGACCCGGATGGCGCTGGGTTCGGAGGAAGGCAACATGCGTAACAGGGAAGGTTAGAGCGGTTGTCTCGTTGCATAAAGGCGGATTGTGCCCCTTGGCAAGGGGGCCGGGGTGGATATGCTAGGGTATGCGTTTTGCTTGGTCGGCCTCAGTTCTCGCGTTTCTCTCTGTCGCTTTGGTGCGTGCGGAATTTGATCTGCAGCATATGCCGACCGCCCAAGATGTGGTCGCCATTCGCGCCATGGGCTGGTCGGCCGCCGCCGAGGCGCTTGAACTCCGATTGGCGGACCAATGGAAGCCGTCCCACTCGTCGCAGGCCGGGAGTGCCGGGAATGGCATTTTTCGCCAGTGGCAACGTCTCCACCAGTGGTGCCGCCTTCTCGGGACGCCGGAACCGGAAGCGTTGAAGGCTTGGCTGGGACGTCGCGTGCTGCGCAATCCGGAGAAAGACAATGCGCTGCTGGTCGTTCCGTCCGGTGCGCCCCTGCCGACCGATTCATCCGGACGGCCCCTGCCGACGGCCTTCGAGGCATTTGAAGCGGTGCAGGTGCCGCCGGAAATTCTGCAGGGGCTTTTGCCCGATGACTACACGCCGAGCGGCGGACCTGTCGCGGCGCGGGCCACCGAGGACTTTCTGGCCGGCTTGGCCAACGACCAAGAGTTCCTCAAAGAATTTTTCCGCGAGCTGAAACCGGACGATTTTACGCCGGTGGTGTTGACGCGTCTCGAGCAGCTGCGGCGCGCCCACCCGGGCGCATGGCCCGCTTATCGCTCGCTCATGCTGGCTTTTGCCTTGGTCTATGACCAACGGGAACCTCTCTTTTGGCCGCATCATCAAGTGCCGGCGGAGGCGGTGCCTCGGTCGACGCAAGATGCGGCCGCTCGCTTCGAGTATTTTTACCGCGCCAACGAAGCGAGAAAACTCGAATATGATTTGCGTCGACTCTCGGCGGCGGAGATGAAATTTCTCGTTGATGCCCCGGTGGAGCGCTCGGAATTGGAGTGGGCGGCGCAGAATGTACGGACGGGAGGGGACAAGTTCGGCCGGGTGCTTGATTTGGTCCGATACGATCAACAACGCGCCGACCGCGGTATTTTTAAATGGCCCCATGGCAGTTACCGGCTGGTCAAAATCAAGATGGCGGGCGGTATTTGCACCGATCAGGCCTACTTTGCCTGCCTTGCGGGCAAAGCCAAAGGCATCCCGACCCTTTACTTTGCGGGTCAAGGACAAGACGGGGGCCATGCTTGGTTCGGGTATTTGCGCGGTGATGGCCGGTGGGAGTTGGATGCCGGCCGATTCCTCGACCAGCGATACACCGTCGGCCAAGCGCTAGATCCGCAAACCTGGATGCCCATCACGGATCATGAGTTGCTCTTTCTCTCGAGTCGGGCTACGCGATCGACGGAATACGATGGGGCCTTGGGTGACTTGGCCATGGCAGAAGTTTACCATCGGCGCGGAGATTTGGCATCGGCAGGTGCGGCGGCGGATAGCGCGCGCTTTTACTCGCCTGACTTTTTCGCGGCTTGGGAAGCAAAAGAAAACGTGCTTGCCGAGTCAAAGGACACGGCAGGCTTGCGTGCGCACTATGCCGCGGGCATCGACCAATTCCGTCGGGAAGAGGATCTGCGCGTCCGCTACCAGACGCGGTTGGCCGAGTTGGAGCGGGCGGGGGGCGACGTACTCGTGGCGAGCAAGATTGAAGCGCGCATGATCCGTGAAAACCGCCGCCTTCGCACCGATTTGAGCGCGGCAACCGGGGCCGAGGTGCTCTCAAGGCTGATGCAAGAGGGCAATTATGCTGCGGCGATGCGGGAATACCGCTCGCTGAGCGGAAAACTCGGTCCGACCGGCGGGGGCAATTTTTTCTACGAGGTGGTCCGGCCATTTGTCCGGCAAATGAAAGATGCCGGGCGGGAGAAGGATGCCCAACGCGCCCTCGACTTGGCCGGACGGGTCATGAAATTCGAGACCGGCAGCATCCTCGCGCGCGAGTTCGACGAGATGAAGGCCGGACTGGCCGGCGCTCAGTAGCGGATGCGGTCCGGCCTCGCCTCGTACCGCCGCCAAAGATCGAGCATCTCGGCACGCAGGCACTGCGCGGCTGGGATCAGTCGCTCGGCGATCGGCTTGGCCAGATCCTCGTAAAAGGGCTGGTCGTCGAACTGGCCGTAGCGCAGGGCGTCGCCGAGGGTCGACGCGTAGACCACGCGGTCGATGCGTGCCCAAGAGATTGCACCCGCACACATCGGGCAGGGTTCGCCGGTGGTGTAGAGCGTGCTGCCGGACAAATCAAAAGTGCCCAGTTTCTTCGCCGCGGCGCGGATGGCCTCCATTTCACCGTGCCAAGTGGGGTCGTTCTCGCTGACCACGTGATTTGAGCCTTCGGCGATGATTTTGCCGTCCCTGACAATCACGCAACCGAACGGGCCACCGGTGCCGTCAACCAGTGAGGCCTTTTCGCCCAGCCTGATGGCCGCGCGCATGAAGTGCTCGTCCTCGGCGGTGGGCAGGCGCGGGTCCATCGGGTCAAGCTTCGCGTCGCACCGCATCTTTTTCGCGCTCGCGCTTTTCCTCGAAACGCCGGATCTCGTCGGTCAACTGGCGTTGAATCTTGGCCGCTTCGTCTGTGGCGCCGGCGGCGATTGCCTTGGCCAATTCGCCGTGGAGAAGGAGTTCCTTCGCCGCGGTGTCCGCTTTGCATTTGGCCTCGATCGCCGCGATGCGTTGCTTTTGGTCGGCGCTGAGCTGCACGACCGGTTCCTTGGCGGCGAGCCGTTCCATGGCGAGTTCGTAAGCGGATTTCATCAGTCGGCTGGATTTATAAATTAATTCCCGCTACTTCTAACCGATGCCTATTCGTTTGTTGAGCACCGATTTCGACGGGACCTTGATCGGCCACCACGCGGATGCGCGCACGGCCAGGTCCTTGTCCGATGCGCTCACCGGGTTGCGGCGGCACGGTGCGGCTTGGGCCGTCAATACGGGAAGGCAGCTGTGGTTCGCCCTCGAGGGGCTCGAGCAGGCGGCTCTGCCGCATGATCCCGAATTTGTCCTGACCAGCGAAAAAGACATTTACCACCGCATCGCAGAGGGCAGTTGGGAGGCATTCGGCGACTGGAACGCGCGAACCGAGCGGCAGACGCTCGATCTGTTCGACCGCGCGGCTCATATCGTCTCGGCGATCGAGACGATGGTCGCGACGCGGGACGGCATCGAGCTGTTGTATGAAAATGGCCGTCTGGCCGGACTGATGACCGCCGATCCCGGGACGATGGATCAAGTGGCGGATGCGGTGCGGGAAATGGCGGTCGATGTTCCCGAGTTTTCTTTCAATCGCAACCTGGTATGGATGCGCTTTGCGCACTGCACGATCCACAAAGGGTCGTCACTGGCCGAATTGTCCCGATTGCTCGGTATCCCGCGCGCAGACGTGCTCGCGATCGGCGACCACCATAACGACATTCCGATGCTCGACGGTTCATCCGCCGCGATGGTCGCGTGTCCTTCGAACGCGGTGCGTGAGGTGCAGGAGTTGGTCCGGCGCAATGGAGGTTATGTTTCTCCTTATCCGTGGGGTGAGGGCGTGGCGGACGCCATCCGTCATTTTTCCGCGGTCAGTTGATCAGCCCCCAGCGCCCGACGAACGGCCAGTAGACCACGAGGCCGCGGCCGACCACGTTCTGTTCGGGGACCGGTCCGAAGTAACGACTGTCACTGCTATGGTAGCTGTTGTCGCCCAGAGCAAAATAGGATCCGCGCGGCACAGTGTATTCCGCCTGCGGTGAACCGAGGATGGGAAAAGCACCTCCGCCTGCGCTGGTGTTGGAATAACCGGCATAGCCGTCCTCTTTGGACATGACGCGCTGGAAGGCGGGGAGCGAAGATACGGCGCCGTCGACGTAGAGGTCGGGTGGCCGGATTTGCAGGGTTTGCCCGCCGATGGCGGCGAGACGTTTGATGTAATACTGGGAGCCCATGCCCGGGGCGATGCCCGCCTCGATCCGGCGGATTCCGGTGGTGCGGAAGACAAAGACGTCACCCGGCTTCGGCCGGACGAAGTTGTAGGAAACTTTGTCGACGAACAACTGGTCGCCGCTTTCGGCGTAGCCGCGCACGATGGGCTGGCCGGCGCGGAGCGGGCGTCCGGGGTGGATCTGGAAATCGGTCCGGACAACGTTGAGCGGCGCAGAGACGTGGTAAGTCCGGCTGCGGGTGATGATTTCGGTCGAGGTGAAAAAGTGGAAACGAGTGACTTCACGGAGCCCGATGACCGCATCGTCGTTCTCCGCGCTGATATCAAGATAGGTCCGCCCGCGCAGGATGAATTCGGCAGCGCGCAAGGGCCAGCTTGGAGGGGGGTCGACCGTGCGCGTTCCGGTCACGCCATAAAGCGTCGGTTGCATGGATCCGGTGGGAATTTTGAACGGTTGGAGGAAGTAAGACCGGACGCCGAGGGCAATGACGAGGGCGACGAGGATGACCTCGGTGTTTTCCCTCAGGCCAGCCAAGCGTTGCTGGGGAGCCGCTTGGTCGAAAAGGCCATGAAGTTTCTCCGTGGCCCGCGTGATATCCTCGCGGTGATTTTTCCTCAGAGCAACCTCGAGGCGGGTGATGCCCTCGCGGAGGTTGACGATTTGCTTGTCCGGCAGAATGTCCCTCCGGTAACGCAGCAGTTTTCGGGCCGCGCGGAGGACGAGTTTGGCTTCTTTGCGGTAACGCGGGGTCAGAAACAGCATACGGACAGGAGACCGCGATTCTCGCCGCCCGGGCGGAAAAGGCAACGCCGCTCTCGGTCAGGCCAGTTGCTCACTGTCGTCCAGGCGAGCCTCGTCAATTTGTCCGCCTGCCGTGGCCAGGTGAGAGAGGGCGTGATCGATCGAATCGAGGGCAGCAGTGATCGGGGAATGGTTCGAGCGCGGGAGATCGGCCAGGGCAATCTGGGCCCCTTGCAGGGCGCTTTTAGCCTGCTGGAGGGACCTGTCGGCGGCACGAAACCGCTTGGCCCGCGGGTCGAGGGAGTTCACTGCGCTGCCGGCTTTTTGTCGTGCTGGCACTGGCAGGTGGTTGAGCACTTGGCTTTGCACCCGCACGCTTTGCACTGAGCTTGGGCCGACACCGCGGAGAGGGCGAGAAGGGCAAGGAGAGTGAGAAGACGCTTCATCAAGATAGATTTACGCTTTGTGGGCGGGTTTGGCAATTGCCGGAGGGGGGGAGGAACCGGAGGGAGCGCAAAGGCCGCGGAGAGGCGCGGAAAGAACGGCGGGCCGGTCCACCGCCGTTATAGCTGCAGGGGGGCGCCGGATTTGCCGCGGAGGACCATGAGGACTTCCGCGAGAATGCTGACCGCGATTTCGGCGGGGGATTCGGCGCCGATGTCGAGGCCGAGAGGTGCGTGGACCGTGGCGAGTTGTTCGCTGGTGAAGCCTTGCCCCTTCATCTGGTCGAAGACTTGGAGAACTTTGCGACGGCTGCCGATCATGCCGAGGTAGCCGAACCCTCCTTGTTGCAGCGCAGCGGCCAGGGCCTCGCGATCGATGTCATAGTGGCGACTGACGATGACAAGGGCGTCTTGTCGGCCCCAAGTGCGCGAAGCGAGGTGAGCGGGGGCGGGGTCGGCAAGTCTTTGGTGTGCGGCAGTGCACTGCTCGAGAATATCGGGGCGGTCCTCAAGGACAGTGACGTGGAAACTGCATTCGGCGGCGAGCTTGGCGATGGCCTGGGCGCAGTGTCCGCCGCCGACAATGACCATGGAGTGAGCGGGCACGTGCGGTTCGATCAAGACAGTGACTTCGCCACCGCAGATGGCGCCGAAGGAATCGGGTTGGTCCTCGCGGAGGGGCCAGGTTTTCAAGGCGGTTTCGTTTTTCGTGAGGCAGTCGAGGGCTTCGGCGATAACAAGGGACTCGAATTTTCCGCCGCCGATAGTGCCGGCGATAGAGCCGTCGGCCCAGACGATCATTTTCGCGCCGGGGCGGCGCGGGACGGAACCGGTGGTGGCGGCGACCGTGGCGATGGCGCAGGAGCGGCCGGCTTGGCGTGCGGCGAGCAACTCTTGGAGGATATCGCTCATAGTTTGCGGACGAGCGGTCCGCTCGTCCCTACCGCGGGCAGGGACACGCGGGGCGCGTGTCCATGTTCTTTCACAAGCGGCTGAAACTTTCGTCGAGGACTTCGAGGAGGAAGTCGGCGTCGGCTTGGTTGATGCACATGGGCGGGGCGAAGCGGATGACTTGTCCGCGCAGTCCGCCTTTGCCGAGGAGGAGACCAAGGTCGCGAGCGGTCTCGAGGACTTGCGCGCATTCGGCTGTGGCAGGCTCCTTGGTTTTGCGGTCTTTGACCATTTCGATGCCGAGCATGAGACCTTTGCCCCGGACGTCGCCGATGATCGGGTGCTTCTCCTTCAGCTTGTTCAGTCCGGCCAGGATGTAATCGCCCATTTTGCGGGAGTTTTCCTGGAGGTTTTCTTTCTCGATGACCTCAAGCACGGCCTTGCCCATGGCGCTGACCACGGGATTGCCGCCGAAGGTGTTGAAGTGGACTTTTCCGACGAGGGCTTGGGCGATCTCCGGGGTGGTGACCACCGCAGCGAGGGGGCACCCGTTGCCGATGCCCTTGGCCATGGTGACAATGTCCGGAATGACGCCTTGGGTCTCGAATCCCCAGAAATGCGTGCCGGTGCGGCCGAAGCCGGTTTGGACCTCGTCGGCGATGCAAACACCGCCGGCAGCGCGGACATAGCCGTAAACGTGTTCGAGGTAGCCCGGCGGGAATTCCACGAATCCGCCCACGCCTTGGATGGATTCCGCGATGAATCCGGCGATTTTCCCCGGGGTGGCATATTCGATCAGTTCCTTGACGTCGTTGGCGTATTTCGGACCGGCTTCGGGATCGTCGTAGCCGAAGGTCCCGCGGTAGGGATACGGCGCGAGGGCGTGGTGGAAACCGAAGCCGTGGGGCACGTTGTATTTCCAAGTGCTGTGGGCGGTGATACCCATGGTCGACTGGTTGCCGCCGTGGTAGGCGTTACGCAGGGCGATGATGTCATAGTTGCCGGTGTAGGCCCGCGCCATCATGAGGGCGAGGTCATTGGCTTCGGAACCGGAATTGACGAAGTAGCACATCTTCAAATTGCCGGGCATTTTCGACGCGAGTTTCTCCGCGTATTGCGCGACGTTCGGATGGAGGTAGATCGTGGTCGAGTGTTGGTAGAGTTCGCTCTGTTTGTTCCCCGCGGAAATGACGTGCGGGTGGCAGTGGCCGACGCTGATCGTCACGATGCCGCCCAAGCCGTCGAGGTAGCGCTTGCCCTTTTCGTCCCACACGTATTGACGGTGGCCTTCCACGACCATGAGCGGCTTCTTGTAATAGAGGAAGATGCCCGGATTCATGAACTGCTTGCGCAGGGCGAGCACTTCGTCGGGGGACGGCCCGGTGTAGGGAAGCGGTTGGTGTTGGCAGGGGGGTAGGTTGGGTTCTCTCATCGGGTGGGAAATAAAGGTCGGATCAAAATATACAGAACAAAGCTGAGAGTGAAACCGACAAACCAGGCATAGTGATAGCCGGCAACCAGCCACGCGGGGAACAGTTCCGCGGGGAGCACTTTGATCGTGACGAGAAAGCCGGGGATATTGGGCAGAACCGAGGCGGCCAAAACCCCGAAGCCGACCAGGCTGAATCCGCCGGTGTAGCGGTAGGGTCCGTGCCGCTGGTAAAGTGCCGGCGCATCGAGTTTCTTGCCCCGCCAGACAAAGTAATCCGCGATCATGATTCCGGCGATCGGGCCGAGTAGGGCGCTGTAGCCGATAAGCCAGGTGAAGATGTAACCGCTGGGGTCCTGGTAGAGTTTCCAGGGCATCATGAGGATTCCAAGAAAGGCGGTGATGAGGCCGCCGGTGCGGAAGGTGATGCGGTTGGGGGCGAGATTGGAAAAGTCGTTGGCCGGCGAGACGACGTTCGCCGCGATGTTGGTCGAGAGGGTAGCCACGGCCAGGGTGATGAGGGCGAAAGCGGAGACCCAGGGATTGCCGAACTTGGCGATGACTTGCACCGGGTCCCAGATGGCGGTGCCGAAGATGACGATGGTGGCACTGGTCACGAGGATGCCAATAAAAGCGTAGAGGGTCATGGTGGCAGGCAGGCCGAGCGCCTGGCCCACGATTTGGTCGCGCTGCGAGCGCGCGTAGCGGGAAAAGTCCGGAATATTAAGCGAGAGCGTCGCCCAGTAACCGACCATCGCGGTGAGTCCCACGCCGAAGACCGGCCAGAATTTTGCCGCGGTATCAAGCGTCGCTGGTTGGGTGAAGATCGGTCCGAACCCGTCGGCCGCCTGCCAAGCCCACCAGACGAGCACGACTCCGACGAGCAGAAGGAATGGCGCGCTCAAGGTTTCCATCCACTTGATCGACTCCATGCCCCGCACGATGAAGTAGACGTTGATCGCCCAAAAAATCATGAAGCAGAGAAATTCCCCGGCGGAAATACCGAGAATGGGCAGCGCCTGCCGTGCGGCGGGATCAAAACCGAAAATGACCGCCGCGGTGGCGTAGATGGCGGCGCCCCCGACCCATGTCTGAATGCCGAACCATCCGCATGCGACCAATCCGCGCATGAGGGCCGGAATGTTCGAGCCGAATGTGCCGAAGGACGCCCGCAGCAGGACGGGGAAGGGAATGCCGTATGCCGTGCCCGGATGCGCGTTGAGCGTCATGGGAATGAGCACGATGAGGTTGCCGAGGAAGACGGTCAGGGTGGCCTGCCACCAATTCATCCCTTGTTCGATCAGGCTGCTGGCCAACGTGTAAGTCGTGATGCACACCGCCATGCCGATCCAGAGCGCGGCTATGTTCCACGTGGTCCACGTGCGGCGGTCACTGGGAACAGGCGCGAGGTCCTCGTTCCAGAGGCGTGGATCGTGGGATTCGGGGGCAGGGTGCATAACTCTATCTGCTGTCATAGACTTCTGCTCCGCGCTGGGCAAGCGTGCGCGCTCAGAAGTAAGCCGGGGTCCGCTGGAGGAACCGTCCGCGGCCGACGGTGCCGACAAATTTGCCGTCGCGGACGGCGACTTCACCGCGGACCGTGACGATGGACGGGCGGCCTTCGATTTCCCAGCCTTCGAAGGCGTTGTAGTCGACATTTTGGGTCTGGGTTTTGACGGAGAGTTTGCCCCGGTAACTCGGATCGTAGACGACGAGGTCGGCGTCGGCACCGGGTTGGATGACGCCTTTGCGCGGGTAGAGGTCGAAAATTTTGGCGGCGTTGGTGCTGGCCACCGCGACCAATTGTTGGAGGGTGAGACGTCCCTTTTTCACCCCGTGGGTGTAGAGGAGATTGATGCGGTCCTCGATGGACGGGATGCCGTTGGGGATTTTGGTGAAGTCATTTTTTCCCATCGGCTTCTGGTCCTTGAAATCGAACGGGGCGTGATCGGTGCCGACGGTGTTGATCAGTCCGTTGGCCAAGCCGTCCCACATGACATTTTGGTTCGAGATGTCGCGCAGGGGCGGGGACATGACGAACTTGGCGCCTTCGAAGTCGGGTTTTTCGGCGGAGGTTTTGTCGAGGACGAGGTATTGGATGAGCGTTTCGATGAAGACATGGACGCCGCGCTCGCGGGCGGCGATGGCTTCGTGGAGGGCTTCCTTGCAGCTGAGATGGACGATGTAGGTGTGCGCGCCGGTGAGGGCGGCGAAGGACATCAAGTGGTGCACGCCCTCGGCTTCGACGCGGGGCGGGCGGCTGTCATGGTGGGCCTCGGGTCCGGTGCGTCCGGCAGCGAGCAACTCGGCCTGCAGTTGGGCGACGAGAGATTCGTTTTCGCAGTGCGCGGTGACGATGACGCCGAGTTCTTTGGCCAGTTTGAGGGTGTGCCAGAGTTCGGTGTCATCGACTCCGAAGGCGCCTTTGTAAGCGAGAAAGATTTTGAAGCTGCCGACGCCTTGTTTGACGATCTCGCGCAACTGCCGGGCCGAGTCCGCATCGAATCGGGTCACTCCCATGTGGAAGGTGTAGTCGCAGCAGGCCTTGCCTTCGGCTTGGGCCTGCCAGGTGGCGAAGCCGTCGGCGGGCGACATGTCGCGCGACGGACAGACCATTTCGAAAATGGTGGTGGTGCCCCCGACAAGGGCGGCTTTGGTGCCGGTTTCGTAGTTGTCTTTCGAAACCGTGCCCATGAACGGCAGGTAGATGTGGGTGTGTGGGTCGATGAAGCCGGGGAAAACGTATTTGCCGGTCGCGTCGATGACTTCGGCGCCGGCGGGCGGGGTGATGTTCCGGTCGATCCGCGTGATGGTCTCGCCTTGGCAAAGGATGTCGGCCGTGTAGCGGGTGTCGGCATTGATGATGTCGGCGGATTTAAGAAGAAGTGACATAGCGTGGACGGTGTTCAGTGTTCAGTTTTCAGTGGGAGGAGTTGCCGAACGATTGATTGGGGTGGCAGATTGGTCTATCATGTCAGCCGATGGGCATGGTGCAAGAATTCGAGCACACCGCAGGGCGCCTCCTGATCCATCTTCGGGGGTGGCTCGATGACAAGAACGACGATGATCTCGTGGTCCGTGATGAGGTCATTCAGGCCATTGCTCAGGCCCGCCGGGAAATTGCCGCCGCACAGGTGACGGCTCGCAAGGTTCTGCAGTTTTTCCAGCGGTGGCTTCCCCAGTCTTGAATTCTTTGGCCGAACGACAGTTGCGGCCAGCGAGGACGCTCGCCCTCCAGCTGTGTATCCCGTCGTTCTGCTGCTCAACGGAAACGTCTTGGCCGAGATGGCGTTTATTTGTCGCTCCAAATGCTGCCTTCCCCGTAGCTGAACCAGCGGGTGGTGGTGACTTTGTGTTGGGTGTAGAAGGCGACGCTTTCGCGGCCTTGGATGTGGAGGTCGCCGAAGAAGGATTGGTTCCATCCGCTGAAGGGGAAAAAGGCCATGGGGGCGGGGACGCCGATGTTCACGCCGACCATGCCGGCTTGAATGCGGTGGCGGAACTCGCGGGCCGCTTTGCCGCTGCGGGTGAAGATGGCGGCACCGTTGCCGTAAATCGAGGCGTTGGCGAGGTTGATCGCGGCGTCGAGGTCTTCCATGCGGACGACGTTGAGCACGGGACCGAAGACTTCTTCCCGCATGGTGATCATGTCGGGGAGAACGTGGTCGAGGACAGTGGGACCGACGTAGAAGCCGTTCGGGGCGGCGGCGACTTTGGTGTGACGTCCGTCGGTCAGTGGTTTGGCACCCTCGTCGGCAGCTTGCGTGATGAGGTTGCAGACGCGGTCGGCGTGTTCGCGGCTGATGACCGCGCCCATTTGGGCCTGCGGATCGCGGTCGGTCGGGCCGACGCGGATTTTCGAAACGACATCGACGAGCGCGGGAAGAACCGTGTGCGCGGCGTCGCCGATGGCGATGGCGGTGGAACTGGCCATGCAGCGTTCACCGGCGCAACCAAAGGCGGATTCGACCAGACCGGTGGCGGAGTTGGCGACGTCCGCGTCGGGCATGATGAGGACGAAGTTTTTCGCCCCGCCGGCGGCTTGCACGCGTTTGCCGTGGGCGGTGCCGGTTTCAAAGATGTATTTGGCGATGGGTGTGGAACCGACGAAAGAAATGGCTTTGATCGTCGGGTGGCGCAGGATGGCATCAACAGCTTCGCGTCCACCGTGGACGAGATTGAGCACGCCGTCGGGTAGTCCCGCTTTTTGCGCGAGTTGCGCGATGCGGACCGAGGTGAGCGGGACTTTTTCGCTCGGTTTGAGGATGAAGGTGTTGCCGCAGGCGATGGCCATGGGCCACATCCAGAGAGGGACCATGGCGGGGAAGTTGAAGGGGGTGATGCCGGCGACAACACCGAGGGGCTGGCGGATGGAATCGCAGTCGATGCCGCGGGCCACGTTTTCGAGCGACTCGCCCATAAGGAGGGTCGGGGCACCGCAGGCGAACTCGATGTTTTCCAGTCCGCGGCGGACATCGCCCCGCGCTTCGGCGAGGGTTTTGCCGTGCTCGCGGGTGACGCTTTGGGCCAGCTCCTCGAAGTGTTCCTCGAGCAGGACCTTGAGCTTCATGAGGACGCGGGCGCGCTCGACGGGCGGGGTTTCCATCCAAGCGGGGAAGGCATCGGCGGCGGCGCGGACGGCTTGGTCGACGACATCGGCGCCGCAAAGCGGAGTTTCGGCGATGACCTCGCCGATCGAAGGGTTGTGGACGGGGGTGGTGGCGACGCCGGAGGCGTTGGTCCATTCGCCGCCGATAAACAGCGGGCAGGGGAGGAGTTTACTCATATTTGCGACTTCTTAGTGTTCAGGGTTGCTCTTTGTCCGACCATTGTCGGTGTGGATCAAGAGGAAAGCAATCGCTGGCGGGTGCTCTGGCCAAGCGGGGAAAACGGGTGTTACTATGTGGACATGAGCGAGGCGGCTGAGGTGGGTCAGGCGAAGCGGGGGCTTTCGCGGTCCATGGTGCCGCGGGTGTTGAATGCGCTGTTGTGGTTGGTGTTTTGCGGGATGGCTGGGACGGGGTTGTTGTTGGCGTTCCGTTTGCTGCCGGGTTCGCGCGGTGGAGCGGGGCTCACAGCCATGGGCTGGGGGCGGCATGATTGGGGTGGTGTGCACACTTGGTTGTCGTATGTGTTTCTCGCGTTGATCGCGGCGCACTTGGCCTTGCATTGGCGGTGGCTCTGGCAGGTGGCGGCGAGGAAGCACGCGTGGCCGCTGGTGGTGGGGATCGGCGCTGGGCTGGTGCTGATGATGTGGTTGGCGTTGCAGCCGGTGGAGAAACGCGGGGGCATGGAGACGGGCGCGGCAGGGATCGCGCGGGGGAGCGGACTGGGCGGTAGAGAGGATGCGGCCCGCTGGGCCAGCGGGGGCCCTACCTGGGGAAACGGCCAGCGCCGGGGACGCCGCCGCTACAGTTTTACGGGTGGGCGGGGAGGGGTTCCATTTCGCCTTTGGCCAGGCGGGTCTGGTAATCGTTCCAGCTGAACTTTTCGCGGCCGGTTTCGATTTCAACCATGGTGATGCAATCGTCGACGGGGCAGACGATGGAGCAGAGATTGCAGCCAACGCAGTCTTCTTCGCGGACTTTGGGGACAGGTTTGCCGGGGACGCGGCCGGGGCCGAGTCCGTAAGGGGCGCTGTCGACCATGTCGATGCATTGGTGGGCGCCGTCCTCGCAGGCGATGTAGCAGAGATTGCACCCGATGCATTTGTCGTGGTCGATGCGGGCGACGCGCTTGTAATTAAGGTCGAGGTATTGCCAGTCGGAGAGGCTTTTGACCGCCGCGCCGGAGAAGTCGGCGACGCTTTTGTATCCTTTGGAGTCGAGGTAATCCGAGAGGCCCTCGTTCATGTCCTCGACGATGCGGAAGCCGT
>ERZ889217.439-NODE-439-length-25702-cov-30.966975_pt1 | contig 25702 bp, 25 predicted proteins | sample MGYA00521098_ERZ889217 | MGnify/ENA primary metagenome ERZ889217 (study PRJEB32303, sample SAMEA104408613) | aquatic metagenome | biome: Brackish water; feature: Pelagic; material: water | place: Baltic Sea | collected 2014-06-10T22:04:00 | depth 2,362 m ... | reverse complement strand
GCAAGCGGTCCACGGCGCGCGACTCGGCGGCATCCCGCGCCCCGCAATGCAGCTCTACGTCCTCAGGACGATCTTGGCCCAGGCCGCCAACCGTACTTCGCTCAAGGAACTCGTCTTCCAAAGTTCTTTCGATCCGCGCATCGTGGCCAAAGCGGCAGCCAGCATCCGCCAGACGCTGGCCCATGACCACTCGCTGCTCAGCGTCGCGCTGGTCGGCTTGGACCGTCATCTCATCCAGACAAAAACCAGGATTGATCCCGCCTTCGGAGATCAGCGAGTGATGTGCTTCCAAAGAAAAGACGAGAAGACAAAGGGTCTGACGGACTAATACCAACGTCCTTTTGCTTTTCGACTATTGATCGAGCGGTAGGGCTGGACCTCCGGACCGGCCGTGTCGAATCCCAAAGAAGGTTCGCGGTCGTCCCGGAGGTCCGACCCTACCCCGGGGCCGAAAGACAAAGTCCAAATGCGATGGGCCCTTGGTATAAGCGGCGAGCTCAGCGATCCATAGCGAGGCAAAGATAGCCGCAGGGAAACGGCGTGAGGGGCGCCGCCGCGACTAAACTACCGAGGGTAAGCTAAAAGACCAAGAGGCGGGGCGGGTCGCGCTTGCGCGGGATTATCCCCGAGTGCCCACGCGCTCCGGTGACCGTTCGCTTTGGTTGACGAAACTCAATTCACGGCGAGGCGCTTCATCGCACCGGGAACGCGGAAGAGCACACGCGAGGGAATGCGGTCGCCGGGATACCAAATCTTTTGTTCCCAGCCCGCGGCATCGGGTGTGCTGGCCCGCATGACGATAGGGCTGAAGCCTCGGCTGTATTCGGCGGGCCAAACCCCGAATCTCGTCGTATTGACCACCAACTCGACAGGCGTGATGCCGATGTATTCGCCGTTGAGCTCGATGACCAGGCCCGAGGGCCAGCTGCGGATAACGATCGTCTTGACCGGATCCGCCACCCTGACCTCAGGCTCCGGGCCCGAGGCGCAGGCCGCCAAAAGGAGACAGAAAAGGAGAAAGCCACGCTGCATGGGGAAAAGTTGAACCCAGGCCGACGGGGAAACAAAGCGGTTTGTGTGTCATAAGCTGGCCGCGGTGGGCCTTGGACCGTTTTCAGACCGGAAAGGACCCCTCTGCCAGAACTTGCCCCGACCCACCGTCTTGTCCCGGGGTGAGTCGCTCAAAACGGCACGACTTTGCTCCGCAACGGCCCGGCGGCAAACTTGTCGGGCGCCATGCCAGGGAGCACGGCCACTGCTCCGCCGCGAGCATCGAGCCGGTCCTGGTATCGCTGGCGCAAGTCGACCGGGCTTTGGTCCGTCTTGAAACCGCAGATGGCAGCTTTGACCGGTTTGCTCATCAGGCGTTTGGCAGCCAGACCATGCAGTCACAGTATGGCTGTCGCCGGCCCGAATGGCGGGAGAGCGGTTACGGCCGCAAAGGAATGGACATCATGGGATACGGGTCGAATGGTCGGCCGACTCATCCTGCGCAGCCGAGCAGTTTGCGCTCGCGGATGATCTTGGCCACGGCGGGCGGGACACACTTTTCCCAAGCGGGGTCGCCGGCGCGGATCATGGCGAGCACCTCGGGAGACTTGATGCCGAGGATTTCTTCGCGGTAGTCGGTCACCGGAACAATGAAGTCGTTCTCGCGGAGATAGCCGTAAAGCTGGGTCAACCGGGGGTCGACCCGGAAGTTGTCCGCCGTGATGATTTTCCCGTCGCTGGCCCGACGAGGGTAAGCGTAGAGGCGGACGTTCTTTTTGAAGAGCCGGCCGAGACCCTCGAGAATACCGCCTTCGAGGTCGGTGTAATATTTCTCGCGGAAGATCTCCTCGAGCGCGGGCACCCCGAGGGTGAGGCCGATCGCCTGGTCGGTGTGACGTGCGATGTAATCGACGAGACGGAAATATTCGCCGAAGCCGGAAACCAGCACCGTCTGGCCGAGGGCACCGAGGATGTCGGTGCGGTCGAGGAAGTCTTGCGGGTCGAGTTGGCCGGTGCTGAGGAGGTTTTCCATCGTAATCTCGGCCAAAGTGAGGACTCCGCGCGGCGCCTCATTTTCGCGCGGGGCAAAAACATCGTAAGCGCAGCGCAACATCTCATAAGTGACCTGCGTGACGGGACGAAAGCTGCCGCGTTCGACCAGCACGGCGCGCTTGTAGAGCTCTTCGGACGGCTGCACGACTTCGCCGTCCGCACGGAACATGGCGGCCCGGCCCAAACCCTGCGCGACCAACTGGAGGCTCATCAAACGGTTGTCGACCCCGGCAAAGGCCGGTCCGCTGAAACGGATCATGTCCACCTCGATGCGTTTCGCCGTGAGGTCATCGAGCAGGCTGCCGATCAGTTGTTCCGGTTTCCCGTGGAGGCGGAAAGCGCCGTAGATGAGATTGACCCCGATAACCCCGATTGCTTCCTGCTGCGCGATATTCTCCGTGTCGAGCATGCGGACATGGATGATGATCTCATTGACGCCTCCGCGGGGCACTGTCTGGAAGCGGATCCCCATCCAACCGTGCGATTCGTTGTGGCTGTGGAAGCTTCGTGCCGCCACGGTGTCGGCAAAAACGAAAAACGTCTTCTCCGCACCCATTTTCGTCTCAAGACGCTCACGGAGCAGGGAGTATTCGTGCTCGAGCATGCCGCTGAGGCGCTCCCGGCTGACGTAGCGCTGCACGGGACCGTAAATCGCATCGCTGAACGTCATGTCGTAGGCCGACATCGTTTTGGCCACCGTGCCGGCCGCCGCGCCGACGTAAAAAAATCGCCGCGCCACTTCTTGTCCCGCTCCGATCTCGGCAAAGGTGCCGTAGACGGTGCCGTCGAGATTGAGGTCCAGCGCCTTGCGATTGGCCGAGAGGTTGTAATCGTTGGCGGGCATGAAAAATGCGGATTCTGGGTGCCGCGGGGCGGCACGGCAACGGCAAAGGCGCATCGGTCGCCTCTCGGTGCTTGCCAGAGGCGCGCGGCACCGTGAAATTGGGGGCGGCTTCATGTCCTGCGCGCCGCTCCTCCGCCCACTCGTGATGGTCACGGCCGTTTTCCTGCTCGCCTCCTGCACCCCACCCCGCGAGAAGCCGAACGAAATCGTCATCTGGCACCAGAAAACCGGTGCGGAGCGCGAATTTTTCAAGAAAGCGGTGGCCGAATACAACCATCGGCATCCGGACGACCAGCTGGTCGCCCTTTACCGGGAGGGCGAGGAAATGCGCAATGCCTTCATCATCGCGGCGGTGGCGGGGCAAGGACCCGACCTTGTCTTCGGCCCGGCCGACAACGCGGCGCTTTTTGCCGAAACGCAGGTCGCACGGCCTTGGGACGAGGTGTTGACCGCCGATTTCCTCGCGAGGTTCACCCGGGATGGCATCGTCTCATGGCGGGACCGGCCATGGCTCATCGCGGACCAGATCGGCAATCAGCTCATGCTGGTTTACGACCGTCAGGCGGTGGCGGAGCCACCCGCGACCCTGGGCGAACTGGTCACCCTCGGCCGCAAATTGACCCTGCGCAGCGGGGCGCGCACCGACCGCTACGCTCTGACCTGGAATTACGCGGAACCTTATTTTTTCATCCCGTTTCTGACCGGCTTCGGGGGATGGATCATGGACGAGCAGGGGAACCCCACACTCGACACCCCGGAGATGCGCCGCGCGCTGCAATTCGTCATCGACCTGCGCGACAAACACGGAGTCATGCCGCACTACGAAGACTACAACACAGCCAATCTCATGTTCCTGCGCCGCCGCGCCGCCATGATCATCAACGGACCATGGTCGTGGGCCGACTACGGAGTGCCGGAGCGCAGCATGCTTGCCCTGCTGCCGGTCAACGAGGAGACCGGTCTGCGTTGCCGTCCCATCGTGGCGGCCAAGGGTTACGTCCTCAACGTCAACACCCCCGCCGAGAAATTCGAACTGGTGCGGCGGGTTCTCGGCTACCTCGTCAGCGAGGAGGTCCAAATCGCCATGGCCACACGCTTGTTCACCACGCCGACTCTGAAGTCCGCCCTCGCCTCCCCGGCTATCCGCGACAACCCCGTCTTGCAGCTGGCCATCGAACAGGCCAAACATTCGATTCCCATGCCTGTTGACTCCCGCCTGCGCTTCATCTGGGACGGCATCCGTGAACCGTATCGCCGGGTCTTCACCGACAACCTTTCGCCGGACGAAGCCGCGCGCCTCATGCAGGACGAGGCCGAGCGGCGGATCACCGAGGGTCGCTTGTGAAAAAGGACGACGAGCTGGCCGAGGCGGCCGCATTGGCGGCTGCGGGCGGATGGGACCCGGCGGCCCGTCGGCGTGCTTTCCTCAGCCTTTGTTTGCTTCCGGCCTTGGCCGTGCTGGCCTTCGTCCTGGTCTACCCCCTGTTCTACAGCGTGCTACTTTCGCTTTCCGACGCGAGCATCTACCGCATCCGTAACTGGCAGATCACGGGAATCAACCAATACCTCCAGGTCTTTCGCGAACCGCAGTTCTGGGTCATTTTCAGCAAAACGGTGATCTGGACCGCGGCGAGCACTTTCCTCCAGGTCACCATCGGCGTCGCCTTGGCCGTCGTGCTGCACCAGGACTTCATTCGCGGCCGCCCGGCCTGGCGCCTTCTTCTTCTTCTCCCTTGGGCCATGCCGCAATACATTGCTGCGCTCACCTGGCGCGGGATGTTCCATGGCGAAACCGGCGCGGTGAACCAATTTCTCGGAAACACCTTCGGCCTCCCTCCGATCGAGTGGCTCACCTCCCCCTTCGAAGCCTTCGCCGCGGCCACCCTGGTCAATGTGTGGATGGGGTTTCCCTTCATGATGATCGTCGCGCTGGTCGGCCTGCGCAGCATTCCGCCCGGACTTTACGAGGCGGCCATGCTCGACGGGGCGTCGACTTGGACCCAATTCGTGCGCCTCACCGCGCCCATGCTGCGACCGGTCATGCTCCCGGCCACCACGCTCGGCATCATCTGGAATTTCAACAACCTCAATGTCATCTGGCTCTTTTCCGGCGGCGGCGAGCCCGGGGACTCGACCCACATTCTTGCCTCCTACGTCTACAAAACGGCATTCACCTACTACCGGTTCGGCTGGTCGGCCGCGCTGTCGGTGGTCATCTTTGTCATACTTTTTCTCGCCGTGCAGGCTTTTCTCCAAGCAGGACGCTGGCGTCGTTGATCAACGCAGCCAAAGCCAGCCCACCACGCCCGGTCCGGCCGCGAGCCAAAAGAGTGCGCCCGCGGCAAGGTAAGGGCCGAACGGGATGCGGCCGGCGGCTTCAAGACGCCCGGTGGAGAGCAGAAGCACCCCGGCCACCGCACCGATGACCGAGCCGGCGGCGATACTGAAAAGCGCCCCGGGCCAGCCCAGGAAAGCCCCCAAAGTGAGCATGAACTTCACATCGCCGAAGCCCATGGCCTCGCGCGGCACGACAACCGCCGCAGCCACGCCACTCCAGCCGTCCGCTGCAGCGTAGTGGCAAGACACGCCGCCGCGCCGGACGCCGTCCGGTCCGAGACGCCACACTTCACCCTGCTCGGTATGCAATTCGAGCACGTCCGTCGGACGGTAAAAAAACTCCGCCAAGTCCCAGTCGTCCTCCCCGATGCGCAGAAACGGTCCCTCCGCACGGGCCTGCAGGGTGAAAGCCTCCGCCGGTTGCAACTCGAGACGCTTGCGCCCGAAAGCAAGTTTGCCCAGCTCGACCACGGCAAAGAGCACGGCAAAACCGACCCCCGCCCCGAAGAGGCTCGAGCGCAGCCGCGCCTCCCAGTCCTCGCCCGGTTGCAACCCCGCGACCAGCATGCTCAGCACCGCACCCGCCGCGGCCCCGCCCAGCGTGAGGCTGTCGGGCAGGATCATGTGCTCGAGGTCGATGAACGTTCCCGCGACAAGGATGGCGGCCAAAATCATGTAAGCCGCGGCAACCGGCGGCGGGAAACTCCACCAAAGCCCAAGGAAAAGCGCCGCGGTGAGAAGCTCGACCAACGGATAACGCGCCGAGATGCGCGCGCCGCATCCCGCGCACTGCCCCCGGAGCCACAACCAACTCGCGACCGGGAGATTCTCGTACCACGGGAGGGAGCGTCCGCATTGCGGACAAAAGGAGCGCTTGGGATGACCCAGCCCGATGCCCCGCGGCAGACGATGGACCACGGCATTGAGGAACGAGCCGCAGATCAGGCCGAAAACAAAAACCGCTGCGGACGCCCAGGGCGCGCTCATTCCCGGGGAAGTTTTTCCTCGGCCAGTTCGCAGAGCACGTGGAGGAGGAATTTCTGGGCTTCCTGGATGCGGGCCGTGCTCTCCCCCGGCACGATCAATTCGATGTCGGCCGCGCCCCTGGTGAATCCGCCGTCCCGGCCGAGCAGGGCAATGCTGGCCACCCCCCTGCGCCGCGCTTCTTCGATCGCGGCCAGCACATTGCGGGACTTGCCCGAGCTGGAAATGGCGATGAGCACGTCGCCGGATTGACCGAAAGCGTGGACCTGCCGGGAAAAAGCATCCCCGAATTCGTAGTCATTGCCGATCGCGGTGAGCAGGCCGCCATCGACGCCCAGGGCGAGCGCGGGGTAGGGACGGCGGTCGCCGGTAAAGCGGCAGACGAACTCCGCGGCGATATGTGCCGCGTCGGAAGAACTCCCGCCATTGCCGCAAAGCATCAGTTTGTGGCCGGAGGTCAAGGCGGCAATGACCGCGTCGGCGGCCCGCCCCAGCGGTTCTTCGAGGGGGACAAGAGCATCGAGAGCGGCACGCGCCGCATCAAGGGACCGCCGGTAATGCGTCATGACCGCAACCCCCTCAACGCCGTGAGCACAAAATCTTTCATCAAGGGCGAGCATCTTGACGACGGACGCGGTGAAGCAAGACAATTCCCCCTGGCCCGGCGCCGTTTGACATCGGCAGCCAAACCTCCTTTCATGCTGCTATGCTTATGCGTTCCGGCTTGTTTGTCGCCGCCTTGTCCCTGGCCGCCTGTGTGGCTCCGCCCAAGGCCGTGGAATTGGTCGAAGCGCCGGTGCTGCCCCTTGCTCTCGACAGCGATTTTTCCTTCCGCAAGATCCACCGCTTCCTCAATCAACCGGAACTTTTCCAGACGACGCAGAACGAGACGATCAACTTCGAGCGGACCCGCGTGAATTTCGGCGCCCTTTCCGCGGACGAACGCCGGCGGCGCCAAGGCACTTATTTCGATTTCTTCTGGCGTGCCAACCGCCCGGCCGACCTCATTATCCGCCTGGAATACCGCCAAGCCAAGACGGGCAATGCCGTGCGCGCCCAGGAAGTCGCCTACGAACAGGCCAAAGGTTCGGTCAAAACTTCCTTTGCCGTCATCGGCGACAGCTACCTATGGAGCGGTCCGGTCACCGCCTGGCGCTGCCTTCTCATCGAGAACAAGCGCATCGTGGGCTTCACCCAGTCTTATTTGTGGAAGTAGCGGGCCCGATGTTCCTCGTTTCACTTGCCGCGATGGCGCCGTCTGATTGAATCCTCTGTCGTGAGCACCGTTTCGTCAGTGCAAGTCGGGATCGCCGGACCGTCCGCCTGGATCCGCATCGAAGGTCGCGGCACGTTCCAAAACTGTGCCGGACTCAAGGAATTCGCCGCCGAGATGATGCGGCGCGGGCATCGTACATTCATCGTCGATCTGGCCGCCTGCGAACTGATGGACTCCACATTTCTCGGCACCTTGACCGGCATCGCGCTCGGTTTGCCGGCCGACGGCAAGCTCACGGTCGTTCGCGCCAACGAGCGCAACCGCGGCGTCATGCAGAACCTCGGCCTCGACCGCATTTTTGCCTTGGAGGAGAGCGCCCCCATTCCCGCCCCCGGCCGCATGGAGGACGCCGATACCGATCCCCCGCAGACGGCTCGTCGCGAAACCATCGTCCAAGCCCACGAAAACCTGGCCGCGGTCAATCCGGAGAACGCCATCCGCTTCAAGGACGTCCTCGACTTCCTCCAACAAAAGCCCTCGTGACAATCGCGCCCTTGATGCGCCGGCCTGCCGGCCCCTAACCTTCCCGTCCCGCGCGGGAACCCATGGTCACTGGCCTGCTCATCATTTTTATCGCGCTCTCCGCCTTCCTCGGTTGGCGGATCGTCCGGCAGCAGCGCGCTTTGCATTTGCTCGGGCACGAGTGGCGCGCCTTGCAAGCCGAGGAGAAGCAGGTTTTCGATTTTCTTCATGGCCTCGGCGAAGCGTTTGGCGGCGGCGTCGGACGCCGCGACTTGCACCGTCTGATTGTCGAGAGCGCCGCCCGCATCCTCAACGCCCACGGCGGGGCCCTCTACCTGGTCGACCGTTCAGGGCAATTCCTCGCGCCCACCCACATCAGCCGGACCTGCGCCCCGCTGGTTCACGTGCCCGGTCACATCCGCCAGCAGGCCGCCGCGAATCCCGTCGCTCTGGAAAGCTACCTGCGCCTCCATCCGGTGCACCCGGGCGACGGGGCCGTGGCGCGCATGTGGAAAGAAGGCGGGGCGCGCATTTTCAATTACTCCGATCCGGAGCTGGCCGATTTGGCGGCCAACGGCCAAGGGGCCACTTCGGCTCTCGTCGGGTGCCTTTCTTATCGCGACAAAACACTGGGAGTCCTTGCCGTGGTCAACGGACCGATGAGCTCGACCTTCGGCCCCGACGACCTCGCGGTTTTCAAAGCGATTGCCGAGCAGTCGGCCTTCGCGCTTTTCAGCGAAGCCGTCTACCTCGAAGCCGGGGAGAAGCGGCGTCTCGACAGCGACCTGGAAACCGCCCGGGAAATCCAGAGCATCCTCCTCCCGGCCGCGTCGCCCGAAATCGCCGGATACGAAGTGAGCGGACTCAATATCCCCGCGCGGCACGTGAGCGGTGATTATTTCGATTACCTGCGGATCGACGAACACCATTGGGGTCTGGCCATCGCCGATGTTTCCGGCAAAGGCATTCCCGCTGCTTTGATCACCGGGATGTGCCGCAGCCTGCTCCGCGCCGCCGCCCCGGGTTGCACCTCGGCGGCCGAAGTGATGCGCGCGGTCAACCGGCGGCTTTATCCCGACATCAAGCAGGACATGTTTGTCAGCATGCTCTACGTCGTGATCGACACGCGGACCAGCGATGTAACCCTGGCCCGGGCCGGGCACGATCCGCCGTTGCTCTATCGTGCCACCGGTCGCGAGGTGGTCACGCTCCGACCGCCGGGCATGGCCGTGGGCATTGACAGCGGCAATGTCTTCGATAGGGTCATTGCCGAAGAAACTGTCACGCTGGCGTCGGGAGACGGCATCCTCCTTTACACCGACGGTGCCACCGAGGCTCTGGATGCACACGGATCGGAGTTCGGCCTGCCGCGGCTCATCCAAGCGGTCCAAGCCAACGCTCCCAAAGGCGCCGCCGCGACGGTTTCCAACATCGCAGCCGAACTGCGCGAATTCGCCGGCCAGTCCGCACAACACGACGACATCACCCTCATCTCCATCCGCCGACTATGAGCAAGAAGCACGAAAACCAAACATCACCCGATCCGGTCAAGGAAGCCGCCCCCCCGGCCGCGGCCGACGACGCCTTGGATCCCGCGGCCGAAGCGGAAAAATTCCGCGATCTCGCCCTGCGCACCGCAGCCGATTTCGATAACTTCCGCAAACGCGCCGCGCGCGAGAAGGAGGATTCCATCCGCTACGCCAACACCTCCCTCCTCGGCGACCTGCTCCCGCTGATCGACAATTTCGAACTCGGCCTTGAGGCCGCCAAATCCGCACCCCACGCGGAGGCCATCCTTCAGGGGCTCGGCATGGTGGCGCGCCAATTCCGCGATTTCCTCGCTTCCGCCGGCCTCGAAGAAGTCCCGACCGAAGGCGCCGTCTTCGATGCCAATGTGATGGAATCCGTCGGCCACGAAAACAGCGACACCGTGCCGGAAGGCCAGGTGCTGCGCTCCACACGCCGCGGCTACAAACTGCGCGACCGCCTCCTGCGGCCAGCCAGCGTTTTCGTCTCCCAAGGCCCCGCCGCCTGATCACCGATGTCCGCCCGCCATCCCCGGGATCCCTACGAGACCCTCGGGGTCTCCCGCAGCGCCGCCGTCGAGGAAATCAAAATTTCTTATCGCAAGCTTGCCATGAAGTATCACCCGGACCGCAATCCGGGGAACGCGGAGGCGGAGGAAAGTTTCAAGGAGATTTCGCAGGCTTATGACATTCTGATCGATACCGACAAGCGGGCCGCCTACGATCGCTACGGATACGCCGCATTCCAGGGTGCGGGGGGCGGGGCCGGCTTCCATGATCCGTTCGACCTGTTCCGCGAGGTCTTCGGCTCGGGCGGAGGAGGCATCTTCGAGCACTTTTTCGGCGGCGGCAGCGGGGGGGCGGACCAGGCCCGGGGCGCGGACCTTCGCTACGATCTGGAAATCAAGCTTGAGGAAGCCGCCCGCGGGGTCGAAAAGGAAATTGAAATCGGCAAGACCGGACGTTGCTCGGCCTGCGGTGGTTCCGGCGGCGGACCCGGCGCGCACCTCCATACTTGCCCGACCTGCCGCGGACGCGGCCAAGTGATCGCTTCGCGCGGCTTTTTCCAGGTCGCCCAGCCGTGTCCCCGCTGCCACGGCGCGGGCCAGATGTTCGACCATCCGTGCAAAGTCTGCCGGGGTGACGGACGCGCCGAGGCCACGACGCGGATCAAACTGAAAATTCCGGCCGGCATCGAGGACGGTTCCCGCCTTCGTTCCGGCGGCAATGGCGAGGCGGGCGTGCGCGGGGCGGCCTCCGGCGACCTCTACGTTGTCATTCACATCCGCGAGCACGCGATCTTCGCCCGCGACGGGGACGACCTCTTCTGCGAGATGCCGGTGTCATTCGTCACCGCGGCGCTGGGCGGTGAAATCAACGTGCCCACCCTCGAAGGCAAGGCCGCGCTCAAAGTCCCGGCCGGCACGCAAAACGGCACAGTGTTCAAATTGCGGGGCAAAGGCATGCCGCATCTGCGCGGGTCGGGTCAGGGTCAACTCCTCGTCCGCGCGGTGGTCGAAGTGCCGACCAAACTCACGGCCGAACAGCGGCGTAAATTGGAGGAATTCGCGGAAAGCTGCGGCGACCAGAATGCCCCCATGACGAGGGGCTTTCTCGAACGGGCCAAGGAATTTTTCTCCTGAGGCTCACCAGCCGCGCTGCTCCACCGAGTCGAGATGGCGCGAGATGGCGTCGTCCCGCCGCACCACGGCATCCTGGGCCGGCGGCATACGCACTGTCCCGGTCTCCGGGTCAGCCTGCCTTTCGTTCGCTTGATACCAGTTCATGTGGTCGGTGATCTCGCGACTGCGCTCATCGAGGGCCAAACGCAGTTCCTCCGTCACCTCGAAGCGGTCGGCAAAACCACGGCGCCGGCTGCGGGCCAAATCATCGAGCAGGGTGCGGTATTCCTCCACCAGCGAGGCGTAAAGCGGGTGCGAGCGGAAGGCCAAACGCTGCGTCTCCTGGGCCGCTTGGGCGATGCGGAACCTTCCGTCTGCCTTGCGGGAAAGGACAAGGAGAGCCTCCGCCGCGGGGGCACCGTCGACTGACCCGTCCAGCTCCCCGAGAATTTGCCGCAGCTTTTTCCCTGTTGCTTCCGCCCCGAGAAACTCGAGCTTCTTCGGGGTGGAGAGCCGCGCCACGGCCAAAGCCCAGAGCCGTGTCAACTTGGCCTGATCATCGGCCAACTCCGGCCAAGTCTGGGCGAATCGTTGTCCGGGCTCGCGCGCCGGTTCGGCCAGAGTCAGATTTTCGATGATGCGACGGCGCCCATCGGGCAGTTCAAGCAGGCCGTTGTAAAGAGCCAGACTCTGCGCCGCATGCAGTTCGCGCGTCCTGCCCTTCATCGTCGCGGCATTTTGCCGCAGGAAGCGGTCAAAGCGCGGCATACTTCTCGCCTCAAGAAGACTCGCGTAAAGCGAGGCATCCCGCGAGGCCTCGCGTCCGAGCGAAGCGGCAAGCGCGGAAGTCAACCAGTCCGGCGGCTCGACAAAGCGGCCGCCCTCAAACTTCTGCCCGCGCAGCGATCGCTCGAGAAGCAGGGCACGCAGGATACCGCGGTCGACGGCAGCAACATCGGATACCGTGCCGGGAGCCAGGTCGACTTGGATCTTGCGACCCGCATCGCCGGCCTCGAAGACCTGCAAAAGCACCGGTGACTGCCGCAGACGCAAACCGTCACCCGGCGTGAGCACGACGAGTATGGGTGCCCTCCAGCCGTCGGACTCCTGCAACTCGCGCCGCAGGCCGGTTTTCAATTCCTCGGCCCGCCGCACAAGTTCCGAGCGCTGGCCGCGGGTGCCACCAAAGACGGTGAACTGCTTTGAGTTGCTTACCGTGCGGTTTTCCGGCTTGAGCAACTCCGGAGCAGCCACCTGCGCCATGGCCGGCCCGCAGGCCATCAACCCGGCCAGCACCCATCGCCCGCACATTTTCACCGCGCCCGGCCCGACCAGCACAAGGTGACCGACTCGGGGGTGATGCCGACATGCGAGGCGGAGGTCAACTCGCCGAGGGGGCCGGCCAGGGCACCAACCAGACGGTCAAACTGACGCTGGACGAACATTCCAGTCACCGAAGGCAAGGGCAGGCGCCCCACCGAAAAACTCCGTGCAACCATGCGCGTGCCTTGACCATCGGAGACGGGGGCGTAGCAGCCCTCGAAATAAACCGGCCAAGCCGCCGCGACTTTCGCTTCGAGGCCAACCCGCACCTCGCCGTGGCCCGGAACCGCGTAGACGCGCTGGGGATCAAGGCGAACCATACTCTCGCCCTGCGGTGGGAGCGCGACACTCGAAACGAGCCAGGTGTTGATGTCCGCCGCGGGCACACTGAAGGAGCGGGTGCCCTCGGCTTGGGCGGACGCGGCGACCAGAGAAGTGAGGCGGCCGGCCAGAGCGGCATCCGGAGCGACCGCAACCGGCAAATCGTGCGGCGGCAACACGGCAAGAACCACGGCGCCAAGCAGACCGGCAAGAATCAGGAGTCGCACCAGACCGCCGACGTAACGACCCCAAGCGCCCGATTCGCGGGGCTTCTTCATTTTCGCCACATCGGTCGGGTGCATGTAGCCAGTGGGCGGCGGTGGGGCCTGCGCGCCGCGCTCCAGGCGTTTGCCGCAACTATGACAATACACCCGCGTCGGATCATTGTCGTATCCGCAGCTTGTGCAACTCAGGCCCATATAAATCTTATTGGCTCCCGCTTCCGGGGGACGGGCTGCCGCCGGGGGACGGAGAGGCGCTGCCGCCCGTTGCGGCCGGAGGGGTCGCTGCCGGCTTGTCTGCCGCTTTGCTTTCCTTGGCGCCGCCTCCGCTCTCTTGCTTCGCGGCCTGCTTGTATCCCTCGCTGCGGTAATCGGTGGTGTAGAATCCGCTACCTTTGAAAATGAGTCCCGCGCCGGTGCCGAGCAGGCGCTTCACTTTGCCGCGCCCCCACGGGCTCACCTGGCACTGCGCTTCGGGGCAGGTCTTGAAAGCATCATCCTTCATCGACTGGAAGACCTCGAAGTTTTTCTCGCACTTCAAGCAATGGTATTCGTAAGTGGGCATAAAGGCTGGAGCTTGTTTAGCCGCAGTCCGCCCCCCCCGCAAGCCGCCTTCCTAGGAACGTGCCTCGGCCAAGGCCGCTTCCCGCGCGGCAAGATCGGAAGCCAAGAGCGATTCAAGGTCGCCGCCGGGACGATCTCCGCACCTTTCGAGCACCGCCGCGACGATTTGCCAGATGCGCGGGAACGCGATCCGTCCGGCGAGAAACTCCGCCACCGCCACTTCGTTGGCCGCGTTGAGCACAGCCGGCCCCGCGCCGCCCCGGCCCGCGGCCTGACGCGCCAGATCGAGCGCGGGAAAAACGTCATAACGCGGTTCCTCGAAGTCCAACCGGCCGAGCCGGGCCCATTCCAGCGGAGGCAGCGAGCCCGCAATGCGGTCGGGCCAGGTGAGCGCATATTGGATCGGAAACCGCATGTCCGAATGGCTCATCTGGGCGAGCACGGAACCGTCGACGAACTCGACCATCGAATGCACGATACTCTGCGGATGGACGACGACATCGATCCGCGCGATGTCCACATCGAAAAGCCAGCGCGCCTCGATCATCTCAAGGCCCTTGTTGAACATCGTGGCCGAGTCGATGGTGATCTTTTCGCCCATCCTCCACGTTGGATGACGCAGTGCTTCCTGCCGCGTCACGGCATGCAGCTTGTCCTCCGGCCAAGAGCGGAAAGGCCCGCCGGACGCGGTGAGAATCAGGCGCCGTACCTGCACCGGGTCGCGTCCTTCGAGGCACTGAAAAATCGCGTTGTGCTCGCTGTCCACCGGAAGAAGGCGACGCCCGCTGCGGCGGGCCGCAGCCATGACCAACTCGCCGGCCACGACGAGCACCTCCTTGCTGGCCAGCGCGATGTCTTTGCCGGCTTCGAGCGCGGCAAAAGTCGGGCGTAACCCTCCGGTGCCCACGATGGCAACCAGCACGAGGTCCGCGGTCTCCCATCTGGCCAGTTGGTCCAAACCGACGGCGCCGGTGAAAACGGCCACCGGCTGGTAATCCAGCTTCGCCCGCAATTCCGCTTCTGCGGCCGCGTCGGGCACCGCCAAGGCATCAGGCCGCAAACGATTCGCCTCCGCCGCGAGCCGCTCGATATTGCGGAACCCCGACATGCCGACAATGCGCACCCGTTCGGGCAATTCACGGGCCACCCGGCAGGCGCTTTGCCCGATCGAGCCGGTCGCGCCGAGGAGCACGATGTGGCGGCAGCTCATGAGGGCAATCCGAGAACCAGACGCATGTAGAAGAAAAGAATGGGGGCGGTGAAAAGCAAACTGTCGATCAGGTCGAGCACCCCGCCGATGCCCGGCAGCAGTCCACCCGAATCTTTCGCCTCCGCACTGCGTTTGACGATCGATTCGGCGAGGTCACCGATCACCGCGGCAAAGCCGAGCAGGACGCCGAGAACAAGGAGGTCACCGGTGCCGAAGACGGCCAGCTTGTCGGGGATGAGATACCACAGCCCGAAACTTCCCCCCACGGCGAAGAGAATCGCGCCGGCCAGACCCTCCCACGACTTATGCGGACTGATGTGCGGGACGAGCTTGTGGCGGCCGAAGACCGAACCGGTCAAATAAGCACCCATGTCGCTGAACTTGGTCACCAACAACAGGTAGAGGACATAGTATTGCCCGATCGTCTCACCCGAAGGACCGCGGGGCGCGAGGTAGACGATTTTGGTCAGGAAATTGAAAAGCCAGACGATGTAAAGCAACCCGAACAGCGTGTAGGCCATGGTTTCGAGCGGATTCTGGTCGCGCGTGCGGCGGAACATTTGCCGCCCGAAGACAACCAGCAGGAAGACAACAAGGACGGCAATCTCGAAGTCGTAGGACTTTTCCGGACCATAAGAACGGAAGGTGATAAAACTTCCGGCCAGAAAGACCACGGCGGTGATCAGCGCGGTGAGTTTGAAATTGGGCACCCCGCGCCGGTCGAGCATTTCGAAATATTCCCACAATCCGAGCAGTCCGATCCCGGCAATGGTGATGAAGAAAAGCTGCTCGTAGCCCGAGAGGATGGTGCCGAGGACCAACACCCACAAAATCAGGGTGCTGACCAACCGGCGGCGAAAAGTGAGTTCGGAGGAATCCATCGAAGCAGCCGCACATGGTCAAAAGCCCGCGCGGCAAAGGCAAGCGTGCATTGGCCCCGGCCCGGCCATGATGTTATACCTACGGCCCGCCATGAGCCTCACCGTGTCAACCCACCCCGAGGAAACGATCGCTGCCGGTCGCGTCCTCGGCGCGCGCCTCGCCCCCGGCACGGTGGTCGCCCTGGCCGGCGATCTGGGGGCGGGCAAAACGCATTTTGTGCGTGGACTCGTCGCGGGTTGGGGCGGAACCGAGCCGGCCACCAGCCCGACCTTCACCCTCCTTCACGAATATGCGACCCCCCGCGGCCCCGTCTTTCACCTCGATCTTTACCGGGCGCGAACCGCGGCCGAAGTCTGGGATGCCGCGCACGACGAAATGAGCGAAGCGGCCGGCCTCGTGGTCATCGAATGGGCCGACCGCTTTCCCGAACTGGTGCCACCCGGTGCATGCCGGGTTTCCCTCACCGCCACCGGCGATGGCCGCCGCGAGATTGCCATCGAGCCGTGAAAACCCTTGCCATCGAATTATCCTCGGCCGCGGCGGGCGTGGCCGTGGCGGTCAAAGGGAAGATCACGGCGATCCGCCGGTTCGAGGCACCGCGCGGCCGCGGGGCGGAAGTTTTTTCCGTGCTGGCCGAAATGCGCGCCGCTTGGCAGGGCGCGGACCGCGTTGCCGTGGGAATCGGTCCGGGTTCCTACAACGGACTCCGTGTCGCTTGCGCCTTGGCTGGCTCCTGGCAAATGGCGCTCGGGGTCGAATTGGTTGCCGCTCCGTCCTGCTGTCTCCTCGACGTGGCCGAAGCCGACTACCTCGCGGCGGGTGATGCGCGCGGCGGCCGTATCTGGTTGGCGCTCGTCGAGCAGCGCGAGTTGAGCGGCGAGATTCTCCTGCTGACCCCCGACGAATTCCGACTTCACCTCGAAGCGGCCGGCCACCCCGTCTACCGCGTGGGCGATCTCCCCGGCTTTGCCGCCCTGCCGGTGGCCGGCCCGGATGCCGGCGTGCTCGCTTTGCTCGCCCCCCGCTTGACTCCGGTCGATCCCGTCCGCCTAGGGCCCATCTACCTGAAGCCGCCTCACATCACCGCACCCCGCCCGGTCCGCCCGTGACTTGCCACCGCCCGCCGATGCGTGTTCATTGCCCCTTCGCACCCGCGTGAACATGCCGCGTTTTTTTCTCATCCTTCTGGCCCTCGCCCTCCCGGCGACCGCCCAGCAACGCCTCACCGACGTGGTGGAGGTGCCCCGCCCCACTTGGGAGACCCAGAAACAAGCCCGCACCTACCTGCTCAATGTGCCGGCCCCGCGCGGGCAGATCACCGACCGCCACGGTGCCCCGCTCGCCCAGACCCGCGTGGCCTTCAATCTCGGCCTCAGCTTCCCCACCCCGCTCGAATTGACCGATGGACAAGCGGTCAACTTCGCCCGCCGGCAAATTCTCACCGCCCAGGAACTTCTCGGCCGCACCTTCAACGTGACCGACGAGGCCCTCATTCAGCATTACAACAACCGCGGCATCCTCCCTTTCATTCTCGCCGAAGACTTGACCAACGAGGATATGGCCAAAGTGAGCCGCGGCCTCGGCACCGGCCTCGTTCTCCAGCACGCCTACTTCCGGCATTACCCGCTCGGGGCGATTGCGGCCCACATCGTCGGCTACACCGGCCGGGTCGCCCCCCTCTCGATCAAACCGATCGAGAACCGGGACCTTGTCTTCCCCGATGCCGAGGGCCGCGAAGGGCTCGAGCAAGTCTTCGACGACCAGCTGCGCGGCACACCCGGCGTGCTCAACCTCACCCTCAACTCCGAAGGCAAGCGCACCACCGAGCGGATCGTTCAGCCGCCGGTCCCGGGATATAATGTCATAACCACCCTCGACCTCACTGTGCAGAAAGCCTGCGAGGACGCCCTGGCCAAAACCGGCCGCCGCGGTGCCGTGGTGGTGGTCGACCCGAATTCCGGGGAAATCCTCGGCATGGCCTCGCGCCCGTCCTTCGATCCCAACTCCTTTATTCCCATCATCAAGCCGGATGTCTTCGCCCAACTCAACAACGACCCGGCTGTTCCGCTCTACCCGCGGGCCTTCCGTTCGGCCTACCCGCCCGGTTCGACCTTCAAGACGTTTGTCGGACTCGCCGCGTTGCAGACCGGATTGATCACGCCGGAGACCCGCATCAGTTGTCCGGGCGGTCTCCAGGTCGGCAATTTCTACTTCCGCAACCACCGCTCCGGTCACTCCGGCCGACTCACCTTGGCCCAAGCTCTGGCCCAATCATGCAACACTTGGTTCTACCAAGCCGGGCTGAAAATCGGCGCCGAACCGATCATTGAATGGTCCAACGCCCTCGGCCTCGGCCGGCGCACTGGTATCCCCCTGCGGGCCGAATCGGCCGGGAACATACCGACCGACGACTACATGGCCCGCGTCCACAACCGCAACATCCTCCAGGGCGACGTCGCCAACATGAGCATCGGACAAGGCGACATCCTCGTCACGCCGCTGCAAATGGCCCAAGCCATGGGCGTGCTGGCCGCCCGCGGCAGCTTCCACCAGACGCGCCTCGTCAAGCAGGTGCAGAGCCTCGACAACCGGGTCGTCTCGGCTTACCCGGACCGCATCCGCTCCGAACTCAACATCGCGGAAGAAAACCTCGAGGATCTCAACAAAGGTCTCGTCATGGTGACCAGCCATGGCACCGGCACCGGCCGCCGTGCCGCCACCGTCAAAGGGGTCAAAGTCGCCGGCAAAACCGGCACCGCCCAATGGGGTCCGGTTACCAAACGCCGCAACGCCGCCTGGTTTGCCGGCTACGCCCCGGCCAACCACCCACCCCTCTACGCCTTCGCTGTGGTGGTCGAAGGCAATCCCGGTGAGTCCCTTTCCGGCGGCTCGAACGCCGCACCGGTCATCGGCAGTGTTCTCTCCACCCTTCTCAAAGACTACCAACCGCCGGAGAAAGTGGCCGAAGAGGAAAAACCCGCCGAAGAAACGTCCGACGAATCCGTCCCGGCCGAGGGGGAAGACGTGGGGGACACGGAACGGACGGAAGATCTGATGAACCCCGAGGGTGCACCCACCCCGGAAGAACTCTCCACGGTCGAGTAGGTCCCTTTGCGTTTGCCGGCAACCGCCGGGCGCGCGATGATCCGCGTCATGTTGGAACTGCGCGAGGTCACGGTCACCGCCGGTGACCGTGCGGAAGCACCGGTTTTGCTTTCCGAGGTGACGGCACATTTTCCCCGCGGCGAGGTCTGCGCCTTGCTTGGCCCGAGCGGCAGCGGCAAGACGACTTTGGTGCGGGCCGTTGCCGGCATCGCCGACACCACCGCGGGCTCGTTGCATTGGGAAGGGGTGGACCTCGATTTGGAGGACCTCCCGCCCTCACAGATCGGCTACGTTCCGCAATTCACGATCAGCGAGGAAAACCTCACCGCCGAGGAGAACGTGGTCCTCGCCCTCCGCCTGCGCGTTGCCGGACTTTCCGGGGCGCAACTCGGCGCGCGCGCCACCGAGCTGCTCGACCTCACCGGACTGGCCTCCGCCGCGCCGACCCTCTCGAAATATCTCTCCGGAGGACAGCGCCGCCGCCTGGCCCTCGCCATGGAATTGGCCAGCGAGCCGGCCCTGCTCCTCTGCGACGAGGTGACCAGCGGTCTCGACGCGCGCTCCGAACGCGAAATCCTCGACTTGCTCCGTCGCATCGCCCGCGAGGGCAACCGCGTGGTCATTGTCGTCACCCACGGACTGCGCGATCTCGAAGCTTACGACAAAGTCGCGGTGCTGAGCGGCGGTCACCTCGCTTACCTCGGACCGCCGGACACCCTGGCCCACTACTTCCGGGTGGACCGGCCGGAGGAAATTTTCGAGCGCCTCCCGCAGCGTGCGGCCACGGAGTGGCATGCCTCGTGGAGCAAGCACCGCGCGCATTTCGAATCGGGGAACGCGGCGCCTGGGGAAAGCACGGCACAAAACGACACCACAGCGGCTGTTCCCGTTCTCCTGCCCGGCGCCATCCGCCAATTTCTCACCCTCACCGCCACCCGCTGGAAAATTTTCTTCCGCGACAAAGGCAATATCGCCCTGCAAATCGGTCTCGTCCTCGGCTTCCCGCTCGTCGTGGCCGTTTTTGCGCTGGATGGGCTGCCCGCCGTGCCTGCCTTGGATGCCGGCCTGAGCGGTGATGTGGTGCGGCAACTGATCGAAGCCCGCACTTTCGCCGAAGGGGCGAGCAAGGCGGGCAGCGCGGTGTCCGGTCTCATCCTCCTGCAAGTCATTCTCCTCGGTCTGCTCGGGGCCAACAACAGCGCGCGCGAAATCGCCGGAGAACGCGCCATCTTCGAGAAGGAACGTTTTGCCGGGCTGAAACCCTCGGCCTATGTCGGAGCCAAAATCGTTTTTCTCGCTGTGCTTGTCCTTGTGCAGTCCGCATGGATGACGTGGTTCGTGCGCACCGTGACCGGGTTTCCCGGCGACGGCCCCCAACAATTTCTCTTCTTCCTCCTGGTCAACGCCGCCCTGACCGCCACGTGCCTCGGCATTTCTGCACTGGCCCGCACCGCCGACCAAGCCTCACTCGCTTCGATTTACCTTGTCGGTTTCCAGTTGCCGCTTTCCGGTGCCGTGCTCGCCCTGCCGGCCGGGTTGGACGCCGCCCTGCGGCCCTTCATTGCCGCGTACTGGAGCTGGAGCGGGGGTCTGCAGAGCCTCCGCGAGACCCGCTACTACGACGTGCTGGAACTGGTCGTGCCCACCACGCTTTCCGCCGCCTCGCTCTGCGTTTGGGTTCTTCTCCTTCATATCATCTTCGGCATTTTTATCGCATGGCTGGGTTGCCTTCGGTCCGCTTGGGATCGATAGTGTTTTCCCATGGCCCGCCGCGCCCGCAGCACCCCGAAAGCCGGAATCATGATCGGCGCGCTCGTGGTTGCCCTCCTCCTCATCGCCCTCGGTGGCTATTTCCTCGGTGCCGGCGGGATACCCTACCGCACCGCACCCGAGTTCCCGGTCCAAGAATACCTTTCCTCCTCCAGTTCGTTGCGCGGCAACAGCTACCGCCTGACCGGCGCGATGCTCAACTCCATCGCGTGGTCACCGCAGTCCGGACGCCTCATTTCGGTCGAACCGACCGGCTCCGGTTCGCCCATCCCGGTCGTGGTCCCGCCCTCGCTCGGCGAGGGCACCATGCAAAAAGGGCAACGCTTCCATTTTCTGGTCGAAATCCGCGAACACGGCATTGTTTACGCCAAGGACCTCACCAAATCATGAGACCACTTTTGGCCGCACTATTTGTCCTTCTGCCCGGCGCCTTTCTTGCCGCGCAGGAAAATACGGGGGGCGCGGGAGATTCCGCGGCCGCCACCGGCGGGGCACGCCCGCCCCAGATGAACGAGGGGTTTCTCGGCCGGGATATTCCCGCTTTCGACCCGGGGAGCGAGGTTGCTTCGTTCGACGGCAAACTTTGGAACATCAACAACAACCGGTTGCTCCGCGCGCGCTTTGAAAAGTACCTCAATGCCCCGGCCGCCACCGACGCCGCCGATGTGGCCTACCGCAAGACGATCGATCGCATCCTCGCACTGCTTGCCCCGGGCAATGCGACCCAGAAAAACATCGAAGAAGCCTTCGCCCTCCTGCCGAAGGCTTCGGAATACAAGGATGATGCCAACCTTTGCCGCACCATGTCGGACGCCATCCACGCGGCGCGGGTCAGCCTCGAGACGATCAAGAAGCTCAAGCGGGAAAACACCCTTCTCGAGAAACAACGCGGCACCGCGGAGTGGAACAACATGATGGCCGCCCGCTCCTCGGCGCTCGAAGTGGCCGGGGGCAGCGATGCGGCCATCGCCGCCCAGCAGGAAAATATCCGTTTCGCGCGCGACGCCAAAATGGCCTCGGCCAAACGGATACTTTCGGACGTCGCCCAGACTATCGAAAACAACAAACTGCGCATCGCCTTGACCGAGCTCAATACCCGCGGGCACCTCCAAGCCCTCATCATGCAATATTTCGCCACACGGCGTTTCGAGCACGTGCTCATGGCCAACCGCTTTTACCGGGCGATCTACAAGGATGGGGACAACTCGATTGACGTCTACAAGCGGATGGTCGAGTCGCTCCCGGTGAACCGGGATGCCGGCCAGGCCCGGATCAATGCCGAATTCGACCCGACGGTGGCCGCGGCGGGAGGCTCGTCCGACCGCGTTGTGGGGGCCAGAGCGGGAACCGATGGCGCGGCCGCGGGCGTGAGCAACCGCGCGGAGGGGAGCGGGGGCAACGGGGGATCTTTTGCCGCCAGCGGGATGAAAGTCGGTTTGGAAAACTTCAGCATCGAAAGCCTGACTGGCGGGGCAGCGGTCGCGGCGCAGACGCTGAGCAAATTGGTCAGCTCGCTCAGCCAAGTGGACAGTCTGGCGAACGAAGCCATCCGCGACATCAATGAAGGCGTCGAGGCCTACAAGTTCCTTCTCGAGCAGGGGGAACTCAACAGTGCCGTCGAGCGCCTCGCCGAAACTTTCGCCCTCGGGGAGTTCATGCCGAGCGTCCGCCTGCTCCCGCGCGAAGATAAACGACGCGCCCTCAAGTTCACCCAGATGAAGAACGAACTGGTCGCCGCACTCGAGGTCAATGATCTCACCCGTGCGGAGAAACTCGTCAATGAGATGACCGATTTGTCCGCCGACTTCGACGCGAGCAAGCCGCTGGCCAAAATCGAAACGGCCAAGACAATCAGTGCGATGCATCTGGCCAAGGCGAAGAATGCAGCCGTCTCGGGCGACCGCGCCGCGATGGAATCCGAGCTGCGCGCCGCGACGGAAATCTGGCCGCGCAACCCGGCCTTGGCCGAGGTCGGGCAGAACATTTTCCAGCAAACCGACCTGCAGCAGCAGGCCTTGAGCGAACTGCAACGCCTCATCGAGCAGGGCGATCACCGGGCCATCTTTCGCCAAAACGCCAAATTCATCGCCGCCACCGCGCTTTATCCCGAATGGCAGGAAAAACTCGGCACCATCCTCGAGGCCATGACCGAAATCGAGGGATCCCTGCAGCGCGCCCGGGAGATCCAGCAACGCGGAGACGCGGCCGGCGCCTGGGAGAGCATCCAGCTGGCCGCGGTCAAATATCCCGAAGACAACGAGATCAACCGCCTGCGTGCCGACCTGGCGAGTGGAGGTGCCGCCACTTTTGTCCAGGCCCTGAACAAAGGCGACGAACTCGAAGCGCGCGGCGAATCCGGTGCCGCCCTCGCCTGGTATCTCGACGCCCATCGGCAGTATCCGCCGAGCAAATTTGCCGGGGAGAAGATCAGCGCCCTGGCCGAACGCATCCTGCCCGGCGCCTCCCCCGCCGCCCCCTGACCCAAGCCTGTCCCGCCTCCAACGGCCAGCTTTCTCCGTGCCCTTGGTCCCCCCGGCGGATAGCCTTACCGTTTCTGCTCCATGTCCCTTTTGCCCAATCTCTGGCCTTGGTTAGCGGCCGCCTTGAGTGGAGGCCTCCTCACCCTCTGCTTCGCCCCGTTTGATCAATCCTGGCTGGTCTGGATCGCCCTCGCGCCACTCTTGGCCGCACTTTGGTTCGGCCCCATCCATCCGCGCTACCCCTTGCTCCGCAAAGTCGAACTCGGCTACCTGGCCGGACTGGTCTACTTCCTCGGGTCGCTTCACTGGATCACCATCCTGACCGTTCCCGGTTGGTTTATTCTCTGCCTCTACCTCGCACTTTATCCCGCGCTCTGGGCCGGGATTGTTTTTGTCATCGCCACCCCGCGCAACAACAACCGATCTTCCTCCCCCTCGGTCTGGCTCAGCTCTTGGCACAATCTCGCCACCGCGGGCATCGCGGCGGCCGCTTGGGTGGCGCTCGAAAGTTTGCGCGCCCACGTCTTCACCGGCTTCGCCTGGAACTCACTGGGCATCGCCTTGCACGGCAATATCCCCCTCATCCAGCTCTCCTCGCTCACCGGCGTGGGCGGCCTCTCCTTTCTGGCCGTCCTCTCCTCGGCCATCACCGTGGCCACCGTGCGCCGCCTGATGATCGAGGCCCGCGGCGGAAAAATCCGCGCCCACTTCGATTTCACCCTCACCATCGCCCTGATCGTCGCGGCCTTCGCCTACGGGCTCCGCCAAATCGGACGCCCCGGCGAGTCCATTCCCCTGCGCGTGGCGGCCGTGCAACCCTCCATCCCGCAGAACGAAAAGTGGAACCCCGCCTTCGAACAGCGCATTTATGACACCTTTGCCCGGCAGACGGCGGTGGCCGCCGCCCTGCAGCCCGACCTCCTCCTCTGGCCCGAGGCCGCCACCCCCCGGGGATTCTTCGAGGACCGCGTGGCTCGCGAATTCGTCAACCAATGGGCCGCCGCCGGCGACCATGCCCTCCTTTTCGGCACCCTGCGGCTCAGCCATGAGGGTGATTACAATGCCGCCGTCCTCCTGACCGGACCCGATAACCCGCCGCAGTTTTATCCCAAGTCTCACCTCGTCATGTTCGGCGAATACATCCCTTTCCGTTACAGCTTTCCGCTCTTTGCCATCCTTGTCGGGGACATGGTGCCGGATGACTTCGATGCGGGGGACGGCCCGGTCATTTTTCGTCTCCCCAATCCACCTCTCGCCCTGGCTCCTCTTGTCTGCTTCGAGGACACCCTCGGTTACCTCGCCCGACGTGCCTCCAACCTCGGCGCGCAGCTCTTCGTCACCGTGACCAACACCGGGTGGTTCAAGCGCAGCGCAGCGGGACATCAGCACCTCGCCCACGCCGTCTTCCGCTGCGCGGAAAACCGCCGCCCCATGGTCCGCAGCGCCAACAACGGTGTCACCTGCTTCGTCGACCACCTCGGCCGCGTCCGGCACAGCTTCGCCGATGCGGACGGCGACATCTTCGGCGAGGGTGTTCTCTTCGCCGAGGTGGAGGTGCCGGTCAATCCCCCGACCACCTTTTACATGAAATATGGGGAAGCCTTTTCCTCGGCCTGCCTTGTCGCCACCTTCGCCCTCCTCGGCCTCGCCGCGGTGCGGAGAAAGCGGTAGAATATCGCATGGGCGCGGCGGGTCCTGTCGTGTTCACGAAGGTAGGGCGGGGCCTCTCCTGGGTAGGGCGCGGCGTCCCCGACGCGCCGGAAACCTACCTTCACCGTTGACGATCAGCGGCCGCAGGCCGAGACCACTGTTGCCCCGCAGTTGCGCCGGCCCGAAGCGCGTATTAGATTCGTCTCCGATGAAAGGCCGACCAACAGCAGGGGATCTGTCGGGTTCATTGCTCGTTGCCCACCCCATGATGGCCGACCCGAATTTTCGGCGGACCATCCTTTACCTTTCCCACCACAGCGCGGATGAGGGCGCCCTCGGCTTCATTCTCAACCGGCCGCTCGGGCAAAACGCCGCCGACTTGGACATCGGCGACACCCTGGAGCAAATCCCCCACGTGCCGATCTACGAAGGTGGACCGGTCCATCGCAACCAGGTCATCGTCGCGACCCTCGAGTGGGATTCGGCCGCCCAAGCCTGCAAATTTCAACCCATGGAGCGACCGGAAGGCGAATTGGACTTGCCCGCCGGCCATGATGAAAAACTCCGCGTCTTTCTCGGCTATGCCGGGTGGTCGAAGAACCAACTCGAGCAGGAAATCGCGATCAACTCGTGGCTCGTGGTCAAGCCGCACCCGGAATTGCTTGGCGCCGATGCCGACGACAGCACCTGGCACCGCATCATGTGCGGGTTGGGCCCGATGTATCGCGTGCTGGCCGACTCCCCGAACGACGCCTCGAAAAATTAACCCGCGCGCCACGCGCGGGAGTGTTCAGTTTTCAGTGATTCAGTTTTCAGCACACCTCCACGCGCCGACCTCAAACCAAGCCACTCACCCAAAACTGAATCACTGAAAACCGCAAACTCCTCCTCCCCCTTCGCCGCCAAAGTCTACGCGGCGCTCCAAAAAGTCCCTCCCGGCCGCGTTATCACCTATGCCGCCCTCGGTCGCCGGATCGGCTGTCACTCACCCCGCGCCATCGGACAAGCCCTCCGAGCCAACCCTTTCTCTCCGCAAGTCCCCTGCCACCGCGTCATCGCGTCCGATTTGACCCTCGGCGGCT
>ERZ889217.438-NODE-438-length-25711-cov-10.268748_pt1 | contig 25711 bp, 28 predicted proteins | sample MGYA00521098_ERZ889217 | MGnify/ENA primary metagenome ERZ889217 (study PRJEB32303, sample SAMEA104408613) | aquatic metagenome | biome: Brackish water; feature: Pelagic; material: water | place: Baltic Sea | collected 2014-06-10T22:04:00 | depth 2,362 m ... | reverse complement strand
GTACCAATGTAGTTATGGCCCAATTGAAGAGCTTCGCGAAGTGAGAGTTCGAGAACTTTCTTTGCACGAGGTGTAAATGGAATATGGCCACTTGGTGCTTGCTGGCCTTGACCGATGATTTCTTCAACTTGTGCGCGCACACCTTCAAGAGAGATGCCGAGTGATTCAAGACCTTTTGCTGCAACGCCTTCACCTTCGTGGATGAGGCCGAGAAGTATGTGCTCTGTGCCGATGTAGTTGTGATTGAGCATGCGTGCTTCTTCTTGAGCTAGGACTACGACTCGTCTGGCTCGATCGGTAAAGCGCTCAAACATGGGCTGGACTCCTTCTATTCATTGATGCTGTCATAAGCCTATAACCCCGCCAAGGGAAGGCGCGAGGTGGATAGCTTCTATGTGAGATAGAACCCCATATATAGGCTCGATATTCCCTTAGGTGGCTATGAATAGGTGGCTATGTATGAGTTCTGGCAGTGCCAGCTCCGCTTACAGATTGAGCAACATGCGGGTATTGCCCAGAGTATTGGGCTTTACCGCCTCAAGATCTAAGAATTCAGCAACACCTTCATCGTAGGAGAGCAATAACTGCTGATACACATCGTGATCTACAGGGGTTCCTTGTATTTCTGTGAAACCATGCTTTGAGAAGAATCCTGTCTGGAATGTTAGGCAGAAGATTCTTTCAACCCCTACTTCGCGGGCGCGGTCAATAATATGTTCAAGAATTTTATTGCCTATTCCTTGTTTGTGTAGAGCGGCCTCAACTGCAACGGTACGGACCTCGGCAAGGTCTTCCCAAAGAATGTGTAGCGCACCGCAACCAACTACTTTCCCATCTAGCTCTGCAATCGTAAATTCTTGAACGCTTTCAAAGAGCGTGACCGTCTCTTTAGATAACAATTTTCCTTCAGGAGCATATGAATCAATAAGGGATCTAATTGCCTTTACGTCAGATGTTTTTGCTGGGCGAATTACCAACATGGTTATTCAGCTTCAGGTTTAACAAGTGGGAATAGAATAGTTTCCCGGATTCCTAAGCCGGTCAGTGCCATGAGTAAACGATCTACACCCATGCCCATTCCGCCCATCGGCGGCATTCCAAACTCCATTGCTCTCAAGAAATCTTCATCTACCTGCATGGCTTCTAAATCACCTTTAGCGCCAAGCTGTGCCTGTTCGACGAGACGTTCACGTTGAATAACTGGATCTATGAGTTCGGAGTATCCAGTTGCAAGTTCGAAACCGTCAACATAGAGATCCCATTTCTCTACAACACCTGGAATTTCGCGATGCGCGCGAACTAATGGAGATGTATCGACTGGATAGCCCATAACAAAAGTTGGCTCAATCAATTTATCTTGAGCTGTGTGCTCAAAAATCTCTTCCGCCAGCTTGCCTGTAACCCACTGGGGGTCAATCTTCATTCCTAGCTTTGTCGCATATTTCTTTAAATCTTCCATAGGAGTTAGCGCAGTTACTTGGGCTCCTATTCCTTCAGAGATTGCGTCGTAGAGTGAAATCTCTCTCCATGTTCCGCCAAGGTCTACCTTGCGGCCGTCATGATGTGTAACTATATGAGAACCAGCTACAGCCATAGCTGCATCTTGAATTAAAGATTGGGTAAGGCTTGCCATGGAGCGCCAGTCTCCATAAGCCAAATATGACTCAACCATTGCAAATTCTGGCGAGTGAGAGGAATCAGCTCCTTCATTGCGGAAGTTGCGGTTAATTTCAAATACTCGTTCAATGCCACCAGTCACACATCTCTTGAGAAAGAGTTCTGGAGCAATTCGCATATATAGATCCATGTTATAGGCGTTACTAAAAGTCTTAAATGGCCTCGCTGTTGCGCCGCCATGCATTACCTGCAACATTGGAGTTTCAACTTCGATAAAACTCTCTGAATTAAAAGTTTCACGTAGTGAGCGCATCACAGCAGGGCGCATGCGCGCGGCTGCTCGTGCCTCAGGTCTAACAATCAAATCCACATAACGCATACGTACACGAGTCTCTTCAGACATTGGTTTGTGGTCATTTGGAAGTGGTCGAAGTGCCTTGGACGCTAAAGTCCAGGAATTGGCAAGGATGGAAAGTTCACCGCGCTTTGAGGTAATGATTTCTCCGGTAACAGAAACCATGTCCCCTAAATCAATATCTGATTTCCACGCATCAAGTTGTTCTTGACCCACTTTATCGAGAGATAACATCGCCTGAAGTTCGGTGCCATCGCCTTCGCGTAACGTTGCAAAACAAAGTTTGCCGGTATCACGCTTAAAAATAATTCGTCCTGTTAAGCTTTCAATATCTCCAGTGGCTACATCTACTTCGAGATTGGTGTACTTCTCGCGAACCTCTTTAAGAGACCTGGTACGGGCTACAGCTACTGGGTAAGGCTCAATTCCACGCTCAATAAGGTTTGCACGCTTCTCGCGACGGATCCGAAGTTGCTCGGGTAGGTCGTCATCGATTGAAGGTGAATTATCCATACTCATAATGCGCAGAGTCTACCCATGAGTCCAAGCGCTAGGAGTTGTTCTTCTCGTGAATGAGACGGAGTCCGATTAGTGTCAGATTTGGCTCGTGTTCATCGATGGTCTCTGAGACTCCTAATAGCAATGGAGCCAATCCGCCAGTAGCAATAACAGTTGGTGCCTCTTCGTAACTTTCAGCTAGCTCTGCGGTAATGCGTTCTACTAGGCCATCAACTTGTCCTGCAAATCCATAGATAGTTCCGGATTGCAACGCTTCTACTGTGTTCTTTCCAATAACGTTCTTCGGGCGAATGAGTTCAACTTTACGTAGTTGCGCAGCACGCGCTGCCAGCGCATCGACCGAAATTTCGATACCCGGAGCAAGGGCGCCTCCAAGAAATTCCCCTTTCGGAGAAACTACATCGAGATTTGTTGAAGTTCCAAAATCTACAACTATCGCGGGGCCTCCGTAGAGAGTATGTGCGGCAAGGGTATTAACAATACGATCGGCACCGATCTCCTTTGGGTTATCGACAAGTAGTTGAACTCCAGTCTTCGTGCCAGGTTCAACAATTGTTGTGCCTACATCCCCCAGGTATGAGTCAATCATCGTACGCAATTCCCGAAGAGTTGCAGGAACTGTCGAGCAAATTGAAAGACCACTCAATGTAAAGCCGCTAGTTAAGGCGCTGTACTGAAGCCATAATTCATCAGCGGTAGTTCTAGGATCTGTTTTGACACGCCATGACTTTACGAGTCTCTCTTTATCGAATATTCCCAGTACTGTATTTGTATTTCCGACATCGACTGTTAATAACATAACTACTCCACTCTCATATCTAGGCCAATATCTAAGACAGGTGCGCTATGAGTAAGAGCACCAATTGCTAAATAGTTCACTCCAGTTTCTGCATAACTCTTTGAATTTTCAAGTGAAATACCTCCTGAAGCTTCTAGTTTGATGCTTGCGCTAACTAAGGCAACTGCTTCACGGCACTGCGCAGGATTCATATTGTCCAGAAGGACTAAATCAGGCTTAAGCGGTATGACTTCTCTTAGTTGATCGAGGGTATCAACTTCAATTTCTATCTCTGTTGCAGGAAACTTCTCTCGCACCTTTGAAAATGCTTTCGAAACTCCCCCGGCAGCTGCAATATGGTTATCTTTAATTAAGGCTGCATCACTTAAAGACATTCGATGATTTGTTCCACCACCCATACGCACTGCATATTTTTCAAGTTGGCGCATGCCTGGAGTTGTCTTGCGCGTATCCCTGATTAAGCAAGAAGTGCCAGATATTGAATCAACCCATGTGCGAGTTAGCGTTGCAATCCCACTAAGATGCCCTAAGAAATTGAGTGCTGTACGCTCTGCCAGCAGTATTGCTCGAGTGTCTCCGCGCACGGTCATCAATACTGTGCCGGCTTCAATCGCAGAGCCATCGTGAACCAGAACTTCTATATCTGAAAGACCAACTTCTTCCAATACTGTCTTTGCCATTTCAATTCCGGCAAGGACACCTGCTTTGCGAGCTACAAAATCTGCAACTACCTTTTCAGATCCCGACACTGTCGCAACTGATGTTATATCTTCTCCGCCTGCAAGATCTTCGGCTAGTGCTCGCTTAATAAGGTCGCGATCAATCATGGTCTTCCTACTTCCTGATATCCACTAGTCCAATAACCCGCCTGATCTACTTGTTGGACAATTCTCTTCTTCCATTGGTCGCTCGCTTCAGGAAAATCTTCACGCCAATGTGATCCACGTGTTTCTTGTCTAATAAGCGCAGCTTTAAGAATCGCTTGGGCTAGTTGAAAGAGATTTGTAGTCTCCCAAGCTTCAACACAGGGCTCGAGGCTCTTCCTGTCTTCGATACGGGTTAAATCAGAACTCGTTTTAAGTAATGAATCGGATGAACGAAGCACCCCTGCACCTCGACTCATGCTTACTTGAATATCATGACGAACTACAGGGTCTAATAAAATTGCTTGTGAGGCATTTACTACGGGAGCAGATTGCTCGGGCAGATTTGCGGCTATATCTGAAGCGATTCTGGCGCTGAAAACTAAACCTTCGAGAAGTGAGTTCGAGGCCAACCTATTTGCTCCATGAACCCCAGAACATGCGGTTTCTCCGCACGCATAGAGCCCTTTAACGCTGGTGCGCCCATTGAGATCAACTCGGACTCCGCCCGATGCATAGTGAGACGCTGGTGCAACTGGAATTAAATCTTTGATTGGATCTATCCCATGCGTTATGCAGGATGCGTAGATAGTAGGAAAGCGTTCTTTAAATCCTCGCAGGTGTCGGACATCGAGCCATACGTGATGAGCCTTAGATTTATTCATCACACGCATAATTGAAATAGCAACAACATCGCGAGGTGCTAGCTCTGCAAGAGGATGGATTCCTTGCATGAAACGTTTTTCTGAATTATCAAGAAGGTAAGCACCTTCTCCACGAACAGCTTCGCTAATAAGTGGTTGTTGCCCTTCAGAGTTATCACCCAGCCAGAGCACTGTTGGGTGGAATTGAATGAATTCAACATCGGCCACCTTCGCGCCGGCTCGAAGTGCAAGCGCAACGCCATCTCCAGTGGAAACAGATGGATTAGTTGTTTGAGCAAATACTTGGCCAAGACCGCCTGTGGCAAGAACTACTGCACGAGCAAGTCCTCGTCCAACCCCATCTCGACTACCAGCACCAATGACGTGAAGGGTAACTCCACAAACTTCGCCGATATCGTTCTTGAGTGCATCGAGTACAAGAGCATGTTCGAGAACTTCAATCTCTGGGTCATTCTGAACAGCTGCAAGAAGTGCACGAGAAACTTCTGCTCCCGTTGCATCTCCACCAGCATGAAGAATGCGATTACGCAGATGGCCACCCTCGCGCGTCAGGGCTATTTCTCCACTATCTTCTCTATCAAAAATTGCGCCGCGTTCAATTAATTTACGTACAGCCTCTGGCCCTTCTGTTACCAATACACGAACAGCATCGACATCGCATAAATCAGCACCTGCGACAAGAGTGTCTCTTTCATGAGCCTCTGGAGAATCGCCATCTCCAAGAGCTGCAGCAATGCCTCCCTGAGCCCACTTTGTAGATCCTTCATCAACGCGAGCTTTCGTAACGAGCAAGACTGATAAACCATATGTTCTACATTGCAAGGCAGTCGTTAACCCTGCAATGCCTGAACCGACAACTATTACATCAGCGGTCGCTGTCCATCCAGGTGTTGGCGCCAAAAGTTTCATACGCGCTTACCCATAGGCATATTGTCAATCAAACGTACCCCGTTAATCCAGCCCGCAATGAGTGCTCGCACATAACGCGTCTGCTCGTGAGCGTGATCAAAAGTTTCTTCATCGATGAAATCGGCGTAATCGAGCTTAAGCGCACTTTCTGTGGCCACAATACTTCTTAGCTCTTCTTCTGACTTAGCCTGCGAGAGAGCTTTATAAATGATTGAGGCAGCCGCTCGATCTTCCGGCGTTAGGCGAACATTTCGTGAAGAGAGAGCCAAGCCATCTGCTTCCCGAATTGTAGGTGCAGCCACTATTGCAACATCACCGGCAATAGTTCTGATGAGGTGTAGCTGTTGAAAATCTTTCTCTCCGAATATTGCCACTTCTGGTCGCACAAGTTGGAAGAATCGGTTAACAACGGTTAGTACACCATCAAAATGTCCTGGCCTTGAGGCTCCTTCATATATCCTGCCAATTTTTCCAGCCTTACACTTTTCAAAACCATCTGGATAAATTTCCATTTGTGTCGGAAGCCAGAGGTGAGTTACTCCGGACGCCGCGGCCAATTCGATATCTAACTCTGGGGTCCTCGGATATTGTGCGAGATCTTCAGCTTTATCAAATTGCAAGGGATTAACAAAGATACTGGCAACAATATTGTCGCTATATTTTTTTGCTAATTGAAAGAGCGATGTGTGGCCGGCATGTAAGGCTCCCAGTGTTGGAACGAATGCGCAGCCTGAAGGGAGCTGGTGAGCATCTCTTACTACTTTCATGGCTCCAGTCCTTTCAGGTACCGGGCAGGCAGTGAGGTAATTCTAAGGCGTTAAGGCAATTGCTCCAAAAGTTGTGAAATCTTGCCATGCGTAAGCAATATTGCGTCGGGCTCAACTTCAAGCCATGGCTCTAGGACAAAGCGCCGTTCATGTGCTCGAGGATGAGGCAGAGTTAATTCATCAGCGCTGCTAAGAAGTGCACCATATTGAATGAGGTCAAGATCAATTGTGCGCGGTCCCCATTTCTCAATGCGTTCTCTTCCTAACGCTTTCTCAATTCCATGCAGCAGTGCCAATAAGTCAGCTGCAGGTAGCTCACTCTCAAGAATGCATACTGCATTGAGGTAATCAGGTTGATCGGGGCCACCAACAGGTTTAGTGACAAAATACGAAGAGGTTGCAATAAGTTCGGTGGCGCCTTGCAACATGCTGACTGCTAAATCCATCTGTTCTTTCGGCTGCCCAATGTTGGCACCCAGAGCCACCACAGCCTTCATCGAGTAATTGTTACTGATATATCTGATACCTGAGCGGACACAGGAGCCATTGGCTTATGTACTGTCACAGAAATTTTTATTATTTGTGGATGGCCAGACTTAATTCGATCTGCAATACGACCGGCAAGTCTTTCGATGAGTTGAACTCTATCGCCTGATATTTCATCAACAACTAGTGATGCTAGCGATCCATAATCAATAGTGTCCTTCAAATCATCTGTAGAGCTAGCTCGTGAAAGATCGAGGCTAATTTCCAAGTCAACAAAGAAATCTTGACCATTCTTTGCTTCATCTTCGAAGACGCCGTGATACCCAAATCCCTTGATACCTTTGAGGTTGATGCGATCACTCATGAGCGCGCTACCTCTACATTTGCCTTCACGCCATGAACTCTAACTGCCCAAATACCGCGGCCGACGAGTGATTGAGTGACTTGCACCGTGGCTGATTCTCGATTGTCAGGGTCATCGCCGCCAAGAAAGCGCTTACGTGAATGTCCAATCAGTACGGGATATCCCAGCGCCACAAATTCATCGATACGTTGCAAAATCTCCCAATTATGGTCGGCATCTTTTGCAAAGCCAATTCCTGGATCAAGAATGATGTTCTCTCTCTTTATGCCGGCAGCAAGAGCTTTATCTAACTGAATAGTCACCTCTTGAATGACATCGGCAACTACATCGCCATAAATTGCCTTCGTATTCATATCTTTTGAATATCCGCGCCAATGCATCAGGCTGTACTTGCAGCCCAGGGAGGCAATAGTTGTAAACATCTCTGGGTCAGCAGCTCCTCCGCTCACGTCATTGACGATCGAGGCACCTGCCTGGACAGCCAACTTTGCAGTCGATGCGCGCATGGTGTCTACGCTGATCAAAATATTCTGTCTTGAAAGTTCTTCAATTATTGGCAGTACTCGTGACTGTTCTTCTTCCTCTGTGACACGATCGGCTCCGGGCCTCGTTGATTCTCCGCCGACATCAATAATGTCAACGCCTTCACTAATCATTTCAAGGCCCCGTGCAATTGCTTGAGATGTCTCGAAATGTCTTCCGCCATCTGAAAATGAGTCGGGCGTGACGTTTAAAATTCCCATCACTAACATAGAAATTTATCGATTCGTAATAAGGCTAATTGCTTCTGCGCGAGTTGTTGCATCTCGAAGAACCCCACGAACAGCTGATGTTGTTGTACGTGCCTGTGATTTACGTACACCACGCATAGACATACACAAGTGTTCACAATCAATAATGACAATAACTCCCATTGGATTAAGAATTTCTACAAGGGCATCTGCAATCTGAGTTGTAAGGCGCTCTTGAACTTGGGGACGTCGAGCGAAAACATCTACAAGGCGGGCAACTTTAGATAGCCCAGTAATTTTCCCACTTGGAATGTAACCCACATGAGCTACGCCATGGAATGGCGTCAGGTGATGTTCGCAATGTGAAAAAACTTCAATATCGCGAATGATGACAAGTTCTTTGTGGCCTATATCGAATATAGTTGTCAGCACATCCTCGGGCCTCTGCCATAGACCTTGAAAATTCTCTTTAAAAGCACGCGCTACTCGCGCAGGAGTCTCTTTGAGGCCTTCGCGTTCTGGATCTTCGCCAAGAGCCAAGAGAAGTTCTTTCACAGCTCTTTCAGCTCGCTTCTGATCATAGGGATGCACCGAACGACCATCGTGAGGTCCCATTGAAACGGATGAGATTTCACTCATCGTCGCTGGAAGCCTTCTTTACCCGCCGGGCACGCTTCGGAGAATCACTTTTTACCGGGGTAATGCGTTCTGGGATATCTACTGGTGGTCGCATTGATGGAATTCGAGTCTCAGAGCCTGTCCATGCTGGGCGCTTTGGCCACGGAGTGACATTTGCAAAGATCGCTGCAATCTCTTCTTTGTTAAGAGTCTCCCTCTCAAGAAGTTGCAGAACCATTTCATCCAGGATGCTTCGATTGGCTTCAAGAATGTCATAGGCCTCTTGATGGGCCTTTTCAATCAATTTTCTAATCTCAGTATCAACAAGTGCTGCTACGTACTCTGAATAATCACGCTGGTGTCCGTAGTCGCGGCCCATAAATGGTTCGGATGCATCAGTACCTAACTTGATAGCTCCAATAGCTTCAGTCATTCCGTACTGAGTAACCATTGCACGCGCAAGAGCTGTTGCCTTTTCAATATCGTTGGATGCGCCAGTTGATGGATCGTGGAAGATAAGTTCTTCAGCTGCGCGACCGCCAAGTGAATACGAAAGTTGATCCAGGAGTTGATTCCGAGTTGTTGAATACCTGTCATCATCAGGAAGAACCATGGTGTAGCCGAGAGCTCGCCCACGCGGCATGATTGTGATCTTGTGAACGGGATCTGTATGTGGAAGTGCATGTGCTACAAGTGCATGCCCTGCCTCGTGATATGCGGTAACTCGACGCTCTTCTTCAGACATCAGTCGTGATTTACGTTGTGGTCCAGCCATAACTCGATCAATTGCTTCATCAATTTGCGAGTTTGCAATTGTTTTCTGGCCTTCTCGAGCGGCCAGGAGCGCAGCTTCATTAAGTACATTGGCTAGATCTGCACCGGTAAAGCCAGGTGTGCGACGTGCATAGGCAAGAAGTTCAACATCCTTGGAAATCGGCTTACCTTTCGCATGCACTTTAAGAATGTCTTCACGACCCTTTAGATCTGGTCGTTCTACCGGAATCTGACGGTCAAAACGACCAGGACGTAATAACGCTGGATCTAAAACATCCGGACGGTTGGTTGCAGCAATCAAAATAACTTGGCCATTGGCTTCAAAGCCATCCATTTCAACAAGTAGTTGATTCAGGGTCTGCTCACGTTCATCATGACCCCCACCCATGCCAGCTCCACGCTGACGCCCAACGGCGTCAATTTCGTCAACGAACACAATTGCCGGAGCGTTCGCCTTTGCTTGCATAAAGAGATCGCGGACACGAGCCGCACCTACACCGACAAACATCTCAACAAAATCAGAACCTGAAATTGAATAGAAGGGAACTTTTGCTTCTCCGGCAACAGCTCTAGCAAGAAGTGTTTTACCTGTTCCTGGAGGCCCGTAGAGCAGAACTCCCTTTGGAATCTTTGCTCCGAGTAGCGCGTACTTTGCAGGATCTGCAAGAAAATCTTTAATCTCTTCAAGTTCTGCAATCGCTTCATCGGCGCCAGCTACATCATCAAAGGTACTTTGAGGTACATCGTTGTCCTGTAATTTTGCGCGTGATTTACCGAATGAAAAGACTTTGTTTCCGCCTTGGGATCTGCTGAGCATGAGGAAGAAGAGGAGTCCAATAATGAGAATTGGGCCAAAGGTAAAGAAGAATGTAGAGAAGAATGATTGCGAAGGAACGTCAACATTCCAACCTTCTCTTGGCGGATTAGCTGTAAGCGCATCAACCAAAGTTGGTTCTTGTCGGAGCACATAAGACGCTTCCACCTTGGTAGCGCCCTTTATTGTATTTCCGCTCGAAAGTATCAGTCGAATTTTCTGGGATCTATCTACCAGTACAGCAGATTGAACTTGAGACTTTGAGATCGCATCGACTGCCTGAGAGGTATCAATCTGCGTGTAGCGATTTGAAGCGCTTGTTATCTGCCCAAAAGCTGTGACGGCGAAAATTGCAACAATGATCCAAAAAAGTGGTCCTCTAAAAATCTTTTCTGCCCTAGTTTGTGGAGGCTTCTTATCTCGAGCTCTAGCGCTTTTAGTAGCCTCCTGCTTTGGCTTCTTCTTCAATTTATCAAAGAGGTTCTGGGAAGTCATAGATTTCCTTATGAATACGTGTGCTTTGCAAGCACACCAATAAATGAGAGGTTGCGGTACTTCTCATCGAAGTCCAAACCGTATCCAACAACAAATTCTTTAGGAATATCAAATCCTACATATTTAACTTCTACATCTACTTTTGCAGCCTCAGGCTTACGTAAAATTGCAAGAATTTCAACGGATGCAGCTCCACGTGAAAGTAGATTTGCCCTCAACCACGATAACGTTAAACCTGAATCAACAATATCCTCAACGATTAATACGTGACGCCCAGTTATATCCCGGTCTAAATCTTTAAGAATTCGTACTACTCCGCTTGATTTTGTTCCAGAACCATAGGATGAAACAGCCATCCAATCCATTTCGATATGTGTCTGCATCGCACGCGTCAGATCTGCCATTGCCATGATCGCACCTTTAAGAACTCCAACAAGAAGTACTTTCTTATCTTCGTAATCTGTATCGACTTGCGCAGCAAGCTCTGCAATTCTTGACGCAAGTTGCTCTCTTGTTGCGATAACTCTTTCTACATCGGTTCCGACTGCTGCTAAATCCACCGGGTCTGCTCCTTGATCATTCGCTCACGCTTAGGGATTGGTCTTTGGGTTCTGGGCTAAGAGCGAAAGTCTGCCCGAAATTCGCTCAACCTTCACACCACCTGGAAGGTTCAACGCTCCCTGACCGTGCCAAGAAGTGACCAGTGCCTCAATAGAGGCCACCTGATCGGCTGAAATTGAGCCTGAAGGGGCGCCAGCAGCATAAATAGCAGCGCGCAAGACTCTGCTGCGAATAGCTCTCGGAAGGGCCTCCAAACGCTGACAATCGAGGTCAGAGAGCACAGAGCTCTGGATTTCATGCTGAGCCATTTCATCTAGAGCATCTGCGTCATCTCGAAAAAGTGATGCGCTGCGAGCCAGAGCTGCAGAAATTCCGGGTCCTAGTTTTTCTTCCATGAGAGGAAGAATTTCTCTGCGAACTCTGACTCTCGAAAAATCAGGGTTGTCGTTCTGTGGATCATTCCATGGTTCAATTTTTAGTTCACTACATGCTAAAACTGTTTCTCGGCGAGTTAGTGAAAGTAATGGGCGAATATAGATTCCGTTTTCAATTGCCATACCCGATAAAGATCGAGTCCCAGAACCGCGTGCTAATCCAAGAAGAACAGTTTCGGCTTGGTCATCTCGAGTATGTCCCAGAAATACTTTGACTGAATTCTCTTCTTTCAGACATTTTTCTAAAGCCGAATATCGCGCATCTCGAGCGCCAGCCTCAATTCCAGATTTAGTAGAAACAGTAACTTTTTCAATTCGTACCTTGTGATAACCCATTGCCTCTAATTGAGTCTTAACTTTTAGCGCCTGAATTTCAGAGCCGCTCTGCAATTGATGATCGATTGTGACCGCAATGGGTGTAATCGCATTTACCGTGGACTCTTTAATAATTGCATATGCCAACGCAAGTGAGTCCGCGCCACCAGATACAGCGACAATGATGGCATCGCCCGCTTCGAGGGTAGCTAAATGGGGTTTAACAGCGTTGCGAATAGCAACGGTTGCATCGGTCATAGACCAAGGTTAGACCCGTCCTCCGAATGGCATAAGCCCTTTAACGCTATAAATACTGGAATATAAAAGGCCCGCATTTTTGGAATTGGCTTCCCACATCATCCCGCCGCCTGCATAGATTGTAATATGGTGAATTGTTGAAATTGTGCCTTTGTATGAATAGAAGAGTAGGTCGCCTGGTTGCAGCTGGGTCAGTGAGACATGCATCGTATATCCTGAATATAAAGCTGAGTTAAGTCGATCCCAATTTGGCCAACCAAGCCCAGCTGCTCGGTATGCGGCATAAACAAGTCCAGAGCAATCAAAAGAATTTGGTCCCTCTGAGCCCCAAACATATGGCTTGCGCGCCTGCACCTGCTTCTTTGCAAAAGCCACTGCCTTTAATCGCTGTTGCTCAGTCGTGCGACTAGTAGAACGGCCCTTAAATCCAATATCTGGCCAAATTTTTGCCTGATTGATTGTTGTCGAAGCAGTATTTGCTTGACTCTCTTCAAGCAAAGCAAGTTGCCGCTGTTGCTCTAAAGTCACCCGAACGCTACGTGCTTTTGCAAGGTCTTTAATCAATTTATCTTGGACAGCTCGAAGTTTATCTACCTCTTTCTGTTGCAGCGCTTGAGCTTCATCTGCAACTTTCTTCGTTGCTGCAACCTTTGCTGTTGCTGATTCTTGTGCAATTTTTGCATCCTCTGCTTTAGCTTTCGCCTCCTTGGCGACTATTTCAGCAGCTCTGAAGCGTTCAAGTGCAGTCGTATTGCGTGCACCTAGGGTATTAAGAGTCGATAGCTCATCAACTAAATCCTGTGGCCCGTTAGAGCTAAGTAATGGCTGGATATCGCTCATATTTCCGCCAAGAATGTAGGCATTTGCTGCAAGCTTGCCGATAACTCTGTGAGCTTGCGCAACATTAGCTGCCCTTTTAGCAGCATATTTAGCAGCAGCAATCGCGGCGGCGGTGGCTACATCAAGCTCTTGATTCGCTTTCAGGTATCGAGCACGGGCGGCCTTGGCACGAACTGTTAACTGCTTGAGCGATAAATTAGCTGCCGCCAACTTTTTTGAGGAGGCAGCTGCAGCCTTCTTTTTAGCAGTTTCCGCCTGCTTTGCAGCTTTAATTTCTGCAAGGCTGGGTTTTGGTTTTGCAATTGCAGGCGTGCTCGCAAGAGTCAGGCTTGCAATTATGGCAAGACCTACCAACCGATAAGAGCGACGCATTGCTTAAGAATAATTGAGCTATGTACTGGCAGCGACTCTAAAGGTCGAGTGTCGCTAGTTAGCCACGTCTCTTCGGGAAAAAAGCACGGTTGCAACTACTGCGCCAGCAAATACATAGAGAGTTCCCAGAGTTAACGCATGCGAATATGAAACTTCTGGGCTACCGCCCTGAGCGATTATTGAGAGCTGGCTGCCAGGCATCCAATCAAGAGTTACTGGTTTTACCGCCCCAATAAGGTTCTCAATAATTAATAACCAAAGTACCCCGAAAGAGATTGCAGAAATAGGTGAACGCAAAAGCAGCCCGAGTACCATTCCGACAATTCCGAAGTAGATAACTGAAATTGCAACATTTAAAATGGTTTGGCCGATTGCATGTATTCCCTCGCTTGTGAACCAGAGATCAGTCGATACCTTGGCGCGATCTGATAAGAAATATGAGAGAGAAATACTCACAAGTGCAGCGATGCCAACCATAATGAGCGCAAATAACTTCATCGCAATGAGCTTGCCTAGAAGGATTCGAATTCGACCAGGCTGACGTACTAGAAGATTACGTAAAGTTCCATAGGTGTACTCCTGAGCGGTTTGAGCTGCAAAGACGCAGAGCGCGATAATTCCAAGTAGGCCACCGACTGAAGCAAAGCCAAAGACAGAACCACTCGCAAGATTAAGTACCTCTCGTCCAACTTGGCGGCCTCGATCTGAATTTCCTTGTTCGGAATCGATCATTAAGTAGAGAAAGGTAGTTGTTAAGCCGGTGAAAAATAGCGCAGCACCAAGGGTTCCAAGCAAGAGCGTTGGGCGGCGCAACTTTCGCCATTCAGCTAAGACGACGCGCATCATGAGCGATCTCCAGTCATTTCAAAGAATGTCTCTTCAAGGTTTGGAAGTTGAGGCGAAAGCTGAGTCAGTAAAATCCCTGCTTCGAACGCCTTCTTATTGAGTACTCCTGCCCATTCAGCAGGTCCCTCGATGTGTGCAACTTCAGATCTAATCGTTGCCTTATGCCCGTCACCTTCTGCGATTTCTACAATCTTATGTAAATCAGTTTGTGACTCAGTTTTAACGAGAATAATCGGTTGCTGCTGCATCAAAAGATCTTGCATCGAGCCCGCAAAAACGACCTCTCCTTTGCGCAGCATCACAATATATTCGCTAATGAGCTCTAGCTCAGAAAGTAAATGTGATGAGACAAATACTGTCGTGCCTTCACTTGCTAACTTTTTCAGTAGGTCTCGAACTTCTTGTATCCCTTCTGGGTCCAAACCATTGGTTGGTTCGTCAAGAATCAAAACTTGCGGGCGTGGAAGTAGAGCAGCCGCAATTCCTAGCCGCTGCTTCATGCCAAGTGAATAAGTTTTATATTTAGACCCACCGCGTCCATCAAGGCCAACTGTCTTGATTAATTCGCTAACTCGTTCGATGGGATATCCACCAAGTGTTGCTAAAACTTTAAGGTTCTCTTCGCCCGAAAGTGCCGGGTAGAAAGCGGGCCCCTCGATCAAGGCACCAACTTTTGATAGATATCTGTCGGGATGGTTAATAGATTCGCCCAAAATTTCTGCAGTGCCACCGGTTGGAGTAATGAGTCCTAGGAGCATTCGAATCGTCGTTGTCTTGCCGGCGCCATTAGGACCCACAAACCCACAGATGGTGCCGAGTGGAACCTCAAAATTGGCATGTGAAACTGCCAAGGTAGAGTCATACTTCTTGCTCAGATCTTTCACTGAGATAGCCAGAGAATACATGTGAGCAGTATACCCTCCAATTTATTGCATTGGATGATTCAACTTTGTGAGCTGAATAAGAAGTAGGGCTAATTACTGACGAGTTGAGCTACGACCAATAAAACAGATAATAGACTCAAATAAGTTATAGACCAATGAAAGATTCCCGCGGCAACTTTATTGTAATTTTCTGCATTCTCTTTAAGTGCAAAGAGTTGAAAAGTGAATACCGCACCTAGGAGAACTGTCAAACAGAGAACCCAGACTGGTAAGTGAGCCAGCTGAATCATGGCAGTTGAAGAGATAACCATCGCAATTGTGTGAAACCACATTTGGCTAATCACAACAGATTGTGTTGAAACAGAAGGCAGCATAGGAATTCCTGCTGCCGAATAATCATCCTTATATTTAATTGCAAGAGCCCAGAAATGTGGAGGCGTCCAAAAGAAAATTACCATAAAGAATGCGACAGGGACCCACGTTAGAGATCCGGTTACTGCAGCCCACCCAATTAGAACTGGCATACAACCTGCTGCCCCACCCCAGACAATATTCTGCGCCGTATTTGGCTTTAGGATGATTGTGTAAATGACTACATAATAAAAAATTGCAATAGCAGTAAGTAAGGTTGCAAGCGTTGTTGTAAAAATTTGAAAGATTGCGAGTGAGAGCAATCCGATTGCAGAAGCAAATACCGTGGCTTGGGTCTTTGTCACCATACCAAGAACAAGTGGTCTCTTTGAAGTACGTGCCATTAACTTATCTGTATCAGCTTCGATAACCATATTGAAGGCATTGGAAGATCCTGCAGCCAGAGTGCCTCCGATAAGAGTCGCCACAACTAACCCAAAAGAAGGTAGGCCTTTATTTGCTAAGACCATGGCAGGCAACGTGGTGATAATCAGAAGCTCAACTACCCTCAATTTCATAAGGTCTACATAGGCTCGGAGGGCTAACACATGCTTAGGGTAACCGTTATTAACACCTAAATCGGAGTTCTTTCTCAGTTTTCTTTAAGCATCAAGGCCTACTTTCGGCATAACGAAAGGGGTCCGCAATGACATCAAAGAAGCCAGAATGGTTTGAGCTCTCTGAAAGAGACAACTCTGCACGAGAGATTCGTAAAATTAATAAGAAATTTCCTTTAACTGTAGCTGCGGCATTTGGTGCAATTATTGTGGCCGGTTCTGTATTTGCAAATACCCAAAGCGAACCTGCAGCAGTAGCCGAAACTCCAATTACAACGCCGACGACTCAGGCTCAGTCAGCAGTACCTGCACAGAAGAATATAAAAGTTAAGAGCGAAAAAGTTGCAACACGAACAAAATTAGTGACTGCACAATCTGATCCAGCACCTGTTGCTGCGGCTCCTGCACCAGTTAGCGCACTACCTGCACCTATTGTTGCCAGCGTTTCAAATCGTGGTGATGACGACGAGGGCGAAGGTGGTGAGCATGAAGGTCGTGAGCATGAAGGTGGTGAAGGAAAGAAGCAAGAGCGGGATGACGACTAAGTTGTTACCACCGCTTCTTCAATAGTCGTTGCGGTGTTCGTTTCAGTACCATCCTCGATCTTAATTTCAATTTCATTTGGTTGGCCAGGAAGTTGTGGCAGCAACGGAGAGGCAATCTTTCCCAGAATTCTATCCACGGTTTTCCGAGCTAGATTTGCGGCCGAATAAGTTCGTTTAAGACGATCGGCAATTATTACAAAGATATATTCCCTATCCCCTGCTTCAACATATCCAGCAAGATTTGCAGTTCCGCTAAGTGTGCCAGTCTTTGCTTTTACTAATCCGACAGCCTCACGAGCAGTTTCTACAAAACGATTCTTTAATGTGCCAGTTAGCCCCGAGATAGGCAACCCTGATAACAATGGAGCAAAACGCGAATCACTTCGAATCTTTAATAAGAGTTGCCCAACTTGATTTGCAGTCACGCGGTTTTTCCTGGAAAGTCCACTGGCATCGCGAATAACTAGCCCTTTGCGCTCAACTCCGAGATCATCTAGCATTTGCGTGAAAGTCTGAGCCACTCCTTGGTCATTTAGTGAATTCCCTGCAGCGCGAGAAGCTACACGCGCTATTCGCTCAGCAAGTACGTTATCGCTCCAGGTGAGAGTAAAGGCAAGCATTTCTTGAAGTTCGGGTGATTTAGAAGTCAGAATCCGTTCATCTGATAGCGCCTGAGCTTCAAGTGAAGTTACTTTCAACATGGTGGCGTTGATTCCACGCTTCTTATAGAAACTCTTTACGTACGCAACATCTTTTGAGTACAGATTGGAGTAATAGATTGTTGAATTACGAATAGAACCTTTATTCGCATCTCTCAGAGCCGATAGCGATTTGTATTCAATTCGAGGAAGAGAAGTTCGACCCATCTTCTTGGCTTGGTCAGAGTTCAAGCTAAACCATGGATCAAGTGAACCTTGAATCACGATGCTCTTCTTTTCGATTCCCAACCAGACTGAAGTTGTAAATCTCTGATCAGGTTTCAGATAGGTGAGCGCCGCAGCTGCCGTGTAAATCTTCATAACTGAAGCTGGCTTGCGAGGTGAATTAGAATTCTTTCGAAAAACAACTTCGCCGGTTAATTTGTCTATAACAATTATAGATGGATCGGCAAGTGCCGAACCTGCAGTAATGCGACTGAATAGATTGGTAATGGCGCTCTTACTAAGGGCTTGCGCAGAAGTTGACGTGGCGCTAGAAATGCCCACAATGAGAGAAACTAGCACTACCAACTTCTTCATAAATGAATTAATTCCAGAAGCTGGCGATCAATACATTGAAAATTGTTAACCCCATCATGGTTGCCCAGATAGAGCCCTTGAGTTCTGGCTTCTTTACGTTCTTATACCCAAGGACAAGAATTCCTACGAGCACGAGAAATTTTATTCCGATCTTTGTGTGATTAAGCACCTCGTCCGTATTGACGGTCTTGAAAAGCCCGACCATGACTAAACCAACTATCAAGGCTGTCAGCGTGGCATGGAGAATTCCCGGATTGAGTTTTTTGGGGGATTTCTTTACCTGAGTAAGTAGCATCGCCAATATCGCCACTACGCACAGGATATGGATTCCTAGCGCGATGTTATAGATGGTGCTCATAAGACTCCTTGGTGATTGTGGTCGTTTAAGTTTAGAGTGCATACATGGAAATCACTACGCCTGCAGTCATCGGACCAGGTGAATTTTTCCCAGTAATTGGAGTCGGCCCTCACGAAAAGCCATGGCCCACTGGTCCCGAATTTGATCAAGAATTACTTGCTAATGGTGATCGTCGTAACGTGCTCGATCACTATAGATATTGGACTGTTGAAGCGATTGTCGCTGACCTTGATACAAAGCGGCACGGGCTCCAAATCGCCATTGAAAATTGGCAACATGATTTAAATATCGGCTCCATAGTTCGAACTGCTAATGCATTTAATGCATCACTCGTTCATATCATTGGAAAACGCGATTGGAATAAGCGCGGAGCTATGGTTACTGATCGCTATCTCAAAGTTATGCACCACCCAACTGTTGAAGAATTTGCCAAGTGGTGCAGTGAAAATAGCGTTCCCATCATCGGAATCGATAATGTTCCTGGTTCTAAACATCTCGAAGGCTCAGAACTTCCTGAGAGCTGCGTTCTGCTCTTCGGGCAAGAAGGCGCTGGTATGTCAGATGAAGGAATCGCTATTTGTAAAGTTCTCTATGCCATTGAACAGTACGGCTCTACTCGTTCAATGAATGCCTCTGCAGCTGGTGCGATAGCTATGTACCACTGGGCGTTGCAGCACCTTCCGCGTAAAGTCTGAACATGAAGAAGTGGATGAGTCGAAATCTCATCGTCTTAACCCTTGTTTCTCTCGCGCAAGACGCTGCCAGCGAACTTCTCTACCCGCTCTTGCCCTACATTATTACTGCAGGCGTTATCGGCGCAGCTCCTATTACTTTAGGTCTCATTGAGGGATGTGCCGAAGCTGCAGCAGGATTTACAAAACTTTATTCAGGCAAAAAGAGTGACAGCGTTGGTAGAAAACCATTTGTAATTGCTGGTTACTCTATTGCCGGTGTAGGTAAGGCGCTAGTTATCTTCGGAACTCTCTGGTCGGTGGTATTTCTCGGTCGTGTCACTGATCGAATTGGAAAAGGTTTACGTGGCGCACCTCGTGATGCATTGATTCATGACTCAGTGCCTAACGAGCATGTCGGCAAAGCATTTGGTTTTCACCGTACTGGAGATAACATCGGTGCAGTTTTTGGTCCACTTATTGCTCTACTCGGGCTTTCTCTTCTTAATGATGATGTCCGATCCGTGGCCAAATGGGCGCTTATTCCAGCGCTCCTATCTGGCTTATTGACTCTTTTTGTTAAAGAGACAGTTACTCAACGAAAAATTTCCGTAGTGAAGGAGCCAAAGGTTGAACTCCCTAAACCGTTGAAAAAGGCAATCGCAGTCTTGGTATTTATTCAGCTGACAAATATTCCAGATGCACTCCTTCTGCTACGTCTATATGATCTTGATTTCTCTGTACAGGGGGTAGTGCTCACCTATGCCCTTTATAGTCTTGTGACCGTTATTTTCGCTTTTCCAGGCGGATATCTAGCGGATAAGTTTTCACCACAAATCATTTATGCAGCAGGCCTTGTTGCATTTGCAATCTCTTATGCGCTCCTTGGTATGACAACAAATAAGTCAATCGCAGTCCTTGCGCTCATTATTTATGGGATATTTCCAGCACTCACAGATGGTGTGGGTAAAGCATGGATTGCAAAATTGAGTTTGTCTGAACATCGAGGCAGAGCGCAGGGTGTTTACCAAGCATCGATGAGCTTTGCAGTGCTAGGAGCAGGTATCTGGGGTGGTGCCTTCTGGTCTAAAGGTTCTACCCAACCAGTTTTAATCCTTGCGGGAGTTGGAGCTGGCTTAGGTGCGATCTACTTCGGGAGCAGGTTCTTCTTCGAGCGCCTCGCGCACAGAAGTTAAACGCCTTTCGACCTCATTAGCTTCGTCCATTCGACCTAGCTTGCGCATTATCGCAACCATCCGAGTCTCAATATCAAGTATAAATTCAAAATCTTTCGGTTCATCCTCTGCGACAATTTGAAGCACGCCATCGAGAGTCAACAGACCATCTTCTAATTTTTCAAGAAGAATTTCTGCCTTTCCATATTCAAATAAGGCGAAAGTTTCGCGTCTGTGATCATGGGCCGTTTCAAAGACATCTATCGATTTACGTGCTGCATCGAGGGCTTTCTCGCCTTCGCCAAGTTCTACGAAACAGGAAGCAATCTTCTGATCGCAACGCGCGATATGAATGACTTCCTTTTCAAGTTTGAACATTTTTCGCGCCTCTTGAAAACAGATAATTGCTTCTGTGTAATTCTTTAACTCGCGCTGAGCGCACCCAATCAGATGCATATCGTTTGCAGCCCCAATTGTGTTGCCATCTACAAGATGTTCTTGCGAACATTCGTACATCGTCTCGATTACTTTTTCATATTTCTTTGATGAATACCACCACTCGCCGAGCGTGCATGCGAGTTCAAGAGCAATAGGTGATTTGTTTTCTCGTAAAATTGCTACCGCCTGGCTCATGGCAGTTGCAGCTTCATCCATTCGCTTCAATTGATTAAGGTTGTAACCGATTGCTGAATAAGCTTGTGCTAAACCTTCGCTGGGAGCAGAAGCTCCAAGTTCGGAGAAAATATCTCGTGCGGTTTCTGCGAGAGCGAGCGCTTCATCATATTGACCTCGCGCAAAAATTCGAGCAGAGAGTTCGTAATAGGTATTGGCACGTTCTTCTCCTTGGACCTCGGGGATTCGATCCCAGAGCATCTCCTCGGTGACAAGCTCATCCTGGCCTTCATCTTCATTCATCGAATAGACCTCCCCGATACGCTCGCAGATTCCTGCACTCTAGTCCCAACGCTCGCTCTGGCGCGGTTATTTCCCCTTGGAGATTCCCGAGAATTCACCTATCCTTCACTCGCTTTCAAGATGCAGATGCGAATGATTTGCATTAAAATCGGCCCATGCATATTCCTGACGGATTCATTGATATCCCCACGTCAGCAGCCTTTGCTGCCATAGCTGCCGCAGCGGTTGCCATCTCTCTTAAGGGTGCGAAATCTTCCCTCGATGAGAAGACAGCTCCTCTAGCAGGCCTCACAGCGACCTTTATCTTTGCTGTACAGATGCTTAACTTTCCAGTTGCGGCCGGAACTAGCGGTCACCTCTTGGGGGGCGCCCTTGCTGCAGTCTTAATCGGCCCGTTTGCGGCGACCCTTGCAATCACCGTCGTCTTGCTCATGCAAGGTTTGCTCTTTGCAGATGGCGGCCTAAGCGCCATGGGTCTGAATGTCTTTAACATGTCCGTGGTCGGCGTTTGGGTTGGGTACACGATTTTCCTACTAGTTAAGAAGCTTCTTCCGCGATCAAAATCTTCTATCGCTATCGCAGCAACAATCGGTGCTCTTCTATCTGTACCTGCGGCAGCCGCTAGCTTCGGGCTCCAGTATGCACTAGGTGGAACATCAACTTTCTCAATCGGTGCTGTATTTACCGCCATGATCGGTACTCACATCTTGATAGGTATTGGCGAGGCGATTATCACCGGCTTCGCAGTTGCAGCTGTGATGGCTAGCAGGTCAGATCTGGTCTATGGATTTAAAGGCGAAACAACGCCATTAGAGGTAAGGACTCACAATGAATAAAGGCGAGGCAAAGAAGAGTAATAAATTATTAATTGGCGGTTTCATACTCTCTTTTTTTCTCGCTGGCGTTCTCTCCTTCTATGCATCTTCTAGCCATGATGGACTTGTGAAGGTTGCCGGAGAAATCGGCTTTATTGATTCGGCAAAAGACCATTCTTTCAGTTCGGGTCCTTTGGCCAATTACGGTATCAAGGGTGTTGAAAATCAACGTCTTTCAACAGGTTTGGCTGGAGTTATCGGTATTACAGCAACTGGTTTAATCTCCTACGGACTCTTCTATGTAGTTCGACGCAAGAATGGTGTAGAAAAGTAAACGCCAAGAGCTCAACCCTCAATCAAGTTCACTCTCATGGCCACCACCATGGCCATGATGTTGGCGAACGGCTATATATCCATCGCCATTCGCTTCTGCATTCGCTACCCCCTCATGTCAAGATAGTCAGCGTTTTAGTATTTATTCTTTCGGTGGTTGCTACACCAATTTCAGAGTGGCAAGCATTTATAGCTTTCCTTGCGCTAGTAATTACAGCTTCGCTCATCGCTAAGATTGAAATTACAACTCTCTTAAAGCGCGCAGTGATTGAAGTTCCATTTATTCTCTTTGCAATTCTGATGCCATTTTTCGGAACCGGTGAAAAATTCTCGGTTGGACCTTTAGACCTCTACCGTGCGGGACTGCTAGCTGGCGCATCAATCGTGGCCAAGGGAACTTTAGGCGTTCTCTGCGCAGTCCTACTTTCTACAACAACTACGGCTCGTGAGTTACTTCGTGGGCTAGAGCGCCTTCGGTTGCCTATCGTTATGGTCCAGATTGCCTCCTTTATGTTGCGCTACATCAATGTCATTAGCGATGAGATGCAACGAATGAAAGTTGCTCGTGAATCTCGTGGGTTTGAGGCGACTGGGATCAAACATTGGAAAATCCTTGCAACTTCTGCTGCTGCCCTCTTTATCCGTTCATATGAACGTGGAGAGCGGGTGCACCTTGCAATGCTCTCCCGTGGCTTTGATGGAAATCTGCCACAGAGTGAACTCCGACGCGTGGGTGTTAACGTATGGTTGAAGGCGCTATCTATTTCAATTATTGCCTTACTTATTTCGATACTGACTCAAGTGATTGGTTAAATCAATGACAACTGCACCTAGCCTTGTTATCACAAATCTCGCATTCGCCTATCCGGACGGCAACCAAGCTCTTTATGGAGTGAACCTCATTGTTAACCAAGGTGAACGCGTTGCACTACTGGGTCCAAATGGCGCAGGTAAGACAACTCTTGTTCTCCATATGAACGGCATCCATCCTGCAATGCAAGGAGAAATATCAATTGCAGGCCAGATTGTCGATGCCAAGGATAAAGAAGCGCTCAAGAGAATTCGATCTAAAGTAGGCATTGTCTTTCAAGATCCAGATGACCAGCTATTTATGCCAACTGTCGGCGAAGATATTGCATTTGGGCCTTATAACATGGGTAAACGTGGCGCAGAACTTGATGCCATTGTTGATCAAGCTCTCGCACAAGTTGGAATGAGCGAGTTCAAAGACCGCCCGCCTCATCACCTCTCATTCGGACAACGTAGACGTATTGCAGTTGCAACAGTGCTTGCCATGAAGCCCGAAATTCTTGTTATGGATGAGCCATCATCTAACTTAGATCCAGCGAGCCGACGAGAGCTTGCAGATATTTTAAGAGCGCTCGATGTCACCATAGTGATGGTTACCCACGATCTGCCTTATGCCTATGAGCTTTGTGAGCGTGCCGTAATTTTGTCAGGTGGAATTATCGTGGCCGATTCAAGTACTGAATCTATTCTGAAGAATGCCGACCTTCTGGCATCCCACCGCCTCGAGCTACCTGTTGGTTTCTCGCTTTCTTAAAGGTATTCGTTCCTGAGCAATTGCTGCTCCAAGAAGCACGACTAACGCACCTACAGGTTCATGCCATGTTAGATGTTCATTGAGAAAAGCTAGCCCAACAATCACAGCAACGAGTGGGGTCAGATACGTGACGCTACTTGCGATCGCACTTCCCGCCAGCTCCATCACTCGAAAATTCCAGAGGTAGGCAAAGCCACTTCCAAAAATTCCAAGAGCTAGCATTCCAAGAACCGGGCCAAGAGAATAGTTATCGCTCGAAATTCCGTCGATGAGATAGAAGGGCAGCAGGGTAACTGCTGCCAAAGTTAGCTGCATTGCAACAATGGATTCTGGTTGCAACCTGTAAGGCATAACGAATCGACGTGTATAGGGAAATGAAAACCCATAACAAGTGACGGCAAGAAGCAGGACGAGAATTGCCCACAACGGGTTATCGCCTAGCCCTTTCCAGGCGCCAAGAACAATAAGAACACCAGAGAAGCCGATTGCAAGGCCGACAATCTGAAAAGGCTTGGGCTTCTCTTCTCGATTGACAACCAAGATTGCAATAAGTGTCATGAGTGGCGTTACTGCATTGATGATTCCTGCAAGAATTGAAGTGACTTCTGTTTCTGCTAAAGCAAAGAGAATTCCAGGAAATACGTTAAGAAGTAAGGCGACAATCCAGAGATGAAAGCGAATGGCTCGACCTTGAGGGAGAGTAAAACCTTGTACCCGCGCAACGATGAGAAGCGTGACGGCGCCCAGTGCGCAACGCCCAAATGCGACTCCAAATGGGGTGAGGAATTCAAGGCCCAACTTAATAAAGATAAAAGAACAGCCCCACACGACGCCAACGGCGAGGTATGGGGCCGCCCACTGAGAATTCTTCTTAGGTGTAGCTGAGCGAGAAAGCACCTAGCAATGATGACACAACCATCCAGATCCACCAGACGGCGGGATGGTTTGAATGGAATCGCGCCCACGAAGGTCATTGGCGTGCATGGGTTTACGCCTTTGAATGGCCCTTCTTCGCCATAGTGGCTGTCTATATGTATCGCCGATTCTTACGTGGAGATCGTCCAAAGATTCCACGTCCTAATTTGGAAGAGTTACAACAAGATAAGGACAACGATAAATAATTGTGGGCCCAGACAGGCTCGAACTGTCGACCCACGGATTAAAAGTCCGTTGCTCTACCGGCTGAGCTATAGGCCCCACTGTGTAACTGGCGCAGTCTACTCCCTGGAGAGAGACCTACAAATTGCCCTTCGCTTTAGAAGTACCGCATAAGCAGGTAAGGGAAGGAGATAAGGGTTGAAATGATAGTTACTGGGACTCCATATTTGGCGAAGTGCCAGAAGGAGATTTTGACGCCATTTGCATGGGCAAGACCAATAGCGACCACATTCGCGCTTGCTCCAACGATGGTTAAGTTTCCACCGAAATCTGCACCAAGTGCGAGTGACCACCACAGCCCATCGTTATTGATAGTAGTGATTGATTCCGTCAATTGAGTGACTACAGGGATCATGCTTGCAACGTATGGAATATTATCAACGATTCCAGAGACGATTGCTGAAACAAATAAAATCGCCGTACCAGCAACAGCTGCATTATCCCCAACTGCATCAGATATTAAATTTGAAAATTCCGCTAATGCGCCAACTTTAACCAGGGCCCCGACCATGATGAATAGTCCTGCAAAGAAGACAAGAGTCCCCCATTCAACATCCATGGCAAAATCTGCCGGCTTTAAATTACTAATAAGGACTAGAAGTCCGGCGCCCAAAAGTGCAACCAGCGCAGGCTCAAAGTGGGTCAAAGAATGAGCTGTAAAATTTATAACCACTAGAAGTAGAAC
>ERZ889217.435-NODE-435-length-25850-cov-40.473270_pt1 | contig 25850 bp, 23 predicted proteins | sample MGYA00521098_ERZ889217 | MGnify/ENA primary metagenome ERZ889217 (study PRJEB32303, sample SAMEA104408613) | aquatic metagenome | biome: Brackish water; feature: Pelagic; material: water | place: Baltic Sea | collected 2014-06-10T22:04:00 | depth 2,362 m ... | reverse complement strand
CGGGCAGTGATGTTTCAAACTTGCGCACGCGCGCCGTATATGACGAAGCAAATGACGAGTGGGTACTTAACGGTACAAAGGCATGGATCACAAACGGCGGTATCGCCGATGTGCATGTTGTCGTGGCTGCAGTTGATCCAGAGCTTAAAGGCCGTGGTCAAGCGAGTTTTATCGTGCCACCAAAAACTAAAGGCCTTTCGCAGGGTCAAAAATATTTGAAGCACGGCATTCGTGCCAGCCACACCGCCGAAGTCGTACTCGAAGATGTTCGCGTGCCAGGTCGTTGTCTATTGGGCGGTAAAGAAAAACTTGATGCAAAACTCGCGCGCTATCGCGAAGGCACTTCGAGTGGCAAGCAACCTGCAATGGCAACTTTTGAAGCAACGAGACCAGCAGTTGGTGCACAAGCACTTGGTGTTGCGCGTGCTGCATATGAATTTGCACTTGACTACGCCAAAGAGCGCAAGGCATTCGGTAAGCCGATCATCATGCATCAGGCAATCGCATTCAAACTTGCAAACATGATTACCGAAATTGATGCAGCACGATTGCTGATTTGGCGCGCGTCGTGGCTTGCTAAAAACGGCGGCTACAAAAACGCCGAAGGGTCACAAAGCAAGTACTACGCATCAGAGATGGCCGTCAGAGTCACAAATGATGCGATTCAAATTCTTGGTGGTTACGGCTACACGCGTGAATACCCGGTAGAGCGTTGGCACCGTGACGCTAAGATTCACACCATCTTTGAGGGCACCTCAGAGATCCAACAATTAGTTATTGCCCGTGCAATCTCCGGCCTGCGCGTCGAATAAAAACCTTGTTCTTGTCCTGAAGGTTCGGTAAAAGGTTTGCTGACAGCTGTTATCGAAGAAGCATCGATCATGGCAGATGAGATTGCTCTTGAAGGCGGGTTGCAATATCTCGCGATCACACGTGTTGGCGTTGCGTTCGCATACGTTGGTATTGGCTCCACTTTCTATCGCTTACGCGTTTTTCGCTCCTGAGTCATCTTTTTCGTTGTTGCCAAGGTTTGCAACACGAGACGCAGGTGTCTTCAACAAGAGCATGGCAAGACCAGCAGCAACAACTGAAGCAAGAAGAATGGCAAGCTTGGCATTTTCTTGTTGAATTGGGTCAGTGAGTGCCAATTTCGTGATGAAAATTGCCACGGTAAATCCAATTCCAGCAGCCATACCCACTCCCACAATTTGTCTCGTTGTAGAGCCTTCGGGGCTATCTGATATTCCAGATCGCACTGCTGCGCGAGTAGCTATTACGACTCCTAGCGGCTTGCCCACCAGAAGCCCAAAGAAGACTCCCCATGTGACTGCAGAGCCAGCCGCATCACGCAAGCCATTGAGTGAAATATGAATGCCACTATTAGCGAGAGCAAATATGGGAACAATGAGAAAACTTGTCCATGGATGCAATACGTGCTGCAGCCACTCAACCACAGACACCGATTCTTTTGCTTTGCTGCTCGGGGATCCGGAGTCCACACTTGCTGAAGCATCTGATAACTCTTCGATATCGACGAGCTCTGTTTGCTTTCGAACAACGGAGGGTGTCAACAAGCCCATCACCACGCCAGCAAGCGTGGGGTGCACACCACCTTGGTAGAGCCCCAGCCAAATAGCTACCCCTACAGCTACATACAGCAGGACTGATTGCATGCCTAATCGACGAGCAACCACAACAGCGCTCACACCGATTATTGAAACTAATAACCACCCGAAAGAAACACCCGTTGAATAGACGGCGGCGATAATGATGATTGCTCCGATGTCGTCGACGATGGCAAGACCAAGTAAAAAAGCACGCAACGAAGCTGGAAGCTTCTTTCCCATTACTGAAATCACCCCTACCGCCAAGGCAATATCGGTAGCTACAGGAATAGCCCAACCACGTGGCGCACTTGACCCAGCGATTGCAAGATAGATCAGTGCAGGAATGAGCATTCCTCCCAAGGCAGCAAAACCAGGAAGTAACGCTGCACGGCGTTCAGAGAGATGACCATCGGAGACTTCGCGTTTAATTTCTAAACCTACGACAAAGAAAAAAATTGTCATGAGCCCGTCGTTCACCCAATGCCGGAGATCTAAGTCAAGTGAGTGCCCCGCAATTGTTAGCGCAATGCGACTGTTCCACAAACTTTCGTAGGAAGCCGACCAAGGAGAGTTCGCCCATAAAAGCGCAAAGATTGCTCCGAACGAGAGCAATACTGCACCGGCAGATTCTGTGTGCAAGAAATCTCGCAGAGGCGCCAACGCGCGAACTTTTTGCGAATCATGAGTTTGTGCTTGGCGGTTCATCGGGCTTCCAGTTTCCGTCGACCAGGCTTCCCGACACACCAAATTTCACATTTTTAGGTACCAACAAATCTACCTTGCCTGCACAACACTTCAGTCCTTACTCTGTGCATAGGGTTCGATTCCCCAGTTCCGGTTGTTTCCCAAACAGTTGGGTGCTTTTTTACTAACGCCCCTAACCAATTCAGCAAATGTGGTTATTTATCGACGGATGGCGTCCTAGTCCGGCAGTAACTGTGTCACCTTGGCACAGTAAAACTTGCGAGAGCCATGTCTGTAACGCGATGCAAGCACGTTGCAAAAAACACACCATCTTCGAAGGCACCTCTGAGATTCAACAATTAGTAATTGCTCGCGCAATCTCCGGCATGCGCGTCGAATAAAAACTGTTTCATGGGGCTATTTCGTGGCAGGCCCCGTAGTTTGGTGCTTGCCTAGTCCGTACCGTGGAGAGCCATATGTCGATTCGCCCTAACGCTGCATTTTCGATCGCTCTTGATTGTCAACTCGACAATGTGCCCGGCACACTTGGGCGGTTGTGTGCCGCCATTGGCGAGGCAGGCGGAAACATTGGGGCCCTTGATGGTTTTGATGTTCGTGGTCCGGTGCTGCGTCGAAGTCTTGTTGTGCATTGTCGAAATGAAGAGCATCAAAATGCAGTTGTCGCTGCGGTACAAAAACTAGATGGAATAACAGTTGTTGATTGGTGGGACCGAACTTTTCGAATGCATGAGGCCGGAAAGATTGAAGTCATCAGCACGGCGCCAGTCAACGATCGCGATGATTTGTCAATGGCATACACGCCGGGTGTTGCTCGTGTTTGTACTGCAATTGAAAACGATCCATTGCTCTCGCATAAGTACACCATTCGAAAAAACACGGTCGCAATTGTTAGCAATGGAACAGCGGTGCTCGGACTTGGCGACATCGGCCCAGAGGGCGCAATGCCTGTCATGGAAGGCAAGGCGCTTCTGTTTAAAGAGTTCGGTGGAATCAATGGTTTTCCAATTTGTATAAATGCTCGCACTGCTGATGAAGTTGTTGATTTCGTGCAACGCATTGCGCCAACATTTGGTGGAATAAATTTGGAAGATATAAAAGCACCCGAGTGTTTCGAAATTGAAGAACGGCTGCGAGCGAGTCTTGACATTCCTGTGTTTCACGACGACCAACATGGCACAGCAGTGGTGGCATTGGCGGCGTTGTGGAATTCTCTGAAAATCACTGGCAAGAAAATTGAAGATCTCACGGTTGTCATCGCTGGCGTTGGTGCTGCAGGTGTTGCGATTGGCAAGATTCTGCTCAATGCCGGCATCGGCGATGTCATTGGTTGTGACCGCGTGGGTGCGATTTATACAGGTCGAGGCGAAATGAACTCTGCAAAAGAATGGTTTGCATTAAACACAAATTCTTCGCGAAAAATGGGATCGATTAGTGACGTCATGAAAGGCGCGGATGTTTTTGTTGGGGTTAGCGGACCAGATCTCATTACTGCAGCCGATGTGCGATCGATGGCAAAGAACCCAATTGTGTTTGCAATGGCTAACCCAAACCCAGAAATTCGTCCAGAGCAGGTCGATGGCCTTGCTGCCGTCATGGCAACGGGTCGCAGTGACTATCCGAATCAAATCAATAACGTGCTTGCATTCCCCGGCATCTTTCGTGGTGCACTTGATGCAAATGCAACAGACATCACCGAGGGTATGAAATTAGCGGCCGCAATCGCCATTGCCGAGTCGGTAACCGATGCCCAATTGTCGCCAGACTTTGTGGTGCCATCAGTGTTTGACAGGACTATTGTTCAACGTGTTGCGCCAGCGGTCGCCGCCGCGGCTGTAAAAGACGGTGTCATCCGCAAGTCTTAGAACAAATTTTTTAATACTCGGGCTAGTCGGTCTGCTCGGCGCTGTGAACCGAAATGCGTGTGATAGTCGACATGCTGCACCAATAAATATCACCGTGAGGCCCGACGGCAGGAAATACAGCTGACTGAATCGGACTTGTTGTTGAAATTCGTGCCACCTCGTCGCCCGTCGTAATGTCAAGCACGACAACTTGTTCGCAACCTAGTTCGGGTCGATAATCTGCAGTCACAATTTGTCCTGCCTTCGGCGACAGCAACATATGACTAGCGTGATTCTGCTCACGGCTCCAGCGAAGCGTGACAGAATCTTCGTCATAGTCAAAGCCACTGATCACACCGTTTCCGCTATCGAAACCGACCACGATTTGGCGCTTGGTGTCAACAACTGGAGGATTGGCAATGATCCCGTTTGGCAATCCGCAAATCTCAGCGAGCGTTACCTTTCCCGATTTTTTATTGACGCGTACGAGATGCAATGGTGCTGACGAAATACCAACACCACGAAACGAACCATTGAAGAGTTGTGTGCCTTCGCCATTATCCAAGAACCATGCGTCATTCTCGGTGATGACTGCATCCCAACCGAATGTTTGACCTTCGAGTGTTCGGTAGCGAGCGTTAAACGTTTGGTCAACGCTTAATTTTTCGTCACGCCAGAACACACGTATCAGCGAATAATCGCCGACAACGTATAGATCGTTTCCGTCTGCAGAGAGTCGAGCAATCGAGGGTTCGGCAAGTTCAAGTCGTTCAATGATCTGCAAATCTTCAGAATCAAGAATTAGTAACTCGGTTGGGCTCATCGGCGTGCCGTTGGGTTGACCGGGTAATGCTCCCGAGAAATCTTTGGTTGCTAAATGTCCACTCGGCAAAATCACGAAACTGTTGTATGGCCGAACGCGCGGTAACTCAACAGAAGCAATGACTTTCAGATCTGTTGACAAGCGATGTGCATGGTTACCGAACACGACATAAAGCGAACCGTTGGCGTGCGCCGCAATTCCGCCTGGCCACATTGGGCCACCAGCTAATTTTTCAGATTCGGTTATGACCTCAAGCGTCACTGAATTAATTTTTTCAACCCACGAGACGACAACTGGCCCAGGCATAAACCGCTGGAGAAAAAGTTCATCATTGGGTCCGACGACAGCCATGGTGACGGCGATGGTCTCGCGCGAAATCAGATCAAGTTTGCTTTCAGACGAAATTTTTGGGATGAGCGCATTGCTAGCAATCTGAAGACGCTTCGGACCACCATCTTCGCCCGACCACGAACTATTCCAATATCCGCTCATGCGCAAACTCTAGATCAATGGATTGAGAATCGTCGGCGTGACAAAGGCGAGTGAATCAAATAACTTTCAAGTTTTAGCTAATTAATTTTTCGCCTAGTCTCGTCACGTGGCCACTGCATATGAACTTGCACTTGAAAAAACCAAAAACGGAACTAAGCCCGAGGTAGCCGCCGCTGAACTTGTTGCGTTGATGACGCTTGATGAAAAGATTCATTGCTTAGACGGCGGAGTTCCATTTTGGGTGGGCATTAAAGATATAACAACGGGTGGTTATCACAGTCGTCCGTTTAGGGCCGCAAAAGTTGAGCGACTGGGCATACCTGGTTTCCATTTTTCTGATGGACCTCGCGGTCTCGTAGTTGGCGAAGCAACCGCGTTTCCAGTTTCGATGGCGCGCGGCGCAACTTTTGACCCAGAACTAGAAGTGCGAGTTGGCGACGCCATCGGCAAAGAACTTCGCGCAATTGGTGCAGACCTCTACGGCGGAATATGCGTGAACTTGTTGCGACATCCAGCATGGGGGCGAGCACAAGAAACTTATGGCGAAGACCCGCATCATGTTGGTGAAATGGGCGCAAGTCTTACTCGTGGCGCGCAACGTCATGTGATGGCAACACTGAAACACTTCGCACTCAACTCAATGGAGAATGCAAGATTCGGAGTAGATGTAAAAGTCGACGAACGTGCACTGCACGAGGTGTATCTGCCTCACTTCAAACGAATTATTGACGAAGGCGTCGCCTGCGTAATGACGGCATATAACTCGGTGAACGGCGAGTGGTGTAGCCAGAACAATATTTTGCTTGCAGATATTTTGCGCCATGAATGGGGCTTTGCAGGTTTCGTTATTTCGGATTGGATTTTTGGAGTGCACGATGGTGTGCAGTCGCTACACGCTGGGCTTGATGTTGAAATGCCTTATCGGATGATTAGAAATGCGCCAATTGTTGCCGCGCTATCAGACGGTCTCGTCACCGAAGAACTTGTCGCCAGTGCAGTTACGCGCACTTTGACAACAATGCTGAAGTTTGGAGTTGGCAAGTTGCCAGTCAGTGATCGTTCTGTTTTGCTGTGCAGTGAACACGTGCTTCTTAGTCAAGAAGTCGCCGAGAAGTCAATGGTGTTGTTAAAGAACGAAAGTGTTGATGGCGCAAGTTTGCTGCCCCTGAATCTGAAAAAAAGTTCAAAAATCGCCATCGTTGGCCGCCTTGCCGGAGTGCGCAACATCGGCGACGGCGGCAGCAGTGATGTGATGGCACCAAATGTTGTGACCCCATTACAAGGTATTCGTGAACATTTCGCCAACTGCGAAATCGTTTACAACTCGCAGGCAACTCTTGAAAGTCAAGTGCAACAAGCCAAGCAGTCTGACTTAGCAATTGTTGTCGTTGGCTACACAAGAGAAGAAGAAGGTGAATTTATTGGTGACTCGCCTGACACTGTTTCGATGGCTGCGCTGATTCCGAGACAAGATGATCCAGAATTAGCGCGCGAGTACAAAAACTACATGATTGAAAATCATCACTATGCACCTGATGAATTGCGGATCAAATCGCGAAACGGTACGTTCTCAATTGGTGGCGATAGAGAGTCACTTCGTTTGTTAGATGCTGATGTTCAATTGATTCACGCTGTTGCAAAAGTACAACCGCGAACCATAGTCGTGATTGTCGCGGGTAGCGCAGTTGTGTTGTCAGAGTGGATCAACGAAGTGCCGGCAGTTCTCATGGGTTGGTACAGCGGAAGCAATGGCGGTCATGCTCTTGCCAATATTTTGTCAGGTGCAGTAAATCCGTCTGGGCATTTGCCGTTTGTGATTCCGTATGACGAATCACATCTACCATTTTTTGATCGCGACGCCAAAAGTATCACTTACGATTATTGGCACGGACAATGGAAACTCGATCGCGATGGCAACAAGCCGATGTTTCCGTTTGGATTTGGGTGGAGTTACACGAACTTTTCTTTTTCAAACGCTGAAATTGAAGTTTCTGAAACGGTGAAGTTTCGCTGTGCGGTACTCAACACAGGGTCACGCGACGGCGCGACAGTCGTGCAAATTTATGCAGGTCGCAACAACTCAGCGGTTGAGCGCCCGAAGCGAAGGCTGGTTGCGTTTAAACGCGTTGAAGTTCGTGCAGGTGAAACAGTGCATGTTGAATGTACGGCGCCGTTTCAAAACTTTGCTACACGCAATATTGAAAATCACAGTTGGTTCGTTGAACAAGGATTATGGAACTGCGAAATCGGTCAGTTCTCGGGTGACCCAGAATCTTTGCCTGTTGCGCTCACGATTCGCCAGCGAATCGAGTTATGACGATATTAATTTTTTACCCTCACTGGATTGCCGCAATGCTTAAGCGCAAATTCGATTGCTTCTGGAGTTATAAACGCAACAGCAACATTGAGAGCGTTAAATGGCTCCTCACACTTCGCGCAAACAATTTTCGGATGTGATTGATTGCCACATATCGAGTGCCAGTAGCGCTGTGGCTTTATTTGGTATTTAACTTTTTTGAAAACTCCTAGTTCGATCAAACCGTTAAGGCGCTGGTGCAAGATTGATCGACTTATGTTGGTCGGCTTTTGAAAATCTTCAAATCGTCTAGCACCCATCAGTGATTGCATAATGATCGTCAAATTCCAATGGTCGCCAAAAGTTGTGATAGATCGGGCCATTGACGATGGCCACTGCGAGACATCTACTTTTTTCAATTGTTTATCCTTGCAATTGAACTTTTAAAATAACTGACTTTTAGCCCTGACTTTTAGCCCTGACTTTTAGCCCTGACTCGACTGAGTCTGATTACAGAACTAACTGCACGGCAGTGCAATTCAAGGGAAAGGCGCCCACACAAAGGAGATATTCATGGACTTCATTATCGAACGACAAGCACCAGGAGTTGGGGCAACTCCACAGGCACAACGCGAGGGGATGATCGCAAATTCGGAAGAACAACTCGTAACCATGCGAAACGAACTGGAATGCCGTGCAATAAAGTCACACCAATCGCGATGGAAACACAGCACGACACTTCGAAAAAATAGTTTATTAATTTGTCGCGTGGCTGATAGTCGAGCGATAGATCGTTGAGAGACTCCGTTAGACGTGACAGTACTTATTTTAAGTGTGCGCCATGTCCTCAACGTCTTGTGCAGTCAAAAGCATGTCATGATTTATCTTGGCATGCTCTTGTACTTGTAAAATAAGTTCGCTCATTTCTGAATCAGAGATGATTGAGCCGCAAGGGCATTCAACCGTGTAAATTTCGCCAGCGTTTTTCATCACAGCGAACTTTAGTAGAGTTAGCGCGTGGCTATCCAAGTTCAACTTGCGGGTCGTATATCTGTGCGATGCGATAAAAAATTGTTACCACTGGCCGGCATGGGTGGCGTTTTGGGTCGGATGATCTTGGTTCATCTCTCACTTACTCCGCATCCAATTTCGCGCAATTTATTAATTGATGCATTATGGCCAGACAATTCGCCTCCTTCGACCGATTCGGTTCTTAATGCAACTTTTAGTCGATTACGTAAAGGTTTCTCTGCTATTGGCTTTGACGCAAAAAATCTTATTATTTCGAACGGCGGTTCTGTTGAAATTCGCTGGCCTGAAGAAACTCGTATTGATCTTCGTACAACGACCCGTGCGATCGATGACGCAGAGGCTGCGTATCACAAAAAAGATATGGCACTTGCATTACGCGGTGCGACGATTTCGTACGCGATTAGTCGCAATCCGATTCTGCCCGGCATTGACCGAATTTGGTTAGACAGTGAGCGCACTCGACAGAATCAAATTTTAGAAAGGTCGCTCAATATTCTCTGCGATGTCTGGGATTTCAGAAATGAACTTGATAACAGTCTGTTGATGGCACAAACGCTATTGCGTGTTTCGCCATACTCGCAACAAGCAATTCAGAAAGTGGTGCGGACATATCTGAAGATGGATGATTATCCAGCCGCCTATGTAGCGCTCACTAAGTATGAAGAACTTATTTCAACCGATCTTGGAATCAGGGACACCAAAAATTTACGGGCATGGTTTAAAGAAATAAGCGTCTAACAAAACACAGTTGACTAGTTATCGGCTGCCGTTCTGAATCGGCTCAGTATTTGGCATCATCTTGTTCAAGATGAAATAAACCGGACAAAACCGAGTAAGTGGGCTGATGATTTGCAGAGCGGCAACTGCTCCTGCAATCCATAACCACTGCATATTTACTGATGCTCCTAACACGACGCTAATCATGTACAGCACACCAACAATTCCATCGTGGGCCCGAATCTTTGCTTGCATATTGCCTCCTATATTTAAGTGAATTTTGACCTTCGGTTTTAATATTAAAAAGCTGACCTTGAAATTACCTTGCGGTTGCATTGCTTAAGATCTTGTAATGCGAGTAAGTTTTGTGTCATGACTTACGCGGTGTCGGTAGTGCGAGACGTCAAAGCCAGCCCTGAAGATATATGGGCATTGGTCACCGACTTGTCTCGGATGGGTGAATGGTCACCCGAAAGCCAAGGCGGCGAATGGATTGATGGTGCTAGTTGTGCCGCAGTTGGAGCAAAGTTTAAAGGCAACAATCTGAACGGCGACAAGTCCTGGCAAGCAGTTGTAGTAGTAGATGTTCATGACGCACCGCGAAAATTTGTATTCAGTTTGAATGTTTCCGATATGCATTTGTGTGATTGGGTATACGAAATTGAACCAACAGCCGACGGTTGTCGTGTAACGCATGCGTGGGTTGAGGGTCTGCAATGGGCAGAATTCGCACCGATCGGTAAAAATATCAGTGGCGTAGATGATCGAGCAACACACAATCTGAGCAATATGGAGATCACGCTCGACAACTTGCTAAAGGCAGTTAAATAATTGTGGAGAATCTTGCAAATTTTGTAGTGAGTGACGGGGTCGCTGTCATCACGATGGACGACGGTAAAGCAAATGCTTTGTCAATGTTGATGCAACAGTCCGTGAACGCGGCGCTCGATGAAGCAGAAAAAGTAAAACTTCCTGTCGTATTAACGGGTCGCTCGGGCATCCTGTCTGCTGGTTTCGATTTGAAGACACTTTCTGCTGGTGGTCAGTCGGCAATTGAAATGCTTAACGGCGGTATTGAATTAGCAATACGCTTACTCGGCTTTCCGAGCCCAGTAGTAATTGCCTGTCCAGGTCATGCAATTGCAATGGGTGTTTTTCTCTTGCAAAGTTGTGACTATCGAATTGGTGTAGCCGGCAACTATAAATATCTCGCTAATGAAGTCGCAATCGGTATGACGATGCCATATTCAACGATAGAAATTTTGCGTCAACGATTAACACCTGCCGCACTGTCGCGCGCAGTTCTACTCGCTGAAACTTTTACTCCTGAAAATGGTGTCGAGACAGGCTTCGTTGATCGGGTCGTGGCAACAGAAGCAGAACTGATGCCCGCAGCACTTGAGTTTGCCAAATCAGCTTCGGCTTTAAACGCCGCCGCCCACTCGGCCAGCAAAAAACGCTTACGCGCGGATTCGTTAGAAGCGATTCACGCGGGACTTACTAAAGACAATCAAGACTGGAAGAAACTGTTTTCAGCGTCTTAAATATTTTTTGCTCGGCAACTCGGGCAAGTAATTTTTGGCGATTTGTTCGCGCAGTCTTCGCAAACCAAAAACAAGCATCGGCAATCTAAATTGGCGCAGTCATGAAACTGATTTGTACTTGACCCGCAATAGTCGCAAGACCCCAATACTTTTGCGTTTTCACTAAATTCGATCTTCAGTCGCTTATCGAAAACATAGAGCGAACCCTCCCACAAAGAACTATCTGCGAATTCTTCGCCGTAACGCACGATGCCGCCATCAAGTTGGTAGACCTCTTTGAAACCGCGATTCTTCATCAACACTGACAAAACTTCGCAGCGAATGCCACCAGTGCAGTAAGTAACTACGGGTTTGTTTTTGAGATGATCAAATTTGCCGCTTTCAAGTTCGCTAACGAAATCGGGTGTTGATGCAACATCTGCAACGACTGCATTTTTGAACTTGCCAATGCGCGCCTCATGTGCACTCCGTCCGTCGAAGAAAACAACATCATCGCCACGTTGTGCAACAAGCTCATTCACTTCGTGTGGCTTTAGGCGTGCGCCACCACCGACAATGCCGTCTTGGTTGACAGTAATTTCATCTGGCTTGCCAAAAGTAACTATTTCATCTCGCACACGAATCACTAATCGCGGAAATTCATCACCTACGCCTTCGGACCACTTGAAATCTATTTCTTTGAACTGTGCAAACTCTTTTGTGGCACGAACATACTTTTTGATGTTTGACAACAGACCACCAACAGTGCCATTGATGCCATCTTTAGAAATAATGATTCGGCCCTTCAAGTCAAATCTTTCGCAGAGTGCACGTTGCCAAAGTCGAATTGCGTCTGGGTCTGCTAAAGGCGTGAACTTATAAAACAGCACTATTTTTGAAGGTTCTATACAGACAATTTTACGCGAGGTTTTACGCAGAACTATCGGCGTAGCCTTATTAATAATGGAAATCATGCAGTCGCAGAAACTAGCCAATGTGCTGTATGACATTCGTGGTCCAGTGCTTGATGAAGCCAAGCGACTTGAAGCGCAAGGTCACCGGATTATCAAACTAAATATTGGCAACCCGCAACCGTTTGGTTTTGAGACACCGCCAGAAGTTTTGGTCGAAGTTGTTCGCAACTTGCCAACCTCACAGGGTTATTCAGATTCGCAAGGCATCTTGTCTGCGCGAACCGCAGTTGTTCAGCACTATCAAGAACGCGGAATTGATATCACAGATGTCGATGATGTTTGGTTAGGCAATGGTGTCAGTGAATTGATTCAACTTGCATTGAATGCGTTACTTGATCAGGGTGACGAGGTATTGATTCCTGCTCCTGATTATCCACTTTGGACAGCCTCAACAAGTCTGGCGGGTGGCACACCAGTGCATTATTTGTGTGACGAGTCAAACGGTTGGATGCCGATGATGGAAAGCATTCGCGCCAAAGTAACTGATCGGACAAAAGCAATTGTCGTAATCAATCCGAATAATCCAACCGGTGCGGTGTATAGCCCAGAAATTTTGCGCGAGATCGCAGATTTCGCTGCCGAGCGTGGACTGATCGTCATGGCTGATGAAATTTACGACAAGATTCTCTACGACGACGCTGTGCACACAACATTTGCCGCGATTGCGCCGGACGTTTTTACAATGACGTTTAACGGTCTTTCAAAGGCATATCGTCTCGCGGGCTTTCGTGCTGGTTGGATGATGATGACTGGGCCACGCAAACATGCGACAAGTTACATTGAAGGCATCAACATGTTGACCAACATGCGGTTGTGCGCAAATGTGCCTGCACAACATGCGATACAAACTGCACTGGGTGGTCGTCAAAGTATTAAAGATTTAGTTTTGCCTGGTGGCCGACTGCTTGAACAGCGTGATGCAGCGATAACTGCACTTGAGCAGATCAAAGGTGTTTCATGTGTAAAACCTAAAGGTGCGCTGTATGTGTTTCCGAAATTAGATCCGAAAATTTATCCGATTGTCGACGATCGAAAATTTGTGCTTGACTTCTTGCGCGCTGAACATGTGCTGGTTGTGCAAGGCACTGGCTTTAATTGGCCGACAACAGATCACTTGCGCATTGTGACTTTGCCTTACGCCAAAGATCTCACCGAAGCAATCGGTCGACTCGGCAACTTCTTGTCGACCTACGACCCAGCGAAAAAATAATCAGCGAGCGTAAGTTACGCCACCGTCAACGATGATCGTTGAACCGACAACATAATCACCAGCACGAGACGCGAGATAAATCGCAGCACCAGCCATGTCTTCAGGTGTGCCAATACGCCCTGCAGGTATTTGAGTCGCAACAACATCGCCGTGATCACGTGCGACCTTGTTCATATCTGAGGCAAACGCACCTGGAGCAATTGCGGTGACACTGATTTTGTCTTTTGCCAAACGCAACGCCATCCGTTTTGTCATGTGGATCAAGCCTGCCTTGCTTGCTGCATATGGATAAGTTTCCATCTCATTAACCGAGATGCCGTCAATTGAAGCAATATTTATGACCTTGGCAATGTGATTATTTTTAATTGCAGCGGCTCGCAACTGTGGTGCAAGTGCCTGCGTCAAGAAAAACGGTGTCTTCATATTTATGTCAACTGTTTTATCCCAACCAGATTCAGGAAACTCATCAAACTCGGCCATCCAAGCTGCGCCAGCATTATTCACCAAAATGTCAAGAGTCGGCTCGCGCTCGGCAATTGCTGCAGCTAGTGTCGTGACACCAGCCTGATTTGAAATATCGCCAGGAATCGAAATGCATTCGCCGTACTGCGAAAGTTCTTTAGCAGCAGCATCACACTGCGCAGCCTTGCGAGCAGTTATATAAACACGTGAGCAACCATGTTCGAGAAAACCTTGCACAATCATTGCGCCGATTCCGCGTGACCCGCCAGTGACTAGTGCAACCCGACCTTTGAGTGAGAAGAGATCTTTCATCTCAAAGATGATACGAGCAGTAGTGTTGGCGCATGCGAAAGAACCCAATGTTGGCAATTTTTACCACGGTTTTTATTGATTTATTGGGTTTCGGAATATTGATTCCAGTGTTTCCCCTATTAATTAGCGCCGGCTCACCGTTTCGAGTCACGCCAGAAGGTTGGTCATTTACTCAGGGTTTAATCATGCTGGGTTGGCTGCAGGCGATTTATCCATTTTGCATTTTTCTTGCCGCACCAATTTTGGGCCAGTTGTCAGACCGTCACGGGCGTCGACCAGTTCTAGCTGCTTCAATCTTCGGTACTTCAATTGGTTACGTATTGTTCGCAATCGGCATTAGCACGGCGAACATTCCGTTGCTGTTTGTGGCGCGAGCACTCGATGGAATCACAGGTGGCAATTTGGCAGTGGCGCAAGCCGCGATTGGTGATGTCAGCACCAACGAAAATCGTGCCAAGAATTTTGGTTTTCTTGGTGCAGCATTTGGATTGGGTTTTATTATCGGGCCATACCTTGGCGGACGACTTAGTTCGCCCGATGCCAGTTTTTATGGATTGTTTCACACACCGAGTTGGTTCGGTGCAACAACACCGTTTTGGTTCGCAGCGATAATTGCAATGGCCAATTGTCTGAGTGTTCTAACAACGTTTCCCGAAACACTCAAAGAAAAATTGCACGGCGGGCGAATCAAGATGGGTCGTGCAGTTAGCAATGTCGTCGCTGGCTTTAAGTCAGATCGACTCCGAGTGATACTTGTAACTGGGTTTTTGTTTAGTGCTGGCTTCACATTTTTCACGACATTCTTCGGAGTCTATTTAAAAAATAGTTTTGACTTCTCGTCTGCGAAAATCGGTGATTATTTTGCACTCGTTGGTTTATTTATCGCAATCTCGCAAGCCGTCGTAGTTGGTCGCGTCGCCAAGAAACTTGCCGATTTCAAGGTCTTGCGATTTAGTTTGTTAGGTACAGCGGCAATGATGTTGGTTTACTTTTTGACGCCCACGTCATCACCTGCATACCTATATATGGTGATCCCATTCTTTACTTTTTTTAACGGTTTAACTATGGCCAACATGTCAAGCCTTGTTAGTCGCTCTGCTGAACCAGGTCAACAAGGTCAGGCCATGGGTATTTACAGCAGTGTGCAAAGTTTGGCGCAAGTGCCAGCGTCAATTTTGGTTGGATACATCACATCAGGTATTACTTCAAGTCAGCCACTGATCGTTTCATCTGTGTGCATTGGTCTTGGCGGATTAATATTTGCCACAATGTTTCGTCCGAAATATGTTTCAAGTACCGTCGCTCATGCCGGCGCGCCAGTTCACTAGAAAATTTTTATGCCAAGCGACAGAAAACTAAAAGCAATGAACATGGTTCACCGGTTGTTGTTGGGCGTCACGCGCGGACGCAAAGGTTGGTTCATGGCAAACATGCCGGTGCTTGAACTTATAACAACAGGTAGAAAAAGTGGCAAGCAACGCGCGGTGATGTTGACTTCACCATTGCAAATAAATAACGAGATCGTGATCGTTGCCTCGCGTGGCGGTGACGATCAACACCCGGCTTGGTTTGTAAATTTACGAGATAATCCAAAAGTTTTAGTTCGATATATGGGCGAAGAAAAAAAGTTGATGACGGCGCGAGTCGCAAGCAATACTGAACGCGAAACTCTGTGGCCACAAATCACGGCAAAATATAAGGGCTATGGCGAATATCAAACTCGTACCTCACGAGAAATCCCCCTGATCCTTCTAGCCGAATAACAAGAAATCATCTCTGACTAAAAGTCATATCTGGTTAGAGCACTAGCGTGGGGTCATGGCCGCACCAAGAATGCACTCAGGAATAACCACTGACGACTCAATGAACTTGGCGATGTCGCCTGGCGCAGTACCTCTTTACGAAGCAGTGATCGCGTTTATCAAAAATGAAATTGATCCAGTGACTGATGAATATTTCAAACTTGGCGAAGGTCGTCCAGATCGATGGCAATATGGCAAGGGTCAACTTGAGCTGCTTGACTCGGTGAAGGCGAAAGCCAAAGCCAACGGATTATGGAATTTTTTCTTACCGAATTCAGAAACTGGTCAAGGCTTGTCAAATCTTGATTATGCCTACATCGCGGCTGAACTCGGCAAAAACCCGATTGCTTCTGAATGTTTAAATTGCAGCGCACCGGATACGGGCAACATGGAAGTGCTCGAGCGAGTTGGCACACCAGAGCAAAAGAAACAATGGCTTGAGCCGCTAATGAACGGAGAGATTCGTTCGGCGTATGCGATGACAGAGCCGGACGTCGCTTCATCCGATGCAAAAAATTTAGAGTGTCGCGCGGTTCTTGACGGTGAAGAGTGGTTGATAAACGGAGAAAAGTTTTATATTTCTGGTGCAGGTGACCCGCGGTGCAAGATAATGATTTGTATGTTGCAAACCAGTCCAGACGGTCCGCCGCATGGTCGCCACTCGCAAATCTTGGTGCCAATGGATACACCTGGAGTTGAAATTCTTGGAGCGATGCATGTATTCGGCGAAGATGACGCGCCACATGGACACATGCATTTACGGTTCACCGATGTACGTGTGCCGAAAGCAAACATGTTGTTGGGTATCGGTCGAGGTTTTGAAATTTCCCAAGTTCGACTTGGGCCTGGTCGAATTCATCATTGCATGCGTTCAATTGGTGCTGCCGAACGCGCACTCGAATTGATGGTGCGTCGTGGGCTCAGTCGCGAAGCTTTTGGTAAACCGATTGCTCGTCTCGGCAAAAATACTGAAGTTATCGGTAAAGCGCGAATTGAAATTGAAGCGATGCGGCTAATGGTGCTGCGTGCGGCTCGTGCGATGGACACAATGGGTAACGCCGAAGCGCGAGTTTGGGTTAGCGCAGTTAAGGCGATGGTGCCAGAGCGTGTTTGCAAAATCATTGACGAAGCAATGCAAGTTTTTGGCGCGACCGGTATTTCTCAATGGACTCCGCTAGCCAGAATGTACGCAGGTCAACGCACGTTGCGTCTCGCCGACGGCCCAGACGAAGTGCACTGGCAAGTAGTTGGTCGCGCTGAAATTTCGCGCTACGAACCCGATAGTTTAGGTAAAAATATAAATTCAGCACGAACAACAGGGGAAAAATAATGGATCCAGCAGTAAGCACTTTCGGTCTCGAGCCAATGTCGAGCACAGTATCTGGCCCAAATGTTGCAGTGACGCTTGCACAATATGTAACGCCCCACGGCACACGTGCATTTATTATTACTGATGCCGGAATCACCGCAACTGGAATCGTCAAACCGATTACTGATGCATTGACAACTGCTGGCATGAAGTGGCAAGTATTTGATCAAGTTTCACCAAACCCAACCGACATCAATGTTGCTGCCGGAGTGGCAGCGATAAATAAGTTCGGTCTTGACGGCACAGTTGTCGTCTTGATTGGTGGCGGTTCGGTAATGGACTGCGGAAAATACATCGCGCTTGCTGCACCGAACGGTGTTGATCATGTTGGTTTGGCATTTGCGCCAGATCTAGACGCAAATGATCGAATTGATTTTTCAACACTTGCACCAAAAGCCAGTGCATCAAAGCCCGGTCTGCCAACAATTGCGATACCGACAACTTCGGGTACTGCATCAGAAACAAATGGTGGCGGGTTAATCACCGACACGATTACAAACCCTGCGAATCATCGCAAACTTACATTTAGTAACCCGACAGTTCGCCCACGCACAATTTTGCTAGACCCGACTCTTACTGTTGGTATGCCTTCGAAAGGTACGGCCGCTTGCGGAATGGATGTCTTAACTCACGCAATTGAGTCGTACACATCGGTGCAGTCAAACCCGTATGCAGATGCATTGGCGTTGCATGCGATTCGTTTAGTTGCAAAATATCTGCCGACTGTAGTTGCTAACGGCGCCGATCTTGAAGCTCGTGCTCAGATGCAACTCGCATCACATTTGGCTGGCCGATCATTTTCGAGTGGGCCGTTACTCGGTCTTGTGCACGCAACTGGTCATCCAATTTCAGGGCAGTTGCATCAAGCACACGGACAAACTTTGGCGACGATGTTGCCACATGTGATGCGCTTCAATCGCGACGCACAAGGTATCGCCGAGCGATATGCAAATGTGGGTCAAGCATTAGGCAGCGAACTCGATCCAGAAGCAGCGATTGCAGCAGTTGAAAAACTTTCAAAGACTGTTGGCACAAATCGCAAACTTAGCGAACTTGGTGCAACGAGTGACAGCATCGCTGCGCTCACGCAAGATGCGTTGCGTGACTTGATTATTTTAAATACACCGCGTTACCCAACACGTGGTGAAGTTCACGAACTTTACGCAACTGCGTTGTAAAACTTTTTAGTTTTTTAGCGAATCAGCAGTCAGCGGCTTCAACGCAACCCAAGATTGTTTTAAGCCAGGATGAAGGTTTAGAGTTTCAACTTCTTCAATCGAAGACCATTTCGTTTCTGTTGATTCTGGGTTGGCGATATGAGCGCCAGCATCACTCATTGTGTGGGCGATAACCGTGTCGTAACTCCATGGACCATGGTTGTCTGAAAAAATATGTTTGACGGTAAGCGCCGATTCTTCAATCCCCATTTCTTCGTGAGCCTCACGCAGTGCTGCAGTTACCGAATCTTCATGTGAATCTTTTGCGCCGCCAGGGAGTGCCCATGTTCCGCCACCGTGGGTCCACTCGGCTCGAAGTTGTAACAGCACTTGCGGTTGTGGTGTGTCGCGACGCACGAGCAATAAACCTGCGGCACCAAACCGACCCCAATGGCGAAAGCCACAATCACAATCGACCCAACCGTCACCGTCGCGTAATCCCATATCCGATAACAGTATTACGAAACGATATCTAACGCGACTGCAGACTTGGGTACGACATTTCGCACCGACCAATGACTGCCTGCCAAGATTCGAGCAGCTGCAATTAACACAAGCATTATTGCGCCGGTGCCGATAAATGTTGTTGCGCGACCGAGATGATCGTAGGCAACACCCGCAAAACTTGCGGCAACTCCGCCGGCCAAAGTTTCCATACCACCAAGTAGTCCTTGTGCGCCGGCCTGTCGTTCGAGAGGCGCGCTAGTACCGACTGCGACGCCTGCACCAGTTACGAAAAAACCATCGTTGGTTGAATGAAAGAAAAATACCACCATCATCAGTGCTGGCGTAGGCACAAGACCATATCCAGTCATGAAAAGTGCGCCGAGAATCATCCCGAAACTGCCCGCACGATAGGGCCCGATGCGCTGCACGAATTTTCCGCCGAATGGTCCTAGCAAAATTAATGGCAAAACGAATACCGAAATTCCGACATTAGCCATCCATTGTGCTGCCTTGAGGTCATCCATCATTAAAACCCACAGTGAATCAAATACTCCGATCATGAAAAACAGCGACACTCCAATCAAAATTCCTGAAGCAATTGCACGATTCTTTAGCAAGTCAATTGCGAATCGCTCTGTGGGTCGGTGTTCTTTTGCCGTCTCGGGCACTTTGATGCGGCTAATGACAAGTATGAACAAAGAAATTGTTGCCGCGAGAAATATAAATGGGCCAGGAATACCAAATGGTGCAGTTAATACAACGGAGAAAACTGGACCAGCAGCAAAACCAGCAACTTCAAACGAAAGAATCCGACCCAGGTTGCGCCCAAAGTTTTTTGGGTCAGCAACGATGATTACACGGCGCAACGCTGGCAATGCAGCGCCAGCACCAAACCCCATGATAATTCGTGAAATTAAAAGCACTTTAAATGTTTCGCCAAATGCCATACCGATGCAGCCAAAAACTTCGAGGCTCAAACCCAAAATAATTAATTGTCGAGCCCGACCACGATCAGCAAGTGGGGCGATACTCACTTGTCCGATAAAGGATGTGAAGAAACCCACGCCGACTATCAAGCCAAGCGCCGACTCGGTGATGCCAAAACTGTTGCGATAGTCGTCAAGCATCGTGAACATAACGCCATAAAGGCAAGAAGATACGCCGATTGTTATCAGCAGCGCCATCACAATTCGCTGTTTACTCACTTAATTATTCTACCGTTTCAAAATGTCGTGCTAGTTGCGTAAGACTGAACACTATGCAAAACAGCGAACAAAAACTCAGCACGACACAACCACTTGATTCATTGATCGGTGGCAAGTGGATTAACAACGCAAAAAAAATTGATGTAACGAACCCAGTTGATGGTTCAACTTTGGTGCAGATCTCAACTGCAAGTATTGACGATTGTTTGGCTGCTGTTGATGCGGCACAAGATGCATTTGGATCATGGAAGGCGACTGCGCCACGTGCACGTGCTGAAGTATTGCGCAAAAGTTTTGAAATTATGATTGCCGAACAAGAATCATTGGCGCGGTTGATCACACTCGAGAACGGCAAAGTTTTGAGTGATGCTCGTGCCGAAGTTGCATATGCCGCCGAGTTCTTTCGCTGGTTTAGCGAAGAAGCAGTACGCATCGACGGCGATTATCGGCGCGCGCCGAGTGGTGCCAACTGGTTGATGGTTTCGCGGCAACCTGTTGGTGTTGCGCTGCTGGCAACCCCATGGAACTTTCCAGCGGCAATGGCCACGCGAAAGATTGGCCCAGCGTTGGCGGCAGGATGCACGGTTGTTTTAAAACCTGCCAGCGAGACGCCTTTAACTGCACTTGCAATTGCCGAAATCATGCAACGCGCCGGTGTGCCCGACGGTGTTGTCAATGTTGTGGTGCCGAGCCCTTCAGGCCCGGCCGTTAGCGCGATGTTGCAATCGAACAAAATTCGCAAACTTTCGTTTACCGGCTCTACACAAGTTGGCGCGTTGCTTCTTGCCCAAGCCGCAGAAAAAATTATCAACTGCACCATGGAACTTGGTGGTAATGCGCCATTTATTGTTTTCGAAGATGCTGATATCGCTGGTGCAATTGACGGTGCAATGTTGGCCAAGATGCGCAATGGCGGCGCTGCGTGCACGGCGGCCAACCGATTCTTTGTCCACGAAAAGATCTATGACGCATTCGCCGATGGTTTGACAGCGCGGATGAACGCTCTCGTTTTGGGAGATGGGCTCGACGCAAAAACTACAGTCGGCCCGCTTGTTTCAAAATCACAGCAACAACAAGTAGCAAAGTTAGTTGAACAGGCTAAAAGTTTTGGGGCCAAAGTTTCGTGCGGCGGCAATGCATCAACCGATGGATCTTTCGGTTACTTTCCAACAGTGCTCACAGATATTGCGTTTGACGCACCAATTTTGCAGACAGAAATTTTTGGGCCAGTAGCGCCGCTGGTGCGATTCAAAGACAGCGATGATATTTTGGCGCACGCCAACAACGTCGAGCACGGACTTGTTTCGTATGTATACACACGCGATCTGGGTCGGGGCATGCGAGTTGCCGAATCGCTCGAGTCTGGCATGGTTGGCTTAAATCGCGGGCTAGTTTCTGACCCGGCTGCACCATTTGGGGGCGTCAAGCAATCTGGTCTTGGTCGCGAAGGTGCCCACGATGGATTATTAGCTTTTCTTGAAACCAAATACGTTGCGGGAAACTGGTAAAAACTATTCGCGTGGTGTTTTGCGCGCGATGCTCACCGCCCACCAAATAAGCGGAATTTGAAACGGCAGTCGCAAATACGCAACTAACTGTTGCGAAAAATCTCGATCACGCCAGTCGTAGGCCATATATATATTTCCTGGGTAGACGGCCAAAAAAAGTAATACTGCTCCCCATCCTGCGAGTCGTCTAGTGCGCGGAATAAACAAACCGATCGCCACAGCGAGTTCGGCAACTCCGCTCGCATATGTATAGAAAGTTGCGTTACCGGGCAACCAATAGGGGATAAGTGGGTTGAATCGTTCGGGCACAACGAAGTGAGCCACACCAGCGAAACCAAGAAAAGCTGCCATTATCTGTGAAGAAAATGCAGAGATTTTTTTTACCATTCGTACATGATGCCACTGATTGAGCACAAAATCTGAAACAATGTTCATTTACGAGGAGAAATGCTTTGGGCGAAATTATTGATACGCGAACGAATTGGCTTGAACCCAATCAACTTGAATTAGTGCGTGGTCAAGTTCCACTCGTATATATAGATGCGATACCCGTGCGGGTTAATGAGCTCGGTGTCGTTACTCATGTCGGAATGCTGTTGCGCCAAGCCCCTGACGGGTCAATTTCGCGAACAATTGTTTCTGGTCGGGTATTGCTCAACGAGCGAATTCGCGAAGCGTTACTACGCCACCTCGAGAAAGATCTTGGGTCGATGGCTTTGCCGAACATTCCACTCAATCCCGCACCGTTTACGATCGTTGAATATTTTACCGACCCAGAAATCAGCGGCTTTCATGATCCACGACATCACGCAGTTAGTTTGGCATTTGTTGTCCCGGTTTCGGGCGATTGTCAACCATCGCAGCAGGCGCTTGACCTTGGTTGGTATACACCAGAGCAAGCAACCAGTGACCAGATGAAACTTGAAATGACAAGTGGCCACGACCGTTTGATACGACTCGCGTTGGCATCGGTCGGAGTGTTGCCTTAGTAATACAAACTTGGCGAACGTTTATCACTTACTATTTGAACATGCTAGTTAAGTCAATGCAACATAATGCTTCTGCATTGCGAACAGCGTTGATGGGACAAAAGATGTTGAGTTTTGAAACTAGCGAATCACTAATTGTTTCTCCGAAGATTGGCAGAACGATTGAAGAATTGCGAGTGGAGAATCGGAGTATTGAAATTATCTGGGACGACGGTCTCGTGCTTAAAACTGAGATGAAACTTCGTGGCTCTTGGTGTATTTTTCATAACGGAGAAAAATGGAGCAAGATAAAAAAATCGGCCCAAGTTATTATTAGTGTCGATGAATTGTCTGTGGTTTGTTTTGGTGCGCGCGAGATTGAGACATATCACGACTTTGATCTCCGTCGCCATCCGATGCTCGGTCGACTCGGCCCTGATTTAGCCGACCCCCGTGTCGATCTAAACGATTGTGTAGATCGCTTGATGAATTACGAGAATCCAGATGAAACAATTGCCGATGTGTTACTTGATCAACGGGTGATGCGTGGCATCGGCAATGTTCACCGTTGTGAGTTGCTTTGGGCATGCGAATTACATCCGTGGGCGAAAGTTAGTTCGTTAAGTGTTGACGAATGTTTAGAACTAGTTTCGCTTGCTGCTGGAGTCTTGCGAGGTAACTCACGGCTCGCATCAACAGAACTAGCGGTTTACGGCAAGCATGGCAAAATTTGTAGTCGTTGTAGCGGGCAAGTCAGAGTTACCCACCACGGTGAAGCAAACAGAGTTCTCTACTGGTGCGTTGATTGCCAAGTGCGACATACAGACGTAACTTCGCAGGGATACGTAATAAAACACGACGCACCACTGGGCGTTCACCCAGCAGAACACCTTTATCTTTCTGAGTTAGCTAAGGTTCGAAAATCAGTTTGAGGCGATTGAAGAAATAATGTTAGTGCGTGTCGCGCGCCATGCAGGAAACACTGCAGCTACAACACCAATAACAAATGCGCCAACCAAAATAATGAACGTGTTGGCGATCGGCAATGTAAATGCACTGAAGCCTGAGTCGTTGAGCGATACGACGATCACGATGCCAGTCAAAATGCCAAGCACCACACCAGTGATCGCGCCAAATAACGATGTAATGACACTCTCCCAACGCACCATCGTGCGCACTTGTGAGCGGGTCATACCCACACTTCGTAACAAACCTATTTCGCGTCGGCGCTCGAAGACCGACAACAACAGCGTGATGATAATGCCAACAATTGCGATGATCACCGACAAGAACAACAAGCCATAGATGAGCGCGAGAAATTGATCGACCTGCCCCGCTTGAGTGTCGATGTATTCGTCGCGGCTTTCAAGTTTGCCGATGCCGAGGTCTTCGCTGACCGCCGAGATAGCAGTTCGCGCACTTTCGTCGCTGACACCTTTGGCGGCTTTGATGTATACGAAACTGTCAAACAGCGGCGTGTTTGATCCTTCAAAAAGTTCGCGACTAACCGCATAGTTGCCATATGCATCTGTGTAAGTGCCAGCAACCATTAGTTGCATCGACCGACCATCGATGAGAGTGACTTGCACGCTAGAACCAACAGTCAGATTTTTTTCGAGCGCCTTGTCAGCCTCGACAAGAATTTCATTTTTGGCCAGACCTTGTTGCGTACCTTCGACCATTTCAAGGTCGTATAAACCATCAGAAGTTTTTGGATTAAATACCAAGACGAACGGCGATTCGTCGCCAACTTTGGCAGCGATGAAACCGACGCCAGTGGCTTGATCAACTTCGGAAAGTTGCGTGAGCTGATCGGTGATAATGATCGGTATGCCACCAAAGCCACGACTATTGACGCTGAGTGCGTAGTCACCACGAAATGAACTGCCGATTGATTCACGAATTTCACTTTTGATGCTTGCTGCGAGTGCGGTAAATGCAGTAACGAGTGCGACACCAATTAGAACTGGCGCCGCCGTACGGGCGGTGCGCTTTGGGTTACGCGCCGCATTTTGTTGCGACATCGCACCTGTTACACCACGAAGTGCCGAAACCGGTTTACCGAGCAGAACAGCGACTGGTTTTGAAAGAGCGGGGCCGATAACGAGAACGCCGGCGAACACACCGAGCACGCCAAGACCCAAAATCGTGACGGGTGCATCGTTCATCGCAGCGAACAGCGCGACTGCGCCAGCAACTATCAGTACGAAACCAATCGTTACTCGTCGGGTGAGTTTTTGGACAGTGTCAAGTGCGGTGTCGCGCATCGCGGCCACTGGAGGCACCCGACCCGATCGGAGCGCCGGAAGAATTGCCGAAAGAATTGTGATGACTGTGCCGATCAAAACTGTGCGTGTAATCGCCCCAGTTTCGATAGTCAAACCCGATGTCGGAATTTCGAGTCCAATCGCGTTAAGCAGCGCGCTCAGTGCGCGCGAAAGACCGATGCCGGCAACGAAACCAATCACAGAACCGAGCACACCAACAATTAGCGCTTCAACTAGCAGCGAAAACGTGACTTGACGACGACTCGCGCCGATTGCTCGCAGTAACGCACTTTCACGTTGGCGTTGTGCGGCGGTGATCGAAAAAACATTGTAAATCACGAAACATCCGATGCCAAGCGCGATGTATGAAAACGCAGTTAAAAATGTAGTGAAGAAGCCCAAGACGGTTTTAATTTGGCTAGTTGTTTCTTCGGTTATTTCTGCGCCGGTGAGCGTTTCAAGTTTCGCATCTGCTGGCAATGCAGCGTTGATTGCCTTTGCTAATTCTTCATCGCTGAGCGTGCCGTCTCCTTGAATCAAAAACGCGTCGACAAAACCAGGCTTGAGCAAAAACTCTGAAGCCGTGGGTTGATCGAACAATGCAAATGTTGCGCCACCTGGCGAAGAGACATCGCCGTAGTTGGCGATGCCAACTAGAGCAAATTCGCGCGTTCCAGAAAGCGCGTTAACTCGCACTGTGTCGCCGATTTCAAACTTGCCTTTTTCTGACGTCTCGCGGTCAAGCATCATTTCTTTTGGCCCGACTGGTAGTCGACCATCTTCAACTTTCCATAAACCAGCGCTACTTTCTGAGGCAATGCCGCCAAATGTTGGCGGACCTTGATCTTGGCCGATCGGTTTTCCGTCTTTGTCTATGACTCGGGCGTAACTTTGCATGTCACCGACTGCAGCGCTTACACCTTTTACTTTGAGAATCACTTCGAGTGCCGAAACTGCGGATGGTGCACGCTGCTCACCAAAGCCAGTGTCAACCGAGTCGGTTGATCGGACATATGCATCAACATCGCGAAACACATCTGTGAACAGTCGATCAAAAGTGCTGTTGATCGTGT
>ERZ889217.434-NODE-434-length-25855-cov-11.520698_pt1 | contig 25855 bp, 25 predicted proteins | sample MGYA00521098_ERZ889217 | MGnify/ENA primary metagenome ERZ889217 (study PRJEB32303, sample SAMEA104408613) | aquatic metagenome | biome: Brackish water; feature: Pelagic; material: water | place: Baltic Sea | collected 2014-06-10T22:04:00 | depth 2,362 m ... | reverse complement strand
CCACAGCAGCAGGTCTCTCAACGACCGGTGCCACAGCAGCAGGTGTCTCAACGACTGGTGCCACGGACTTGGGCGCCACCTTCTTGACTGGCTTTTCCTCTTCAACGACAACGTCGCGTACGAGACCTGCCAATTGCGCTTTGCGCTTGAGCAAAGGTACGAAAGCCTCGACGAGTGTCGATTGTGGAGTCTTGGCGGCCACATTATTGGCTTTGCACAATTCCAACATCTCGACATTCGTCATGCCGAGTGATTTCGCTAAATCGCTTACTTTAACCTTGTTATTTGCCACGCGGCGTTCAGTCCTTCGTTGTTTCGAACGCCGGTGACTCCGGCGTTGGTTTAGAGTTTCATGGTTGTGCGGCTCGTGTGAGTTGACGAGTAGTACTTATTTTGATTGCTAAAGCCTGACGCGTCGAGGACTGAGTTTTCCAGGCTCGATCAAAGGCACGAGTTTTTGTAGCCGCAGCGATACACGTTGCAGATTCATTGCAGATCCATGCACCGCGTCCGCTTGATGTGCGCGAGGCAACAGGTTGGCCTACGCCATTAGGCACGTAGCGCGTCAGTAACTGCTGTTCCTTTCGAGAACGGCAGCCCACGCAAGTGCGTATCGGGTGAGTCAACATCGTCATCAGGCGATCAGGCCTCTCCCTCGGGCAGAGTGACGACTTCAACATCATCTGCATCAGGAGCATCAACATCAAGTGCATCAACATCAAGTGCATCAAGCGCTGTTGCCTTTTCCCATTCTTCCAAGCTCATGATCGAACCATCGCCAGCGTGGAATTCCTGCGCTCCCGTTTCGGCGTTAGCAACCCATTCACCTTCGGCATATTCAATGATCCCATTGACCTCGTTGTAATGTTGGGTCTCGCTCTTAATGTCAATACGCACACCAACCAAACGGGCTGCAAGGCGGGCATTTTGGCCTTCCTTGCCAATCGCCAATGGGAGTTGGAAATCGGGCACGATGACATCTGCCTGCGAGCGATCATCACTCAATAGAACCTGTGTGACCTTGGCGGGCGAAAGTGCTTTAGCGATGAAATCAGCAAGATCGTCGCTGAAAGGAATGATGTCAATCTTTTCCTGATTGAGTTCGTTAACGACCATGCGAACTCGTCCACCACGGGCTCCGACGCATGCACCTACGGGGTCGACATTGCTGTCATTGGAGTGCACCGCTATTTTGGTGCGATGCCCTGGCTCACGGGCACAGGCTTTGATCTCCACGACGCCATCGGCAATTTCCGGAACTTCAAGTTCAAACAAACGCTTAATGAGACCGGGGTGAGTACGACTAACAACGATCTGAGGACCTTTGTCGCTTCGACGAACTTCCACGATGTATGCCTTGACGCGAGTTCCCGCAGTGGCACGCTCAAAAGGAACTTGTTCACTTTGTGGCATCAGTGCTTCAACTTTTCCTAAATCAAGCAGAGCATAACGATTATCGTTTTGCTGAATGATGCCCGTGACAACATCGCCTTCGCGGTTGGCATATTCTTCGAACTTCTTATCGCGCTCGGCTTCACGAATACGTTGACCCATCACCTGACGGAATGTCTGAGCCATAATGCGACCGAGTTCACCGGCATCGGGAGTGTCATCGCGTGGATTCACCCAGTTGCCATCTTCGTCAATGTCGTAGGCCATGAAACTAATTTCAATAGTGTCAGGATCCAGCCCAACCTCTACTTCTTCAGCCGAACCTGGGCGACGCTTATAAGCGGTCGCCAAAGCCTCGACGATCACCTGCAATAAGGTCTCTTCAGAGATATTTTTTTCATTCGCCAAATGGCGGATGGCTTCTCGCTTGTCGGCATTACTCATGACTCTGCTGACTCCTGGTCCTCGTAACTAGCTATTTCTTGTACTGACTCGTCTTGTCCTAGATCTGTATCTAGATCTTCTAGGTCGTCGCAGCGATCTAGAAAATCATCGATTTCTTGCTCTGAGTCTGCCGTGGAAGCAGGCAAACTGCTCGTAATGCCTGACTTTGATGTGTCTTTAGCGGCAGATTTCTTACTCGCACCCTTAACGCCCCCAGCGCCAACGCCCTTGCCAGGCTTGGGTTGGGCTTGCCATACAAAAACCGTCTTGGCCCGATCAATGCGATCGTAGGGAACGACTCGTTCCTCGCCATTGGCTAGCCGAAGAACAAAAGTGTCCAGTCCGGCAGATTCAATGACCCCGGTGAGGCGACGTTCACCGTTGAGTACATCACTCAAACGAACGGCCGCCGTCTTGCCCACTTCACGCTGGAAATGCCGAGGTAAACGGAGGTTTCTCTCAAGGCCAGGACTGGAAACTTCGAGGGTGTAATGACCTGGTACGGGGTCATCGTGATCAAGTTCACGTGAAATCAGTCTGGTGCAACGCGACAACTGGTCGACGTCAATGCCGCCGGGCGAGCCGGGGGGCGTATCAACGGTGATTTTGACGATTCCGCCGTTGTACTCAAGGTCATAGAGTTCTAGACCCAAATCAGTCATCACTGGAGCAATTAACGCCTCAATTCGCTGGGATACCTGATTTTCGGACATTAATTCACCTCCATTTATGCTCATTTGCCAAGTCATTACTCAAGCAACTCATCCTAAAGAATAAAAAAGACGTGGGTTTGAGCCCACGCCTTAAGACCCACCGAAATGGAAATTCTCTTCAGACTCGTCCATCATACAAGGACAACAGCCCCACGGCTCAGAAGTCACGAGGTCCGCAAGTAGCCTGAGACTATGTTGCGTTTGTCCAGCCTGTTCGTTCGTACTCTGCGCGAGAACCCTTCAGACGCCGAAGTAGCCAGCCACCAATTGATGGTCCGCGCTGGCTATATCCGCCGCGCCGCACCCGGGGGCTACACCTGGCTTCCTTTGGGCTGGAATGTCTACCGCAATGTGGAGCGCATCGTACGCCAGGAGATGGACGCTGCAGGGTTCCAAGAGGTCCACTTTCCTGCCCTATTACCCCGCGAACCGTATGAGGCGACAAACCGTTGGACCGAATACGGACCCAACTTGTTTCGCCTCCAAGACCGTCGGGGCGTGGACTATCTTCTCGGACCGACCCACGAAGAAATGTTTACCCTGCTGGTCAAAGATCTCTACAGCAGTTACAAAGATTTACCGCTGAGTATCTATCAAATTCAGACGAAGTTCCGCGATGAGGCCCGTCCTCGCGCTGGGTTGCTTCGTGGACGCGAGTTCGTGATGAAGGACTCCTACAGTTTTGATATTGATGACGCCGGCTTAGCGGCCAGTTACGAAGCCCATCGGACGGCATACATCGCCACCTTTCAACGACTCGGTTTACCTTTCGTCATCGTCTCAGCAATGTCTGGTGCGATGGGTGGATCCAAGTCTGAAGAATTCTTGGCTCCTCTTGAAGCTGGCGAAGATACTTTCGTGCGCTGCACTTCGTGCGACTACGCCGCCAACACAGAAGCCGTGACGGTCCCCACACCGACGAATCTTTCGACGACGGACATAAGCAAACTCCCTTCAGCGACAGTTGTCAGTACACCCGATACAGCAACGATCGCCACATTGGTTGATCTGCTCAATACGCGTGCTGATCTTAAAATTGATCGTGAGTGGACACCAAGTGACACATTAAAAAATGTCATCGTGATGTTGCGTCATCCTGATGGTCGTCGTGAACCCTTGGCCATCGGTGTTCCCGGTGATCGCGATGTTGACATGAAGCGCCTGGAAGCCCAAGTCGGTCCCGCTGAACCCGAAGCATTTACTGAAACAGATTTCGCCGCCTACCCAGCATTGGTCAAGGGGTACATCGGACCAGACGCTCTTGGTAGTGGTTCGCCATCAAAGATTCGTTACCTAGTTGATCCGCGCATTCACAATGGATCCCCTTGGGTAACGGGGGCAAACAAAATCGGTCAACATGTGGTGGGTCTTATTGCAGGTCGCGACTTCACTGCGGACGGCACCATTGAAGCTGCCGATGTTCGGCCTGGCGATATGTGCCCTCAATGTGCCACTAAAAATGGCTCAGGAACTTTGGAAATGGCTCGCGGAATTGAGATAGGTCACATTTTCCAATTGGGACGCAAATACGCCGAAGCTTTGAACCTCACTGTGCTTGATCAAAATGGCAAGCAGGTCGTTGTCACTATGGGAAGTTATGGCATCGGCGTATCTCGCGCTGTTGCCGCCATCGCCGAAGCAACTCTTGATGACATTGGTTTATGTTGGCCGCGCGAAGTTGCCCCTGCCGATATTCATATCGTGATTGCCAGCAAAGGTGGAGACAACATCACTGATGAAGCAGAACGGATTGCCAGCGAACTTGAAACTACTGGAGTGCGGGTGCTCATTGATGATCGCACCACGGTTTCACCGGGTGTGAAGTTCAAAGATGCCGAATTGATCGGCATCCCGACAATCGTGGTCATTGGTAAAGGTCTCACCGATGGCGTTGTCGAAGTACGCGACCGTTCCACTGGCGAACGTAGCGATGTGCCAATCGGTGATGTTGTGAGAACTCTGCGTCAGTTGTGTGGACGGTCAGGTATCTAAATATGAAGCTGGTGCGCGGTGTTTTACAGCACTACTCATGGGGTGACAAGCAAGCAATCCCCCACCTTCTCAACCTTGAGCCCGATGGTCGCCCGTGGGCAGAATTATGGTTCGGCACCCACCTCGGTGGATCATCAAAAATGCTCGACATTGATGACCACGCTTCAGTGCCTCACTCGCGCGGCTCCATTGATGAAACTGGCGGGCAATCAACTCCGTTGATATCAACATCGGGCGAGTTGCCATTTTTGCTCAAAGTTTTAGCAGCCGCCGAACCACTTTCACTGCAGGCGCATCCATCACTCGAGCAAGCCAAGAATGGCTATGCCCGGGAAAATCGATTGGGCGTTCCAGTGAGTAACTCGCGACGTATTTACCGTGATCCGTTTGCCAAACCAGAACTTCTCTGCGCTCTTGGCCCATTTGAAGCATTCTGTGGGTTTCGCGAGCCAACAATATCTGTCGAATTGTTGCACTCAATCGGAGGCGGAGCATCAGTCTTGGCGCGTTTGCTGACCGACCACGACCTCAATCATCTCCTGCACTACATGTTCAGCGGGACAGAAGAAATTCGCATACTTCTCACTGACGTTGTCGAAGCGTGTGCACAACATGATTCGCCACATGCCGTGTGGGCCACGCGCTTGAATACTCGCTACCCCAATGACCCAGCGGTCGTGGCAAGTTTGCTCCTCAACCATGTCATCTTGAGTGCCGGCGAGGCGTTGTACCTTGACCCAGGAAACTTGCATGCTTACCTCAGTGGAACGGGGGTTGAAGTCATGGGGTCAAGCGACAATGTGGTTCGTTGCGGACTCACAAATAAACACGTTGATATCAACGAATTGTTGGCAACTGTGATTGCCCGCCCTCTCCCCGACCCAGTTTTGCGACCCACCCCTGTGAGACGCACCGACACTGGCCATCTGTGGCGCTACGAAACGCCTCATGCCCCATTTAAACTTTCAATCCACCAAATCAATGGTACTGAAACCCTGCGCTCGCAAACCCGTGAGTTGATCTTGTGCGGGGTTGGTCGCACCGACCGATTGCACCGGGGTGAAGTTTGCTACCTCGGACCAGATGAAGAAATCACTCTCACAGGCAAAGCAACTTTGTTTCGTGTCGACGAATCCTCAAGCCAGTAGTAACTCTCAACTCTTTTTGCGGATCTCCACAATTCGTTCGTTTGAGCGATTCACGTCATCGCCTTGGGATTCGAGCAACATCGATCGATCCTTGGCAGCTTCGCGTTCGGCTTTCTTTGTATCAACACGCGCGATGGCTGCCTCCGCCCCGTGCTCATGGATGAACTCCGCCCATTCCACGAGAGCTTCAACCATTTCACTCTCTGGCACAACGGCAACATTTCGACCTTTGACAAAGAGATGGCCGCGTTTATTCCCAGCAGCAATTCCTAGATCGGCTTCGCGAGCTTCTCCAGGCCCATTAACAACACAACCCATCACAGCAACTTGCAGAGGGATCTTTCGTTCACCGAAAGCCAACATTGCACGATTGGCAACGTCAATCACGTCAATCTCAGCTCGACCACAACTAGGACACGCAATGAGATCAACGTTTTTGCGTTCGCGCAGGCCGAGAGCCTCAAGCAACTGGCGTCCAGCACGCGCCTCTTCAACGGGATCTGCAGTCAAGCTATAGCGAATCGTGTCACCAATACCTTCCAGCAACAATGCCGCGATACCCGCAGTCGCTTTCAGTAAACCATTCGGCAATGGGCCTGCCTCAGTGACACCAAGATGCAATGGGTGATCAGTCACTTCACTGAGTTGGCGATATGCCTCAACCATGAGCGGAACATTCGATGCCTTGACGCTGATCTTGATTTGATCAAAACCCACTTCATCAAAATAGGCAATCTCTCTCAGAGCTGATTCAACCATCGCCTCTGCCGTCACTTTGCCTCCGTACTTGTCATACAGTTCTGGATCAAGCGATCCACCGTTGACACCAATACGAATGGAGATGCCGCGATCACGGGCCTCAGATGCCACAGCCTTGATGTGTTCAGGACGACGAATATTCCCAGGGTTGAGTCGCAGACCATGGACACCGGCCTCCATCGCCGCCAAGGCCATCTTGTACTGATGATGAATGTCAGCAATGATTGGCACAGGAGACCGTGGGACGATTTGCGCGAGACCTTCGGCAGCCTCAATCTCGTTGCAGGTGCAACGAACGATGTCACAACCCGCAGCAGCCAAGGCGTAAATTTGTTGCAGAGTGCCTTCAACATCAGCCGTCTTGGTGATCGTCATTGACTGCACCGTGATCGGCGCTCCGCCACCAACAGGAACTTTACCGACCATGATTTGACGACTTGGGCGACGCTGCGTCAGAGACCAGCGAGTGGGAGATGATTCAGAGGACATTGATTGCATTCTGCCAGCGATTAGAAGGGTCGTGTGATATCGAGGTACAAACCAGTGAAAGTCAGAAATAGCAACACGGTGAGTACGAGCACCGTGAGCGGCCACATTTTCTCCACATCGGCGTGATGACGGTGACCTTTTCGACTGCGAATTCGTTCGTATGTGGCAATTGCCGCGTGACCACCATCAAAGGGGAGGAAAGGCAAAAGATTGAATATGCCAATGAAAACGTTGATCGAGGCCAATATCTCAAGGACACCGTATAAGCCATCGCGATCACCGATATCGCCTGCAACCTGAGTGATCCCGACGACAGTCGTCGGCCGTGAATTCGGATCCGCTTGCGAATCGGTGAGTTGAGACCACTGGTTTTCTGGGTTGAGGATGGTGCCGATTCCCTGAATCGTGCGCCCCATACCGTCAAGAAGATCCGAGGTCATATGAGTCGTCGCAGAAAATAAACTCAGTTTCTGGCGACCGATACTGTTCGTTCCAACACCGAGAAATCCAACCCCGGTTTCGTTATCACCAGGACGAGCAACCAAAGTAACGCGCGTTGATACTTGTGAGTCCTGATGGATGAAGCCCACCGACACTTCATCACCGACAGATGAAGCACCCATCAATGAGCGGAAATCATCGCTGGTTTCCAAAATCACGCCGTTGATTGAGATGATTTCATCACCTGGAGTGATGCCCGCTTGAGCAGCAGGTGATCCCTCTGTGAGTCCAAGAACTTCAATGCGTCCAGTTTCTTGGTAGCGACCTCCAGCGGTATACACAAACATCATGATCAGCACAGCGATGATGATGTGCATCAGCGAACCAGCAGTGATCACTAAGAGTCGCCACCTATAGGGCTTTGCAGAATACGCGACTTTTTCATCGCCCTCGTCGACGGGATCAAGATTGTTCATCCCCACGATGCGCACGAATGCCCCCAGAGGAAGAGCCCGTACTCCGTACTCAACACCGTTGCGATGCGTGCTCCAAATTTTGGGCCCAAATCCCATGAAGAACTGTGTGCGTTTCATTCCCGCCCATCCAGCAGTCTTGAAGTGCCCAAGTTCATGCAGAAAAACCGAGAGCAATAAGCCCACGACGAGAACCAAACTCCACACATTGCTGATGCCAAGCCAGATCAACAGAGCGAGAACCGTTAGACCAGATAGCACTCCTGTCAATTGACTGGGTTGCGATGGATCGGCATTGGGATCATCATTAACCGCGCCACCCGCCATCATCTCTTCTCGTAACGAACGATATATGCTCATACGAGAAGAACTTTACGGGCTGTTTCACGGCCGACACGGTCAGCCTCAATAATCTCTCGGCTAGTCAGCGTGCCATCTGTCGCCTCATAGGACTGCATTGAGGACTCAACAACAGCCGCTATATCCGGCCACTTCAATAATCCCGCCAAAAAGGCTTCAACGGCGACCTCATTAGCAGCCGACAAGAACGCTGGCGCAGTGCCCCCAGCGCGACCCGCCTGATACGCCAAAGTCAAACAACGAAAGGTCTCCAGATCAGGTTCTTCAAAATCAAGTCTCGATAATGCTGCCCAATCAATTCGCCCGAAGGCTGTCAAACCACGATGCGGATGCGCTAGGGCGTATCCAATTGGTAAGCGCATATCCGGCAGGCTCAATTGGGCGATAGTACTGCCATCACTGAACTCGACCATCGAGTGAATCACCGATTGCGGATGAACGACCACCTCGATGCGGGAATAATCAACACCAAATAATTCATGGGCCTCAATAACTTCTAAACCCTTATTCATCAGTGTTGAGGAGTCAATCGTGATCTTCGGGCCCATGTTCCATGTTGGATGAGCAAGGGCCTGATCAACAGTGACCTCAGCGAGGTCTTGTTTTGATCGACCGCGAAATGGACCGCCACTGGCAGTCAAGACAAGACGCGCGACTTCAACATCTGGACGCACGGTTGAGCGTAGACATTGATGGATTGCACAGTGTTCGCTATCCACAGGAACAATTTCTGCACCTCGCACCGCACGCAAAGGTTGCACCACTGGCCCAGCGGCAATTAAGGACTCTTTGTTGGCCAATGCCAGGCGCTTACCTTGTCGCAAAGTTTCTAAGGTGACCTCCAAACCAGCAAAACCAACGACCCCATTGACAACGACGTCGGCACCATCCACGAGATCTTCCATATCGCGCACGACACGCACATTGGGTAGGGCATCTCGCACCTGGTGATGAAGAGATTCGTCGGCGACTGCCACCACGCGCGGCGAAAATATCTTTGCTTGCTCAATCAGGACATCAATGGAGGACCCAACTCCGAGTCCGTGGACGACATAATCAACACCAGTATTCTCGGCGAGCGATTTAGCGTTCTCAGCATAAATCACTTCAAGTGTTTGTCGACCAATTGAACCCGATGATCCGGCAATAGAAACGCCAACAATGGTCATTGTTCAGATCACGATGCGTACGGCTGAAGCACCATCAATAAGTAGTAGGCCGCAGGCAAGACGAACAAGTAACTGTCAAAGCGGTCAAGTACCCCACCGTGGCCACGAATCAAAGAACCAAAATCTTTGACCTCCAAGTTGCGCTTAAACATACTCTCCACCAAATCACCGAGAGGAGCGAGTACCGAAACTGCAATCACAAGAAGCAATACCTCACCGATGCTGTTCCAAGTATCGCTCTGCAAACTGACAACCCACATCGCGATCAAGGTGGCCACAGTTCCGCCCATTAAACCTTCCAATGTCTTATTGGGACTAATCCATGCTCGAAGTGGAGTCTTGCCAGCCGCCTGACCGACAAAGAGTGCACCGATATCGTTGGCGCTGACGCCGATGACAATGATGAACAGCGTGTCAGTACCTACGTTGCCAAGACCAGGCACATTTGAGACCCCTGCGAGCAAGGCACCGAATGAACCCATCATGCCAATCCAAAGCATGCCCAAGGTAGTGATCGCCATATTGTGCATTGGTTTGGCCTGAACCCCTGAAGCGCCCACGAACGTCGCCGCACAAGCTATAAATGCCAAAATAAAGATCACTGGCAAAGCGCTTTCGCCAACCCAGTAGGCCCCTAAGGGTGCACAGATGGCGACGGTGATGCCGACGATTGACGCTGGTCGATATCCCCGCTCAGTGACCTTTTCAAAAAACTCAACGGCAGCCAAACCACAGATCAGAACGACTATCGCCAAAATCGCCACGGGCTTCCATAACAGCGCGGCAATAAACGCAGCCACCATCAAAATGCCAACTGCAGTCGCCATGGGCATGTCGCGTCCGCCACTATTTGATGACGCAGGGCGCGCAACACGGCCCCGCGGGCGAACTTCTGGACGGGGACGAGGTCCGCGCTCTGTCACTGGTCGAGTGCGACTCCCTGTCGCCACGCGACCTTGAACATCATCACCACCAATTGTTAGACGACCTGGACGAGAGGTATCGCTGGTCTCGTCACGGCGCGCTGATGGAATCGGTCGTGTCGCCGCACCCGTCGTGGTATCAGCACCACGACGATTTGCTCCAGCACTCGGATCACCCAAGCGAACAATCGGACGACTGCCACCTGTGTCGCTCGCCGGACGCGGCGCAGCATCGGCTGGACGGTCAGGTACTGGACGAGGAGCGGAGCCCGAATAGGAACCCCACACATCCACTTCGCCATCTCCGTCACGCTGAACTTCGCGTGAAACATCACGAGTTTGTTCTTCAGGGAACAGGCGGGGCAATTCACTCGTTGGTTTCGCCGTCCAATGAGGAAGTGGGCCAGTGTTGTCGCCGTCGAAACTTAACGGCGCCTGCTCCTCCTCGTTTTCCTCTTCGGAAAATCTCAGTTCACCGAAATCTTCAAAATCATCGTCCGGATTTGCATCCGATCCTCCACGCCAGTTGTCATCGCTCATGTTCTCGTCCTATCAAACTTCTAGAAGTTCTTGCTCTTTACGTTGCACTGACTTATCTATGTGTTCAACATGTTCGTGCGTAATCTTTTCTAGTTCTTTTTCAGCCCGCTCAAGTTCATCCTTGGAAACTTCCCCCGCTTTTTCGGCGCTTTCTAACTGCTTGCGGCCGTCTCGTCGCACATTACGCACGGCAACACGACCATCTTCAGCCATATTCTTCACCATTTTTACATAGTCACGGCGGCGTTGTTCGGTCAACATTGGGAAATTGAGCCGAATAATGACACCATCATTGGACGGCGACATACCCAAATCGCTGTCCCGAATAGCCTTTTCAATGGCATTCAGAGCGGCCCGGTCGTGAGGCTTAATGACCAGCGTACGGGCTTCGGGGACCTGAAAACTGGCCAGTTGCTGCAAGGGAACATCGGCCCCGTAATAGTTCACCATCAGCCTCTCCACCAGAGCAGGCGTGGCTCGACCAGTACGAATAGTCGTGAACTGTGATTGAGCGTGCTCGACGGCCTTATCCATCTTGTCCATGGCCTCGAGAATGATGTCGTCCGTCACCCGACCAGCGTACCTATGGCTTGACCTTCAAGAACGGATCTGATGTTGCCTGGGGTGCTCACATCAAAGACCACGATTGGGATTTTGTTATCCCGACAAAAGGCAATAGCGGTGGCATCCATCACCCGAAGTTCTTTCTCGATGACCTCTTTATGGGAAATACGGTCATAGCGAGTGGCCGTTGGGTCAAGTTTGGGGTCAGCGGTGTACACCCCGTCCACCCCCGAGTGAGTCCCCTTGAGAATGGCCTGAGCACTGATTTCAGCGGCCCGCAAAGCTGCCGCAGTATCAGTTGTAAAAAAGGGGTTCCCAGTACCACCAGCAAAAATAACGACGCGACCTTTTTCCATATGGCGTTCTGCACGCCGGCGGATGTACGGCTCGGCAACCTTGGGCATTTCAATGGCGGTCATCACTCGACTTTGTTGACCCACTCGCTCAAGAGCGTCCTGTAATGCCAGACCGTTCATCACGGTGGCGATCATTCCCATAAAGTCAGCTTGAGCCTGGTCCATTCCCTGACCCGTGCCTTTAAGTCCACGCCAAAAGTTTCCTCCACCAACGACAACGGCGATATCAATTTTCAAATTCTCGCGGACATCTTTGATTTCGGTCGCAACTTGATGGAGCACATTCGTATCAAGACCAAAGCCGGTCGGTTCAGCCAAGGCCTCACCAGAAAGTTTGAGCACCACCCGCTTCCATGCGGGTCGGTCGGGCTGACGGATTGGTGTGACGTCAGATCCGGCCATAATCAATCAGCCGATCTCAACCTGGGCGAAGCGAACAATTTTTGCTGCTCCAAGAACTTGTGTGACTGACTGCTTGTCATCTTTGGCGTAAGCCTGCTCGATGAGGCACACATCTTTGTAGAAGCCATTAATGCGACCTTCAACAATTTTGGCGAGAGCAGCCTCAGGCTTACCTTCGTTGCGGCTGATGGCCTCAAGAGTGGCTTTCTCTCTTTCCAAAACATCGGCCGGAATTTCGTCGCGACTGAGGTATTTTGGGCGAGCGAAAGCGATGTGCACTGCGATGTCGTGAGCGAGATCAACTGAACCGCCCTGTACCTCAACGAGAACGGCGTTGACGCCACGTCCACCTTGAATATGTTGATAGCTCTCCACGATATTGCCAGCGGCAGCATCGATACGAACGACTTCGCCTAACTCAATTTTTTCCTTGAGCGTGATCTTTAAGTCATCAAGGATGGCTGATCGTTCAGCAACCGCAGATTCGCCTTTAGCAGCAACCAATTCAGCCAAGGTCTGAGCTTCAGCCTTGAACTGATCGCTACTGGCAACAAAGTCAGTTTCAGATTTCAATTTGACGATCGCACCGACATTATTGGAAATCACTAGAGCAACGACGCCCTGATTGTTATCGCGATCATCACGTTTTGCCGAAGCGGCCAAACCTTTTTCACGCAACCATTGCTTAGCTTGCTCAATGTCACCATTGTTTTCTTCAAGGGCCTTCTTGCAGTCCATCATTCCGGCGGCAGTTGCCTGTCGCAGAGTTTGAACATCTTTAGCTGTAAACGACATTGCTCAGGCCTCCGCCGCAGTTACTTCTTCAACTGGCGCCTTGGTGGCAGTGAGTCGGGCTTCACGCTCAGCTTGAGCAGCAGCAGCCTGAGTGCGAGCGCTCGCCTGAGTCGCAGCGAATTCAGCCTTTTCGGCATCGCTACGGTCTGGGGCTACAAGACCAGGGTTGCGCTTCGAGGCAATGTAACGACCTTCAGTCACTGCTTCGGCGATCATCTTTGACATCAGTTCGTTAGCGCGAATTGCGTCATCGTTACCTGGGATTGGGTAAGTGATGAGATCAGGGTCAACGTTGGTATCAACAATTCCTACGATTGGAATTCCGAGTTTGTTGGCTTCGGTGACACCGATGTGTTCTTTCTTCGTGTCAATGATGAACACAGCCTGTGGGCGCTTGGTCATATGACGGATTCCGTTGAGGTTCTTCTGCAACTTGGCCAATTCACGGCTCTTCAAGAGAGCTTCTTTCTTTGGCATGAGTGCAAACTCACCAGTCTCCAGCAAACGCTCAAGTTCAATCATTTTTTGTACGCGCTTGTAAATCGTTTCGAAGTTTGTCAACATGCCACCCAACCAACGCTCGTTGATATAAGGCATGCCACACTTTTCAGCAAAGCCGGCGATCGGGTCTTGCGCCTGCTGCTTGGTGCCGATGAAAAGAATCGCACCGCCGTCGGCGACCAAATCGCGGACGAAAGCGTAGGCAGTCTCGATACGTACGAGAGTCTGCTCAAGATCAATGATGTAAATATCGTTGCGCTCTCCAAAGATGAAACGATTCATCTTTGGGTTCCAACGACGGGTTTGGTGACCGAAGTGAACTCGGGCTTCCAACAATTGACGCATCGTGACGATGGCCATGGCATTACCTCCTGGTTCTGCGGTTAGGGGCATGGGACCTCGCATCACTGAAAGTGACGACCGCAGGATGAGGACCATGCAGGGTTTGTGTTGCTGGAGCAGGTTAGCGGGAAAAGCCCTCGTTACCCCACTTTGCTGGGGCGAAAGATACCCGACAGGCGAGGATTCGCGGGGTTAATCGGGCCGGCGAACCGTCGCTGGGGACCAATCTTGCCCGAGTCCGCCAATATGCAAGGTGCGGCGTCGGGTCCAGGTACACGGCCGGCGAACCGGGCGTCTTGCGCCGCATGCTGAGGCTGATCGTGGATTGTGCGGTTCCCAGGACCTCACCAGCGCTGACCCGGCTCCCCACATGAAAACTCGCCGCTGCTCCCACTCCCCCGACGGTGATCAGAATTTGCCCGAATCCGCGACCGATCGGGTGAGGGGTCAAAGTTACATATGTCTGGTTGACCACCCGACCGACGAAAGTGATCTGCCCCGTCACGGGAGAAACGACCGCTTGGCCGATGTGCGTACGTAACTCCACGGCACGGTTCCCCGCACAAAATATGCAAGCGGGTTCAACAAATGGATTCGTGATCGGTCCAGAAACAGGAGGCACGAGGCAGGACATCAAAACACTGAAAATAATCGGCAGCATCTCTCACTGTGTGCGAGGCAGTGACCGCGGCGGTATGTGTCAGACGCCGGTGGCTGACAATTGAGAACGCAACATAATGATTGCCTTGGAGTGAATCTGCGACACCCGACTTTCGGTGACACCCAAAACCGAGCCGATTTCCGACAAGGTCATGCCTTCGTCGTAGTACAGAGCAACAACAGTTCGCTCTCGCTCGGGCAAGTTACGTATTTCAGCGCGCATCGTCTGACGAAGTTCTTTTTCTTCAATAGCGATATCGGGACCCTGATCAGGCGAGGCAGGCAACTGACGTTGCTCACCATCGCCAGCGCCGACGAGATGATCGAGTGGACCAACGTTGGCCACCGAAATGGTCGATAACCATTTGTGAAGTTCTTCTAGGCTGATGCCAATCTCAGTACATATTTCTTCATCCGTGGGAGCACGTTTGAATTCGTTATTTAATTTCGCAACCGCAGTTTCAATCTGTCGAGAGTGGGTGCGCACCGAACGTGGCACCCAGTCAAGTGCCCTCAACCCATCGAGAATGGCACCTTTGATACGGGGCACGGCGAATGTTTCAAACTTAAAGCCAAGGCTCGGATCAAACCGATCAACGGCATCCATCAGACCGAAAACACCCGTCCCCGTCAGTTCGCCGGCGTCGACCCCTGCCGGCAATCCAGCAGCAACACGACCAGCCACGAACTTGACTAATGGCGAGTAGTGGACGATGAGTTGATCGCGTGCCTCTTCATTACGTTGTTCAACCCAGCGAACCCAGGCGCGCTCAATGGCAGGTGTAGTACGAGAAGGTTTTTCTTCGGGTTCGGTCATTGGCGCTATACGTTTTCATTGTCGAGCCACTTAGGCCCGGGGATGGGTACTTGTATACACAGACCGTAGACGCTCCTTGCTCACGTGTGTGTATCGCTGAGTTGTAGCCACATCGCTATGTCCCAAAAGTTCCTGTACGGAGCGTAAATCAGCGCCACCGTCAAGTAAATGAGTGGCATAGGTGTGTCGCAATGCATGGGGGTGAGTGGGATTGATTGCTCGATGATCAAGCACTCGGCGAACATCACGAGTTCCCAGTCGTTTGCCGCGAGAGTTTAAAAACAATGCTGCCCCCGATGCCTCGCCCACCACTTCGTGGCGGATCTTTAGCCACATCTGCACAGTTTCAACTGCCGCTAAAGACATCGGTACGCGACGTTCCTTGGCTCCCTTACCCCACACTGTGACCGACGAACGTTTGAGGTCAGCGCTATCAATATCAAGACCGCAAAGTTCTCCTACACGCAAGCCACTGCCGTACAAAATTTCCAACAAAGCATCATCACGACAACGACGCCACAACGGTTCGTTCTCATCAAACTCGGTCGGCTCAAGCAATGTCTGAAGTTCTGTGCCATCAAGAACACGCGGCAGATGGCCCTCTCCAGAAGGAGCGCGCAGAGAAACAGATGGATCAGTTGCTATGAGCGTTGTGCGTCGCGCCCAAGAAAAATAGCGGCGTAGCGCCGAAGCCTTACGGGCTATCGTCCGTTTGGCAAAATTGCGCGTCCCGAGATAAGCCAAATAGCGCCGCAAGATGAGACGATCCACAGTGCCTGGTGCATCAGCCAAACCCCGTTCACACCATGCAACAAAGTCTGTGAGGTCGCTGCGATACGCGCTCACAGTATTCTGCGATACCGATGACAAAGAAAGAATGAACTCGTCGACGTTCCAGTTATCAGGTGGACACACAACTTTGCTCACTTCAGAAGAATACCGCCTGCGCCCAGCGCAATCAGGACATTTTGCGATACACCATTTTTAAAATTCCACTATTCATCGACCCAAGTCATTGGGGCAATTCATGCGTTCAAACCAACCCGATGTACACATCAACCATCCAAGAGCCTGCAGTCGCCCTAACGCCAAGGCCACATCTCCAAAGGACAGCCCGAGATCTCTTTGCGCAGAGCGTGAAACATCATCAAGGGTCAGCGGATCAGCGCCGAATAGATGAAGGACATCACTATCACCTTCGATAGGCAGTAACCGCGAATCGAAAGCAGGAACTTGTCGCCGTGTGTCAAGACCGAGGGCCATCAAAACATCATCGGGTTCAATAGCAATCAAGGCACCGTCACGGATCAGCATGTTGGTTCCTTGTGAAGCCTTGGTCGTTGTCGCCCCGGGAACCGCCATCACCGTGACGCCGCGATCCAATGCTTCGCGTACGGTAATCAATGACCCGCCATCTAAACGCGATTCAACAACCAAAAGGACTTCGCTTAAGGCGGCAATGATGCGATTACGTAATGGAAAGCGATAGGGCAATGGCTCAGTGCCAGGTGGACTTTCCGAAATAATCAGGCCCCGCTCACCCACTATTTTCCATAAACCCGCATGCTCACGGGGATACACAACGTCAAGTCCAGTCGCCACCACTGCCACGGGCCCAGCACATTGAGCATCGGCGTACATCGCTCCTAGGACTCCTCGATGAGCGGCAGCATCAATACCACGTGCCAACCCCGAGATCACTGCCACTCCATGTTGTGAGAGCACCCGAGCGAAGTGGGCGGCACTTTGCCGTCCATATTCAGTGGCATTTCTTGTGCCCACGATGCCAACCCGTCGCGCATTCAGAGTTCTGATATCGCCGCGTGTAAAAATCGCTGCTGGGGCAGAGCGATCATCAGCAAGGACCGACGGGTAATCATCGTCACCTAAAACTCGCACATCCATTGACGATAATGAATGGGGCATCTCATGATTTTCACGCAGTGCCGCCGACCACAATTCGCCGAGGGGTTGGCGAATTGTTTTTGAACATTGCGTCACCAAAAGAGCCTGCAGAGAAAATGACATGTCGCCGATCGGTACCCCGCGCGGATCGTTCCAGGCGGTGATCACAGCAAGGATCTCATTCGGCTCACCTGCTGATAAGAGTTTTCGTAATCTCTGGGCTGACATAGCTGGCAACATTGCCAATCGCGTCACTGCCATTGTTTTCTCATCAATAAAAGACATGCGCTTTACACCACACTGCGCAGATCGTCCCCACGCCGTGGGGCTACCCGAGCGCGTAGGGCCAATGCCGCGGCGATATGGGCATCACTCACTACGTCAATGCTGCCCTGGCGATCAGCCAATGTGCGCGCCACTCGGCGAACGCGATGCAAACCTCGACCAGTCAGGCGTCCATGCTCTAATTCTTGTCTGAGTAACTCCATTCCTTTGGGGGAAACTGGGGCAAAGTGATCCAGTTGTTCACCTGACAAACGGGCGTTCAATATGCCTTGACGCTCAAGAGCAATGGATCGTGATCTCATCACCCGTTCGGCCACGCAGGCTGTGGACTCACCCAATTCATCACCTAAGAGTTCTTCCACTCCTGGACGATGGACCAACACCCGCACGTCAAAACGATCCAAGAATGGTCCGCTAAAACGCCGTCGATATTTTGTCAATGCGACCTCATCGCATTCACATGAGCCTGGGGCTCCGCCACCGCAGGGACATGGGTTCGTCGCCCCGACGAGCGTGAAGCGTGCCGGCAGAGTGAGACGCGTGTGCGCTCGTGAGACACGGATGACACCTTCTTCGAGAGGTTGGCGAAGAGCATCAAGAACAGAAGGAGCAAACTCTCCAAGTTCATCCAAAAACAACACACCTCCGTGGGCCATACTGACTTCACCAGGTCGCAATGAAGACGATCCCCCGCCGACGATGGAGACTGCACTCGCACCATGATGGGGCATGCGTATTGGCGGCCGGGTCACGAGTCCACTGGGGGGCAGAGGTTCTCCAGATGCGGAACGAATCAATGTTGCTTCCAAAGCAGTTTGTTCATCAAGTAACGGCAAGATTCCTGGCAAGCGTTGAGCCAACATTGTTTTGCCAGAACCGGGCGGACCGACTAACAGCAGATGATGTCCACCACTCGCAGAAAGTTCAAGCCCAAGCCGAGCGGCGGCTTGTCCGCGGACATCAGAAAGATCCAGGGCATCGGCCAAACATCCATCATCGAAGCGGGCTTCAGGAACATCGGGCCAAGGTATGAGCCCCACCAAACACTCAGCCACTTGACGCAATGTTTGCGCACAGCGCAACCCTGGAGGCCGAACGATACGTGCCTCGGCAATATTCTTGCTCGGAACAACCACACTTTGTAGCGGACTGTGTTCGGGCATCAAAGAATCATCTTCACTCGGCGCATCATCACGCAGTGCCAAAACCATCGGCGCCACGCCGGCCACCGCACGCACTCGCCCATCAAGACCCAGTTCACCAAGAAATGCCACGCCTTGCGCACACTGCATAGGCAACTGTTCATCACTCACAAGTACAGCGATCGCAATCGCAAGATCAAGCGCGCTACCAACTTTTTTATGAGTTGCTGGAGCTAAATTGATCGTGATTCGTCGACTCGGCCAATGAAAACCACTCGTTAAAATCGCAGCTCGGACACGATCTCTTGATTCACGACACACATCATCGGGTCGACCCAAGATCGTGAACACAGGTAATCCCAAGCCAATATGTGCCTCAACGGTGACTGGGGTTCCTGTGGCGGCCACAACGCTTGCCGAACGAACTGCTGACAACATGACATTCCCCCAAGGTTCAAATCGACCCAGCATTCTGCGGATCACAGCAATGTGGGCGCAGACATTTAATTGACGGTGACAACCACAGGTACTTCGCGTCTGAGAGAATGCACACTGATGATTAATCGTGCAAAGAACCTGCGAAGAATTTCATCTGCCGGACTCATCGCCCTCTTATGCGCGACCCAGGCCTGCAGCGACCCAGAACGTGGTGGCGCAAACTTTTGTACTCAACTAAATCAGCAGTTGCCAGGTCTCACTGGCCCCTTAGTGATTTCATCTGATATCAAAGAGCTCCTCAAGCGCTACGAAAAACTTGACAGAATCACGCCTTTGGCCATTCAAGACGATTGGCACACTGTCACCGAATTGATGAGCCAAGCTGCCGAGGTTGATCCGCAAGATCCGTTAAGCCGTCAAGAACTTGCTGACAACGCCTACAAGGCCGAACGCCCAGCGCGCAATGTGGCTGCCTGGGTCGAAGCCACCTGCGGCTTTGAGATGCCAGATGTGATCGGCGTTGAAGGAAGAATAACGACATCGACGACAGCGGCACCGTAATTGTCAGCACATGAGATTTAGAGAATCTCGCCACGCTTCGAGATGACCTTATCCACAATGCCGTAGTCCTTAGCCTCTTGGGCGCTGAACCAATGATCGCGCTCGCTGTCAGCCTGGATTTCTTCAATCGTGCGACCCGAGTGTTCAGCAATGAGTTCAGCCAAGCGGAACTTGATAAAACGATTCTGCTCAACTTGAATCGCAATATCTGAAGCCTGGCCACGCAGGCCGGTACTTGGTTGATGCATCATGATGCGTGCGTTTGGCAGTGTGTAACGCTTACCTTTTGCACCAGCAGTCAACAAGAATTGTCCCATCGAGGCCGCTAGTCCCATGCACACTGTGGCCACATCGCAACTAACAAACTGCATCGTGTCGTAGATCGCCATACCAGCAGTCACGGAGCCACCAGGACTATTGATGTATAGCCAGATATCTGCGTTGGCATCTTCGCCTTCGAGATACAGCAATTGAGCACAAATCTGATTGGCGATCTCGTCATTGACATCAGTGCCGAGCATGATCACACGGCTTTTGAGAAGTCGGGTGAAAATATCTGAGCGGCCGCCCCCATCGCCAGAATCAAGGTTCATCGGAGCATTTATTTCAAAAGTCATATGCCAAGACTAGCCCTCGGTCGCTCCGAATGTCGGGGTGGCGAAAGCCGAAAAGTCACACCAAAATCAATGACGGCTGATTCCAGAAAGCACGAGCGCCACCCGGTCACTGTCGCCAATCACAGCGCGCTCGCTGAGTAGTCCCGCTAAACCAGCCGTTCCCGTCGCGCTGGAGTGAATTGCCGTGAGCTTCGCCCCGATACTTGCGGCTCTGACAACATCCTCCTCACTGGCGATAACAACCCTGCCGTTAGTGCGACGTAATTGCTGTGTGTCAGCGACCCAATCATAGGTTTCGTCATCAAGAATCCCGTCGGCCAGTGATGCCGGAGGCTCTTCCCACGGCCACATATGCGTCGACCAATCGCTGGCGCAGTCGGCAACATCTTGAGCCGATTTCCATGCCCGCTCCAATGGAGCGCAACCTGCGGTTTGTACAGCCACTAGCGGTACATCAAATCCCGACTCACTGAGACCGCGAGATAACGATGCAGCAAAAGCTCCCCCACCTACTTGTACATAGACCGCAGTCAGCCGATGAAGATTCTCAGCGCCTAATTGTTTAGCCATTTCCCAACCAATTGTGCGACCACCATCCAAGCACAACGCATTTTCTGGACCCTGCACACTGAAAGGAATCGCTCCCGCAGTCACGGCCTCGCGGAATCTTAAAACTGTCGGGTCACCAGGCAGATCATGATCTCGGCGAGGGCAACGATGAATTCGCGCCCCAAGTTTGGTCAGCGTGTCAACGACAATGCCGTCGGCCCATTTCGGAATAAAGACATCGATCGGCCAGTTCACCGCTGCGGCCAAGGTCGCTGCCGCAATAGCCGCGTTGCCACAAGACGAAATCGCCAGTGGAGGTCGACTCGCTGGTGATGACCATGGTGTCATTTTCAGTGTCTCGGCAATCAGCAGATGCAACAAGATCGACATCAAGTGTCGTGCTTTTTGACTACCCGCAACATTGTGGGTCTCATCTTTGACCCACACGCCACCCGATGAAGTAAATCCAAGTTCATGACTGAGTTTTTCTTGGCGAGTCACAGGCGTGAAGTGAAATCCTGTACCGTCCACGTCGGCAATAGCGAGATCAAGTTCGCGTACCAATTGCACGATCTTTTCGTCGCTCATTGCATTGGCAGTAGCGAACTGCCACCACATCATATTTTGACGAAAAGCGATGAAAGGATTTAGGTCATCGTCAATGAGCAGATTGTCTACTTCATCGATCAACAGAACATGATGGCGATCACCATTTTCATTGGGACAACGCCAAGGCGCAAAAGTATTAACTGGCACATGCATCGAGCACGTAGCGCAAGTCAAACCGCTCATTGATGTACGTCAGCCCTTTGCAACACGGGCGTTGAAATCAGTAATCATCTCATCCCAGATTGGCAAGTAGCGACGGAGTCCACGCCAGAAGGATTGATCACGACGCGCTTCAAACAATTCAAAAGGTGTGCCCTGTTGCTCAACCCATGTGTAATAACCCAAGTTAAAAATGCGATTGCGATCACGTGCGGTGAGATCAATCATGTCATCGGTGGTGATATCACCAAAATGTCGCTCGAATACTTCGGCGGCATCGGCGGCCGTCATTTCTCCATGAAAGCGCTTATTCAATGTCGTGACTCGCGAACTTGGATACAAAGCGCCACCATCTGTGGCCACCGTCAAAACTGCTTGATCGGGCCCGAGATTGAGCAACTTTGATGTCTTGATGGCGGCCAAAGTGTTGCAAATTGACGAGAAACCAAAGTGCGAGAGAGCCTCAATGAGTTCTGGCGATAAACCTTTTTTGTCAGCCAAATAGGCGCGACCCGCCGGCGTATTAAACAGCACATCTAATTCGTCGGTGGCACGATCGCTAATGCCACAGACAACATCGCTGTTGGTGATGTTGTGAATCAGAGGAATGTGCTTGTCGCCGATTCCCTGAATGTTGTGTTCGCCAAAACCGTTCTCCAACATTGTTGGGCATTCCAGGGCTTCCACAGAAACGATGCGCGCGCCGTAATCGTCCTTCAAGCGATCACCAGCAGCAATCGTGCCCGCCGAACCCGTCGCTGATGTGAATGCCGCCAAGGTAATGTCTCGGCCGGCTTTTTTCATCTCGTCGCGCACTGTTTCAAAGACATGACCAAACGCGCGACCAGTTACTTCGTAGTGCCCAAGGTGATTGGAGAACTCGCAGAACTGATTAAAAATAAAGTTCACGGGGTCTTTATCAAGTTCATTACAAGCGTCATAAATTTCTTTGACATTGCTTTCGGTGCCAACAGTCTTGATGACATCCTCGGCAGGGTTGGCGCACCATTTGTCAAGCCAATCAAAACGTTCCTGGCTCATACCAGCAGGAAGAATCGCCACGCCGCGACAACCCATGATGCGACTAATCGCCACACCGCCACGGGCGTAGTTGCCAGTCGAGGGCCAGATAGCGCGGTGATATGTGGGATCAAACTGACCGGTCACAAGACGCGGCGCGAGGCAGGAATACGCCGCCAAAACCTTATGCGCAGTGATCATCGGGAAGCGGTCACCGAAGACGACAATGATCGGATTGGCAACACCCGTCAACGAGGACGGCAGCACCACATGATCAGGCACGCTGACACGATCGCCTGCGAGATCGTTATACCAGTGCACACGCCAAAGGTTGCGGGCGTCTGGACCCTGAGGATTGGCATCACCGACAATCGCAGCGTCAAATGAAGATGGATTTGCCAACTGGGCAAATGTCGGTAGCACAATGCCCTGTTCGCGAAAACGGGCGACCGTGTTGGATAAGGCAGCAGAGTCCACGACCCGATCAGCTAAGCCAAACTGATTTTCCAGGGCTTGGGTGGTTTGCTCACTCACGGAAACTTGTGTCACCTTTACAGTTTGTCAAATAAATCGACAAACAGGTGGAGTGTGGTGCGGTTTTACCCGACACTTGTCACTTATTTAGCCTTCGACGATCTCCGCGACCTGCATCACAGGTGTGATATTCGTGTAATTCGCCACATCGGCCATGACTTCGCCTGTCAAAGGTGAACCCATCGCCCCCTGAAATGCTCCCAGCGAGTCAAAAACGAAGTGCACGGCGGCCACATAAGGGCCATCGACTCCCCGATCGATCTGCGAACTGACGGGATTCCACGCCTTGGCACATAAGGGCACATGGGTAGTGCGGTAGTAATCGTGGTCGAAGGTACTGGCTTCGCTGGACGGGTAAAACACGGAGACTTTGATCATCGGCAAACCTTAGCCCCTGCGCCGATAGCGTTCCTAGCGCTAACACGGCTTTGCGGGCGTGGCGAAACTGGCAGACGCGCAGGATTTAGGTTCCTGTTCCGAAAGGAGTGTGGGTTCAAGTCCCTCCGCCCGCACTAGAACTAGTGCATGACTTTTCACGCGACCACTGGTACTGGATCAAAGATCCAAGATCTACCGACACCGGCGTTAGTTCTTGACCAGTCACGATTTGATTCCAATGTCGCGATCATGTCCGCTATTCGGCCAGGTTTGACTCTGCGACCTCATGTCAAGGCCCACAAGTGCAGCACATTGGCGCAGCGATTGGCATCTCAAGGACACACATCTTTCACCTGTGCCACACCCCGCGAAGTGATCGGCATGGTGCACGCCGGTCTCGGTTCGGACTTATTGCTTGCCAACGAAACCGTGGATCAGCAGCGCTTGTCGAAGATGGCATCGCTACTTGATCAAGCGCGCATCACAGTGGCCGTTGATTCACAGATCACCGCCACGCTGGCAGCACAAGCGGGGATTCGCGATGTACTGATTGACATCAATGTCGGTCTACCACGCTGTGGCGTTGCACCAGCGGGTGCATCTGCTCTTGCAAACTTTGCTGTATCTCGCGGACTCAATGTACGGGGTGTGATGGGATACGAAGGACATCTGATGACAGTTGCCGATCGCTCCGAACAACAGGCCAGAGTTCGTTCAGCGATGGAAATACTGGTCAATTGTTTTGATGAGGTGCGCTCTGTAAGCGGCCCAGATTGCTTAATTATTTCTGCAGGTGGCACAGGAACATTCGATCTATACGACACTGCCGACCCAGTACTTGGTCGAATCACTGAAATTCAGGCCGGAAGTTACGCGTTGATGGATTCGCACTATGGGGCGCTGGATCTACCTTTTCAACAAGCGCTTTATGTCCTAGGTACGGTGATTTCTGTGAGTGACTCATGGGCTGTCATTGACGTCGGATTGAAATCACTCGGAATGGACCATGGCAACCCGACGATTGATGGAGCCAGCGTGTGGTTCTGCAGCGACGAACACACCACGTTCTCGATGAAAGATAATGCACCACTACCCAATGTAGGAGATCGCATTTTTGTTCAACCCGCGCACATAGATCCGACTATCGCGATGCACGACATGATCTATCTCAGTAATGGACTCACTGCAACTTCTGCAGTGATCGAAAGTTGGCCAGTCGATCTACGCGGTTGGTGATGCCATCACGCCTGCAATGCGCTGGCCAATAAACGAAATGCTTTACCCCGATGTGATAGTTCGTTCTTTTCTTCATCGCTCATCTCAGAAAATGTTCGTTGATCCCCGTCCAATATTCCTGGAACTGGGACGAACAGTGGGTCAAAGCCAAAACCGCGGTCTCCGCGTTCACTCAAGGCGATATATCCATCGCAGCGACCTTCAACAATCACTTCAGATCCGTCGGGATAACAAACGATCACGACAGTCAAAAAATAAGCGCTGCGTTGCTTGATTGATGCACACCTGCGATCATCGAGCGCCTGCAATAACTTCATTCGATTAGTGGCATACGGTGATGTTGCGTGCTCTGGCCAATCGGCGGCATAGCGCGCAGTACGGACTCCCAATTCACCTGGCAGGGCAGCGACGAACAAACCGGTGTCATCTGCCACTGCGGCTTGAGCAGTGACCTCACAAATGGCTTGTGCTTTCAATCGGGCGTTGCCCACCAATGTGTCAGCATTTTCTTCGACATCGGCGATATCGGCTGGGCGGGGCAATAAACGCGCAACCCCGTGCAACAATTGCTCAATTTCGTAGACCTTATCCGGGTTAGCCGAAGCACATACCAGGGTTGGCAGATTCACTGGACGATCAATCACTTGGGTCGACGAGAAGGCTGATCTGTCAGTAGTTCAGCCTGCAGATCAAAGATTTGCGTCAATCCATTTTCTGCGAGCCCCAATAATGAGTCAAGTTCACTGCGACTAAAGGCCATCCCTTCGGCCGTGCCTTGAACCTCCACAAAGCGATTGAGGGTGCTCCCCTTTTCACGCAACATCACGACATTCATATCAACTTCGGCGGTGCTGTCTTCGACATACGGCAGGTCAATCACGGGAGTCCCGTTGACAATGCCGACGCTGATCGCAGCACACAGTGAAGTCAACGGATGCTGACCAATGACACCATTTTGCACAAGGCGACTTAGGGCATCATGCAAGGCTAGGTAACCACCACAAATGCTGGCAGTGCGCGTTCCTCCATCGGCCTGTAAAACATCGCAGTCAACGACGACCTGACGCTCGCCGAGGAGACCCATATCGCACGAGGCTCGCAAACTACGACCGATCAGACGCTGGATTTCTACGGTACGTCCG